>OGHX01000001.1_pt1 | contig 349671 bp, 296 predicted proteins | sample 1571651 | NCBI WGS metagenome assembly OGHX01 (sample SAMEA2582030, study PRJEB24529) | metagenome | biome: Human gut stool | place: China | collected 2011
ACCGGCAGCATCTTGGGATCACAACATAACAGTCCAGGAAAACATCCGCAGCCCCTCCTGAGACATTACAACCAGTGTATTACAATCCATTTTCCGAGGAATTTTATAACGTTAGAAAAAAGAGGTAGCAAGAGAGATACAAAAATATGCAGATATTGTAAGCTCATCATGCATTGGGAGGGATAGAACCTTCTCTCACCAAATAGCGCCAATGTTTAATGCAGACTGGAATGAGGAAAAAATTGCAGTTGAAGACTCACTTAAAAAGAATAATCATTATAACATTGGATTAAATGCCTATGGTTCAGCATTTTATGGTGACTATATATTTAACTGGTTAAAAACGTCTGGAATTGAAAGTTATGGAATCCCAGAAGTGCACCCTATGGTTAAAACGAAGAAATCATCTATGATGCATTGGAACATCATCAAAACAATGGTGCAATATTCATTAGCCCTTACTATTTAGAAATGAAACCAGAAAGTTTTGGCGTCGATAAAGAACACAAAAAATTCAGTATCAATGAAAATAACACAAATTATTATTCATCAAGTTTCTATCATGCCCTAAGCAGAATCATGAAAGAATAGTGAGCATAACATTTTGTGTCAATAAAATAATTATAGAGGCTCGGGCAAGCACAAAATGCTTGCCCGATAGGTCACTCTCTTCATTCACTTTTGCAAGAGAAGGAAACAATGCCCGGCCATATAACACTATCTAACCTAATTTGGGGTACCAATACTTATCGAACAATTTCATGTAATGCACGACGCGATAGTTGTCGTTTCACATATCGTTGCAAACGGTAGGGGATAAGTTTGGTTGCCCAAGATAATGCAGGATTTTGCCGCAACATCCATAATACAGCCAATAATTTTTCCTTCCTTCCATGAGGTTGAGATATTTTTTCTTCAGCTATTGTGATGTTCTCCGAAGAATAGAAACTATCTATCAAAGTTTTAAAATCAATTCTGCCAAGCTCGCTTTCACGCCACCATGAATCACGAATATAATAATCTCGATAGAAATGATCAACACGTGTTTCTGACGAAACATCCGGCATAGGATCAACATTCTGTTGCTGGAAAAAACCATCGAAATCTGCAATAGCTTGTCGCCATAACTCACTCATTCTTTGGAAAGATATATCCCAATTAATAATCCGGCTAAATTTTCGTCCGATGAGTCGTTCGCCAAAGGCACCAATATTTGGTACAACAACCGGTACCCCATATTGAAGTGCTGCACTCAACGTATAACTATATGTCTCAGGCCATTGTGCAGGGAACCACATTACATCCGGAGCAATATCATTGAGTTTTTTCTCTAAATCCTGATTAGAATACGCACCATGGCAAATAACCGCATCATTTAGCGTACTACAAGCGTAGCCAAGAAGATGGAACTCAATGTTTTCTCTTTTAAGTGCATGCGCCACCTCATCCAGCATGAAAGCGCCCTTTTCACGACTGATAGCGCCAAGGACAAGGACTTTCAGTTTCCGATCACCCGTGTAAGTTTTCCTGACATCAGGATATGGAGCATTTTTTTCGTAATCAGGATGCCATGCGATGACAGCCTTCTCAGAAATATCGGGAAAATATCTTGTAAACCGAAATTTAGTATCTGCCGACGGGAAAATAACTCGCTCAGCCCCAAATAACCACGCATTCATATTTGAACGCCATGTGGCAGCTGACATTCCAACAGGTAACGGATATGTTTCCGCGCATAATTCGTCCATGTTTGTTGTATTATCGCCGATAAAAAGACCATTTTTGTCGGTTAGCGATGGGTTTCCATTTATTGCAAAGTAGTCATGAATTGTGACGTCATAGGAGCATTTTAAATCTAAATGCAGTTTTTTGATCTTCTCAGGGATTCCCATCAAATGATGGAAATGGATATGCGATATACCCAAAAAGCGTAATAATCTCAGCAGATCATCATAGCCATTTTCAATATCAACAGAGATACTTTCTTTGCATGTGCGTCCGTCTGCACTCAAAGAGATCACTACGCTACTGTTGTCTGCATTAGGCTTTAAAATAAAGAAGCATGCTCTTCCTTTGTAAAAATTAGACAACTCTTCGAGATGATAGGTTGTCCCGCCCCCCATATGATGAGAAACCAGCAGTATTTTCTGAAGATTTGCTTTCGCCAGAATGCGCAGTAGCATTCGCTGGCGAGCTTGCTTAGCAGGATCTCTTGAAATAAACTCCATTACATCACGGGTATAGTTTGGATGTAATTCATTAAGGAGTTCCATCGCGCGTATTTTGCGCGGGCTTTGCTCGCCAGCGAAACTAACTCCGCCTTTGTGATAAACAAAGACGTTCAATTGATGAAAGTTAGGCCAACCGGCTTTTGCAGCACGTTGACACCAGTCATTTTCCTCACCATAACCACGACCAAAAGTCTCTTCGTCAAAATATCCAACCTGGTTTAAGCAGTCACGACGAATGTACATACAAAAACCAACACCTGTTGGTATCTCGACAAGATTATTTTCTTTGCCATAAGTTTCAAATTCATCATCGAGAGCCTGGACATCCATTCCGGAAAATAATTCATTATCTTCACAGAAATTTGGGAAACTACAAATCGTCGCATTATTTGAAAATGGAGTTACGCTCCCCACACGCTCACGACTATAAGCTGCATCATAGATACGTTCCAGCCATTTATTAGCGACTTCAACATCGCTATTTAAGAGAAGAACATCCCGTTTCGAATGCAGTTTCATGCCACGGTTGACGGTTGCAACGAAACCTAAATTATTTTCGTTCTCGAGTAACTTGAAACTATTGTCTTGTGCACGTTTGCGTAGCCAATCTGTCAATTCAGGTTCAGGTGAAGCATCATTAATAACAATTAATTCAGCCCATGAGGGGAGGGTTGATATTGCTGACTCTATACATTCCTGAGTTTCCTGTAAACCACCATAAACGGGTACGATAACATCAACCAGTATGTCATTATTATCATTCTCAGCTTGTAACAATTTCTCTTGCTGTAACTCTAACTCTAGTCGGCTCACAATATCATTCAACTCAATATTTTTTATCTTCAACTCTTCGAGCTCTTTCAAGAGACCTCGCTCATACATTCCATTTTCTACGACATCTGTAGTAGATGTTTTCATATCAATAATGCTCTGTTTTTCTCGTGACGATAGATAATATAGGATATGCTTACTTAAAATTTCATGTTCGGATGGAAAGGTCAATCGAAAGCGGATATATTCAGCGTTAAATAATAAATCAAATGGAACTAGATAAGAAAATAAATAGAAGGTTAGACGTTCAACTCGCTCATCAACATCATCAACATTACAAAATGCATAAGAACAATCCCCCAAAATCTTCACAGGAATATTCATTAGCATTGCTTCCAGACCGACACTGGAATTAATAGTTAGAATTTTTCGACATTTCTTAAGAAAATCGATGATTGTCAGATTGTTATTATCAATTTCATATCCAAGATTCTCATTTAATCTAAAATGGCTTCCTGGGTGCGGTCGTACTATTTTTTTTCCAATAAATGAACCTTCAGCATAGTCCAATAAGGCTTGATTATCGAAACTATTACTAAATGCAAGGATATTGGAATCGTTCTCAACTTGCAAAACTATACCAACATCATATTCTGGTTCAATGTAGTCATCATCGTTTCGACTGTTAATAAAAAAATCACGTAACGCTGAAATGCGATTTTTTTTATTAAAGACAACACCTTGTTGTTTAGCAGCAAAGTATCTCTTCTCCGCTTCAGTGTTGCCATTGACACCAGAAAAATCGAAATAACCAGTAAAAAGATACGTCGGAGAACGCAGCGGACCTAATTCAAGATTTATAACTGGAATATTATATTTTTCTGCTGCAGCATTCAGTGATGGACAATTGCATATGGTCAGAATACATTCAATGTCGTTTTGTTTTTGTAATGCAGCGATTAGAGCATTTTTAAAATCAGGAATGATTTCCGTCAGAAATTTCTTAAAAAGGAGATTACTGTTATCGCCACACTCAGTTAATGCTTCAGATAATGATTCTTCATTAACAATATAGACGTTGTCTTTTTGGCGAACTGAAAAATTAGGAAGTTCGTAGCCTAAACGTTTCTGTCCGTCATCAGTAACCTCCCAGCGCCCCTCTTCCTGCCACTTTGTACAGGGTAACAAATAATCTTGTGTCGTAATCAATGCCAACGGCTCTTTAATAGCCGTCATGGCTTTATATAAAAACCACAAATAAGGAGCTTTTACACCCCGGAACGGAAATGCGGGTAAATAAATGCCAATCATGATAGTTCATCCCCTTCTATAACATTTACAGGAGAATGAATAACACCACCAAGTTCTCTGGATGACCAAAATTTTACTTTTGCAATTGGACGTCGCTGATCAAGCTCCTCACGCTCACCATTATTAAAACAAGCTAAACCGCAATGAACGAGATAATCACCAGTATTGATAGGTAGCTTAACTTTATATTTAAGCTTTCGAAGCCCCGGAGCCAAGTCAATCTTATGCCCGGCAAAAATATTATTATCCCCCCAGATATCCCCGCCTTGGGTCCGAGATAGTGAAACGCCTAAGACTACATCATTTATATTTTCTGATGAGTTTAGCTTGAAAGAAAAATAAATTTCTTCATTTGGTTTTACAAGTGGCTTTTCAGAGAGAGGAGTGCCATCTGCTTTCATAATTGAGAAATCTTCAATTATAGCTCGACCACTACCAAACCGTTTTTCATCAACTTCGGCATTGGTTTGCGTATTTTGTATTGCGGATAATTCATCAGCAGATGCAATTTCCCCCGTCTGGGAAACAGCTTCTTTTTTCTCTGCTGTATCAGTGCGCTCTGTCATCAGCATACCTTTCTCATAGGCAAGAACGGCAGCCAATACATCAGTCGTATTACCGACTAACATGCCATCACTCATTACAAGGCAGCGATCTGCATATTCTAATATGCTACCTGTGGAATGCGTGACCATAATGATGGTTGTTCCTTTTTGTTTAAGCATTTCCATGCGCTTAAAGCACTTATATTGAAAACCAATATCACCTACAGCCAATGCTTCATCAACAATCAGTATTTCGGGATCAATACATGCCTGAACAGCAAATGCCAGACGTACATACATACCACTGGAATAGGTCTTTACCGGTTGATCAATAAAATCACCAATGTCAGCAAAATCTAATATCTCTTGAAATTTCTTATCAATTTCCGACTTACTTAAACCTAATACGCTACCATTTAGATATACATTATCGCGGCCCGAAAACTCTGGGTTAAAACCAGCTCCCAACTCAAGTAACGCAGCCACTCGGCCGTTAACTTCAATGTCACCGACAGTTGGAGTAAGCGTACCGCAAATCATTTGTAATAATGTCGACTTCCCAGCACCGTTTCGCCCAATGATACCAACGGTTTCGCCACGATTTATCGAAAATGAAACATCTCGTAGCGCCCAAAACTCTTTAAAATAGCTGCGACTTTCACGGCGAATTACACTTTTTATTTTTGGGGCAAAGAATTGCTTCAATCTGTCCCATGGCTGGGAATATATTTGATAGCATTTGCTTAAATTAGTTACCTTTATCGCGATTTGATTAGAGGACATCAGCAAATCCTTTTCTTGTTTTCTGGAAAAACACAAAGCCAAGCCAGGCGACAATGGATGCTCCAACAGTATAGAGCAAAATACCCATAAAATTAGGTACTCCCCCCCAAATCAACACAGTCCGAGCCTGCTCAATTATAAATGTCAAAGGATTTAGCATGATCCAAATATGATATTTTTCAGGTAGCGCGCTGATAGGGAAAAATACTGGCGATAAAAACATCAAAACCGTCGTTATGATGACTGTAGTTTGGCTAACGTCTCTCAAAAATACGCCTAAAGAAGCCAAAATCCATGATAAGCCGAGACTGAAAATAACAAGAGGCAGAAAAACTAAAGGAATAAATATTATTGTCCAGTGTATAAAACCATTAAATATAACAAAAGCGGTTAGTAAAACCAGTAGACTAATAGCAGTATGGAATAACGCAGCAACCAAGGATATGACAGATAACGTCTCTAAAGGGAATATTACTTTTTTTACATAGTTTGTATTATTTAATATTATCTGTGGTGCCCTATTGATTACCTCACCAAAAAAACCATGGACGATCATACCGACAAATAATATTATTGCAAATTGTGTTCTGCTTTCATCTCCTCCAGTCGACCATCTGGCTTTAAATACCACTGAAAAAACAAAGGTATACACAGTCAACATGAATAAAGGATTCAAAAATGACCATAAAACTCCCATTACTGAACCTTTATATCTGCCGATAACATCTCGCTTAGTCATTTGCAAAATAATACTACGGTGAGTATATATACTCTTAACTATGTCTAATGGAGATAATGACGGTTTCTGATGTGGATTTTTCATTTTAAGCTCTGAAATAATACCAAATAAATTAACTTAGCTTTCTTGGGATATTACGCAATGCTGATTCGTTGTAAGCATATCGTTTTTTATCAAAAAACCATCCCCACTTATTAAAATAGGTAATGGCCGAACGAATATGATACCAAAGCAACAATTTACTTTTATAAGATCCCTTATTGAAAACATGAACAATTGTTGTTTCGGGGCAATAATAGATCTTCGTAAGTTGTAAAGCACGACGACATAGATCTACATCTTCCAGGTACATAAAATAGCGTTCATCAAAGCCATTCAACTTTTGTAATAGAACATTCGTCAAAAGCATAAAACAGCCAGATACCGAAGGAGGTGAAAATACCTTATCATACTCGGCATCCTTTAACTCGTATGTAGCATCATACTTAATAGCAGTGGTAGGAAGAAAGCGTCTTAAGAAGAGATTACTGGGCGTTGGCAACAGGCGGCAACTATATTGACGCTCACCATTCTTATAGATGATCTGCGGGGATACAAAATTATATTCATTTATCCATGCAAACGATACTAATTTATCTAGAGACTGCTTATCAAAACTGATATCAGGATTACATATTAAAAAATAGCCATCAAAATCTGAACTTGCTTTGATGGCGAGATTATGTCCGGCACCAAAACCACAGTTACGAGGAGACTTAATATAACTCACTTTTGGTTCATTCAATGATGCAGCCCACTGACAACCACCATTATCAACGAAGATAATTTTTTCAACGCTCTCTTCATGGCATAACGAGAGAAGCGTATCTTTAATATCATCATAGGAATGATTAAATAATACAATAGAAGCAATAACTTTTGGCTTCATTGCTTTATAAGTCATTAATCGATTACCTTTAGGATAAATTTTTTATTATTATTTTTAAATAGCCACTTGTGATATCCATAATCTAACAAGCAAATTTATACTTATGCGTAGACTTCAGCTGTGGCAAGAGTATGTGCCTGCAGATCTTTCTCCGACAGCGACAGCGCGCAGTCGCCCAGCGCCGGCCAGTCAATCCCTATCTCCGGATCGTTCCAGATGATGCTCCGCTCTGACTGTGGCGCGTAGTAGTTCGTCGCCTTGTAGACAAACTGCACCGTGTCGCTCAGCGCCATAAACCCGTGGGCGAATCCTTCCGGGATCCACAGCTGACGTTTATTCTCTGCGCTGAGCACCGCGCCCACCCATTTGCCAAAGGTTGGCGATGAACGACGGATATCCACCGCCACGTCAAATACCTCACCTTCCACGCAGCGGACCAGTTTGCCCTGAGCGTGCGGATCCAGCTGATAGTGCAGCCCGCGCAATACGCCTTTCTGGGACTGGGAGTGGTTGTCCTGGACGAATTCCACCTGGCGGCCCACCGCCTCATTAAACACCTTGCTGCTGAAGCTCTCAAAGAAGAAACCCCGCGCATCACCAAACACGCGCGGTTCAAAAATCAGCACCTCAGGAATCTCTGTTTTAATAATGTTCATCTTTTGCTATCCGTTTATTTACCCAGGACTTCTGTTACCACGCGAGCCACACCCTGACGCCAGTCCGGGAGAGTCACCCCGAATGCCTGCTGGAATTTTTCATTCGACAGGCGAGAGTTGAGCGGACGTTTCGCCGGCGTCGGATAGGCCGTCGTCGGGATGCCCTTCACTTCCTGAACCGCCAGCTCTGCACCGTGCGCTCTCGCCACCTCAAACACATAGCGGGCGTAGTCACACCAGCTGGTCTCGCCGCTGGCCACCAGATGATAGGTACCGGCCAGCGCCGGATCACGCAGCGTTTCACGGATTGCCGTCGCCGTGCAGTCTGCCAGCAGCTCTGCACCGGTGGGCGCCCCGTGCTGGTCGTCAATGATGGAGAGCGTCTCTTTCTCACCCGCCAGGCGGAGCATGGTTTTGGCAAAGTTGGCGCCGCGGGTGGCATACACCCAGCTGGTACGGAAAATCAGGTGACGCGGGTTGCCCTGCTCCAGCGCCAGTTCACCGGCACGTTTGGTTTCACCGTAGACGTTCAGCGGGCCGGTTGCCTCATCTTCCCGGCGATAATGGCTGCCGGCGCCGTCGAACACATAGTCCGTGGAATAGTGCACCATCAGGGCACCCAGCTTCGCCGACTCCGCCGCCAGCACCGCCACCCCTTTGTCGTTCAGCAGGTCGGAGAGCTCCCGCTCGCTTTCGGCCTTGTCCACTGCCGTGTGCGCGGCGGCATTCACCACCACGTCCGGGCGGACGGTACGCACGGTCTGCGCGATACCGTCCAGATTAGTCAGATCACCGCACAGCTCTTTATCAAAGTAATCCACCGCGACCACATCACCGAGCGTGGACAGGGAGCGCTGCAGCTCCCAGCCCACCTGACCATTCTTGCCAATCAGTAATATCTTCATCTTGTTATTTTCCTTTACTGGCCGTGCGGCTTCAGTCTTCACTGAGCAGACGTTTCAGGTAGGCACCGTACTCGGTTTTCTTCAGACGCTCCGCCTGAGCCGCCACCCCTTCCGCCGACAGCCACTGATTACGGTAGGCTATCTCTTCCAGACAGGCGACCTTCATCCCCTGGCGCTTCTCAATGGTATGAATAAACTGAGAAGCTTCAATCAGGCTGTCATGGGTGCCCGTATCCAGCCAGGCAAATCCGCGCCCCAGCAGTTCCACCTGCAAATCGCCGCGCTCCAGATACATCTGGTTCAGGGTGGTGATCTCCAGCTCGCCGCGTTCAGAAGGCTTGACGTCCTTCGCCATCTCCACCACATTGTTGTCGTAGAAGTAGAGCCCGGTCACCGCCCAGTCCGATTTCGGCTTCAGCGGTTTCTCCTCGATGGACAGCGCCTTAAAGTTCTCGTCGAACTCCACCACCCCGAAACGCTCCGGATCCAGCACCTGATAACCAAACACCGTGGCACCGGAAGTCTTCGCCGCCGCCGCTTCCAGTTTTTTACCGAAGCTCTGGCCAAAGTAGATATTATCCCCCAGCACCAGGGCGCAGGCATCGTTGCCGATGAACTTCTCGCCAATGATAAAGGCCTGCGCCAGGCCGTCCGGAGACGGCTGGATGGCGTAGCTGAAGTTCACCCCGAACTGCGATCCGTCACCCAGCAGGCGCTGGAAGGAAGGCATGTCGTCCGGGGTGGAGATGATCAGGATGTCGCGAATACCCGCCAGCATCAGGACGGACACCGGGTAGAAAATCATCGGCTTGTCATAGATAGGCAGCAGCTGCTTGGAGACGCCCTGGGTGATGGGGTATAAACGCGTGCCGGAGCCGCCGGCCAGAACAATACCTTTCATCTTTACTTCCTTATTAGTTATTCAGACCAAGGCGCTCACCGGCATAGGAGCCGTCCAGCACGCGCTGCCACCAGGTCTGGTTGTTCAGGTACCAGTGCACGGTTTTCTCAATCCCGCTCTCGAACGTCTCCTGCGGCACCCAGCCCAGATCGCGCTGAATTTTCGCGGCATCAATGGCATAACGCAGGTCGTGTCCCGGACGGTCGGTGACAAAAGTGATCAGGTCAGCAAAGTGGGTGATGTTGCCCGGCTTCTGCGCCACCACCTTGTCGAGAATGGCGCAGATGGTGCGCACCACATCGATATTTTTACGCTCGTTATGACCGCCGATATTGTAGGTCTCACCGCTCTTGCCTTCGGTCGCCACTTTGTACAGCGCACGGGCATGGTCCTCAACATACAGCCAGTCACGGATCTGCTCCCCGTTGCCATATACCGGCAGCGGTTTACCCGCCAGGGCATTAAGGATGGTCAGCGGGATCAGTTTCTCCGGGAAGTGATACGGACCATAGTTGTTGGAGCAGTTGGTCACCACCACCGGCAGGCCGTAGGTGCGGTTCCAGGCGCGAACCAGATGGTCGCTGCCCGCTTTGGAAGCAGAGTACGGGCTGCTCGGCGCGTACGGGGTTTCTTCGGTGAACAGGTCATCGGTGCCGTGCAGGTCGCCGTACACCTCATCGGTGGAGATGTGGTGGAAGCGGAAGGCCTGCTTCTGCGCTTCCCCAAGTCCGGACCAGTAGTGACGGGCCGCCTCCAGCATAGTAAAAGTGCCGATCACGTTGGTCTGGATAAAGGCTGCCGGGCCATCAATGGAACGGTCCACATGGCTTTCTGCCGCCAGATGCATCACGATATCCGGGCGGAACTCGCTGAACTGGGCCGCCACGGCAGCAGCATCGGTGATATCAGTCTGGGAAAACGAGTAGCGTTCGCTCCCGGCCACCGGCGCCAGGGATTCGAGGTTACCGGCGTAAGTCAGGCAGTCCATCACACGGACTTCATCCCGGGTATTTTCAATGATATGACGAACCACGGCAGAGCCGATAAAGCCTGCACCGCCGGTGACAAGAATCTTCATACTTTCTCTCGTTTTTCAATGACTTAAATAATAAATTCTGTAATAACAAAAAACGCAGGCACGCTACCGCCATTGGCTATCGCAACCAAAATGCGTGGTGCCTCAGTAAAGTGTATTTAACATGAGCTAAGATCAGCGTTCCGCGCTGCCTCATCATGGTACAAACCAGCCCAACCGCGGTAACTTTGCTTGCTTCAGCGTACATTCGCTATCAGGACTTTCCCAAACACAACAAGGTACGTCATCGAGACGAAATGTGAATGTGTCTTTAAAGCACCTGACAATCGTCCTTTCAAACGCCATTCAGCGATTGGTCTCATGACAAAGCCATGCAGTCACCATTATGGCGAGCAACATACTCCACAGTGAATAGTACCGGACGAGGTCGCGACGCATTATAGCGCTGGTCATGAAGAATAAAAATCAAAAAGCGGTTTGAATCAATTCAAGGCATGAATGAAACGTTTTCGATACAATATCAAAAAATTCAATCACTTGTCCACACATCATTCGATTACAAGCTATCTCTGGTGACAACCACACTAATTAATTCGTATTTCACGAATAGATATACCACTTCGTTCGGAAATTCGTGATGTGTTTTATCGTGATAGCAGTATCCCAGGGACTGGCCGCCCTACAACAGACATTATGGATAAGCTATAGACAGACTCAATGATAACACCATAAATGAATATCATTTGCATTAAGTGGCAATTAAGCACTACAGCGCCACTACAACTCACATCCTGCAACTGTAAACCAAGTGATCCCAACCGCAAGCCAGTGTAAAATCGGCACTTATGTAGAACGGGATATCCACACCCCGGAGGAAAAATATGAAGTTTTTGGTCACTGGTGCCGCAGGTTTTATCGGCTTCCATATCGCGCAGCGCCTGCTGAATGAAGGGCATGATGTTGTCGGAATCGACAACATGAACGACTATTATGACGTCAGCCTGAAGCAGGCCCGTCTGGATCGCCTGGCATCTCCGGCATTCCATTTCCAGCAGCTGGATCTGGCCGACCGTGAAGGTATGGCAAAGCTGTTCGCCACAGAGCAATTTGATCGCGTGATCCACCTGGCCGCCCAGGCCGGTGTGCGCTACTCGCTGGAAAACCCGTATGCCTACGCAGACGCTAACCTGATGGGGTATCTGAACATTCTGGAAGGCTGCCGTCATACCAAGGTGAAACACCTGGTGTACGCCTCCTCCAGCTCGGTTTACGGCCTTAACCGTAAAATGCCGTTCTCCACCGAAGATTCCGTCGACCATCCGGTCTCCCTGTATGCCGCCACCAAGAAAGCCAATGAGCTGATGGCGCATACCTATTCCCATCTGTACGGCATCCCGACCACCGGGCTGCGCTTCTTTACGGTTTATGGTCCGTGGGGTCGCCCGGATATGGCGCTGTTCAAGTTCACGAAAGCGATGCTGGAAGGAAAAAGTATCGACGTTTACAACTACGGCAAAATGAAGCGCGACTTCACCTATATCGACGACATCGTCGAGGCGGTGGTTCGGGTGCAGGATGTGATCCCGCAGGCCAATGCCGACTGGACCGTTGAGAGCGGTTCCCCGGCCACCAGCTCCGCGCCGTATCGGGTATATAACATTGGCAACAGCTCACCAGTGGAACTGATGGACTACATCACCGCCCTGGAAGAGGCGCTGGGAATGGAAGCGCAGAAGAATATGATGCCGATCCAGCCGGGAGATGTGCTGGACACAAGCGCAGACACCCAACCGCTGTATGACCTGGTGGGCTTTAAGCCGCAAACGTCAGTGAAGGACGGCGTGAAGAACTTCGTGGACTGGTACAAGGATTACTATCAGATCTAATCCCCCTGCCCTGCCGCAATCGTCTGATTGCGGCAACCCCTTCTATGTAACCTCCGTTATCCTGACTATATGTCGACGGAATGCACATTCATTATTTTTTATATAATATTTTGTGCTATAGACGCTATTTTTGCCTTTTTACTCGCCCGCCTGAAACCAGTTTCATCCAGCCTTTTTCAGAAAAGCAAATATCCGCGCGCCAGGCACTGAAACTTTTCTGGTATCCAGACCAATTTGGTTAGCGGAAACAGCATTATATACTGATTGATAAAAAACATTACTATCTGTAGGAATTTTCCTAAATCCAGGATATGTTAGAGTAAGCCATGCAACAGCACAAAACTGGTGTATTGCTTATCAAACTAATAATTCAATCAACATACGCCCTGTGGTAGATATTATGGAAAACCTATTTTTCTTAGTGGTCGCTGCCATACTACTTGCTGTTTCCGTTTATTTCTTAATTTCTTATTTAAAAGACAGAAAGAAAACGAAACTGACGTTTAATAAACGCAAGTAGTAAGGCCCGCTTCATATTGCAATTAGATTAAGATAATATTAAGAGATAAAAAAATGATATGAAAGAATGACTATTCATTCTGCGTTTTGGCATGGCCTTAAGGCAAGAAAAAAATAACGCTACTCGCGCCCTATCCCGCGTTTTTTCATAGGACATAAATAACAAAAGCCTGCGTTGCAGGCTTTGTTTTACCTCCCGGCGCTTATCTCCGGCATCTACATCACAGTGACGGTAGCTCTTCACAAGGTAAGTTTAACTTATCGGACCTGTTTTCAACCCGCAACGGCTTTTGAGCAGGATCGTAATGTCCATCACAATTTATTGAGGTTAATCTGAATGAGCGGAAAATAGGCTCGGGGAAGGAGAAATGAGGAAGGGATAAAGGAACACACTGGCGGCGGCAGGCCGCCAGTGACAGACAAACAGGATTAATCGTTGCCAAACAGATCGCGGGTATAAACCTTATCTGCGACATCCGCCAGCTCTTCCGCCATACGGTTAGAGATGATCACATCCGCCTCTTGTTTGAAGGCATCCAGGTCGCGCACGACGCGGGAGTTGAAGAACTCATCTTCCTGCATCACCGGTTCATAGATAATAACCGGAATACCTTTCGCCTTGATGCGCTTCATAATGCCCTGAATAGAAGAGGCACGGAAGTTGTCCGAACCACTCTTCATGATCAGGCGATACACACCCACCACTTTCGGCTTACGAGCGAGAATAGAATCCGCGATAAAGTCTTTACGGGTACGGTTGGCATCGACGATAGCCGCGATGATATTGTTCGGGACCGATTCGTAGTTCGCCAGCAGCTGCTTGGTATCTTTCGGCAGGCAGTAGCCGCCGTAGCCAAAGGACGGGTTGTTATAATGGTTGCCGATACGCGGATCCAGGCATACCCCTTCGATAATCTGCTTGCTGTTCAGCCCCTGGCTTTCAGCATAGCTGTCGAGCTCATTGAAATAGGCAACGCGCAGCGCCAGATAGGTGTTAGCGAACAGTTTGATCGCTTCCGCTTCGGTGGAGTCGGTAAACAGGGTTGGGATATCCTGCTTGATCGCGCCTTCTTTCAGCAGATCAGCAAAACGTTCGGCACGCGCAGAGCGCTCACCGATGACAATACGCGACGGGTGCAGGTTGTCGTACAGCGCACGGCCTTCACGCAGGAACTCAGGAGAGAAAATAACATTATCAATCCCTAAACGTTCTTTAATGTCGCGGGTGAACCCCACCGGGATGGTCGATTTAATGATCATTACCGCGTTCGGGTTGATCTCTGTGACATCGCGAATAACCGCTTCCACCGTAGAGGTGTTGAAGTAGTTAGTTTTGGGATCATAATCGGTCGGCGTCGCAATGATCACGTAGTCGGCATTACGATAGGCGTCGTGCTTGTCCGTGGTAGCACGGAAATTTAACGGTTTTTCTGCCAGATATTCCTGAATCTCTTTATCGACAATCGGAGAGATCTTCTGGTTTAGCATATCCACTTTGGCCTGTACGATATCCAGGGCCACCACTTCGTGGTTTTGCGCAATCAGGACACCGTTCGATAAACCAACATAACCTGTACCGGAAATAGTAATTTTCATTCGATTACACTTTAATCAGTTAACTGGGTAATGGCGGCTAGCCACGAATTTAAATAATGCTGTGCGCGGTTTTACGCTGAAGAGGAAGGTAAGTCAAGTCGGTCGGTTGACCAAGCTTGTAAACGAATAAACATGACGAGTTCCATTTGGAACCCGCCATTTTAGGAAAAACAACCTAATTATTTATAAACTTCTGCAGTGGCCAGAGTATGTGCCTGCAGATCTTTCTCCGACAGCGACAGCGCGCAGTCGCTCAGCGCCGGCCAGTCAATCCCTATATCCGGATCGTTCCAGATGATGCTCCGCTCTGACTGTGGCGCGTAGTAGTTCGTCGCCTTGTAGACAAACTGCACCGTGTCGCTCAGCGCCATAAACCCGTGGGCGAATCCTTCCGGGATCCACAGCTGACGTTTATTCTCTGCGCTGAGCACCGCGCCCACCCATTTGCCAAAGGTTGGCGATGAACGACGGATATCCACCGCCACGTCAAATACCTCACCTTCCACGCAGCGGACCAGTTTGCCCTGAGCGTGCGGATCCAGCTGATAGTGCAGCCCGCGCAATACGCCTTTCTGGGACTGGGAGTGGTTGTCCTGGACGAATTCCACCTGGCGGCCCACCGCCTCATTAAACACCTTGCTGCTGAAGCTCTCAAAGAAGAAACCCCGCGCATCACCAAACACGCGCGGTTCAAAAATCAGCACCTCAGGAATCTCTGTTTTAATAATGTTCATCTTTTGCTATCCGTTTATTTACCCAGGACTTCTGTTACCACGCGAGCCACACCCTGACGCCAGTCCGGGAGAGTCACCCCGAATGCCTGCTGGAATTTTTCATTCGACAGGCGAGAGTTGAGCGGACGTTTCGCCGGCGTCGGATAGGCCGTCGTCGGGATGCCCTTCACTTCCTGAACCGCCAGCTCTGCACCGTGCGCTCTCGCCACCTCAAACACATAGCGGGCGTAGTCACACCAGCTGGTCTCGCCGCTGGCCACCAGATGATAGGTACCGGCCAGCGCCGGATCACGCAGCGTTTCACGGATTGCCGTCGCCGTGCAGTCTGCCAGCAGCTCTGCACCGGTGGGCGCCCCGTGCTGGTCGTCAATGATGGAGAGCGTCTCTTTCTCACCCGCCAGGCGGAGCATGGTTTTGGCAAAGTTGGCGCCGCGGGTGGCATACACCCAGCTGGTACGGAAAATCAGGTGACGCGGGTTGCCCTGCTCCAGCGCCAGTTCACCGGCACGTTTGGTTTCACCGTAGACGTTCAGCGGGCCGGTTGCCTCATCTTCCCGGCGATAATGGCTGCCGGCGCCGTCGAACACATAGTCCGTGGAATAGTGCACCATCAGGGCACCCAGCTTCGCCGACTCCGCCGCCAGCACCGCCACCCCTTTGTCGTTCAGCAGGTCGGAGAGCTCCCGCTCGCTTTCGGCCTTGTCCACTGCCGTGTGCGCGGCGGCATTCACCACCACGTCCGGGCGGACGGTACGCACGGTCTGCGCGATACCGTCCAGATTAGTCAGATCACCGCACAGCTCTTTATCAAAGTAATCCACCGCGACCACATCACCGAGCGTGGACAGGGAGCGCTGCAGCTCCCAGCCCACCTGACCATTCTTGCCAATCAGTAATATCTTCATCTTGTTATTTTCCTTTACTGGCCGTGCGGCTTCAGTCTTCACTGAGCAGACGTTTCAGGTAGGCACCGTACTCGGTTTTCTTCAGACGCTCCGCCTGAGCCGCCACCCCTTCCGCCGACAGCCACTGATTACGGTAGGCTATCTCTTCCAGACAGGCGACCTTCATCCCCTGGCGCTTCTCAATGGTATGAATAAACTGAGAAGCTTCAATCAGGCTGTCATGGGTGCCCGTATCCAGCCAGGCAAATCCGCGCCCCAGCAGTTCCACCTGCAAATCGCCGCGCTCCAGATACATCTGGTTCAGGGTGGTGATCTCCAGCTCGCCGCGTTCAGAAGGCTTGACGTCCTTCGCCATCTCCACCACATTGTTGTCGTAGAAGTAGAGCCCGGTCACCGCCCAGTCCGATTTCGGCTTCAGCGGTTTCTCCTCGATGGACAGCGCCTTAAAGTTCTCGTCGAACTCCACCACCCCGAAACGCTCCGGATCCAGCACCTGATAACCAAACACCGTGGCACCGGAAGTCTTCGCCGCCGCCGCTTCCAGTTTTTTACCGAAGCTCTGGCCAAAGTAGATATTATCCCCCAGCACCAGGGCGCAGGCATCGTTGCCGATGAACTTCTCGCCAATGATAAAGGCCTGCGCCAGGCCGTCCGGAGACGGCTGGATGGCGTAGCTGAAGTTCACCCCGAACTGCGATCCGTCACCCAGCAGGCGCTGGAAGGAAGGCATGTCGTCCGGGGTGGAGATGATCAGGATGTCGCGAATACCCGCCAGCATCAGGACGGACACCGGGTAGAAAATCATCGGCTTGTCATAGATAGGCAGCAGCTGCTTGGAGACGCCCTGGGTGATGGGGTATAAACGCGTGCCGGAGCCGCCGGCCAGAACAATACCTTTCATCTTTACTTCCTTATTAGTTATTCAGACCAAGGCGCTCACCGGCATAGGAGCCGTCCAGCACGCGCTGCCACCAGGTCTGGTTGTTCAGGTACCAGTGCACGGTTTTCTCAATCCCGCTCTCGAACGTCTCCTGCGGCACCCAGCCCAGATCGCGCTGAATTTTCGCGGCATCAATGGCATAACGCAGGTCGTGTCCCGGACGGTCGGTGACAAAAGTGATCAGGTCAGCAAAGTGGGTGATGTTGCCCGGCTTCTGCGCCACCACCTTGTCGAGAATGGCGCAGATGGTGCGCACCACATCGATATTTTTACGCTCGTTATGACCGCCGATATTGTAGGTCTCACCGCTCTTGCCTTCGGTCGCCACTTTGTACAGCGCACGGGCATGGTCCTCAACATACAGCCAGTCACGGATCTGCTCCCCGTTGCCATATACCGGCAGCGGTTTACCCGCCAGGGCATTAAGGATGGTCAGCGGGATCAGTTTCTCCGGGAAGTGATACGGACCATAGTTGTTGGAGCAGTTGGTCACCACCACCGGCAGGCCGTAGGTGCGGTTCCAGGCGCGAACCAGATGGTCGCTGCCCGCTTTGGAAGCAGAGTACGGGCTGCTCGGCGCGTACGGGGTTTCTTCGGTGAACAGGTCATCGGTGCCGTGCAGGTCGCCGTACACCTCATCGGTGGAGATGTGGTGGAAGCGGAAGGCCTGCTTCTGCGCTTCCCCAAGTCCGGACCAGTAGTGACGGGCCGCCTCCAGCATAGTAAAAGTGCCGATCACGTTGGTCTGGATAAAGGCTGCCGGGCCATCAATGGAACGGTCCACATGGCTTTCTGCCGCCAGATGCATCACGATATCCGGGCGGAACTCGCTGAACTGGGCCGCCACGGCAGCAGCATCGGTGATATCAGTCTGGGAAAACGAGTAGCGTTCGCTCCCGGCCACCGGCGCCAGGGATTCGAGGTTACCGGCGTAAGTCAGGCAGTCCATCACACGGACTTCATCCCGGGTATTTTCAATGATATGACGAACCACGGCAGAGCCGATAAAGCCTGCACCGCCGGTGACAAGAATCTTCATATTTTATTTACCTTTGATTACTCATGCAAAAAGAAAATAATTGCATACATCTCCATATTAAAATGTTTGAGATGTAATTTTATGGGGATAATATCGAAGGAACACTTTAAAAACAAATAGCGAAACTCTTAATTTTCCGCTATTTGTCAGAATAGGACTTGATTATATATGTACTTTAACATTAGACCTCCAATAAATTATTGGAGGCCTAATAAGTTAAATATTAATCTAACCACTCAGTGTGGAAAACGCCTTCTTTATCAGTGCGCTTATAGGTGTGCGCACCAAAGTAATCACGCTGAGCCTGAATCAGGTTAGCGGGCAGAACTGCGGAACGATAGCTGTCGTAATAGGCAATTGCGGCAGAGAAAGTCGGAACCGGGATACCATTCTGTACAGCATATGCAACAACATCGCGCAACGCTTGCTGATAATCATCGGCGATCTGTTTGAAGTATGGGGCTAACAACAGGTTGGCGATGCCAGCATTCTGCTCATAGGCATCGGTAATTTTCTGCAGGAACTGAGCACGGATGATACAGCCGGCGCGAAAAATTTTAGCAATCTCACCGTAATTCAGATCCCAGTTGTATTCATCAGATGCGGCGCGCAGTTGGGAGAAACCTTGAGCGTAAGAGACAATTTTACCCAGATACAGGGCGCGTCGAACTTTCTCGATGAACTCTGATTTATCACCCGCAGTCTTCGCTTGCGGCCCACTAAGGACTTTTGACGCAGCAACACGTTGATCTTTCAGAGAGGAGATGTAACGAGCAAAAACTGATTCCGTGATCAAGGATAAAGGCTCTCCAAGATCTAAAGAACTTTGGCTGGTCCACTTCCCTGTACCTTTGTTGGCAGCTTCATCCAGGATGACATCAACAAGGTATTTACCTTCTTCATCTTTCCTGGTGAAGATATCTTTCGTAATATCAATCAGATAGCTATTTAACTCACCTTTATTCCACTCGGTAAAGGTATCTGCCAGTTCCTCGTTGGAAAGTGATAAACCACCTTTAAGCAATGCATATGCTTCGGCAATCAGCTGCATATCCCCATATTCGATGCCATTGTGGACCATCTTAACATAGTGGCCTGCGCCATCAGTTCCGATATAAGTGACGCACGGTTCACCATCTTCTGCTCGAGCGGCAATCTGTTCAAGAATAGGAGCAACCAGTTCGTAAGCTTCTTTCTGTCCGCCAGGCATAATTGATGGACCTTTCAGAGCGCCCTCTTCTCCCCCGGATACTCCAGTGCCAATGAAGTTGAAACCTTCAGCAGAAAGCTCACGGTTACGCCGAATAGTGTCCTGGAAGAAGGTATTGCCACCATCAATGATGATGTCTCCTTTTTCCAAGTATGGCTTCAGAGAGTCAATCGCACTATCAGTTCCAGCTCCAGCTTTTACCATTAAGAGGATACGCCGTGGAGTTTCGAGTGATTTAACAAACTCTTGTACTGTATAATGTGGGACCAGCTTCTTGCCAGGATTCTCTGCAATCACTTCTTCGGTCTTTTCACGGGAGCGGTTGAAAACAGAGACGGTATAACCACGGCTTTCGATGTTGAGCGCAAGGTTACGTCCCATCACTGCCATACCGACAACCCCGATCTGTTGCTTAGACATTACATACTCCTGTTAGGTGTGGTCACCGCGACAAGTTCGCAGCTTAAATGTGATGATTATATTATCGTAAAGATGATGAGGAGCATAGGGCTTGAGCAAAATGAATAAAAAATAGCACCTAGTTATAATGATGTTTGATTGAAGATAATATCTATAAAAAATTACAATTATGATGGCTAATAAAAACACCGTGAGAATTGTCAGAAAGCTTATTAATAGAATCAACAGATTTAATACTACATTTTTCCAGAAGAAGGGTTATGCCAGCGGCACCACTTAACTTGAATAACTCACTCCCTACAGAGTCAAGAATGATATTACAGTTAAAGAAAGTCACTGAGCAAACCCCCGCAAGTTCTAGCAAGTAGGACATTTGACTTGAACTAGTAAAAGTCAAATTGGAAAAAAATAAAGTTGAATTTTTGAATTTTAAAGGAAAATCAACACCAGAAAATTCGATTGGTTTATTGGATTTATTGCCCCCCCCTAAAAATGACAAAATCAAACCGTCAAAAGAAATAACACTATCATTCAACTTTGAGGAACGTTTAGCAATGGATTTAATATTAATATTATTTCTTAATCCAACTTTACATCGCAACAGCGCTTCATTAAGGCTAGATACTGGCGCATTTATTGCATATCCGTGATAAGCGTCGTCCCCACCTTTAGAAACATAGATATCACACTGGCCATAAGTGGTAGAGTAACAATTAAATTGAATATTATGCGGATTCGATATCTTACACTTGGTTCGAAAATCGCCATTATGATAAACAGAAAGTCGGCTATTACCAGGGCATTCGTATGGAGAAATATTATTGGAAAAGTAATTAGTATTTGACATGTTAATACTTGCCGAGTTTCTCTCCGAACCAGAGATAAATACCATTCTACATTTATTGTTTTTTTTATCATTATGATAAAAATATGCAGGAGTCATGTGCAATACAGATTCAAATAATGCATAACAAACAAAGTTAATATTTTCAAAATATGTTCCTGATTCACTACCCCCTTGCATATGGAAAAATCTATAACCATATTGCGAATTCTCTAACGTACAATCACGAAAATGAGGGGAACTCCATGAACTAGCAACGCAGGCAGTCGCTTTAGACATATCATTCTGATTCGTAAACTCAGGATAATCAGTAAACCATTTAAAGGGATTATCGCCTTGAGTGGATTGAAAATAACAGTTATCAAAGAGCCAGGTAGTAACATTTTTCCGTAATGTCAGAGGGATAACTCCTGCTCTCAGTATCGAATCCCTCATAGCTCCGTTCCACGAACATGTAATATTAACTATGGTCGCTGCATTATGTTTTAATCGAGCATGCAGTCTATTAATAACAGCCCCATGAGCCAACCTAAAATTAAACACCCCTTTCAATAAAGTTTTTTCCCCGGGGAAAACAGTAATATTATTTAAATATATCCCGGGACATCGTGTAACAGTATTTCGATCACTTGCGGACGCAGGCAAAGAGTCAACCTTTTTAATAAGTTGCCCATGCGTATTAAAGTTCATTGTCTCAAATGCATACCCATCGACAAGTTGAAAATCTGGGATTAGAGCAGGAACTTCAGCTGTATTATAGACCAAATAAGACTGAGAAACACCCTCAACCCTAAGACATGGTGGTATATAAATCGTCTGTGTAAAACGATATTGTTTTTGTAAAATCAAATATGCATTAACTTTAATGCAATGACGGTCAGTATACTCAACGTTTGTTTTAAAATAAAAAGTGACACAAAAGTCAATAGCTTTTTGCAAAGCAATAGAATCATCACTAATACCATCACCAACCGCACCAAACATCTCAGGAGTCACATAAACACTGGAGGCTGAGATTATTTCTGTGTTATCATTGATATTATCTTTAGCATTACTGGAATTTTCACTTAAATCAGATGCTTGACTAACATCAAAAGGATGCTTACGTTCGTTAGACATAGCATTCGATGGGATAATTCCAACAGACACTCCGAAGGGAATTGCACCTGATAAAAAACGCCTTCTGGAAATAGACATAATACCTCGTTTTAATTGCAGAACATCAATATAACACCAGAGGGCAATAATGGCACATTTACTGTGCCAACATGTTATTTAATGATATTATATATATCTTTGAAACTATCTTCTATAATAGACTGCGCAAGATTTACTTTCTCATCAATCAAGACCTTACTTTCATCGGTAATAAGTTCCAAACTTCTTTTAATATCAGAGTAATCAATAGCCTGATTATAAGGACTTACACTCCAGGTTTTCAGAAAAGAAGTAAGTTTTTCTATTTTAGAATTAATACAAAAATGAGGAACTCTATAAGACATGGCCGTAATTACCCCATGAAGACTAGTTCCATAAAAGGATGATGAATTAGCAATTAAATACATTATTTCCCACACATTTAAATCATAGAATAAATGTGTTTTTTTCTTACATTTCTCATGTACATCTTTTAAGAAGATAACGTCATCATGCCCACTGGCATAACCAATCGGTAGTAAAACGACATCGAGATCATATTCATTGACAATATTGTCAATACAAGAACTTAATTCAGAGGCAGTGAATGTAACTTTATAAGGACAACATTGAATGACAATGAATTCTTTCTCGAGAACAAATCCTTCAATATCATGCTGGACATTTTTCAACATATCCGAAATAGTAACAACCTTAGACAGCATTAAAACAGAATCCGGAACTAACTTAACATTTTGGATTCCAGACAATGCATCAAAGGTACGGCTATCACGAACAGAAATGAATTCTGCCGACCGTAAATCGTCGAAAGATTTTCCTTTTGGCTCACCGCCTACTGTATTATAAATAACATTTACAGGATGTGAAAACGAATCTTTATTGGGAATATATGGATAATCCCAAACTGCTCCATATAATCTTTTTGCTATATGAGTGAATAGATTATAATTCAACCGCCTCATGAATTTTAACAAAGAAACAACATTTATACTATTCTGTACATGAGTGTACAAAACACCAGCATCAGCAGCCAATACTTCTCCGCCAACTATTATAACAGAACTAATTGAATTGTCTGAAATAAGACTACGCATGGAAACTGTAGGCATGCATTTATATTGAGTTAAATCTGACTTTTTTATCGAAGTGAAAACAAAATTAAACTGCCCAGGATAATTATCAGAAAAAAACAGATCTAATAATATAGGCATAAGATTATCACCATAATTATATCTGTCGAAAGCCCCATAAAGTGCTACTTTCTTAACATTACAAATACTCATGGATTATCCTTTTTTAATGTATTCATTATTCTAATTACTGCTCCAAATATAAGTAGAGATTTAGTTTTTTGTATGAAAGCTATTCTTGTTTTCGGATGAAATGCATCGAAAAAATATGCTACAAATGAGAATGCTACTATCGTAGCATATGCAGAACCGATCAATCCATATCTAGGAATGAGTAAGTAATTTAAAAATATCGCAAGTATTAAACCCACTATATTTCGACTTAGAGCGTAGAATTGCAGTCCTTCATTAATATACCAACGCCCGCTCGCGGAACTTAAAAAATAAAAAACACTTCCCCAAACATAAACTTTAATAACAGATGATGCCTCTAAATAATTACTTCCAAAGAAAAAAGATATTATAAAATCAGAAAAAACAGTTACTACAATTGCGACCATAAAAGAAATACTAATTAGAACATCATAAAGAAACTGCATTCTCTTATTATAATTATTTTCACTTAAATATTTTTCTTTAATTATCTTGGGAAAAAGTGATGATACTACTGCAGCTGGTACAAAATACCAAACTTCAGCCATTTTAACAGCTACTGAATAAACGCCTACTGCAGAATCATTAATCATGTTACCAATCATTATCTGATCGATTCTCATGTATAACATTAGTGCAACACCAGAAAGAATCAAAGGCCAACTCTCTGATAGCAAGCGTTTTGCTTCCGAACTAGACCATATCCATTTTTTATTCCTAACTCTTCGTTTATAGATACAAAATAATATAATGCACAAAAATAATGCTTCGAACGTAACAGTGGCTGATATAAATAAAACAGATAATCCAAAACAAATAAAAGATATCTTTAGTAACAGAGACAGAAAAAAAGCTATATTCTGTGCTATTACTGTATATTTTGATTCAATATTTGATTCAAACCAATACTTTATAATATCACTAGATCTTAATAAGACTGACGGGAGCATAACTAAAACGACATTTAATATATCCCATTCACCATGCCTTAAAAAAAACGTTGTCCAAAAAGCAAATACACAAGCGAGTAAACTACCGATGATCTGTAAATAAAACGATGTCCCCATAATAACATCTGTCTTATCTGGGTGTTTTACTAGTTCCTTAACAACAACACCGTTCATACCAAGTGATGCAATCGATGCATAAATAGCTATTACAGAAAAGGCATAATTATACACTCCAAAATAATGTGGACCAAGATACCTTGCTATCCACACACTAATTAGAAAACCGAATCCCAACCTAATTAAGCTATCGCCAGATAGCCATATCATGTTAAGGAAAGAACGACTTTCCTTAATTTTACTAAGGACAATCATAGATCTTCTCCAACTACTCTTAGATATTTAATTTAACACCTAGGATGAGAGCCCTTTTTAATAGTTTTTAGAATTAATAAACAATTTGATAAATTAAAACTTAGTGCACTTTTGATGAAAACTTTTGATAATCTCCAAAGCATGAGTTTCTTCGATGGAGAATAGTAGAGGATACTTAGAATACGATCATAAAGCCGTTCTATACGTCTCCAGTCAGATGCGGACTCATCAACTCTAGATAAAGAGTGGATTAGTTCACCAGCAATAACAATGTTAAAATTGATGCCATTTTTTCTTAGAACAGATATCCTTTGAAATAAACTTGTATCAACACCATAGAGTGCAAAATGTTCATCAAATAATTGCATATTATTTTTATAGAACGATAAAATCATTTTTTTATATATAATTAACCCTGAGCCAATGGATCTAACAGTGTCGTGATTTTTTATAGCACAATATTTACCACAAATTTTACCATTAACCTCAGGATAATAAATATCGTTAGATGTAGACGATTTTATTAACGGCAATTGCAGATCAATTTCTCTTATATTTTCTTCACTATCAAGAACGCTAAAGAAACAATCACCAACGTTTGTATCATCATCAAATATAATATATCGATCGTGATTTGGGAATTTTTCAAAAAAATCATTATATATATGACTCAGCGGCATATTATTTAAACTTTCGCTAAAATACATGCCATTGATTTTATCCATAATTGAATTTAATAATTCATTATTAAATTCAATTGTGTTTGGCCCATTATTATAGACATAGAGGTCATAATCAGAATACGCATTCTGAGATAATGCTTTTAGCGTATTTGATTCATAGCATTCTTTATTATAAAGAAGAACCAATATAATAGTTTTCACTTTAATATAATTCTCTGACATGATAACTAAAAGTTATAAATTAATGAATGCCGGTTATTTTATTTAAAAACTTGCATATGAATGCTTTTTGTTGATAAAACCTGCACCTTATGAAATTAATTACAAAAACATATACAAAACCAAGTTTGTTATTATCATCCAAATAACGCTGAGACAATCTGAATGCTTTGTATGAAAATATATCTTTTTTAGTTAGATATGGTTTCATCTCATTTAACCAGAAATAAGAGTATTTAACACCTTCGCCTTTTATTTTATGTGATTTTCTTGATGTAGCATATGTCGATAAAGGTTGATCAATATAAATGAAAGAAAATTTATAGAAAGAAGCTCTTATATTAAGATCATAATCTTGGTGTCTTGTGAATTTATCATTAAACATTAGTTTTAATAAATCTACTCTACGTGCAACGATAGTACTTGTCTGGATAAAACCATTACAACCAAATATGTACTCAGCTATACTTTCCCTCTCTTCATCATATGCTTTTAATGGCATAACTCCTTTATTTACACCATCAACAACGAAATCAACTTGAGAAAACATAATGAATTTCTTAATTCCAGTTGCCTCAATTTCTTTTAATTTTTCAGCAACAACATGTAGTTTATTGCTTGACCATACGTCGTCAGAATCAAGGAATGCAACATAAAAACCACGGCTTTTGATTATACCTAAATTTCTGGCTCCTGCTCCATTTAATTTCCTATCGGACAGTTCTATCTTAATGTTCAGTTCGTATTTATATGTATTTATAACATCGACCAGACGTTCTCTATCAGATGAATTATCATCAACTATAATCACTTCAAAATCTTTAAATGACTGTTGACGAATACTATCAAGAGTTCGGCTAATGGTTAAGGATGAATTATATGTTGGAATCACGATGCTAAAATAAGGGATGCTGTTACTTTTATTATCAAAACACTTATTAATCATACAATTCCTCTCATAAACCGTATATACTCAAAACTTTAATTATATTGCATCAATATACAAACGCATATAATTATCGGCCATTAATTTTGAGGTATAATTCTCTTTAAAACCAGAGATACATTTTTGGGAAGTTTTTTCTTTTTCTGTATCTATTAGTTGCTTATTCATTTTCGAGATAAGATCATCATCACTACCATCAAAGAGGTACCCACCTTCCTCAAGAGTTTCATAAACCTCACGATGTGGTTCAATATCAGAACAAATAAATGTATTTCCTAATGAAATAGATTCGATAAGTGCTAAAGGTAACCCCTCCGCTTTTGAGGCCGAAATCAGGCAATCATAATTCTTTATCAACTCTTTAGGATTGTGAACTTTTCCGTGGAAAATAATATTTTTATTTCTATATTTTTTTGTCAATAACTCGCTTTCACTACCCGTGCCTATAATATGTAAATTAACATTTTCAGCTTTATTCCACTTTTTAAAAGATCGTAAAATTACCTCTACATTTTTTCTTTGAATTAAACTTCCAAGATAATAAAAATCATAAGAATCTTTATCGCTATGTTTTATAACGTCATGTACTTCTGGCACTCCATTACAAACACATTTAATGTGTTCCATTTTATATTTATCAGTACAGAACGTCATTACCGATTTCGAACAGGCTACTTTTATGAAATCGTTAATTATAAATCTACCTATAACACCTTCTAATTTCCCTAGCAAAACTCCTTTACCATATATAAAATCCACATCTAAATAGTTGTGAATTGTTGTAAATCTTATTGACGAATTAAAAAAAATAAAAGAGTAAATATCAGGAATTGTACAGTGGCTATGTACAATGTCGAATTTATTATTACGACTGAATTTAACTATACCTTTTATATTTGTTTTTTTGAAAACATGAACCTTTGCAAACTTACTAAACTCAGAAAAAAGTTCGCCGTCATTCAAAGATAATATGGTTACCTCTACTGTTGACGGCAACTCCTTAATTAGATTTAAACAAACATTGACAGGACCAGCATTCTTCAAACTTGGTAATAGATACAGTATTTTCATAAATATTCTTAGCTAGATCGCACAAAATTAAAAAATCAAAAAAGGTGTCGAGATTGAATACCCTAATATAGGGTGTTCTCCCTGTGATAATAAGTTATAAAACAAATAATAAACCACAGTAAATATAAACAAAGAAATTGGAATAACTCTTTTGTTTATTGAGCAAAACATAAATGCAATAAGGATTGGCTCGACGTGTAAAAACAAATTACCCAATCGAGTTCCAACATCGCCAAAATCACTGAATGCAATTCTAAAAGAACCGCCTATTGCATAGCAAATTACCAGAGCATATTTTAACGCGTATTTATCGTCATTGATTTTATCTTTTAATAGATATAGACAAAAAACAAAGCAGTAAATTACATTTTTAAGGTTACCTAAGGAAAAAATGCCGTAACTATAATCGAACTTAGTCCCTTCATACATACTCAATTTCTCGCTTATAATTGGCAAATTAAGATGTAATAATGTCAATATTGACTTCCCACCAATAATACCAATTGGTACAGAAAGTAATAAAATGTACAGTGGGAAAAACCTTTTGCCTCTACAGAGGAAAAGAGCAGGTATAATTAAAAAACCAGCAGCTGCGCTATAATGAGTCAGGATTGACAAAGTAAAGAAAACCATACTATAGACCAAATATCTATTGGCATATAGAATAACAAACATGACAAAAAAAGCACTCGCCAAGCCAAATCTTATTTGATTTAATTCTTTATTAATATATAAATGACTAAAATAAACAACTAAAGACACCAACGGATATGGGGAGTATCTTTTATAGATAATTGCATTACATAAAACCGAACAAGCACAATATACTAATAAAAAGACAAAGGCGCTGTTTGAGAAAAAACTTGAAAATATAGCTATAAGATATGTAACCGGTTCATATCTATATATTGACATAGCTTTAAATAGACCAAATACGTCTACAGTTTTATTGAAACCCTGGAAAAAGTCCAAATACTGGGTATCATCAATTCCGGTACCAGGCCCACGGATACCACCAAGTACTATTAAAAACAAAACCAATATAAAATATACATAGGTATCTAAATACGTCCATTTAGATTTATCGTATTGATTTACTAGTAATAATCTGAGTATAGTAAACGATAATATAAAAATTCCAATGGAAAACAAGCTAAACATAATTTTTATTCCGCTTTACACTTATCACAATTAATTACAACCTATTCTAAAAACCCAGCATACAGGCTAGCATATCATTTTTAACAAGGAGTAGCCGCACAAAAAAAGTTCACCATCATAGCCAAAAGTAAAAGTGAAAGTGAAAGTTTAAAATCTTATCCCCCCGCAACAATATTATATAATCGTGTATATAGCTTCACACCATTACCTACTTATTAATATGAAATTAAAAGTTCATAATACAAAGCAGTAAACAAGACAACATATCACACTAAGATACTACGCCTCATGTTTAACGTATTAAGCCAATCATATCTCATATACTAATTATTTCATTCATTAAAAACAATCATAAACCCGCTGTACACGCAATGAAGTTTAGCAATTTAAACATAATTAAATAGCGACTCTTCTCCACATTGGTAATACTTAGACATTAAATATGTTTCCAAGTCGACATGGTTTGAATTTTTCTGCCAGAAAAGAATATAGCCAGTCATTGGCTATAGATTCGTTGGATATTTCTTTTAAAACATTCATTTATTTTGGCATTGTAAGGCATAATCAAATGTCTTGTTCTATGATCACTCAATTTCTTTATGATTCCCAATATCTCTTATGCATACTTAATTTTTTAACAAGCCATTTCGGTATTCTTTTATATTTCTGCCCAATTTTATAGCCTGTGATTTTCATTACATTGTGGAGAAATGCAAGAGGTATCCAAAGAGGGGCGTTTGATAAGAGGTATTTAACTTCCGATATAATATATTTTTTCCCCTCGCCACTGGCACCACCAAAACTATCCCTAATCCAAGGTTCATCTGTGTGAAAAACACCTATATCAAAATAACGTTTAAATTCTTCAATCGGTGTATAATTGTGAGAGTGTTTAACAATAGCATTAGGCATGTATGCAACTTTAAATCCAGCAAGTATTGCTTTAGCTGTGTAATACATATCCTCACATAAAATTGTACTTGAAGGGAAACCACCTAGTTTTTTAAATATTGATAATCTATAGGCTGAAAAAGAATTTGACATAAATACAGTTTTCAACCCCATATTTAATACTGTTTCTTTGCTACTTATATATCCTTCTTCTCGATAGCTAAAATATCGTGCATGTTTTGCTATTGGATTTGCATCTATATGAGGTTTTTGACGACCATATGCACACGCTATATCTTCATTTTGAAATGCTTTAATGATATTTTCTATAAAATTTTCTTCGGGTATTGCATCCTGCGTCATAAATATGACCACATCATATTGCTCAATAAAATCATCGATAGCTTTATTTCTAGTTCCGCCATGGTTGAATTCAAGCCCGGATATTGTTATAACATCAAAATTTGCGCTTTTCGCAATGAATGCAGTATTATCCTTACTGCTAGAATCAATAACATGAACGAATAAATCTTGTGGTGCATACTTCTTTATATTTTCAACAACCAACTTCCAAGTCTCCCCACCGTTATAGGTAGGTATTGCCAAGTAATATCTCATATAAATCTTAATTCTCCAGTTGTATGGTTGTATTTTTATCTATAGGAATTATTAATATGCCCCATCTTTTTTTAATACAACTCCTACCGTTTTAAACAAGATGGCAATATCATTCCACATCGACCAGTTTTTTACATACCATGCATCAAGATACACTCGAGTTTCATAATCTACATCACTCCGACCACTGACTTGCCACAACCCAGTCATTCCAGGCTTACTCAAAAGGTAATAATCCACTTCGTCATTATACCGTTCAAGCTCGGCAGTTATGATTGGACGTGGCCCAACAAGACTCATTTCTCCCTTTAATACATTAAATAATTGAGGTAATTCATCCAGACTAGTTCTACGCAGAAAACCACCTATTTTAGTTATGCGAGGATCATTTTTTAATTTAAAAGTCGCATCCCATTCTTGTTTAGCGTCAGTATCGTTTGCAAGTAACTCATCAAGAACTTCCTTTGAGTTAATGACCATAGACCTAAATTTTAAACATTTAAATGATTTCCCTCCTTTACCGATGCGTTCATGACCATAAATTGCTGGACCACCATCTTTTCTTACTTTAATGCTGATATATATTAGTATTGGCGACAATACAGTTATAATCGCCAATGAACCGCTAATATCAAAAACGCGTTTGATAATACGTGATGACCATTTTGCCAGATTTTGCTGAACCCTGAAGATCATCACCTCATGGCTAAAAATAAATGACATATCTGTACTGTCTAATGGCATCCCACGTAAAGTCGGTATAACTGATACATAGCGATATCCTTTTATCATAAAGTTTCTTAGCCATGTATTCCTGATATCGCTCTGGTGCGATTCTACTGCAACGATGAACTGCGTTTTTTTATCTTTAGTTAACAGCCATTTTAAATCATTGCGTAGAACAGGCACTCCTTCAATATATCCTCCAGCTTTTTCACCCTCATTACTATGAATAAAACCAACAATATTTAAACCTAAATTATGCTCACTGCTAATGGCTTTGTATGCTTCTTGCGCATTCATACCACTACCAATTATCCAGGTATCCCGTTGCCATAGCCCAGTTAAATTCAGAACTCTTTTCGTTACCATTCGAAAAATAGGCACGAAAAGAAGTACAAACACCCAAGTCAACACCCATAAATAACGAGAGAAAGACCATGTTGTAAAAGCCATCACAGCGATTTCAATGATCGCAAATATTACTAGCGTTCGTAATATTTCTTTTAATTCAAACCAAAATGTTTTTCGATAAAAATAATGACGTAGCCTTATCGCATACCAACTTACACAACAAACACCTAATAACCAATGTAATACAATCCATCCTTCAATTTGGCTTGAAGGAATAATTTGATGATAATTACTTAGTGTAAGATATAGCACTCCCATCGCTAAGTAAATGGACATAGTAAAACTTATAAAATCAGATAGAGCAAGCGTCACACTGACCAAAAAATTTCTTCCGAGAAGAGTCATTATTTCCCCGCATCTTATATTTAAGGTCATTTATAAATATTAGGCAAACACATAAAGAGAGCAAGTTAACCATAAAATGCATGAGCTGGGACAAGCTTTGCCCCAGCTGATGACTTTATTTATTTGTCATCAGTGTAAGAATAACCATAATTACTATAGCCATAACTGTAATAGCTACTAGCTTTTTTAACTACACCATTAAGAATACATCCTTTAACTATTACTCCACTTTGCTCAAAACGCTTAAAGCTTACTTCAATTTCTTTAGCTGTATTTTGCTCAAATCTGGCAACAAGAAGTGTTGTACCAGCATAGTGACCAATAATTGCTGCATCTGTTACAGCAAGAATAGGCGGAGTATCTAAAACTATAATATCATAATTTTGACTCGCCCAGTTTATTAACTCGCCAAAACGGCGATGCATTAATAGTTCCGTAGGATTAGGAGGAACTACCCCGCGAGAGATAAAATCAAATCCTATAGGCTGAATTGTTTGAATTGCCTTAGTTATCTCTATCTTTCCAGAAAGGTAATCGGAAAGTCCATTATCATTCGAAACATTAAATAATTTATGCGTGTATCCTTTACGCACATCCGTGTCAACTAGTAAAACTTTTTTTCCAGTCTGAGCAATAACCGCTGCAAGGTTTGTACTTACAAACGTCTTACCGGCATTTGGACTAGCACCAGAGATCATGAGAACGTTATTTCTTGCTTCCATCATTGCAAAATGAAGGCTAGTTCTCAGTCCACGAATTGATTCAATTGCTAAATCAGCGGGGTTATCAACTGCAAGAAAACCTTGAATTTCACTCTGAGGTTTCTTTCTCCAACCTCGTCTTTGTGCAGCTTTTTTTACAAACGTTTCTGAAACCGGAATGCTGGCGTAGACATTGATTCCTTTTTCCTCCAACTGCTCAGGACTTTCAATACCCTGACGTAAGAACACCCGCAGAAGGACTAATCCAACAGAAACTACGCAACCAAGAATGACTCCAATTAATACAACAATAATCTTTTTTGGTTTAACTGGTTTGGTATCAGTAACTGCAGTATCAATAATCCTTACATTACCTATAGCACTCGACTTTGCGATATTGAGTTCCTGTTGACGATTTAAAAGCTGCATATATACTGCTTGACCAGAATCAACATCTCTGCTAAGCCTCAGAATTTCCTGCTGAGTTTTAGGCATTGATGAAACACGTTCATTTAGCTTTGATTTTTCATCTTGCAGAGTTTTACGCTTTTCCATTAAAGCTTTATATGTAGGATGCTCTTTCGTATAAAGTTGCGATATTTCAGATTCTCTGAAGGTTAACTCATTTAATTGGTTATCCACATTTACAATTTGCTCTAAGACAGACTTTGCCTCTAAAGATAAATCTACAGAGTCTTTTTGACGACGATATTGATTTAGTTTGTCCTCTGCAACATCAAGATCTCTACGAACTTGTGGCAATTGAAGATTAAGGAAATCTAAGCTTTTTGCATCTTGAGCCGCTTGTCGTGAAATATTCTGGGCCAGATAATTATTACTAATACTATCAACTATTTTCTCGATCAACTCAGGATCTTCTCCGATGAGTGAAAGAGTAAGCATACCCGTGTCTTTTCCTTCGTCTATTACAGTGAATGAATTTTGTAGATCGGTAATTGCTTTTAATTTACTCACATAAGTAATGGAGAATACAGTCCCAGGTTCAGCATCAATGCTTGCAACATTCAAAGATATCCCATCACTATCCAAAAGTTTACCAACTTGACCGTCCAATTCCTTATCGTTGTAAGTAAGAGTATACTGTGAATTATTTTTGACGATCAGAGTCAACTCTGGTGTTTCTCCATCATCACTAGCTAAATATAATCTAGTAATAGATATATTGGCAGGCTTATCACCAATGAGGCGAGACCATCCTTTGCCAAAAATAGGGAAATATTTTTGTTCTGCTTTCGCCTGAAGATTCAAATCACTAACAGTTTTACCCAAAATCATTCGAGATTGTAGTAAAGTTATCTCTGGTGCAGAACTGGGTTGACTGCCAGGTATCATCTGGCTCAAATTACTTAAAATCGCATTACCCTGCTTTTGCTCAACTTGCACCAAAGCATCCGCTTGATATATTGGTGTAGCAAAAAGCGCATAAACAAGAGCAAATAAAGTAAATAACGCAGTAACTGAGACGATTAGTTTTCTATGGTCAATAAGCTCGCCAAGAAGACGTCCTAAATCGATCTCATCTCTGTCTCTATCTACAGATTTTTGTTTTACTTGTGACATGCAACGATTCCTGATAATTATGCGCCTAATTTTTCAACCCAGCGCAAGCCGGCTTGCTCGATCAATTGATAAACTGAAGCAAATGCTTCTTCACTCTTACGATATGGGTCTGGTATGTCCCTATGTTCCAACCATTGACCAAAAAGCATAGTCTTGCCTCTCGCTTCAGGTGCAATTCGCCCAATTTGTTCTATGTGTGCTTTTTCCATGACTAATATCAATTCATACTTCCGTGCTAAAGAAGATGTAAACTGTTTTCCCTTATGTCCCTCCAATGAAAGCCCATGTACTTTGGCAATTTTTACCGCGCTTTCATCTGCAGGATGTTCTACGAGAGCTCCCGTGCCTGCTGAATCTATTCGTTTATTTGGCAGCGCTCTGCGCAGAAATCGCTCCCCTATTGGTGAGCGACATATATTACCTGTACATACAACTAAAATTGAATCAAACATAATTATGGCCACGTCTTAATGTATCTAACGGTTTCTGTCATATCGTGTACACCAGTAATGGTTGGCACAAGCTGTGATATCACGCGATTCCAACGAACAAGAGGAGCGGTAGTGACATAAACAATATCATAAGGCTGCAACTGGAATTCCGTACCAAGAACCATAGCGGATGCATCTTGAGCATTTAGCTGATAAATATTTGCAATCTTGCCTTCTTTATCACCCTTTAACTGCCTTACGACAAAAACACCGGTAGCATCACTAAATGACTGTGACATCCCTTCAGCATTTCCTAAAGCTTCAGCCAACGTCATACCGCTACGATCCATCTTCATGGTACTTTGTTTGCCAACCTCTCCCATCACGAACACTTTAAGGTCGTCATTACGCGGAACAAACAGAATATCTCCAGGATAAAGGAGATGGTTCTGCGTTAGATCGCCTTTTTGCATTAATGCATACAAAGAAACTTTAGTATCTTTACCGTTATGAGTTAATACAACATTTCGCCAGTCCGCATCAGGAGCAAGACCGCCAGCAGCATTGATTGCATCCATAACTGTTAAAGGAATATTTGTTATCGGTTGTTGTCCTGATTTTGCAACTTCACCTGTAACATAAACTTTCTGGGATCGAAACGCCGCAACGCTTACATCCACCTGAGGACTTTCAATATAAGTGGTCAAACGGCTTGCTATATCTTGGCGTACCTGGCTCAGTGTTTTCCCCGCCACCTGCACCTTACCGATATATGGGTAGAAAATGGTGCCGTCGGAGTTCACCCAGTTACCGGTGTCACTAGCGCTACGATATTGACCTGCAGGCGTTGTGAGTTCCGGATGGTCCCATACGGTAACCATCAGCACGTCACCCACCCCAATACGGTATTCATAACTACGAAGTAAATTATCCAGCTGTGGGTTGGGACGAGCCAGAACGGTTTCTGGGCGAAGTTGATCAATCAATCCTGGTGTCATCGGATATACATTGACCAACTTATCCAAATCGTAATCACTATCTGGGAGTTCAACCACATTCTTGCGTAGACTGTTTAATCCCTGACCTGGGATGATTGTACAACCCGATAAAAACCCAATCGCCAATGCTAATGCCGAAAATCTAACAATTTTTTTCTTCATAATGTCACATCATCAGTAAATCAAAATTTGCCAATTCCTGAGCAGCTGTCATCGCCGTTGCATCCCTGCAGGCATATGGAGAGATTAAAGCTGACTGCGTCCTGCAGCGCTACCACCCTCTCTCCCTGTTTTCAGCATTCAGCCTTATAAACTAAATGGTATTTCTATCCCTGCGCTGGCCCCAACGTCATCGCTGTCGCTGTTGTTAGCGTTGGTGTACCACAGCGAGGTGTTCAGACGTACAGACTGATAAACATCCCCGCTCCAGCCTAGCTGTACACCTTTCAAGGTATCCGCATGGGGGAATGCTTTATTGATCGACTGATTTTCCGGGTTAACTTTGGCGTAAACCAGGCGCGTACTCCAGCGCTGATTATCTTCTGTAATAAGTTCAACCCTACCGGCAATGAGTTGACCATCCCCGCCCATCGCGTCACCTAACGGATATCCCTGTTGGTAATAACCACCCTTGTAAATATGATGAGTGTATATGTAATTAGTACGGCTCATATTAGATCTTGTATCGTGAGCCTCAACGTACCAGTTTACCGCATTCTTACCCCAACCATGATGTCCTTCCACTCCACCAAGGAATGTATTTGCTGAGGGAAGGAAACCTGCCTCATCCTCGCCGATCATCTGTCCGTAAAAACTCACCGGCAAGCCAAGGGTCGGTTCCAGTTTGAATTTAAAGTCAAACCCGGCCAGCTGGTTACCCGGTTCGTTATCTGTCCCGGTATTATCTTTTCCAGTAAAACCATCCCAGAAACTGCTGAACGATTCAGGGCGTCCTTCCCCACCCCACTGCAAAATGCGCGAAGCACCTAATTCCAGTGACTGGAAAGGTGAGAAAGTAAAACGACCGCCGATAATTTTTGTATGTGGCACAGCGGTATATTGATTCATCTGGCTGGCGGAGATCTGGTACTGCCATGGCCCCACCCAGCGTAACCACCAGGTCTCTGGCGCCGCCTGCTCGGCTCGCTGCATCAGGAAGCCGGTCATCGGCCGCATCGCATCCCCGCGGATCAAACTACCTTCATAGCCAGGCCCCCACCACTGTGGTATCTGGCCAAAGGAGAGCCACTGGTTCCAGAACTTCACCGCGCCATAGGCGCCGTTGGCGTTGAAGCGCGATCCGTTGCTGATCCGCTCTCCCCCTTCAACATTGCCCTGAAGGTGGACGTCCCACCACTCGCCGCTGTTGTTGAACGCCAGGCCTAACGAGTTATCCGCCGGCTGCGTCTGGCCAAACCCCTGCGGAGTGCCCGGCTGATCTGTTGAAGTGTAGCCGGTGACCCGGAAATCCGCTTTTAAGGCAGACAGTCTCTGGTTGATACGGGCCAGAACTACCTGCTCAGAAGAATAGGACGGTTTGGCCTTTTTCAGCGCCCGGGCAATCTCTTCCTGGCTCAGCGGCCAGGTCGACAGGCTCAGATGGATGACCCCGCGATCGGAAAGCCAAGCCAGGTCGTTACGCAAGTCGTTGTCATTTACCACTAACCCGGCTGCGTAAGCCTGGGCTCCCAGGGAGGAAAGCAAACCCAACGTCACGGCAATGCGCGCAATTTTTATCATTGTACAAGATCCATTTTCAGCCCCGCTGTCGTATCTCAATGAGAATGAGGGGAATACCAAGATAGAAAGCGCTCGCGGCACCAGCTGACTTCGCTGTGCAACACCGACGAGGCAAGTACATTTACCCTAAGCTGCTTGTTAGCCTTATAACATCCACTCAGCTCACAATGTAGGCGAATTTTACCCTACAGGCTATCGATGAGACAGGAAAGTTAATGTCCAGGCGATATCAGCAGCCGCTCTTGGCCAACTTCTGAGGATATCCGTAGAAAATTGATAGATATCTATTGAGGGCGATCATCCTGACCGGGACGATTTTTCAGCCGTTGAAGAGAACCTCTGTGCAGCAGCAAGCGGCTTCAGCGACGCTACCGCCCCTGGCTTAACAGCTACCAGCGCACTGACTACCTGAACGGCGTATTTAATCGGCCTGCGGGTGATAAATGGTCAGGCCATTATTTTTGCGGCGTTAAGTTTACGAGATTTCGGTCACAATTGGGAGTCTTGTTACCGAATATCTGCCAATTAATACCGCCTGCCCTTTTATTGGCAAAAAAATAAGTGGTCAACACTTAAGATTATTCACTACGTTAAACGGCCAGACAGTGTCCCGTTGTTGCCAATCTATCAAGACTGAAGCTAACCCTATGTAAATAATAATTTTTACGTTAAGGCCACGTCATTCAAAAATCAGATGATGGCGTCTAAGTCAACTACAATTTCTAAGAGTTTACTGGTATCCAGATATTCATCAACCGTGTTCCAGATGCTTTCTCGGCGCATATGGGAAACGTCTGACTACCGCAATATCATGGCATACATGCAGTAGCAATGTACTATCATTACTTTATTTCATAAATATGAATTATCAATTGTCTGGCATATTGTAGATTATTTTCTTATTTGTCTAATTAACCAGCGAAAACTTAATTTCCCCTGTAAAAAAAATGGTAATTACCAAACCTGCTTATGCAAATCACTTCGAGTAAAGGGTTTTTCCAGCGGGCCCACCGCAATAGCAATTTGCCCCAGCAGAGACTGAGTCGGCGCTTTGCTGCCGCTATGTAACAGGATAAGAGGGACCATCACCAGGCATGCGACACCGCCCCATGAGATATTCACGCTTTCCGGATCAGAGGTACGTTTTTGCAACACCAGGAACAAAGCGCTGCCAGCAGCGCCAAGCAGCAGGCCGGCAATCACTTCCGAGACGGAATGCGCATGGATGACCAGCCGCGAATAGCCCACCACGGCGGCCAGAACATAGCCGGTAATAACGGCCGCTTTACGCAGACCGACGGAGAAACGGGCGCTGAGCAGCCACAGGAAGATAGGCCAGAAGGCCGCGGAAAGCGCTGAGTGGCCGCTAAAGCCGGTGTAATCCAGCTCGCGAATGCCCAGACCCCAGCCCATAAAGGCCAGTTTGGAGGCGCAGACAATGGCGCCGGTGATGCCGAACAGCAAACTCCACTGCCACGCCAGCAACCGCGACGTTTTACGCAGCATCAGGACAATAAACAGCGCCGCTGCGCTGGGCAGCAAAACGGTGCTATCGCCAAAAAATGAGATGAGTTGCCAGTTCATATACCTGTGATCCTTCGATGATGTCCACTGCCGTGCTCAGGGATTATCCGTAATGTCTGTACCAGCTCGCATGCCAATTCATTTCACATTTTTATGCATGCAAGTGAGATGTTTAAAGCGGAAACATGATCGCAGTCAAGTTTTATTTTTGGCTGTCGTTGACCGCTTTCCCTTCGCTTTAGGAATTGTCGCACTAAGTGACTATTCATAAAGCATTATTGCCGCTACTCCGACCATTGCACCACAGAGGCCAGAGACAAACTACCAGAAGTCTCCGAAGCCATACGTTTCTTTACAATCGTTATAACATTCGCGTTATGAATAATTTCTGCATAACGTTATGAGCGGCAGGACGAATGTTCACGCCCTGCCCCCCGGCACTACGCTGGCGCTCAGGCCAGCAGTTTTTTAATGCTTTCGCGGAATTTGGTGCCTTCTTTCAGGTTACGCATCCCGTAGGTGACGAAGGCTTGCATGTAGCCCATTTTCTTCCCGCAGTCATAGCTTTCGCCGGTCATCAGCATCGCGTCGACGGACTGCTTCTTCGCCAGTTCGGCAATGGCGTCGGTCAGCTGGATACGGCCCCATGCGCCCGGCTCGGTACGTTCCAGTTCGGCCCAGATATCCGCCGACAGCACGTAGCGCCCCACCGCCATCAGATCGGAGTCCACAGTCTGCGGCTCGTCCGGTTTTTCAATAAACTCGACGATACGCGCCACCTGGCCTTCAGCCACCATCGGCTCTTTGGTCTGGATGACGGAGTATTCGGAGAGATCGCCCGGCATACGTTTCGCCAGCACCTGGCTGCGGCCGGTCTCGTTAAAGCGGGCGATCATAGCGGCGAGGTTATAGCGCAGCGGGTCAGCGGTGCCGCCGTCAAGGATGATATCCGGCAGGACCACCACAAACGGGTTGTCGCCGACTACCGGGCGGGCGCAGAGGATGGAGTGGCCCAGGCCCAGCGGCTGCGCCTGACGCACGTTCATGATGGTCACGCCCGGCGGGCAAATGGCCTGCACTTCCGCCAGCAGCTGGCGCTTCACGCGCTGTTCCAGCAGGGCTTCCAGCTCGTAGGAGGTGTCGAAGTGGTTTTCCACCGCGTTCTTCGAGGAGTGCGTCACCAGAACAATCTCTTTGATCCCGGCGGCGACGATTTCGTCAACGATGTACTGAATCATTGGCTTATCAACGATCGGCAGCATCTCCTTTGGAATTGCCTTTGTGGCCGGCAGCATATGCATGCCTAGTCCTGCGACCGGAATAACCGCTTTCAAATTCGCCATATTCATCTTCACCTGTTTGGTTGCAAAACACGCGGTTTTGCAAAATTGTACATGTCACAAATCCATTGGAACTGATAATACACGGATACTGCCCGGGCATCTGCTCGCCAAATTCTTAAATTCACTGTCACGTAAAAGAATACACACAACTCCCTTTTATCAACAGTCAGAAGTGAGAATAATCTTATTTTCGTTCAGGTTATTCAGCGGCTCGTTCCTTTGCGCCGCGCGATGTGGCTGAGAGGCCCGTCTATCGGGGTCTGTTGGCCGCCGGCCCCGCCGCGCCGCGCCGCGCGTATGCCTGGAAAGAATAGATATAGATAATAAATTTCGCCAGGCAATATATTTCAGCATAAACAGCCGGATATGACGACATATTAGCCTGAATCCGCGGCGGTGAACTGCGATCCGCCCTATTCTGCACTCACTTCATAATATGAATTATGCTGGTTTTGTGAGCGGGCTTCGCGCTTCGCTTCTGCTCTGCGCATCCGCGCTCGCCGTGACGAACCGCGGGAGGAAGCCTTTTTGCCGCCCTCGCTGAAACGCAGCGGAAAAAGTTCTGATATCGGCAAGCTTATTCCATGATCGCCGCCATGGTGTTATTTTTTCACTGTTCTTTTCCGGAACATAATTCTTATCGGTTCGCTTAATCCGCTGGAAATATATCCACCCACGGCAGGGCGATATCCGCGTCGTTATTGCATTTTAGACTCATCTTATCCATGATCGTGGTAACACATACCGCAGTCGTACAGGTTTTAATACATATGGAATGGATTGCCGATCCGTCAATCTGGGCAGGTCTCGTCACGCTGGTGGTTATCGAACTGGTGTTGGGTATCGATAACCTGGTCTTTATCGCTATCCTCGCCGAGAAGCTCCCTCTCGCCCAGCGCGACCGCGCGCGGATCACTGGCCTGATGCTGGCGATGGTCATGCGTCTTCTGCTGCTGGCCTCTATCTCCTGGCTGGTCACCCTGACCAAACCGCTGATTGTTTTTCACGACTTCAGCTTTAGCGCTCGCGATTTAATTATGCTGTTTGGCGGCCTGTTTCTGCTGTTTAAAGCGACCGTCGAGCTTAATGAGCGGCTGGAGGGGAAAGACAGCGATAACCCCACCCAGCGCAAAGGGGCGAAATTCTGGGCCGTCGTGGCGCAGATCGTGGTGCTCGACGCCATCTTCTCGCTTGACTCGGTGATCACCGCCGTCGGCATGGTCGATCACCTGGCGGTGATGATGGCCGCGGTGGTTATCGCCATCAGCCTGATGCTGATGGCCAGCAAGGCGCTGACGCGCTTCGTTAACAGCCACCCGACCATCGTGATCCTCTGTCTAAGCTTCCTGCTGATGATCGGCTTCAGCCTGATTGCTGAAGGCTTCAGCTTTATCATTCCGAAAAGCTATTTATATGCGGCCATTGGCTTCTCGGTCATGATTGAAGCGCTTAATCAGCTGGCGCAGTTTAACCGCCGTCGCTTCCTCTCCGCCAATATGACGCTGCGTCAGCGCACTACCGAGGCGGTGATGAATCTGCTGAGCGGGCAGAAAGAAAAAGCTGAACTGGATGCTGACACGGCGTCGCTGGTCGCCGATCAGGATCAACATCCACTGTTTAATCCGCAGGAAAGACTGATGATTGAGCGGGTGCTGAACCTTAATCAGCGCAGCGTCAGCAGTATTATGACGTCGCGCCATGATATCGAGCGCATCAACCTTAGCGCGCCGGAGGAAGAGATCCGCAGCCTGGTGGAGAAAAATCAGCATACCCGGCTGGTGGTCACCGGCGGGAAGGATAATGAAGATCTGCTGGGGGTGGTGCATGTTATTGACCTGCTCCAGCAGTCCCTGCGTCAGGAGCCGCTGGATCTGCAGGCGCTGGTGCGTCAACCGCTGGTCTTCCCGGAGGGGCTGCCGCTCCTCTCGGCGCTCGAGCAGTTCCGCCAGGCCCGCACCCATTTTGCCTTTGTGGTCGATGAGTTTGGTTCCGTCGAGGGGATTGTGACCCTCAGCGACGTGATGGAGACCATCGCCGGCAATCTGCCCAATGAGGTGGAGGAGATCGATGCCCGGCACGATATTCAGCATCATCAGGACGGCTCATGGACGGTTAACGGCCATATGCCGCTGGAGGACCTGGTGCAGTACGTTCCGCTGCTGCTGGATGATAAACGGGAGTACCACACCGTCGCCGGTCTGCTGATGGAGTATTTGCAGCATGTGCCGCAGGTGGGGGAAACCATTGAGATTGACGGCTATACCCTGCGCACGCTGCAGGTCGACAGCCATCGGGTGCAGAAGGTGCAGATCGTCCCGCCGGTAAAGCAGGATGAGCTGGATTATGAGGTGTAATCGTCAGGCATAAAACGGCCCGGGGTATCCCGGGCCGTAAAATTGATAGCCAGGTATCCTGTTTAATGCCTGATGGCGCTTCGCTTATCAGGCCTACGGGATGGCGAACTAATCGGGGTATGACGCCACCGTATAATCCAGACCGGGCCAGGCGTAGCTGCCACACTGCCTGATGGCGCTGCGCTTATCAGGCCTACATTAAGTGGCGACGCAAACGGATGATATTGCGCATATCCCAGGCCGGGTCAGGCGCAGCCGCCACCCGGCATCATTGTGACATTACGCTTTGACGATAAACACAGCCCGGAAACTTCCGGGCCGCGGTAGTAGGAATTACAGCTTATCGAGCAGCTTTTTGGCATCGTTGCCGTCTTTGCTGCCTTTATTACGCTCAACCCAGTCGTTGAGGCGCTGCTTCGCTTCATCCTGCAGCTGTTTGCGCAGGATCTGATCGACCTGCAGACTGTAGCTCAGCGACTGCCACTCGCCGTAGATGCGCAGCGGGATAGCGGTCTGTTTCAGGCGGTCGATAAGCTTGCCCTCCCCTTTCCAGCCGCCGAGCACGCGCACGTTGAAGCGCATATCGCAGTTCTCTTTCTGCAGATCGAGCTGTCCTTCGCCGGTCATCGCCATCACGTCGGACTGCCCCTGCAGGAGGTTCAGCGTCACCAGCCCGTTATCCAGCGTCAGCCTGCTGCTCACGGAATCCAGGCGGGTGGCATTGTCGTAATTTTCCTGCGCCCGCACGTTGGTGCTGCGCTCCACGGCCTGCTGCACCAGCTGCTGGAAGTTCAGCCCTTCGGTGCGGGTATCGGCCATCTGGAGCTGAGCCTGTCCCTGCCAGTGGCGACGGAAATCATCAGCGTCAATGCGCGTTCCGGAAAATTCGCCGCTCAGCGACAGCTTGCCGGTCAGGTTTAAGGAATAGTTAAAGGCTTTGATCAGCGAACCGATCTCAACATTCCGCAGCGCCGGCTGGAACGTCGCCAGCGGCGTGTCGCCGCGGGCATCCAGGGTGCCAGGGAGAGAGAGCTGCCCGCCGTCAAGATTGCCCTGCATTTTGCTGACCGTCAGCAGCCCCTGCTGGTTGCTGATTTCACTCTGCACCTGGGTGAAGTTCAGACCGCGCCACTGCAGCTGGTCGGCGCTCAGGGCCATTCGGCCGTTGAAGCCGCGCAGGCTCTGGTAATCTTCGCGCTCATCGCTGTCGGCGATCACCGGGCGCAGCGGTCGCGTCTGACTCTGGCCCTGCTGACTGGCGCTACTGTCCGTCGCCGGCGACCTTTGCGCCAGCAGACTATCGAGATCGAGAGTGGTGGCGTGCAAATCCAGCGACCAGTCCGGGCGATCCCCCAGCACCACGCTGCCGCTGCCGGTAACGGTGCTGCGGTTAGCCATCAGATTCAGGTTGTCAAAACGCAGGGTCTTGTCATCTTCCTGCCAGCTGGCCTGCAGACTCCCCTGACCATTAATGCCGTCCGGTGGGAGCTCGGCGCCGCGCAGCTGCCAGCTAAGCTGGGTAAAGTCGGCTTTTAAGGAGTGCGGATAATCGCCGCCCTGCACGGTGGCGGAGAAGTTCAGCGCCAGGTCGCGCTGGTCGCGGTTCACCCGGCCGGAGAAATCCACGGTGGCCCGGTGATTCTCATCCTGCTCCATCTGCAGACGGATATCGCGCACGGTCACCTGCTCGCCGTTCTCGTGCTGGAAGAAGAGCACGCTGTCGGCCACCTGCAGCTGACGCACATCGTAGGACCATCCTCGATCCTCCGGGGCCAGCGGCAGGGTGTTGTCATGCGGCACCACCGGCGCTGAGCTGTCGCGAACCGCCTCGGTTTTCGGGGTCAGCTGGATCACCGCGCCCTTGAGCATCACCTGCTTCACCTGCAGCTGATGCGAGAGCAGCGGCAGCAGCGCCACGTCTAGGCGCATATTGTCGGCGCGGATCACCGGCTCTTCGGCGCCTCGGGCGGTCAGCGTCATCCGTCCGCTGAGAATGCTGAGCTGCGGCCAGACGTGCCAGCGCAGCGGGCCATCAAGGTCAAGCTGGTAACCGCTGCGCTCTGCCACCTCATGCACCATATAGGCGCGAAAATCGTTGGGATTGACCAGCAATACCAACGAGGTAAGCCCGGCGACAATGACCGCCAGCAGGATCATCAGCGTTGTCAGTATTCGTCTCATGGCACCCTCAGCAACACCCCGTTGACGTTATCAATCCTTGTCGATTCGGCTCGCCACCGCGCCCTGCTGGTCGCGATATTTGGCGTCTTCACGGCGGTTATACGGCCGGGCCGCCGGGCCCGATAACGGTTCAAAGCTCAGCGCGCCGATGGGCATCCCGGGGCGCAGCGCCAGCGGCAGCTTACCGGAGTTGTAAAACTCAAGCACGATGCAGCCGGACCAGCCTGGATCGATACGGTGCGCGGTAACGTGCACCATCAGCCCCAGGCGCGCCAGCGAGGAGCGTCCGTCCAGCCAGCCTACCAGGTCGGCAGGCAGGGTGACAGACTCGTAGGTCACCGCCAGCGCCAGTTCGCCCGGATGCAGGAAAAAGGCCTCCCCTTCCGGCAGGACGATCTCTTCGCTCATCACGCGGTCCAGCGCGGCGCTGACCTCGGCCTTCGGGCCGCTTAAATCGATAAACGGCGCCGTGTGGCCACGGAAGGTGCGAAATTTATTACCCAGCCGTACATCAACCGTCGCGCCATTAATACGCTCAACGGGCGGACGCGGATTGATGGCGAGTCGCCCTTCATCCAACCAGGCTTCGATATCTCGGTCACACAGACGCATGGGCTTTCTCCTTATAAGGCTGCTTCCCGCACGCTTCGCGGCGGAGAGGGCAACAGGGCTACTCTTTGCACGTTACACAATTCGGCCAGGTTATTCAAAGAACTGACTGATTTTGGCCTTCAGAATATCAATAGCGATGCGGTTTTTGCCGCCGCGCGGCACGATGATGTCGGCATACTGCTTCGACGGTTCAATAAACTGCAGGAACATCGGGCGCACGGTTTTCTGATACTGGGCCATCACCGAGTCCATGGAGCGGCCGCGCTCGTTAACGTCGCGCTTAATACGGCGCATCAGGCAAATATCGAGAGGGGTGTCGACGAAAATAGAGAAGTTGAGCTCGTTACGCAGGCGCGCATCGGTCAGCAGCAGGATCCCTTCAAGGATAATCACCTTCTTCGGCTCGACGTGAATGGTGTTCGGCGTGCGGGTATGCTCGACGTAGCTATAGACCGGCAGTTCAATCGGCTGGCCGCTTTTCAGCATCTGCAAATGCTGGAACAACAGACTGTGGTCCATTGAGCTCGGGTGGTCATAGTTGGTTTTGACGCGCTCTTCCATCGACAGATGGCTTTGATCTTTGTAATAGCTGTCTTCCGGAATGACGCCAATATGTTCGTCGCCAACTTGTTCACGCAATTCGCGATAGAGAGTACTGGCGATAAGACTTTTGCCAGAAGCCGATGCGCCGGCGATGCCTACAATGACGCACTGATGGGACATATCAGTCATAAATTTTTGCGACCTGATTAACCTGGATAGAGATGGAGGGTGGCGGCGGACCGCCAAACGCGGCAATTATAGGGATTTCAGCGTCCCGATACCAGAGGTATGCGCCCCGGGCGGCTATTCCGCCGCCGGCGCCCAGTCATCGGTATACCAGATATGCAACAGCGCGTAGGATCGCATCGGCTGCCAGCGGCGGGCATAGCGGGCGATGGCGGCCGGGGTCATTCCCGGAAAGCGCTGTTTAATCAGGTAATCATCCGGCAAAAAGATATCTTTCGCCTGCCAGCCGCGCAGGGCAAAGTAGTTTGCCGTCCAGCGGCCAATCCCGGGCAGGGTCTGCAGTTGACGCAGCCCGGCGTCAATATCCGCCGGCGCCGTCAGGGGCAGCTCGCCGCTGAGCGCCGCCCGGGCGAGGTGGATCAGCGCCTCCGCGCGGCGAAGCGGCATCCCCAGCGCCTTCAGCGCCTGCGGATCGGCCCGGGACAGGGCCTCTGGCGTCGGGAACAACACATATCCGGGCGCCTCTGCAAGCGGTTCGCCCCAGCCAGCCGCCATTTTGGCGGTGAGCCGGGCGGCCATCGCCACGCTCACCAGCTGGCCCAGCACCGCGCGCACCGCCTGCTCGAAGGCATCCAGCGCCCCCGGCAGGCGCAGCCCCGGCCGCGCCTGCGCCAGATCGCCCAGCGTGCGAGCGACCTGCCGCGGGTCGCAGGCTAAATCAAACAGCTGGCCAATTCGCGCATAGCAGATCTCCGCCACCGGCTGCAGCCCGGGGGAAAGGGTCACCCGCAGGCCCTGCGCCTCTTCGTCCGGCGCCAGATGAATCAGCCCGCGGTGGCCTTCCACGCCAAAGCTGCGACTATAGCCTCCTTCATCAAAGCGCTCGACGCCGGCGACGGCACGCGCCTGCAGAAAACCAACCATCCACGCCCAGTCGTAAGGCGGGGTCCAGGGTAACGGCACCATAAGCTCTCCTTTATATAGCGTTTCAATGATAGTCGCCCTTGACCGTCAGCGCCTTGCTTTTAAATTCCAGTTGTCGGCTTGGCGACGATCCGCTAAAGTCGCCCCCCTTCTTCACCGGCATGGGGATTTTGCAGACGATGTTTATTGGTTTTGACTACGGCACCGCCAACTGTTCGGTGGCCGTGATGCGGGAAAACACCCCTCAGCTGTTGACACTGGAAAACGGCAGCGCGCTGCTGCCCTCGATGCTCTGCGCGCCAACGCGCGAAGCGGTCAGCGAGTGGCTCTATCGCCATCATGATGTCCCCACCCACAGCGACGAAAACCAGGCGCTGCTGCGTCGGGCCATCGCCGCCAACCGCGACGAAGACATCGAGGTGCTGCGCAACAGCGTGCAGTTCGGTCTCGCCTCCCTGCAGCAGTATGTTGAAGATCCGCAAGAGGTCTACTTCGTTAAATCGCCCAAATCCTTCCTCGGCGCCAGCGGGCTGAAGCCGCAGCAGGTGGCCCTGTTTGAAGACCTGGTCTGCGCCATGATGCTGCATATTAAGTTGCAGGCCGAAAGCCAGCTGCCCGAGCAGATCGACCAGGCGGTGATTGGCCGGCCGATTAACTTCCAGGGCCTCGGTGGCGATGAGGCGAACGCCCAGGCGCAGGGTATCCTTGAGCGCGCCGCCCACCGCGCCGGTTTCCGCGATGTGGTCTTTCAGTTTGAACCGGTGGCCGCCGGGCTCGATTTCGAAGCGACCCTCAGTGAAGAAAAGCGGGTGCTGGTCGTCGATATCGGCGGCGGAACCACCGACTGCTCCCTGCTGCTGATGGGCCCGCAGTGGCGGGAGCGCGCCGACCGCCAGCAGAGCCTGCTCGGCCACAGCGGCTGCCGCATCGGCGGTAACGATCTCGACATTGCCCTGGCCTTCAAATGCCTGATGCCCCTCCTCGGCATGGGCGGCGAAACGGAGAAAGGCACCGCGCTGCCGATCCTTCCGTGGTGGAACGCGGTGGCGATCAACGACGTGCCGGCGCAGAGCGATTTCTACAGCACCGCCAGCGGCCGCCTGCTGAACGATCTGCTGCGCAGCGCCCGGGATGCCGACAAGGTGGCTCTGCTGCTGAAGGTCTGGCGCCAGCGTCTCAGCTATCGTCTGGTGCGCAGCGCCGAAGAGAGCAAAATCGCCCTCTCCAGCGCCGCCAGCGTCGAAACCGCGCTGCCGTTTATTCAGGACGATCTGGCCACCGCCATCGCCCAGCAGGGTCTGGAAGCCGCGCTGGATCAGCCCCTGACCCGCATTATGGAACAGGTGCGGCTCGCGCTCGACAGCAGCCAGACCACCCCGGATGTGATCTATCTTACCGGCGGCAGCGCCCGTTCGCCGCTGATCAAAAAGGCGCTGGCCGCCCAGTTGCCGGGGATTCCGCTGGCCGGTGGCGATGATTTTGGCTCGGTAACCGCCGGGCTGGCCCGCTGGGCGCAGGTGGTTTTCCGCTAACCCCAGCCCACCGCCGCCGCGCAGCAGGTCTGTCCTGATCCTGCCGATGCAGATTACGCTGGAATATTCCTGGTCTCCCACGCAAAATGGCCTGTTCGTCCGGACAGGCCTGTCCACTTTTCCCCCCTTCCGGGGGCGTATTATCCATACCGTAGCCAGATGTCTGCGGTCTGTATCGTTGGCATGCCGCAAGGGGGCGTGATTGAAAAGGGTGTCTGCGATCTTCGCAGCGGTCCGGCGTTGCCGGCCGCAGTTCCTGGCAGGCTGGCTGCTCAGTTGTGGATTACTCTTGCTGCTGGTCGCCCCGCAGGCTCAGGCGGCGACGCGCCAGGTGGGCATAGATATTCCGGTCCAGTGGTACGCGGACGCCAGCGGAAAGATGACCATCGATCGCTTCGCCGCCCTGCCCATCTACCAGCTCGCCACCACCCGGCAGATCCCCTCCTTTGGTTATTCGCGAAAAACCTGGTGGCTGCGCAGCGAACTGCCGGGAACGTGGTTTGCCGGGGAGCCGCGCTGGATGCAGCTGGGCCCCTCTTTTGTCGACCATCTGACTATTTACTATCGGCCTCTGGGCAGCGATGCCCCCTGGGCACAGCGCACCTTTGGCGACCGCGACGTCGCCCGCGAGAGCGATCTGCACTACCGGGAAAGCGTGCTGATCCTCCCCCCGCCGCCGACCGCCGCCGGCTATGAGGTAGTCTTTCGCCTGCAGAGCACCAGCACTCTGATCCTGCTGGCCTCGCTCTCTTCGCCGCAGGAATTTGTGCAGCGAGCGACCGCCGACACCGCTTTCTGGAGCTTCTACTTCGGTCTGGCCGCCGTCGCCAGCGGCGTGGCGCTGTGGCTGGCGCTGGCCCTGCGCCGGCGTCTGCTATGGGGGATCTGTCTTTTCTCGCTCAATTATCCGCTGGTGGCCGCTCTGCACGGCTTCCCGGAGTGGTTCTTCGGCCACGCCGCGCTGCCCTTCCAGGATTTTATGATCAGTAGCCTCTCGCTGTTCAGCTATGCCACCGCCCTCTGGCTGCACAGCGAGATTTTTGATCTGAAGAAGAATATGCCGCGACTTCATCAGCTGCTGATCGCCGCCGTGATACTCAACCTGGTGCTGCAGGTCAGTATTCCGCTCGGGTTTTACGGCTTCGCGATGCAGATTGAAGGGGTAGTATTCATCATTATCACCCCGGTGCTGCTGTTCACCTCCTGGTGGCTGTGGCGCAAAAAAGCTATCGACCGTACCACCCTGCTGCTGGGTCTGCTGCCGCCGTTCTATGTCGTCGCCGCGGTGCTGGTGCAGTTGTCGATCCATGGGATTATCCCGTTCCATATGGCGATCTTTTCCCTCTGGCAGTACGCGCTGATCGTCCACATCATTACGGTGCTGATCATTGCCATCCTGCGGGTGCGTGCTGAAAACCGCCAGCTGGAGCAGAAGCAACGCCTGGCGCGCGAACTGCAGATTGAGCGTGAAGCCAGCTTCCACCAGCGGCAGTTTATGGGCATGGTGGCGCACGAATTCCGCACCCCGCTAGCGGTGATCCAGGCGGCGCTGGAGAATCTTCGCCTCTCGGCGGCCTCGACCAGCCAGGAGGCGCGCTTCGATCGCATCGGGCGCGCCGCCACCCGTCTGGTGCAGCTCACCGATAACTGCCTTGCCGACGCCCGGCTCGCCTCACACGACCTGCTCGTCGATCGCCAGCAGACCGCCCTGCTGTCGGTGATCAACATGGCCGCCTCGGTGGTGGCCATCTCCCACGACCATTACCTGAACATCCGCCAGCACGGCGCGGTGGAAAGCCCACAGCTGCAGGCCGATGCCGGCCTGCTGTGCATCGCCATCGCTAATCTGCTGGATAACGCCGTCAAGTATTCGCCCCCCGGTGAAATCGCCATCGATATTCATTCCGATGCCGGGCAAACGGAGCTGCGCATTCGCGACCACGGCCCGGGACTCCCCGCCGGACAGGCGGAACTGATCTTTGAGCGCTACCGCCGCGGCGAGCACACATCGCCGGTGCCAGGCGGCACCGGTCTCGGACTGTATGTTGCGCGTCAGATAGTGCAGGCTCATGATGGCAAACTGTGGCTGGCCGAGCATGGCCCGGACGGCTGCACCTTTATTCTCACCCTCCCCACGGTTGCTTAAGAGGAGAACGACGTATGGCTTTACGGCTGGCGATAATTGAAGATAACGCCGATCTGCTGGATGAATTGCTGGCCTGGCTGGGCTATCGCGGCTTCGAGGTGTGGGGGACGCGCAGCGCCGAAGCCTTCTGGCGGCAACTGCACAGCCATCCGGTGGATATCGTGCTGGTTGATATCGGCCTGCCCGGCGAGGATGGCTTCAGCGTACTGAACTATCTGCATGAGCTGGGGCACTACGGTCTGGTGGTGGTCAGCGCCCGCGGTCAGCAGCAGGATAAACTGCAGGCGCTGAGCCTTGGGGCCGATGCCTATCTGATCAAACCGGTAAACTTCGCCCATCTTGCCGAGACCCTCACCGCCCTCGGCGCGCGCCTGCGCCAGGACCGTCCGGCGGCTCCGCCTGCGGAGGCGATCGGCACGCCGCCGGCCGTCTCCCCCGGCAGCTGGCGTCTGCAAGAGGATAAACTGATTTCACCCGACGCCCGGACGCTGGAATTAACCCAGCAGGAATATCGCCTGGTGGAGCTCCTGATGCGCAATCGCAACGAAGTGTGCAGCAAACTGGATCTCCATGCCTGCCTGTTTTCCCATGAAAGCGAGCCTGACCTGCACCGGATCGACGTGGTGGTTAGCCGCCTGCGTCACAAGGCACGCCAGCAGGGGATCCACCTGCCCGTTCGCGCAATCTTTGGTAAGGGACTGGCCTTTATTTCCTGAACGACGGGGCGCGTCGGCGGCCGCGCGGAATATAAAAAACTCGTAAGTGTTAATTTTTCTCATTTTCTGAGAGAAATGAGAGGAATGAGACTGACGATGACCTTAAGAACTTTCTTATAGTGCTAGCACATCAGGATGATGGCGTAAGATTTTCACGGGACAGAAAAGCATATAACAAAACGTATTAGCCGTTCGCGGCAAATTCTGACACCATGCAACACAATCAGGGTAAAAACGATGGCCATGCAAACGTGGTTAGTTTTATTGCTATGCATTTTTTTCTTCAGCATCTCTGTATACAGTTTTATTTCCTATCTGAAAGACAGGAGGCGGCAGAAATTGACTTTTAACGATAAGCGTTCGATGCGTCGTAAATAATTCACTTTAAAATAATAAAAAATTATTGTAGGTACTTTTATATCTTCAACACACCGCATACGCCCGGAGGATTTGTCACAGCATGGCGTTATGTTTTGCGTAAGGAAATAACGCCATGAGAAACATTAATGTCACCATCAACACCCGCAACGCCTTTGTCCGTGAATCGCTGGTAGCCATGGTCAATGACCTCACCCGGGGCGATCTGCGGGCGCGTTTTTCCTGGCGTAACACCGATCTGTCAGCTGAAGATATCATTATCTGCGAAGTGATCCCCGGGGAAATATACCTGTGTAATACCCTGATTAAGAACAGAAAAAGAGGAAGCTCGCTGATTATCCTCCATAGCTATGACCAGCTGCCGGAAGATGAGTTCATGATTAACTGCCTGAAAGGGGTCATTTTTGTTTCGCTAAAAACGGCCAGTATTCCGCAATTGCTGACGATCATTAAAAGCGAGCTCCAGCATTGTATGACCCCCACGGCTACCGACGCCGCAGGCCGGGAACTCAGCTGCGCCAGCTGTCCGCATCGCGTGTTATCGCGATCGCAGACCGCCGTAGTGCACGGTATTCTCGAAGGGCTGGATATGAGTAAAATCGCCGCCCTGCAGCGTGTGAGTCCCCGCACCGCCGCCTATCATAAGAATAAGATCATGGAAAAATACAGCCTGAATAATAATCATGAATTTTTCCAGTTTATGAATCTTTTACGTGAGCGCTGGTAGGCAAACAGCAGCACAAAAAAAATAAGATATTGACCTGGCTATATTGTCGGAAATCCGAAAATAGCCGCAGGATGCTAAAAAATATCCAGCGCTGGCGGACATAACGTTAAACTCTGACGCTTCCTCGGTATAAAGACGTTACCGCCCGTCTTTATATAATAAAAAACACGCTACACGAGGAAAACTGATACTTCGTCACATTGCCCCTGACGTGCCTGTCAGGGGTCTTTTTCCGTGTGGAATAGCGCCCTCAGTGAAAGGGCGCGGCAGGATCAGGCTTCCGCTTTCTCCACTTCCCAGTCCGGCTGCGCTTCCTCGTCGGTCAGCAACCCTTCATTTTTCGACAGCATCGCGGTGGCGATGCCATTACCCAGCACGTTGATGGCAGAGCGCCCCATGTCGAGGAAATGGTCGATACCCATCAGCAGCAGGATCCCGGCGACCGGTATATTGAAGCTGGGGATCGTCGCCGCCAGCACCACCAGCGCCGAACGCGGCACCCCGGCGATACCTTTCGAGGCCAGCATCAGGGTCAGCATCATGACCGTAATCTCGCTAAAGCTCAGCGGCACGTTATAGGCCTGGGCGATAAACATCGCGGCGAAGGAGCAGTAGACCATCGAGCCAACGAGGTTGAACGAGTAGCCAATCGGCAGGACGAACGAGACGATATTGCGCGAGCAGCCAAACTTCACCAGTCGCTCGAGGGTCTTCGGATAGGCCGCTTCCGAGCTGCTGGTGGTAAAGGCCACCAGCACCGGATCTTTCAGCATGTTCAGCAGGCGGAAAACCTCTTTTTTCAGCACCATATAGCCGACGGCAATCAGCACCGCGCTGGTCAACAGCACCGCCAGGTAGTAGCCGCCGATGAACGAAGCATAGTTGAGCAGGATCCCCAGCCCCTGGGAGGCAATCACCGACGAGATGGCGGCGAAGATGGCCAGCGGCGCAACGTACATCACATAGCCCGTCACCTTCAGCATAATGTGCGACACCACGTTAAGGGCCGCCACCAGCGGAGCATTAAACTTCTCCCCCAGCGACGCGCCGGCGATGCCGAAGAACATCGAGAACACCACGATCTGCAGGATCTCGTTGTTGGCCATCGCCTCGGTGATGCTGGTGGGGATAGTGTGCGACAGGAATCCTTTCAGGCTCATGCCGCTGACCGCCAGGCCGGTATCCACCGCCTCTTTCGGCACCGTCAGGTTTAACCCGGCGCCCGGGTGCTGGAAGGTGACGATCACCAGCCCGACGAGAATGGATAATACCGAGGAGGTGATGAACCAGACCATCGCCTTCCCGCCTACCCGGCCGATGGTCGCCGTCTCGCCGAGGCGCATAATGCCGACCGTCAGGGTGCTGAACACCAACGGCGCGATGACCATTTTGATCAACCGCAGAAACAGATCGGTGAGCAGCGTAATATTGTCCGCCCAGGCGGAGACGGTGGTTGGCGTCGCGTAGGCATGGATAGCCGCGCCGGAGAGGATCCCCATCAGCATAAAAATGACGATGAAGAGCGTGAGTTTGTTTGCGTTTGCCACAGCAATGACCCCTGATTATTTAACACGTTGATTTTTAAGTGCATATTTTATTATTATGAGAATGCACTGATTTATTCACCGCATAAATCTAATTAAAGCCCCCGCGGATACAACTATTTTTTGCTTTTTTAAACTAAAAGTTGATATCACCCCGGATATCGGCCGCGGGAGCGCCCGGCGTCGCGGCGGTTATCCAGACATTTCTCAACCTTCTTTTCATAATTCCTCCATTTTTACGGCCCCTTCCCTCACTAAACTAGTATCATTCAGCGAAACGCTTCAGGATGAGACCGTAAACTAATGAAAGGCAGTAACATACGTCGTTGGGGCGCCGCGCTGGCGGTAGTGATTATCGCCGGGGCCGCCTACTGGTTCTGGCACGATCGCGGGACGAGCGGCAGCGGGGCTCCCGCCGCCGGACAGGGCCCGCAGGGGCCGGGCGGCGCACGCCATGGCCGCTTTGGCGCCGCGCTGGCGCCGGTGCAGGCGGCCACCGCCACCGAAGAAGCGGTCCCGCGCTATCTCACCGGGCTGGGTACGGTGACGGCGGCCAACACCGTCACCGTCCGCAGCCGGGTCGACGGCCAACTGCTGAGCCTTCACTTCCAGGAGGGACAGCAGGTCAAAGCCGGCGACCTGCTGGCGCAGATCGACCCCAGCCAGTTTAAAGTCGCCCTCGCCCAGGCGCAGGGTCAGCTGGCGAAAGATCAGGCCACCCTTGCCAACGCCCGCCGCGATCTCGCTCGTTACCAGCAGCTGGTGAAGACCAACCTCGTCTCCCGCCAGGAGCTCGACACTCAGCAGTCGCTGGTGGTGGAATCCGCCGGCACGGTGAAAGCTGATGAAGCGGCCGTCGCCAGCGCCCAACTGCAGCTCGACTGGACCCGCATTACCGCGCCAATTGACGGCCGCGTCGGCTTAAAGCAGGTCGATATCGGCAACCAGATCTCCAGCGGGGATACCACCGGGATCGTGGTCCTTACCCAGACGCACCCGATCGACGTGGTCTTTACCCTGCCGGAAAGCAGCATCGCCACGGTGGTGCAGGCGCAGAAAGCGGGCAAAACGCTCAGCGTCGAAGCCTGGGATCGCACCAATAAGCAGAAAATCAGCGTCGGCGAGCTGCTGAGCCTCGATAACCAGATCGATGCGACCACCGGGACCATCAAGCTGAAGGCGCGCTTTAGCAATCTGGACGACGCGCTGTTCCCCAATCAGTTCGTTAACGCCCGCCTGCTGGTGGACACCCAGCAGAACGCGGTGGTGATCCCTGCCGCCGCGCTGCAGATGGGCAACGAAGGGCATTTCGTATGGGTGCTGAACGATGAGAATAAGGTCAGCAAACACAGCGTGACGCCCGGCATCCAGGACAGCCAGAAAGTAGTCATCAGCGCCGGGCTTTCCGCCGGAGATCGCGTGGTCACCGACGGGATTGACCGTCTGACCGAGGGAGCGAAGGTAGAAGTTGTCACCGCCAGCAGCGGCGAGCAGGCGCAGCCCGCCCCGCGCCAGAGCGGTAAACACGGAGCGCGTTCCTGATGCAGGTGTTACCTCCAGGCCGCACCGGCGGCCCGTCCCGGCTGTTTATTATGCGTCCGGTGGCCACCACTCTGCTGATGGTGGCTATCCTGCTGGCCGGGATCATCGGCTACCGCTTTCTGCCGGTCTCCGCCCTGCCGGAGGTCGATTACCCGACCATTCAGGTAGTCACCCTCTATCCGGGCGCCAGCCCGGACGTGGTGACCTCCGCCATCACCGCCCCGCTGGAGCGCCAGTTCGGCCAAATGTCAGGCCTCAAGCAGATGTCGTCGCAAAGCTCCGGCGGCGCCTCGGTAGTCACGCTGCAGTTCCAGCTGACCCTGCCGCTGGACGTCGCCGAGCAGGAAGTGCAGGCGGCCATTAACGCCGCCACCAACCTGCTGCCGAGCGATCTGCCCAACCCGCCGGTCTACAGCAAGGTGAACCCGGCGGATCCGCCGATCATGACTCTCGCCGTCACCTCCTCCGCCATCCCGATGACCCAGGTTGAGGACATGGTGGAGACCCGGGTGGCGCAGAAGATCTCCCAGGTTTCCGGCGTCGGTCTGGTGACCCTCGCCGGCGGCCAGCGCCCGGCGGTGCGGGTGAAGCTTAACGCCCAGGCCATCGCCGCCCTCGGCCTGACCAGCGAAACCGTGCGCACCGCTATCACCAGCGCCAACGTTAACTCCGCGAAAGGCAGCCTCGACGGTCCGGCCCGCGCGGTGACGCTTTCCGCTAACGATCAGATGCAGTCCGCTGAGGATTATCGCCGGCTGATTATCGCTTATCAGAACGGGGCGCCGATCCGGCTCGGCGATGTCGCCAGCGTCGAACAAGGGGCCGAAAACAGCTGGCTGGGGGCGTGGGCCAACCAGCAGCGGGCCATCGTGATGAACGTCCAGCGCCAGCCGGGGGCCAACATCATCGACACCGCCGACAGCATTCGCCAGATGCTGCCGCAGCTCACCGAGAGCCTGCCGAAATCGGTGAAGGTGCAGGTCCTCTCCGACCGGACCACCAACATCCGCGCCTCGGTGCGCGACACCCAGTTTGAGCTGATGCTGGCCATCGCCCTGGTGGTGATGATCATCTACTTGTTCCTGCGCAACGTGCCGGCGACCATTATTCCCGGCGTCGCGGTGCCGCTGTCACTGGTGGGCACTTTCGCGGTGATGGTGTTCCTCGACTTCTCGATCAACAACCTGACGCTGATGGCCCTGACCATCGCCACCGGCTTCGTGGTGGATGACGCCATCGTGGTGATCGAGAACATCTCGCGCTATATCGAAAAAGGCGAGAAGCCGCTGGCCGCCGCGCTGAAGGGCGCGGGGGAGATCGGCTTCACCATCATCTCCCTCACCTTCTCGCTGATCGCGGTGTTGATCCCGCTGCTGTTTATGGGCGATATCGTCGGCCGCCTGTTCCGCGAATTCGCCGTCACCCTTGCCGTCGCTATTCTTATCTCGGCGGTGGTCTCCCTGACCCTGACGCCGATGATGTGCGCCCGTATGTTAAGCCACGAATCGCTGCGTAAGCAGAACCGATTCTCGCGAGCCAGCGAGCGTTTCTTCGAACGGGTGATCGCCGTCTATGGCCGCTGGCTGAGCCGGGTGCTGAATCATCCTTGGCTGACGCTCGGCGTCGCCCTGAGCACCCTGGCGCTGTCGATTATCCTGTGGGTCTTTATCCCGAAAGGCTTTTTCCCGATCCAGGATAACGGCATTATCCAGGGTACCCTCCAGGCGCCGCAGTCGGTCTCCTTCGCCAGCATGGCCGAGCGCCAGCGGCAGGTGGCCAGCATTATCCTTAAGGATCCGGCGGTGGAGAGTCTGACCTCCTTCGTCGGCGTCGACGGCACCAACCCGGCGCTGAACAGCGCCCGCCTGCAGATCAACCTCAAGCCGCTGGACGAACGCGACGACCGCGTCCAGACGGTGATTAGCCGTCTGCAGCAGGCGGTGGACGGCGTCCCCGGCGTGGCGCTCTACCTGCAGCCGACCCAGGACCTGACCATCGACACCACGGTGAGCCGCACCCAGTATCAATTCACCCTGCAGGCAAACTCCCTCGAGGCGCTGAGCACCTGGGTGCCGCCGCTGCTCAGCCGCCTGCAGGCCCAGCCGCAGCTGGCCGACGTCAGCAGCGACTGGCAGGACAAAGGCCTGGCCGCCTATATCAAGGTGGATCGCGACAGCGCCAGCCGCCTCGGCATCTCAATGGCCGATGTCGATAACGCGCTGTACAACGCCTTCGGCCAGCGGCTGATCTCCACTATTTACACTCAGGCGAATCAGTATCGCGTGGTGCTCGAGCAGGATACCGAGGCGACGCCGGGCCTGGCGGCGCTGGAGAATATCCGCCTCACCAGCAGCGACGGCGGCATCGTGCCGTTGACCGCCATCGCCACGGTGGAGCAGCGCTTTACCCCGCTGTCGGTGAACCACCTCGATCAGTTCCCGGTGACCACCATCTCGTTTAACGTCCCGGACAACTACTCGCTGGGCGAAGCGGTGGAGGCGATCCTCGCCGCCGAACAGTCGCTGGATTTCCCGACCGATATTCGCACCCAGTTCCAGGGCAGCTCGCTGGCCTTCCAGTCGGCGCTCGGCAGCACCGTCTGGCTGGTGGTCGCCGCGGTGGTGGCGATGTATATCGTGCTGGGGGTGCTGTACGAGAGCTTTATCCATCCGATCACGATTCTCTCCACCCTGCCCACCGCCGGGGTCGGGGCGCTGCTGGCGCTGTGGCTGGCGGGCAGCGAGCTGGACGTGATCGCCATCATCGGCATCATTCTGCTGATCGGCATCGTGAAGAAGAACGCCATCATGATGATCGACTTCGCGCTGGCCGCTGAGCGCGAGCAGGGCATGCCGCCGCGGGAGGCGATCTACCAGGCCTGTCTGCTGCGTTTTCGGCCGATCCTGATGACTACCCTCGCCGCCCTGCTCGGCGCCCTGCCGCTGATGCTGAGCACCGGCGTCGGCGCCGAGCTGCGGCGTCCGCTGGGGATCGGCATGGTCGGCGGTCTGATGCTCAGCCAGGTGCTGACCCTGTTCACCACCCCGGTGATCTATCTGCTGTTCGACCGCCTGTCGCTGCACCTGAAGCGCCGCTTCCCGCGTCAGGAAGAGGAGGCGTAAGTGAAGTTTTTCGCCCTCTTCATTTACCGCCCGGTGGCGACGATCCTCATCTCGCTGGCCATCACCCTGTGCGGCATTCTCGGCTTCCGGCTGCTGCCGGTAGCCCCGCTGCCGCAGGTGGACTTCCCGGTGATCATGGTTAGCGCCTCGCTGCCGGGAGCCTCGCCGGAGACCATGGCCTCGTCGGTGGCCACCCCGCTGGAGCGCTCCCTGGGGCGGATTGCCGGGGTCAATGAGATGACCTCCTCCAGCTCGCTGGGCAGTACGCGCATCATTCTCGAGTTTAACTTCGACCGCGATATCAACGGCGCGGCGCGCGACGTTCAGGCGGCGATCAACGCCGCGCAAAGCCTGCTGCCGAGCGGAATGCCCAGCCGGCCGACCTATCGCAAAGCCAATCCGTCGGATGCGCCGATCATGATCCTGACGCTGACCTCGGACACCTACTCCCAGGGTGAGCTGTATGATTTCGCCTCCACCCAGCTGGCGCAGACCATCGCGCAGATCGACGGCGTGGGCGATGTCGACGTCGGCGGCAGCTCCCTGCCGGCGGTGCGCGTCGACCTCAACCCGCAGGCGCTGTTCAACCAGGGCGTGTCGCTGGACGCGGTGCGCACCGCCATCAGCGACGCCAACGTACGCAAACCGCAGGGGGCGCTGGAGGACAGCGCGCACCGCTGGCAGGTGCAGACCAACGATGAGCTGAAGACCGCCGCCGACTATCAGCCGCTGATCGTCCACTATCAAAATGGCGCCGCGGTGCGGCTGGGAGATGTCGCCACCGTCTCGGATTCGGTGCAGGACGTACGCAACGCCGGGATGACCAACGCCAAACCGGCGATCCTGCTGATGATCCGCAAACTGCCGGAAGCCAATATTATCCAGACGGTGGACAGCATCCGCGCCCGCCTGCCGGAGCTGCAGCAGACCATTCCGGCGGCTATCGACCTGCAGATCGCCCAGGACCGCTCGCCGACCATCCGCGCCTCGCTGGAGGAGGTGGAGCAGACTCTGGTGATTTCGGTGGCGCTGGTGATCCTCGTGGTGTTCCTGTTCCTGCGCTCGGGGCGCGCCACACTGATCCCGGCCGTCGCCGTCCCGGTATCCTTAATCGGCACCTTCGCCGCGATGTATTTGTGCGGCTTCAGCCTCAATAACCTGTCGCTGATGGCCCTGACCATCGCCACCGGCTTCGTGGTGGATGACGCTATCGTGGTGCTGGAGAATATCTCCCGCCATCTTGAGGCGGGGATGAAACCTCTGCAGGCGGCGCTGCAGGGGAGCCGTGAGGTCGGCTTTACCGTGCTGTCGATGAGTCTGTCGCTGGTGGCAGTGTTCCTGCCGCTGCTGCTGATGGGCGGCCTGCCCGGCCGCCTGCTGCGCGAGTTCGCCGTCACCCTGTCGGTGGCGATCGGCATCTCGCTGGCGGTCTCCCTCACCCTGACGCCGATGATGTGCGGCTGGCTGCTGAAAAGCGGCAAGCCCCACCAGCCGACGCGCAACCGCGGCTTTGGCCGCCTGTTGGTGGCCGTGCAGGGCGGCTATGGTAAATCGTTAAAATGGGTGCTGAAGCATAGCCGCCTGACCGGCCTGGTGGTGCTGGGCACCATCGCCCTCAGCGTCTGGCTCTACATTTCGATCCCGAAAACCTTCTTCCCGGAACAGGACACCGGGGTGCTGATGGGCGGCATTCAGGCCGACCAGAGCATCTCCTTCCAGGCGATGCGCGGCAAGCTGCAGGACTTTATGAAGATCATTCGCGAAGATCCGGCGGTGGATAACGTCACCGGCTTTACCGGCGGCTCGCGGGTCAACAGCGGGATGATGTTTATCACCCTCAAGCCGCGCGACCAGCGCCACGAGACGGCGCAGCAGGTGATCGACCGGCTGCGCAAAAAGCTGGCCAACGAGCCCGGGGCCAACCTGTTCCTGATGGCGGTGCAGGATATCCGCGTCGGCGGCCGGCAGTCGAACGCCAGCTATCAGTACACCCTGCTGTCCGACGACCTGTCGGCGCTGCGCGAGTGGGAGCCGAAGATCCGCAAAGCGCTGGCGGCGCTGCCGGAGCTGGCGGACGTCAACTCGGATCAGCAGGACAATGGCGCCGAAATGGACCTGGTCTATGACCGGGATACCATGTCGCGCCTCGGCATCAGCGTCCAGGACGCCAACAACCTGCTGAACAACGCCTTTGGCCAGCGGCAGATCTCTACCATCTACCAGCCGCTCAACCAGTATAAGGTGGTGATGGAGGTGGATCCGGCCTACACCCAGGACGTCAGCGCCCTGGATAAGATGTTCGTCATTAACAGCGACGGCAAGCCGATCCCGCTGGCCTACTTCGCCAAATGGCAGCCGGCCAATGCCCCGCTGTCGGTGAACCACCAGGGGCTGTCGGCGGCATCCACTATCTCCTTTAACCTACCCACCGGCCGCTCGCTGTCGGAAGCCAGCGAGGCCATTGACCGCGCGATGACCCAGCTCGGGGTGCCGTCGAGCGTGCGCGGCTCCTTTGCCGGTACCGCTCAGGTGTTCCAGCAGACCATGAACGCGCAGGTGATCCTGATCCTCGCGGCTATCGCCACGGTCTATATCGTGCTGGGGGTGCTATATGAGAGCTATGTGCATCCGCTGACCATCCTCTCGACGCTGCCCTCCGCCGGGGTGGGCGCTCTGCTGGCGCTGGAGATCTTCGATGCCCCGTTCAGCCTAATCGCCCTGATTGGGATTATGTTATTAATTGGCATCGTTAAGAAAAACGCCATCATGATGGTTGATTTTGCCCTGGAGGCGCAGCGCAACGGCAACCTGACGCCGGAAGAGGCGATTTTCCAGGCCTGCCTGCTGCGTTTCCGGCCGATTATGATGACCACCCTCGCCGCGCTGTTCGGCGCCCTGCCGCTGGTGCTCTCCGGGGGCGATGGCTCTGAGCTGCGCCAGCCGCTGGGGATCACCATCGTCGGCGGTCTGGTGATGAGCCAGCTGTTAACGCTCTACACCACGCCGGTGGTCTATCTTTTCTTTGACCGTCTGCGGCTGCGTTTTTCGCGTCACTCCTCTCAACCGGTAAGCGAATAACATGACAGACCTCCCGGCCAGCGTGCGCTGGCAGCTATGGATAGTGGCGTTCGGCTTCTTTATGCAGTCGCTGGACACCACCATCGTTAACACCGCCCTCCCCTCGATGGCCAAAAGCCTCGGGGAGAGTCCGCTGCATATGCATATGATTATCGTCTCCTATGTGTTAACGGTGGCGGTGATGCTGCCGGCCAGCGGCTGGCTGGCCGACCGGGTCGGGGTGCGCAATATCTTCTTCACCGCCATCGTGCTGTTTACCGCCGGATCGCTGTTTTGCGCCCAGGCCAGCACCCTCGACCAGCTGGTGATGGCGCGGGTGCTGCAGGGGGTCGGCGGCGCGATGATGGTGCCGGTCGGCCGCCTGACGGTGATGAAGATCGTCCCGCGCGATCAGTATATGGCGGCGATGACCTTCGTTACCCTGCCGGGCCAGGTCGGCCCGCTGCTCGGCCCGGCGCTGGGCGGGGTGCTGGTGGAGTACGCCTCCTGGCACTGGATCTTCCTCATCAATATCCCGGTGGGGATCGTCGGCGCGATTGCCACCCTCTGTCTGATGCCCAACTACACCATGCAGACCCGGCGCTTCGATCTCTCCGGCTTTCTGCTGCTGGCCGCCGGAATGGCGACCCTGACCCTGGCGCTCGACGGCCAGAAAGGGCTCGGCATTTCCCCTGCCTGGCTGGCGGGGCTGGTGGCCGTCGGCCTCTGCGCCCTGCTGCTCTACCTGTGGCACGCCCGCGGCAACGCCCGGGCGCTGTTTAGCCTTAACCTGTTTCGCAACCGCACCTTCTCCCTCGGCCTCGGCGGCAGCTTCGCCGGACGCATCGGCAGCGGCATGCTGCCGTTTATGACCCCGGTGTTTCTGCAGATCGGTCTCGGCTTCTCCCCCTTTCACGCCGGGCTGATGATGATCCCGATGGTGCTCGGCAGCATGGGCATGAAGCGGATCGTGGTCCAGGTGGTCAACCGCTTTGGCTACCGTCGGGTGCTGGTCGCCAGCACCCTGGGCCTGGCGGCGGTCAGCCTGCTGTTTATGTTTAGCGCCCTGGCCGGGTGGTATTACGTGCTGCCGCTGGTCCTGTTTCTGCAGGGGATGATCAACGCCAGCCGCTTCTCCTCGATGAATACCCTGACGCTGAAAGATCTCCCGGACGATCTGGCCAGCAGCGGCAACAGCCTGCTGTCGATGGTGATGCAGCTGTCGATGAGTATCGGCGTGACCATCGCCGGGCTGCTGCTGGGACTGTATGGCCAGCAGCATATGAGTCTCGACGCCGCCAGCACCCATCAGGTCTTTCTCTACACCTATCTGAGCATGGCGGCGATCATCGCCCTGCCGGCGCTCATCTTTTCCAGGGTACCGGATGACGTCGGCAGCAATACCGTCCTCCGTCGACGCAACAGGAGTGGATCGTGAAATTTTGGCGCCCGGGTATTACCGGCAAGCTGTTCCTCGCTATATTCGCCACCTGCATCGTGCTGCTGATCAGCATGCACTGGGCGGTGCGCATTAGTTTTGAACGCGGGTTTATCGACTATATCAAGCGCGGCAATGAGCAGCGCTTAACCATGCTCAGCGACGCGCTGAGCGAGCAGTATGCCCAGCATGGCAGCTGGGCGTTTCTGCGCAACAATGACCGCTTTATCTTCCAGCTGCTGCGCACCTTCGAACGGGATAACGACGACCGCTCGCCGCCGGGGCACGCCATGAAGCCGGACGCCGCCCCGGACGGGCCGCCGCCGGATGGCCCCCCTGACGGCCCGCGCCCGAGGCCGGAAATGCCGCCCCACGGCTGGCGCACCATGTTCTGGGTGGTGGATCAGTCGGGGCGCGTGCTGGTGGGGCCGCGTGAGCGCGTCCCGGAGGACGGCACCCAGCGCAGCATCGTGGTCAACGGCGCGGAGGTGGGCAAAGTTATCGCCTCGCCGGTAGAGCGGCTGACGCGCAATACCGACATTAACTTCGACCGGCAGCAAAAGCGCACCAGCTGGCTGATCGTCGCCCTTGCCACCCTGCTTGCCGCGCTGGCCACTTTCCCGTTGGCCCGCGGTCTGCTGGCGCCGGTGAAGCGGCTGGTGGAAGGCACCCATAAGCTGGCGGCAGGCGACTTTTCCACCCGCGTGACGGTGACCGGCGGCGATGAACTCGGCCGCCTGGCGCAGGATTTTAACCAGCTCGCCAGCACCCTGGAGCGCAACCAGCAGATGCGTCGCGATCTGATGGCCGATATCTCCCATGAGCTGCGTACCCCGCTGGCGGTGCTGCGCGGCGAGCTGGAGGCGATTCAGGACGGGGTCCGGCGCTTTACCCCCGAGTCGATTCCTTCTCTGCAGGCCGAGGTGGCTACCCTCACCAAGCTGGTGGACGACCTCCATCAGCTGTCGATGTCCGACGAGGGGGCGCTGGCCTACCAGAAAACCTCACTGGATATCATCACCCTGCTGGAAGTGGCGGCGGGCGCTTTTCGCGAGCGCTTCGCCAGCCGGCAGCTAAGCATTCAGGTGTCGCTCCCGGAGCAGGCGATGATCTTCGGCGACCGCGACCGCCTGATGCAGCTCTTCAACAATCTGCTGGAGAACAGCCTACGCTATACCGACAGCGGCGGCAGCCTGCACATTACCGCCCGCCGCAGCGGTCGCATGCTGGTGATTGACTTCGCCGACAGCGCCCCCGGCGTCAGCGATGAGCAGCTGGCCCGCCTGTGCGAACGCTTTTACCGGGCGGAAGGATCGCGCAACCGCGCCAGCGGCGGCTCCGGCCTCGGACTGGCGATTTGCCTCAATATCGTAGCGGCCCACGGCGGCACCCTGCGTGCCGACCATTCGCCTTTTGGCGGGGTTAGAATTAAAGTTGAGTTACCTCTGGAACATGATTTACCGAGAGACGTATGACTGAATTGCCTGTAGATGAAAACACCCCACGCATCCTTATCGTGGAAGATGAACCGAAGCTCGGCCAACTGCTGATTGATTATCTGCAGGCCGCCGGCTATGCGCCTGCGTTGATTAACCACGGCGACAAGGTCCTGCCCTACGTCCGCCAGACGCCGCCGCACCTGATCCTGCTGGATCTGATGCTGCCCGGTACCGACGGTCTGACGCTGTGCCGGGAAATTCGCCGCTTCTCCGATGTTCCGGTGGTGATGGTGACGGCGAAAATCGAAGAGATCGACCGTTTACTGGGGCTGGAAATAGGCGCCGACGACTATATCTGCAAGCCCTACAGCCCGCGGGAAGTGGTCGCCCGGGTAAAAACCATCCTCCGCCGCTGCAAGCCGCAGCGCGATCTGCAGGCCCTGGACGCCCAGAGCCCGCTGATTGTCGACGAAGGTCGTTTTCAGGCCTCCTGGCGCGACAAGCTGCTGGACCTCACTCCCGCCGAGTTCCGGCTGCTGAAAACCCTCTCCCAGGAGCCGGGCAAAGTGTTCTCCCGCGAACAGCTACTCAACCATCTGTATGACGATTATCGGGTAGTCACCGATCGCACCATCGACAGCCACATCAAGAACCTGCGGCGCAAGCTGGAGGCGCTGGACGCCGAGCAGTCGTTTATCCGCGCGGTGTATGGCGTTGGCTACCGCTGGGAAGCGGACGCCTGCCGGCTGGCGTAGTTAGCCTTTTCCCGGCTCGCGCTGCGCTTCGCCGGGCTACACGTTCACCGCCATCTGCAATCCGTAGCCCGGGTAAGGCGTTTACGCCGCAACCCGGGGAACTCCCTAGAGCCTATCCCACCAGGCGTTATTAACGCTGTCAGTGTGAGTACTGCCCAGGTTCAAAATGGCAAACAAATTAGCCATACGGAAAGATACCTATCTGATATTTACTCCCCTTCGCCGCGGCGCTACAATGCCCGCCCTTAATGTGGGGACACTCCCCAACTCGCCGCACCAGGTGCGGCGAATCTGACCTGTCATCAGAACGAGAACACCATGTTTAAACCAGAACTCCTCTCCCCGGCGGGAACGCTGAAGAATATGCGTTACGCTTTCGCCTATGGCGCCGATGCCGTTTATGCCGGCCAGCCGCGCTACTCGCTGCGCGTGCGTAACAACGAATTCAATCACGAAAATCTGCAGCTCGGCATCAATGAAGCCCACGCGCTGGGTAAAAAATTCTATGTGGTGGTCAACATCGCCCCGCATAACGCCAAGTTGAAAACGTTTATTCGCGATCTGAAGCCGGTGGTGGAGATGGGTCCGGACGCGCTGATCATGTCCGATCCGGGTTTAATCATGCTGGTGCGGGAACACTTCCCGGAGATGCCGATCCATCTTTCAGTGCAGGCCAACGCCGTCAACTGGGCGACGGTTAAATTCTGGCAGCAGATGGGGCTCACCCGCGTGATCCTGTCGCGTGAACTGTCGCTGGATGAAATCGAAGAGATTCGCCGCCAGGTGCCGGAGATGGAGATTGAGATTTTCGTCCACGGCGCGCTGTGCATGGCCTACTCCGGCCGCTGCCTGCTCTCCGGGTATATCAACAAGCGCGACCCGAACCAGGGGACCTGCACCAACGCCTGCCGCTGGGAATACAACGTGGCGGAAGGCAAAGAGGACGACGTCGGCAACATCGTCCACAAATATGAGCCGATCCCGGTGCAGACCGTGGAGCCAACCCTCGGCATCGGCGCGCCTACCGATAAAGTCTTTATGATTGAGGAAGCCAAACGTCCGGGCGAGTACATGACCGCCTTTGAGGACGAACACGGCACCTACATCATGAACTCGAAAGATCTGCGGGCTATCGCCCACGTTGAGCGTCTGACCCAGATGGGCGTTCACTCGCTGAAGATCGAAGGCCGCACCAAATCCTTCTACTACTGCGCGCGCACCGCTCAGGTTTACCGCAAGGCGATCGACGATGCCGCCGCCGGCAAACCGTTCGATACCAGCCTGCTGGAGACCCTGGAGGGGCTGGCCCACCGCGGGTACACCGAAGGCTTCCTGCGCCGCCATACCCATGACGATTATCAGAACTACGAGTACGGCTACTCCGTCTCCGAGCGCCAGCAGTTTGTCGGCGAATTCACCGGAGAGCGTAACGGCCCGCTGGCGGCCGTGGCGGTCAAAAATAAGTTCAGCGTCGGCGAAAGCCTTGAGCTGATGACCCCGCAGGGTAACGTCAACTTCACCCTTGAGCATATGGAGAATGGCAAAGGCGAAACCATGCCGGTGGCCCCGGGCGATGGCTATACCGTCTGGTTGCCTGTGCCGGACGACCTGCCCCTGCAGTATGCCCTGCTGATGCGCAACTTTACTGGTCAAACAACCAGAAATCCGCACGGTAACTAGTTAATTTGCGTTATTTTTTCACGATGTAAGGATATTAGAATCGGATCACATACCGTTTCGATCGAAACAGGTATCATCCATTTCGCTGAAAAACATAACCCATAAATGCTAGTTGTACCAGGAACCACCTCCTTAGCCTGCGTAATCTCCCTTACGCGGGCTTATTTTTTTGCCTCTCCTCCGGTCTTCGCTTTCGTCATGCGGTACACTTTATGCAACATTGAGCAATAAAGGTTCCCTTGATGATGTCTACGTTTCCTGCCAGCTTACTGATCCTTAACGGCAAAGGTGCCAATGAACCGCAGCTACGCGAAGCGGTTAACCTGTTACGCGATGAAGGGATTGATATTCACGTCCGCGTGACCTGGGAAAAGGGCGATGCCGCTCGGTTTATCGATGAAGCCCTGCAGCTGAACGTTGAAACGGTGATCGCCGGCGGTGGCGATGGCACCATTAATGAAGTGGCGACCGCGCTGGTGGAGCGCGGCGGCAAGATGGCGCTGGGGATTTTACCGCTGGGCACGGCTAACGACTTTGCCACCAGCGTCGGTATTCCGCAGGACCTGGCCAGCGCCCTCAAGCTGGCGATCGTCGGCCGCGATGTGCCGATAGATATCGCCCGGGTGAATGATAAAACCGGCTTTATTAATATGGCGACCGGCGGGTTCGGCACCCGGATCACCACCGAAACGCCGGAAAAACTCAAGGCCGCGCTCGGCGGTGTCTCTTATTTAATCCACGGTCTGATGCGCATGGATACCCTGAAGCCGGACCGCTGCGAGATCCGCGGGGAGAACTTTCACTGGCAGGGCGATGCGCTGGTCATCGGCATCGGCAACGGCCGCCAGGCCGGCGGCGGCCAGCAGCTGTGCCCGGAGGCGTTGATTAACGATGGTCTGCTGCATCTGCGCATTTTCACCGGCGAAGAGCTGATCCCTGCCCTGTTCAGCACCCTGGCGAATCCGGAAAACTCGCCGAATATTGTTGACGGTGTCTCCTCGTGGTTTGAAATAACCGCGCCCCATGAGATGACCTTTAACCTCGACGGCGAGCCGCTCAGCGGCAAAACCTTCCGTATGGAGCTGTTACCGGCGGCCCTGCGCTGCCGGCTGCCGCCCGACTGCCCGCTGCTACGCTGATCAGGCTTCGCAAAGCAAAGACGGCGCCCGGCTGGTATACAGCAGCCGGGTTCGTTGATTGAGCCTCTGAATGTTAAGGTAAAACGGCACCTGCGGCTGCAGGAAAAACCTGGGCAGGATATCGATCCAAACACCGCGCTTACATTAATAGACGATACCCACAACCACAAAAAAACTATTACATCAAATAGTTACCTATTAAAATGGGCGCATCTGCCGTGAGACAATGCGCCATAAAGCTTAGTATTCCGCCACCTCGCGCGCCATTTCGCGCGTATATTGCCGACTGGCGTTAACCAGCATCTGCGTATAGGCCATCTGCGCCTGGCCGCTGACCAGCGCATCGACCGTCAGGGTTTCGAGGATCTTCCCGTACTGCATCACCGCCACTTTCTGGCATAAGTGGGCAATAACCCCAAGATCGTGGGTGACCATCAGGTAAGTGAGCTTAGCCTCCCGCTGCAGTTCCGCCAGCAGGTTAAGGATCTCAGCCTGCACCGACACATCCAGCGCCGACGTCGGCTCATCCAGCAGCAGCACCTGAGGCTCAAGAATCAGCGCTCTGGCTATCGCCACGCGCTGCCGCTGCCCGCCGGAGAGCTGATGCGGATAACGCTCGCGAAAGGCGCGGTTGAGGCCAACTTTATCCAGCAGCACATTGATCCGCCGGTCGCGGTCGTTGATACGATGGATCTGCAGCGGCTCTTCGAGGATATCGCCAATGGTGTGACGGGGATGCAGCGATCCGTAGGGGTCCTGAAATACCATCTGCACCTGACGGCAGCGCTCGCGGCTAATTTCATGCCCTAAGGGCTGAGCATCGATGGTCAGTTCCCCCTGCCAGTGGGTAAACAGCCCCGCCAGGCACTTGAGCACCGTCGTTTTACCGGAACCGGACTCTCCTACCAGACCGTAGATCTCGCCGGGCTTAACGTGGAAACTGACGTCATACAGCACCTGGTTACGCTTCTCCCCCTCGCCAAACGCGAGGTTGAGATGTTGAACTTCAATCATTATCCGCTCCTTAATCCGTTAACCAGCTGGCCTGACGCTGCAGCACCGGCAGTATCGGGCGACGATGCTGCATATCCGGCAGCGAGTTAATCAATCCCTGAGTGTAGGGGTGACGGGCGTGATCGAGATCTTTAGCGGCGATGGACTCCACTACCCGTCCGGCGTACATCACCAGCACCCGGTCGCAGAAGCTGCGCACGAGGTTGATATCGTGGCTGATAAAAATCAGCCCCAACCCGCGCGACTGAACCAGGTCATCCAGCAGGCCCAGCACCTGCAGGCGCACCGACACGTCCAGCGCGGAGGTGGGCTCATCGGCAATGATCAGCTCCGGGTCGGTAATCAGCATCATGGCGATCATGATGCGCTGTCCCTGTCCGCCGGATATTTCATGCGGATAAAGCTGATAAACGCGCTCCGGCTGGCGAATACGCACCACCTCCAGCATCTCCAGCGCCCTGGCTTTCGCCTCATCTTTGCGCCCGGGATGATGAGTAAGCCAGGCCTCGGCGATTTGCTTACCCACGCAGACCACCGGATTCAGCGAATATTTCGGATCCTGCATAATCATCGAGATACGTTTACCGCGTACGCCGCGCATCTGCGCTTCGCTAAGATGCTGCAGATCGAGGTCGGCAAACTGCATCCGGCTGGCGCTGACGCGGGCCTTTTTCGGATGCAGCTGCAGCAGCGCGCGCCCAACGGTGGACTTACCCGAACCGGACTCGCCGACAATAGCCAGCTTCTCATGCCCCAGCTGGAAGGAGACGCCGCGCACGGCGTGGGTCACCGCGCTACCGTTAACAAAGTCGACGCACAAATCGCGCACGTCGAGCAGCGGTGCATTATTCACTACGGGGATCGAGGATGTCACGTAGGCCATCTCCTAAGAAGTTGAACGCTAAGCTATTGATCAAAATCGCCAGCCCCGGAATGGTTACGACCCACCAGCACTCCATCATATAAGTGCGCCCGCTGGAGATCATCGCTCCCCACTCCGGCTCTGGCGGCTGCGCGCCGAGGCCGAGAAAGCCTAGGCCGGCCGCGGTCAGAATGATCCCGGCCATATTCATGGTGATACGGATAATGACCGAGGGCAGACACAGCGGCACGATATGGCGCCAGAGGACGCGGGCCGATGAAGCGCCCTGCAGACGCACGGCGGAGATAAAATCAGCCTGGCGCAGAGAGAGCGTTTCGGCGCGCGCCAGACGGGCAATCGGCGGCCAGGCGGTCAGCGTGATGGCGATAACCACGTGCTCCAGCCCCGGTCCTAAAGCGGCGACAAACGCCAGCGCCAGGACCAGACTCGGGAAGGAGATGAAAATATCGGTGACGCGCATCAGCACCATATCGACTTTACCGCCGAAATAGCCGGCACTGACGCCCAGCAGCAGTCCGAGCGGACCGACAGTCACCGAGACCAGCAGCACGATATAGAGCGTGATGCGGGAGCCGTACACCAGGCGACTAAAGATATCCCGGCCAAACTCATCGGTGCCGAACCAGTGCTGCGCATTCGGCGCGACCAGCGCACTATTCAGGTCCTGTACCAGCGGGTTATAAGGCGCAATCAGCGGCGCGAAAATCGCCACCACCAGCAGCATAAAGATAATTCCTCCGCCGATGGCCGTGAGCGGATTGCGCGCCATTTTGCCGATAAACCCGACGGCCCGCGCCGCCGCGCGTTGCAGCCGCTGACGGCCTTCGCCCGCACCACCCGAAAGCGGCGAATCCAGAGAAACGGTCATGATTTTGTCCTCGGGTCAAAGAATTGATACAGCATGTCGGAGAGCAGGTTGAGCATCACGAAGATCACCCCCACCAGCAGCACGCAGCCCATCACCGCATTCATATCGCCCAGCAGCAAGCTTCCGGTAAGGTAGGAGCCAAACCCCGGCCATGAGAAGACGGTTTCAATCAGCACCGCGCCTTCCAGCAGCGCGCCGTAGGCCAGCGCCACCACCGTCAGCAGTTGCACGAGGATGTTACGAAACGCATGGTTCCAGATAACCTGGCGCTCGGTCAGCCCTTTCACCCGGGCGGTAATAATGAACTCCTGCGACAGCTGGGCCAGCATAAAGCTGCGGGTCATACGGCTGATATAAGCCAGCGAGTGAAAACCCAGCAGCGAGGCGGGAAGAATCAGATGATTAATGGCGTTCCAGAACACCTGGCCGTTGCCGGCCAGCAGCGCATCAACGGTCATCAGCCCGGTGCGGCGCGGCACCACACCATCCAGCCCGAGATCTACCCTCCCGGCGCCGCCTACCCAGCCAAGCCAGGCATAGAACACCAGCAGCCCCATCATCCCGACCCAAAAGATCGGCGTCGAGTAGCCCGCCAGGCTGATAATGCGTACCACATAATCGGAGACGCTATTGCGCCGCGCCGCCGCCAACACGCCCAGCGGAATACCAAGACCCGCGCCGACAATAATCGCCATCGTTGCCAGCTCCATGGTGGCCGGGAAGACGCGGATAATATCGTCCACCACCGGTTTCCCGGTCAGCAGCGCGTTGCCCAGATCGCCGTGCAAAAGGTTGACGAAATAGATGCCAAACTGGGTGGTCAGCGATTTATCAAACCCCAGCTGCTGGTAAACCTGCTGATAGGTACTCTGGTCAGCATCCGGGCCGACAATCGCCAGCACCGGGTCGATGGGCATGACGCGGCCAATGGTAAAGGTCAGCAGCAGCAGGCCGAACAGTGTAATCACCACCTGCAGTAGCCGTTTTGATAAGCGCCGGCCGCGTGAGCCGGGCGCAAGGATTGCGGTACTCATCCTTTCTCTCCTTCGCGGACTTTATAGACGTCACGCAGAAAAGTGGTGGCGGAGGGGTGCGGCTGATACTCCCGTACCTCGTTGCGCACGACGACCGAATCAACCATCTGCGAAAGCGGAATTAACGCCGGAACCAGCTGGTCGTAGCGTGTCTGGATGGCCTGGTAGTCAGCCACCTGTTTTTGCGGATCGCGTTCCAGCAGGGCCTGGTCAATCATCGTATTCAGTTGCGGGTCGTAAAAACCGGTACGCCAGCCCTGGAAGTTGGTCAGGCGCGCCTTATCGCTGTTATCCGGGTTATAGACCAGCGCGCGCAGGCTGGAGTGCGGATGCGGCTCCATCCCGCTGCCGCCGCGACCTACCAGCAGGTCAAATTTACGCTCGCGCATTGCGCCGTAGATCTGGTTACCAGTGCCGGTGATGATTTTGGCGTTAATCCCCGCCTGCATCAGCGTCGACTGCACGGCGATAGCGATGTTAAGAAATGGCTGATCGGAGAGTACCCGCAGCGTGGTATCAAAGCCGTTGGGATATCCCGCTTCCGCCAGCAGCTTTTTCGCCCGCGCCACATCCAGCCTGTAGCCGGGATCGGGTAGCGTGGACGGCATTCCCGCTTTGATAGGCCGCTGGTGCAGCACGCCATAGCCCGGCATCAGCGCTTTATTGATACCCTGGTAATCAATCAGATAGCGCACCGCCTCGCGCACTTTCGGATTGGCGAAGTGCGCCTCTTTCATGCTCATCGCCACGTAGTACATGGTGCCGCGCTGCACCGCATCGACGGTCAGCTGCGGGTCGCTGCGCAGGGCGTTGATATCGGAAACCGCCATATTGTTGGCAATATCAAGGTCGCCTTTTTCGATCATCAGGCGCAGAGTTTGCGACTCCTGGAAATGACGCAGTACCACGCGGCTCATTTTCGCCTCGCCGCGCCAGTAGTCAGGGTTGCGCTTCATGCGCAGCACCTCTTTTGCCTGCCAGGTTTCCAGCGTAAACGGCCCGGAACCGGCTTCATGGGTGGTTAGCCAGCGGTTTCCCCAATCGTTATCCTGCTGGTGGCTTTGCACCGTTTTACTGTCCAGCACCCCGAGGTTGCCCAGCGCCGCCAGCGAGTAAATCACCAGTTGCGGATCGTTATCTTTGGGTAATACGATTTGCACCGTGAAGCGGTCCGGCGCGCTGACCTGGCTGTCGATATTTTTCTTACTGAAGCCATAGGATTTCCATACCGAGGCCTGGGCCAGGTTGAGGTGCAGGATGCGCCGCATTGACCACACGACGTCGGCGGCGGTCAGCGGGTTGCCGGAGTGAAACTTAACGTCATCGCGCAGATGAAAGGTCAGGGTTTTGCCGTCGGGGCTGATATCCCAGGATTTCGCCAGCGCGGGCCTGACGGTGGTGAGCTGCTCAGGGTCAAGCTCCACCAGCGAGTCGTAGAGGTTGACCACGATCCCCACCACTTCGTTACCGGTCATCGCCGCCGGGTCAAGGGTGAGCAGGTTATTCATATTCATGCCGATGATCAGCTGGTCGGGCGGCGTTTTCGCCACCGCCTCCCCGCTCCCCATCGACATGGCGAGCGCGAGAATACACGCTCCCAGTAAGGAGGTTTTTTTCATATCTCTGTTTGCCTGTACTGTAGGGTACATGTTGCCGGATGGCGGCATTTTCGGCTTATCCGGTCTACCGGGCCGCAGGCTCGATAAGCGCAGCGCCATCGGGTATTTATTTTTTTAAATCAGTCGTGGCTAACGGTATTGGCTTCGATATACGCAAAATTAATGTCTTCACCGAGACCCGGACGTTGTGACAAATGCACAAATCCCTGGTCATCCATCGGGTCGACAATGCTGTTGAGATAGGCCGCCGGTTCATCGTAGTCGAGGAACGGATGCAGCAGGCCGCGCTCGTACCAGCGGCAGTTGCGGATCGCGCCCACCACCGCCAGGCTTGCCGCTCCGTTGCCGTGGACTTCGCAATCCATGCCGAAAGATTCCGCCAGCGCCGCCACCTTCATGGTCGGTGTAATCCCCCCCACGCCGTTAGCGCCGGCGCGCAGAATGTCGCAGGCCCCGGCTTTCACCCATTCGGCGCGCATGTGGTGCTTGCCGCCGAAGCTCTCCGGCCCGACGATGGGAATCGACAGGTTTTCCGCCAGCCACGCATAGGAGGACATCGAATCCTCCTCCATCGGCTCTTCAAACCAGGCGAAATTGAGTTTTTCCAGCTCTTTGCCGATCCACAGCGCCTCGGCGCGGCTGTACCAGTGATAGCCATCAATCATCAGGTCAATATCCGGCCCTACGGCTTCGCGCACCGCCGCGCAGGCTTTAATGTCCATTTTGGGATTGGGCGCAAAAGAGATTGGCGGCATCCAGGTGTGCAGTTTGATGGCCTTGTAGCCGCGGGCGACCAGCTTCTCAGCAAAAGCGGCATACTCTTCCGGGGTCGACAGGCCGCCCGGCAGATCGTCGCCGCACATGGTGCTACCGTAAGCCGGGACAGTGTCGCGATAGCCGCCGAGCAGTTTATAAACCGGCATCTTAAGGCTGCGGCCGATCAGGTCCCACAGCGCCTGTTCAACAAACGACAGCGCGCGCTCCGTTAGCTGATGTGCGCTGCCGCGCTGCCAGTGGTTAAGATCCTGCCAGATACGCTCACGGTTAAACGGGTCCTGTCCCACCAGCACTTTGCGAAAAAAAGTATTCACCACGAACGGGCGCACGACTTCCGGATGCGCAAACGAAAAGCCCTGCGCCCCATCATCAGCGGTGATGGTCAGCATCGCCATTTTGGCCATGCTTTCAACCCCCGGATGGGAGTGCCCGGCGCTGTCGGAAACCCGACGAGTGGGATATTGGAAAACGGTGACATTCACAGATTCAATTTTCATGCTCGGTCCTTATCACGGCCAAATCCGATCGACATAATAAAATCGGCAAAGCGGTTTCACATTATTGAAAATACGTTTCAATATATAATCTAAGCACAACTTCGTAGTAGTGCCTCGGACAAACACCGCTAAGCAAGGCCATAAATTTGGGTATTGGCACAACAAGACGTGACTGTTTTCACAAAAGATGAGCGAAATGTGAGGCAGATCGACCAGGAGAAAAAAGGGCGTGAGCGCAGAGAAGAGATTAACCGACCAGCTACATCCCGGGAATGTCTGCGCCCACAAATGGCTGACTTAAACCGCCGCCGCTGGCTCCGCGCTAAGCGCTTCCAGCAGTTCAGGTAAGGTTTGATAGCGGCCAGCGGCGGCCTGAAAACGCGCGTGCTGGCTATCTTCTGCAATCACTATCGTGGCAATCCCCGCCGACTGGGCCGCGCAAAAGCCGGTAAAGCTATCCTCAATCACCAGACACTGGCTGGCGTTGAGATTGAGCTTCCGCAGCGTCGTAAGGTACACCGCCGGGTGCGGTTTGCCGCGTGGTTCATCATCCGCGCTGGAGATCGCGTCAAAAAAGTGCCAGAGCGAAAGCTTGTTCAGCACAGCGGCAATAACCTGACGAGATGATGACGTGGCGAGCGCAATCTTATAACCCGCTTCGCGAAAATAGCGTAACGCCTCCTGCACCCCGCGCATCGGTTCGCCTTTCGCGGCAATCAGGCGGGTGATGCGCTGCAGGATGGCGTCTTCAAGCCGCTGCGGAGCGAGATCAAGCTGAAAATAGCGGCACCAGGTGCCGGCAATGTCGTCGAGGCGCTTGCCCTTGGTCAGGGTTTCACATTCAGCAACGCTCGCCGTTGCCCCCCACTGCGCGAGGGCGTCAATCTGCGCCTGACGCCACAGCGCCTCGGAATCAATAATCACGCCATCCATGTCAAAAATAACCGCCTGCATACTCATTCGTTCACCTCATTAAGGCTGGCATGAAGCGCATGCCAGCCGCAGTACCTACGAGTATTCAACCTGCTCGCGGGCGGTTGCTTCCTTGTGGGAGAACCCCGGCTGCTCCACGCGGATAAAGGCGCAGAGGAAAAAGGCCACCACGTACAATGCGGTATAGGCGATCACCACCCCGATGGTGCTGAAGAACGGCAGCAGCACCACGGCAATCGCCGGCGCGAGAAAGTTCGACATCCCCGCCGACAGGTTATAGACCGAAATGGCCGCGCCTTTATGCTTCGGCTCCAGCGCCGGGAACACGGCCGCCAGCGGCACGAAGGCGGCGACAAAGATCCCGAGGGCGATGGCGGGGATCAGCGCCATCGCAAAGCTATGGCCAAAGTGCTGAGGAATGTAGTAAAACGCCAGGCTGGAGAGCGCCATCCCGATGCAGCCGAACCAGCGCACCACCTTCATCCAGCCCAGTTTTTCCCCGAGGATCCCCCACAGCACGTTAGAGAAAATGGTGGTGAAGAAGAAGACTGCCCATACCTGGAGCCATTCTGAAGTGCTGAAGCCCAGCTCATCGACAAACATCATCGGCATAATGACCGCAAAGCCGAACAGCGAGAGGGTATTGATAATCCTCACCATGCTCGACAGCAGAATATTGCGGTTGGTATAGAGCAGCGTCGCGGCGCGTCCCAGCTCGGAAAACTTCTCACGGGTGGTGAGATTCTGCATATGCTGCGGCGTTTGAATATGGCGCAGGGAAACCAGGGCAATCACGCCCCCGGTAAGGCAGAAGGCCAGCGCCAGCCACAGGGTGCCCATTTCGCCAATGTGCGGAATGGTAAAGCTCGGAATATAGCTGCCGAAGACCCCGATGCCGATGGAATACACCGCCCAGAACCAGCCGATGGCCGAGCTGGCGTTGTCGCTTTTGACGTTATGGACAATCGCCACGATAAACGAGTAGAGGAACAGCGGATAGGCGAAGCCGCGGATGCCGTAGAAAAGCAGGATCAGCGCATAGTTGGCGTGACCGAGGCCGAAAACGAGGAACAGCACGTGGAATACGCACCACAGCACGAAGCCAATCATCATCGTTTTCAGCGGGGTGATAATTTCCGCCACCACCCCGGAAATCCACGCCGACAGCGCGGCGGCCAGGCCGTAGAGGGTAAAGGCAAAGGAGGCCTCCGCCGGAGAGAAGCCGAGCGCTTTGATATAGTGCGACAGAAAGGCTAATTCAAAACCGTCGCCGGTCATAAATACGGCAATGGCGATGTATCCCCAGAGCAGGTTCAGGGGTAAACCGAGCCACTGTTTATTATTGATAGACATAATGACCTCGTTTTCAGGGTACAGGGTGGCCGCTCCGCGACGTGCAACGAAGCGGCGGTTATGATGAAAATCAGTGCTGTCGATAGTGCAGATCGTTTAAATACAGGGCTTTAAACTGCGCGTAGCGTTGCATCAGGATGTGGTGGCGAATGGGATCCGCACGCCAGGTCTGCCAGACTTCCGGTTTTTCACACACCGCGGCAATGGGTTTGCCCGCCGCCAGGCAGGCCAGCCGCGCCGCGCCCAGCGCGCCGCCAGTCTCTCCGCCTTTGTGGGTCACCACCGGCATAGCGAGAATATCGGCCAGCAGCTGGGCCCAGAACGGGCTGCGGGCGCCCCCGCCCACCAGCGAGCACTGCGCGATCGGCGTCCCGCTCTCTTTCAATGCCTGCAGGCCGTCGTTGATCCCAAAGCTCACCCCCTCCAGCACCGCGTAGCCGAGCTGCGCGCGCAGGCTGGCGTGGGTCATGCCCCAGAAGATGCCGCGCGCGTCAGGATCGTTATGCGGGGTTCGTTCCCCGGAGAGATAGGGCAGGAAGAACGGCGCGTTGGCTTTATCCTCCTCGCTTAGCTCGGCAATCTCCGCCAGCAGCGCCACCTCCGTGGTGCCGGTCAGGCGGCAGAACCACTGCAAACAGCTGGCGGCGCTCAGCATGACGCTCATCTGGTGCCACAGGTTCGGCAGCACGTGACAAAACGCATGTACCGCCGACTGCGGCGCCGGACGATAGGCATCGGTCACCACAAACAGCACCCCGGAGGTGCCGAGCGAAATAAACGCATCCCCCGGCGAGACCGCGCCGACGCCAATGGCGCTGACCGCGTTATCCCCCCCGCCCCCGGCCACCACCACCGAGGCGTTCAGCCCCCAGCGCGCAGCCACCTGCGGGTCAAGGGTGGCGGAAACCTCGCAGCCTTCGACCAGCGTCGGCATTTGGCTACGCGACAGGCCGCACTTGTCCAGCAGAGCGTCGGACCAGTCGCGCTTCGCCACGTCCAGCCACAGCGTCCCGGCGGCGTCCGACATATCGGAGACTTTCTTCCCGGTCATCCGGTAGCGCAGATAATCCTTGGGCAACAGCACCGTGGCGGTGCGCTGAAAGTGTTCCGGCTCGTGACGGCGCACCCACAACAGCTTCGGCGCGGTAAAGCCCGGCATCGCCAGGTTGCCCGCCACCTGATGCAGCTCCGGCGCCATCGCCTCCAGCTCGGCGCACTCTGCGGCGCAGCGGGTGTCGTTCCACAGAATGGCCGGACGGATCGCCTCCCCCTCTGCATCCAGCAACACCGCGCCGTGCATCTGCCCGGAGAGGCCAATCGCCTTAATGGCCGGCCAATGCTGGGCGCATTTTTCCCGTAGCGTGGCCATCAGGTACTCCGTCGCCTCCCACCATAGCTCCGGCGCTTGTTCTGACCAGTGCGGATGAGGCCGCTGAATACTCAGCGGCGCGCTATGGCTGGCGATAACCTCATGGTTCTCATCAATGACCAGCGCTTTGACTTCCGATGTGCCGAGATCGATACCCAGATACATAGTCACCTCTTAGTTAATCAGCGTGTAAACGGCGGCGACTTTCTCGCGCATCAGCGCCAGGAAATCCGCGTTGTTGGCGAGATCACCAAACAGGGCTTTATCGCGCGCGTAGACAGCCACCGGATCCTGAGCCTCGAACATCTCATGCACCGCCTGCGCATCCAGGATGCCGTCCTGGTACTGATATGGCAGAGTTCCCTTGTGCCACTGCTCCATAAAGACGAAGAACAGCGCCGGCAGCATGGCGGTCGCTTCCGGGCGGACGCCGCGCTGGTAGCACTCCTGCAAGGTTGGCGCGATCATCGCCGGAATTTTCGAGAAACCGTCGGCGGCGACGCGCTGGTTGGTGTCCTGGATATAGGGGTTGGTAAAGCGCTTAAGCACCACATCCCGGTAGGTCGGCAGATCAATACCGTTATCGCCGAGACACGGAATAACGTCCTCCGTGACGTAGCGGTCGGCAATGGCGTAGATAACATCGGTCAGCGTGCTTTCATGAATATACTGCTGGCCGATTAAGGTTCCCGCCCAGGCAATGCAGCTGTGCGACGAGTTCAAAATACGGATTTTCGCCTCTTCATACGGGATGACCGACTCCACCATCTCCACGCCGACCGCCTCCAGATTCGGGCGGGCATCGCGGAAGTTGTTCTCCACTACCCACTGGATAAAGGTCTCCCCCATCACCGGCGCTTTGTCATCAATTCCGGTTTGCGCTTTGATGCGGGCCGGCAGATCGGCCGCCGGACGCGGGGTGATGCGGTCCACCATGGTGTTCGGACAGGTGGTATTGGCCGCCATCCAGTCAATCACCGCCTGTTTGCCGGTGAGCTGCAGGAACTCGACCATACCGTCGTGGAAACGCTCGCCGTTATGACGCACGTTATCGCAGTTGAGCAGGGTCAGCGGCCCGGCGTTGTCGGCCATGCGCTTTTCCAGGATCCGCGCGAGGGTGCCGTAAATGGTTTTGCACTCGCCTTGCAGGTCGGCCTGCAGATCGGGGTTGCTGGTTTCCAGCTGATGGCGAGTGTTCAGGTAGTACCCCCCTTCCGTCACGGTAAAGGCGATAACTTTGGTCTGCGGGTTTGCCCCTTCGTTAATCAGCGACTGTAGCCCGGCCTGCCACGGCAGCAGTTTCTGGATTGAGGTGATCTCTTCATATTCGCGCTCCCCTTCCGGGCTGACGGTCTCGAGGACGTAACGTCCTCCCTGCGCCGCCAGCGCCTGGACCACCTGCTCGGCGTCGTTGCGAATATTCCCCGCCGCGATGCGCCAGCGATTATCCCCGGAAGCAATCAGACGATGCAGATACCACGCCTGATGCGCGCGATGAAAAGAACCCAGACCGATATGAAGCCATGTGAATTGATTGTTCATGTTCTGCTCTCCTTGAGTTGATGGCGCCACTGTAATTGATCATTTGACCGAAATAAGAGCCATGGATCACAAAAGAGCAATTACCCAATTAAATTACAAATGACCAGTAAAGAGCAAAAGCTTGCCAGTTATGCCAACCACGGCGAGAATGCGGGTATTCGCCGGGCCAATTGCGTGCCCTGGCCAGCAACTTAGGGCGGGAAACCATGAGTAAAGAAGACGATATCCGGTTGGATCAGAAGGTGCGTGCCGCATGGATGTACTACATCGCCGGCCAGAATCAGAGCGAGATTGCCAGCCAGCTGGGCACCTCCAGACCGGTGGTGCAACGGCTGATCGCCGCCGCGAAAGAAGAAGGGATTGTGTCGATTAATCTGCACCATCCGGTAGCGAACTGCCTCGATTATGCGCAGTTGCTGCAGGAAAAATACCGCTTGATCGAGTGCAATGTGGTCCCCGCCTTTAGCGAAGAAAGTACCCTCGACAGTGTGTCATTTGGCTGCTATCAGCTGATGGCTCGCTATCTGCAGGATGATAAAGAGAAAATCATCGGTCTGGGCTCGGGCCTGACCCTGAAAAAAGCGCTGCAGCGCATCGATTTTGACAGCCTGAATACCCGCTGCGTGGCGCTGATCAGCGCCATGAACGCCGACGGGCAGTGCAATTATTACGATGACGTGCCCCTGCTGCTGACCCGCAAAATTAAGGCCAAGTACTATCAGTGGCCGGCGCCGCGCTACGCCCAAAGCGCGGATGAGTATGAAATGTGGTGCACCAATCGCTTATTCCGCAGCGTCTCCGGCGTCGCCCGCGAGGCGGACGTGATTTTTGTCGGTATTGGTCCGCTGGGCACGCAAAGTCCGATCTTTAAAGACGGCTTTATCAATCAGGCGCAGATGGATGAGCTGACCGCCCGCGGCGGCATTGGGGAGATCCTCGGGCGGTTTATTGATGCGCAAGGCGACGTGGTAGACAGCGAGATCAACCGCATGATCACCAGCTATGATATCCGCCAGAGCCACTGCCCGCGGATTGCCGCTGCCTGTGGAGAACATAAACGACCGGCGATCCTGGCCGCCCTTAAAGGCGGCTGGATTAATGGCCTGGTGACCGATGAGCATACCGCCCGTTGGCTGCTGACGCGGTAACGTCGAACAGCCAGACAGCGACTCAGCTGCTGCTCATCAGTCGCGGGGGAATTTCAATCCGCTGCTGGCTGGCTTCGCCGGCGTCAATAATCGAAAAAACAGCGTCCAGCATCGCCGGCACGTCCTGCTGCACCATGTCGATATCGTGCCCCAGCAGGTAGACAAAAGGATCCCAGTCGAAGCAGCCCATCGGCGGCTGCTCGCTGCCGGTTAGCCCCACCTGCGACAGCCAGCGCACAACCCCTTCCAGGGATATCGTCGAGTTAACAAATATCCCCTGCAACAGCGTCTTCTCGCTGCCAAACCGCTCCTGCAGGCAGTCCTCAACGTGGCCTTTCGAATAGCCGGGAGCCAGAATATTCGCCTGCGGCACGCTAAGCCCCAGCTCGCGATGCGCATCGTGGAAGCCGCGTAAACGCTCGCTGGTGTTATGGTCGCTGCTGCGCCCGCCGATAAAGGTCAGCGGCGCCAGCTCTCCGCGGCGGCGGGCGCTATTAGCCAGGATCTTATGAGTCAACGCTTTCGCGCCGCCGTAGTTATCCGAAATCACCGACGGCGAGAGAGAGCCCGGCAGGTCGAGATTGACCGTTGGCACGCCCGCCTGCTGGCATAGCGCGGAAATTTTATCCGGATTGGTCGCCCCGGTCGCGACCACCCAGTCAACCTGCCAGGAGAGCATCGCCTTTACCGCTTCGATCTCCAGTTCCGGACGCCGGCGCGTACAGGTGATAATCGGCAGCAGGCCGCGCTCGCGGGCCATCTCCTCAAAGCGTTCGGCGATGGAACCGAAGTAGCGGTTATCATATTTGGGGATAATCATACCGATGACGTGTGATTTTTTACTGCGCAGCATGCTGGCCTGACGGTTAATCGCATAGCCCTGCTCCTCGGCAATCCGCGTCACCTTTTCCGCAAGCTTGGCGCTGATGCGGCGCTTTTTCCAGTTACCGTTGAGGATAGCGCTCACCGCGCTCGCCGAAACGCCGGAAAGTTCCGCCAGGTCGTAAATCGTTATCTTCTTCATTTTTCCAACTTGCGTCACAAAATCATGTCGCTGTTAATTTCCCCACTTGCTCAATCGATGAAGCGAGAGCAACATAGCTTCATCGATTGAGCATCCTTTTCACGCCAGGAAGTACGCGCGCATACCGCCTCAACATGCCAGCAAGCCTGAATTAAGATGCTGATATTCAATATGTTACCAGTTTTAGTCTATCACCTCGAACGTGATGCCCTCGCGTTCGATAGTTTTAACCAGACACGGCAAAGGATTATAAAATGAACCACTCTGTCTCCTCTATGAATACTTCCCTCAGCGGTAAAGTCGCCGCGATCACCGGCGCGGCGTCCGGTATCGGCCTCGAGTGCGCGAGGACCCTGCTGGGGGCTGGCGCAAAAGTAGTGCTAATCGACCGCGAAGGCGAAAAGCTCAACAAACTGGTCGCCGAACTTGGCGAAAACGCCTTCGCCCTGCAGGTCGACCTGATGCAGGCGGACCAGGTCGATAACCTACTGCAGGGCATTTTGCAGCTTACCGGGCGTCTCGATATCTTCCACGCCAACGCCGGCGCCTATATCGGCGGGCCGGTGGCCGAGGGCGACCCGGACGTCTGGGACCGCGTGCTGCACCTCAATATCAACGCCGCCTTCCGCTGCGTGCGCAGCGTCCTGCCGCATCTGATCGCGCAAAAATCCGGGGATATTATCTTCACCAGCTCGATCGCGGGCGTGGTGCCGGTGATCTGGGAGCCTGTCTATACCGCGTCGAAATTCGCGGTGCAGGCATTTGTGCACACCACTCGTCGCCAGGTGGCGCAGTATGGCGTGCGCGTCGGCGCCGTACTGCCGGGCCCGGTGGTTACCGCTCTGCTGGACGACTGGCCACAAGCCAAAATGGACGAAGCGCTGGCCAACGGCAGCCTGATGCAGCCGATTGAAGTGGCGGAGTCGGTGCTGTTTATGGTGACGCGTTCGAAAAACGTCACCGTGCGCGACATTGTGATCCTGCCGAACAGCGTGGATCTCTGACCCTGGCCAGCCTGTGAGAGGATGTGATGCAAAACGATACGCAAAACATTATTGGCGTGGATGTCGGTTCGGGCAGCGTGCGCGCCGGGGTATTCAATCTGCGGGGCGAGCTCCTCGCCCACGCGACCCGGGAAATAACCCTGTTTCGCAGCGGCGGAAACAAGGTCGAGCAGTCGAGCCGTGAGATCTGGCAGGCGGTGTGCTACTGCATTAAAACGGCGGTGGCCAACGCCGGCGTTTCGCCGTCGTCGATCGCCGGGATCGGCTTCGATGCCACCTGCTCGCTGGTGGTGATTGGCGATAACGATGCGCCGCTGGCGGTCGGGCCTTCGGACGATGCGGACCGCAACATTATTGTCTGGATGGATCATCGCGCCACCGGGCAGGCGGAAAAGATCAATGCCACGGGCCACCCGGTACTGCGGTACGTTGGCGGCAAAATCTCGCCGGAGATGCAAACGCCGAAAATTTTGTGGCTGAAGGAGAATCGCCCGCACATCTATCAGCAGGCGCGCCACTTCTTCGACCTCGCCGATTACCTCACCTGGCGCTCAACCGGCGATGAAGCCCGCTCGGTCTGCACGGTGACCTGTAAATGGACCTACCTGGCGCATGAACAACGCTGGGATGCCGGTTACTTCCGCCAGATTGGCCTCGCAGAGCTGGCGGATGAAGATTTTGTCCGCATCGGCCAGCGGATTGTCGATCCAGGCACCCCCTGCGGCGAGGGCCTTTGCGCCACGGCGGCAGAGGAGATGGGCCTGCCGATCGGCACGCCGGTGGCGGTGGGGATGATTGACGCCCACGCGGGCGGCATCGGTACCGTCGGCGTGCTTAACGGCGCGGTCAACAATATGGCCTATGTCTTCGGCACTTCTTCCTGCACCATGACCACCACTCAGGAAGCGGTATTCGTCCCGGGCGTCTGGGGCCCTTACTATTCGGCGATGGTGCCGGGCTACTGGCTAAGTGAAGGCGGGCAAAGCGCCGCCGGCGCGGCTATCGACCAGCTGCTGAGCTTCCATCCGGCGGCGGCGGAAGCGCGCGAGCACGCGAAAGCCGCAGGCGTCCCTCTACCGGTCTGGCTGGCGGATCGCGTTCTGACGCAAGTTGCTTCCCCTTCTGAGGCGGTAACGCTGGCCGCCGGTCTGCACGTCGTTCCGGAGTTTCTCGGTAATCGCGCGCCGCTTGCCGATCCCCACGCGAAAGCGCTGATTGCCGGGCTGGGGATGGAGCGGGACCTGGATAACCTGACCGCGCTGTACGTTGCCGGGCTATGCGGGATTGGCTATGGTCTGCGACAGATCATTGACGCCCAGCGCGCCTGCGGAATTGAGAGTGAAAATATCGTCATCAGCGGCGGAGCCGGGCAGCATCCGCTGGTGCGTCAGCTGTTGGCCGACGCCTGCGGCGTTAGCGTCGTGAGCACCGCCAGCCGCGAGCCGGTGCTGTTAGGTTCCGCCATCCTCGGCGCGGTGGCGGGCAGAGTCGCGGCTTCGCTGCCGGAGGCCATGAAGCAGTTTACTCAGGTGGATGCCACCTATCACAGCGAGACGGCGTTTAGCCCGCTTCATCAGCGCAGGTATGCGGCCTATAAGGCGCTACAACAGGCCGGCAGGCTGATTCGCGAATAACATACCTCCTTATTTTATAACAATAATGCTCCGCTGCTGTGCAGCGGAGACACTCATCTGCACTCTGAAATCGAGGTCAACATGTCCGTTAATAACAAACAGTGGTACGGTCTACCGCTCAACCTCATCTGGGGATATGTCGCCATCGCCGTGTTTATGACCGGCGACGGCTTTGAGCTGGCTTTTCTGTCGCACTACATCAAAGCACTCGGATTCACCCCGGCGCAGGCTTCCTTTGCCTTTACTCTCTACGGTCTGGCTGCCGCCCTGTCGGCGTGGGTCTCCGGCGTGGTGGCGGAAATCATTACCCCACGCAAGGCCATGCTGATTGGCTTCGTGCTGTGGTGTGTGTTCCACGTACTGTTCCTCGTCTTCGGCCTCGGTCGCGCCAACTATGCGCTGATCCTGCTGTTTTATGGCATCCGCGGCCTGGCCTACCCGCTGTTCCTCTACTCCTTTATCGTCGCCATTATCCACAACGTCCGCAGCGACAGTTCCAGCTCCGCGCTGGGCTGGTTCTGGGCGGTCTACTCGGTGGGTATCGGCGTGTTCGGCAGCTATATTCCGAGCTTTACCATTCCCCACATTGGCGAAATGGGCACCCTGTGGCTGGCGCTGCTCTTTTGCGCCACCGGCGGCATTATTGCGCTGGTGTCGATGCGTCATACCGAAACGCCGCGCCATATGCAGAACCTGACCACTCGTGAAAAATTCGCCGAACTGGGGCGCGCGGCGACGCTACTCTATACCAACCGCAGCATTCTGTTCTCGAGCATTGTGCGCATTATCAACACCCTGTCGCTGTTTGGTTTTGCGGTGATCATGCCGATGATGTTTGTTGATGAGCTGGGATTTACCACCTCGGAATGGCTGCAGGTATGGGCGGCATTCTTCTTCACTACTATCTTTTCGAACGTTTTCTGGGGGATTGTGGCGGAGAAAATGGGCTGGATGAAGGTTATCCGCTGGTTCGGCTGCATCGGGATGGCGCTTTCCAGCCTGGCGTTCTATTACCTGCCCCAGCACTTCGGCCATAATTTTGCCATGGCGCTGGTACCGGCTATTGCCCTGGGGATTTTTGTCGCCGCGTTTGTGCCGATGGCGGCGGTGTTCCCGGCGCTGGAGCCGAACCATAAAGGCGCGGCGATTTCGGTCTATAACCTGTCAGCCGGGCTGTCGAACTTTCTGGCGCCGGCGATTGCCGTGGTACTGCTGCCCTATTTCAGCACTATCGGCGTGGTAATAGCCTATACCGCCTTATATATTCTGGCCTTCTTCCTGTGCCCGTTAATCCGCGTTGAACAGCCTGGCTTTACCAGCGATCAGCATGCGAAACCGTTTACCGCCAACGCGGCAGAGTCTTAATAAACCGCATCTGGTACAAACAATGCGCAATCCGGGCGGTGCCGCCCGGATTTTTGCCTTATGCGATAGTCACTTTGCCATCCAGATAAACATCCTGCACGGCATTGATCAGCTTCACGCCGTCGGCCATCGATTTCTTAAACGCTTTGCGGCCAAGGATCAGCCCCATGCCGCCGGCGCGTTTATTGATCACCGCCGTGCGCACCGCGTCGGCAAGGTCGGTCTCCCCGCCCGCCGCGCCGCCGGAGTTGATCAGCCCGGCGCGGCCCATATAGCAGTTGGCCAGCTGGTAGCGCACCAGATCGATGGGGTTATCGCTGGTCAGTTTGCTGTACACCCGATCGTCGGTATAGCCGAAGTTAACCGCTTTGTAGCCGCCGTTATTCTCCGCCATCTTTTGCTTAACGATATCGGCGCCGATGGTGGCCGCCAGGTGGTTGGCCTGACCGGTCAGGTCAGCGGAAACATGATAGTCGACGCCGTCTTTCTTGAACGCCGAATTGCGCAGATAGGCCCACAGCACGGTGACCAGGCCCAGCTCATGGGCCCGCTCAAAGGCGGCGGAAATCTCTTCTATCTGACGACGCGATTGTTCTGAGCCGAAATAGATCGTCGCTCCCACGGCCACCGCTCCCATATTGAACGCCTGCTCAACGCTGGCGTAGAGGGTCTGGTCGTATTCGGTGGGATAGCTCAGCGTTTCGTTATGGTTGAGCTTCACCAGGAAAGGGATGCGATGCGCGTAGCGGCGCGACACCGAGGCCAGCACGCCGTAGGTCGACGCCACGCAGTTACAGCCGGCTTCGATCGCCAGCTCGACGATATTTTTCGGATCAAAGTACAGCGGGTTGGCGGCAAAGGAGGCGCCCGCCGAGTGCTCCACGCCCTGGTCTACCGGCAGAATGGAAAGGTAGCCGGTTCCCCCCAGGCGTCCGGTATTGTACAGGGTCTGCATATTGCGTAGCACCGCCGGTGGTCGGTTGTTATCCACCATCACCCGATCAACATAATCTGCGCCAGGCAGATACAGCTGGTCGGACGGAATGGTTATACAACGGTGCTGCAACAGGCTCTCGGCATCTTTGCCCAGCAACTGCGTAATATCAGTCATAGCAATCTCCCGTAAGGCCGGCCGAAGCCGGCATGCATTATCCCAACCCAATTTTTTTGGGCAGGTTAAGCCTGGTACCGACTTAGCCTATTTTCCAGCCGGGGGGCCATTTTTTCAGGAGATTCTGCTGTCCCGTTGCGCTGCCATTTACCACCAGGCGTGGAAATGGTGCACCGGCCCGATACCGTGGCCTACCTCCAGAGAGTCGGCCTGTGCCAGAGCCGCCGACAGCCAGGCCTTCGCCTCGATAACGGTGGCCGCCCAGTCCGCGTGACGCGGGCGCAGCGCCGCCAGCGCGGCGGAGAGCGTACAGCCGGTGCCGTGGGTATTTTTGGTCTGCACTCGCGGCGCGGTGAACCGCTGTTCCCCTTCGCGGGTGAAGAGCCAGTCCGGGCTTTCGGCATCGTCGAGATGGCCGCCCTTCATCAATACCGCGCCGCAGCCCAGCGCCAGCAGCGCCCGCCCCTGCTCCAGCATTTCCCGTTCGTTACGCGCATGGGGGGCATCGAGTAGCGCGGCCGCTTCCGGCAGGTTCGGGGTGATCAATGACACCTGCGGCAACAATCGTTGACGCAGGGTCTCCACCGCCGAGGCCGACAGCAGCGGATCGCCGCTTTTCGCCAGCATGACGGTATCCAGCACCACGTTGGCCACCCGGTAGCGCGCCAGCCGCTCGGCCACGGCTTCCACAATATCGGTCTCCGCCAGCATGCCGATTTTGGTGGTATCGATACGCACATCGCTGAACACCGAGTCGAGCTGCGCGGCCACAAAATCCGGTTCGATGCGATAGACCGACTGTACGCCGCGGGTATTCTGCGCTACCAGGGCGGTGATCGCCGAGCAGCCATAGGCCCCCAGCGCGGAGAAGGTTTTCAGATCGGCCTGGATACCGGCCCCGCCGCTGGGATCGGTGCCGGCGATGGTCAGGGCGTTGATGCGTTTCATCCCTGCACCTCCTGATACAGCGCGTCGAGAAACGCCGGAATAAAGCTGCCTGGGCCTCCCTGACGGGCGGCGATCTCCCCGGCCTGCTTCATCAGCCCGCAGGCGGCGGCCACGTTTTCCAGCCGGTCTCCCGGTAGCGCCGCGCTCGCCGCCACCACCGCCGACAGCGCGCAGCCGGTGCCCACCACCCGGGTCATCAGCGGATTGCCCCCCGCCACGCTGAGCACCCGCTCGCCGTCGGTGACGTAGTCCACCTCGCCAGTGACCGCCACCACGGTAGCCAGCCGACGAGCCAGCGCCTGGGCCGCCGACAGCGCCGCGGCGGCCGTATCGGTGGTATCCACCCCGCGCCCGCCGGCGCTCATCCCGGCCAGCGCCAGAATTTCAGAGGCATTGCCGCGAATGGCCGCCGGCTGGAAGGCCAGCAGCTCGTGACAAAAGGCCGTGCGCGCGGTCAGGGCGCCGACCGCCACCGGATCCAGCGTCCAGGGCTTGCCGGCCTGACGGGCGTGCTCCACCGCGGCGCGCATCGCCACGGCGCGATCTTTGGTCAGGGTACCGACGTTAATTAACAGCGCATCAGCGATAGCGGCAAACTGCGCCGCTTCGCGGGGATCGATCACCATCGCCGGCGAGGCGCCGACGGCCAGCAGAACATTGGCGGTAAAGGTCTGCACCACGTCATTGGTCATGCAGTGCACAAGGGGGGAATGGGCGCGCAGCAAATGGCGCAGGTGCGCGACAGGCGCGGGATTCAACAGCTCAGGCATAGTTTGCTCCCGCCAGACGAGGTAGAAGCAATGACCCTGCGGTCTCTGACTTCCCTACGCTGGCATTATCCAGATCAGGTGGTACGGGTATTTCTCAGCCTTCAACGAAGAAGGGCACCCCGAGTCAAAATAGTGAAATTGTTAAGCGTTGTGGAATTTACCGCAACTCACCGGTTCATACAACAAGCCTTTAGCCCTGGATACGACACCTTCGCGGCCATCATGCTCATCAGGCAACCGGACGGGATTGCATTCCGCTGCTGGCGGGCAGAAAATAATGACATCATGCGCTATTTAGCCTACCGAGGATATACGCCATGGCCGTTTATCACCATGCGCTGGTACTGATTAACAGCAGTCAGGACGGCGTCCCGCTGCTCCAGCATGCCGCCAGAATGGCAGAAGAGAACGGCATGCGCATCACCATCGCCCACATCAGCACCGATTACCGGGCGCTGAACTATGTTTCCGACAGCCTGCGCGACGATCGGGTCTCGCAGGAGGTGATCCAGGCCAAGGCCCTGCTCAACGAGCTGGCCTGCACCGTCTCCCTGCCGGTGGATACCCTCTCGCTGGTGACCACCCGCCGGTTTGAAGACGTGGAAACCTGCGTTCGGCAGCGGCAGATCGATTTAATTATTGCCGGGCACCATAACCGGCTGCTGGGCGTCCTCTCCTCACACTCGCTGGAGTACATCAACCACTTAAACCTGGACGTACTGATCAAGCACCTGCCCTAGCGCAAGGCGGCCTGCAGCAGAGAAAAACAGTCTTCAATAAGCGGGGGCAGCGCCTGCGGGCCGCGCATCAGGGCCACTGTGCGGGCGAGCGCCGGCTGCTGCAGGTGGGCGACCCTGAGCGCCGGGTCCTGCAGATGGGTGGTGTACAGCGCCGGCAGAATCGCCACCGCTAAGCGCGAGCGCACCAGGCCATACAGGGTTTCGATATAGTCCACCTGGTAGCGGGTGGTCAGCGTCAGGCGATGGCTCTCCACTAATGCCGCCACCAGCCGCTGGATATTGCCCTTCGAGAACACAGCAATATCCCGCCCCACCAGCTGTTTCCACGGCAGATGCGCCTGCGCGGCCAGCGGATCGTCGCGGTGCAGCACCGCCACGAAGGGATCTTCGCGCAGCGGATAGACCAGCAGTTCTGCGGGCAGTGAACTGTCGATCGCCCCGATGCCGAAATCAATCTCGCCGCGCTGCAGCGCCTGGATAAGCGCATCGTTGGTCTGATCGTGAAATTCAATGCGCAGACGCGGAAAGGCCTCAGCCAGGGTCTGCGGCAGCAACGGAAACAGCAGCGAACTGACCGACGGCACCAGACCGATACGCACCGTCCCGTCGCCGCCCGCCTCGACAATCTGCTGCATATCGGAAAAGGCCGCCTGCGCCACGCTGAGGATCCGCTGGGCGTGGGGTAAAATCGCCGCCCCCAGTTCAGTCAGAGTGACCGTCGCAGCGGTACGGTTGACCAGCTTACCGCCGAGTACCGTTTCAATCTGCCGCAGAGCGCTGCTCAGCGCCGGCTGGCTAATCGCCAGCCGACTGGCGGTATCGGTAAAATGGCGCAGCTGGGCCAGGGTGACGAAATACTGAAGCTGTTTAAGAGAGAGCGCGGGCAGCCGCTGCCAGGGTTCGTTCATCATCGGGTTCGCTACGGTGGTCCTGCACAATAACCCGAGCTTATCGGGTGATAAATTTATTCATCTGGGCAAACGTTTGCTGTGCCCCTAGAGTATCCGCATTATCCTTGTGCCGGAGTGGTTATGTCCAGCAATGCTCAAGTCCGCCGTCGCGCCGTGCAGGCCGCGCGCGGTGAATCCCCGTTTGATCTGCTGCTGATCGATGCGCAGATCGTCGATATGGCCACGGGCGAAATTCGCCCCGCTGACGTCGGTATCGTCGGCGAGATGATCGCCAGCGTCCACCCGCGCGGCAGTCGCGAAGACGCCCATGAAGTGCGTTCCCTGGCCGGTGGCTACCTGTCCCCCGGCCTGATGGACACCCACGTGCATCTCGAAAGCTCGCACCTGCCGCCGGAGCGCTATGCGGAAATCGTCCTCACCCAGGGCACCACCGCGGTGTTCTGGGATCCGCATGAGCTGGCCAACGTCCTCGGCGTCGCTGGCGTGCGCTATGCGGTGGACGCCAGCCGCCATCTGCCGCTGCAGGTGATGGTCGCCGCGCCGTCCAGCGTCCCCTCCACGCCGGGTCTCGAAATGTCCGGCGCCGATTTTGCCGGCGCGGAGATGGAGACCATGCTCGGCTGGCCGGAAGTGCGCGGCGTGGCGGAGGTGATGGATATGCACGGCGTGCTGCACGGTAGCGAGCGGATGCAGGAGATTGTCCAGGCCGGTCTCAACAGCGGCAAACTGATTGAAGGCCACGCCCGCGGCCTGAGCGGCGCTGACCTGCAGGCCTACCTCGCCGCCGGCGTCACCTCCGATCACGAACTGACCTCGGCGGACGACGCGCTGGAAAAACTGCGCGCCGGGCTGACGATCGAGATCCGCGGCTCGCACCCCTATCTGCTGCCGGATATCGTCGCGGCGTTAAAAACGCTGCCGCACCTCTCCTCGCAGATCACCGTCTGCACCGATGACGTGCCGCCGGATATACTACTGGAGAAAGGCGGCATCATCGCCCTGCTTAATCTGCTGATCGAGCACGGTTTACCGGCGGTCGATGCGCTGCGATTCGCCACCCTCAACGCCGCTATTCGCCTGCAGCGCCACGATCTCGGGCTGATTGCCGCCGGGCGGCGCGCCGATCTGGTGGTGTTTGATTCCCTGGAGAAACTGGTGGCCCGCGAAGTCTACGTAGGCGGTAAGCTGCTGGCCCGCGCGGGCAACCTGCTGACACCGATCGCGCCCGCCGCGGGCGTCACGCCGCAGCGCGATACTTTGCAGATCGCCCCCCTCCGCGCCGATGACTTTATTCTGCGCGTCCAGGGCATTCGTCACGGCATCGCCCGCCTGCGCCATATCCGCGGCGCGCGCTTCACCCAGTGGGGCGAAGTGGAAGTGCAGGTTCGTGACGGGAAAGTCCAGCTGCCCGCCGGCTTCAGTCTGATCTGGGTCAAGCACCGCCACGGCCGCCATCAGGCGACGCCGCAAATCGCCCTGCTTGAAGGCTGGGGTGAGCTGCGCGGCGCCATCGCCACCAGCTACTCCCACGACTCGCATAATCTGGTGGTGCTCGGACGCGACGCTAATGATATGGCGCTGGCGGCCAACCAGCTTATCGCCTCCGGCGGCGGGATGGCGCTGGCGCAACAGGGCGAGATCCTCGCCCATGTGGCGATGCCGATTGCCGGCATGCTGTCGGATCTCCCGGCCGCGGAACTGGCGCGTCAGTTCCGCGAGCTGCGCGATCTGAGCAGCCAAGTCGCCGACTGGGAGCCGCCGTACCGGGTCTTCAAGGCCATTGAAGGCACCTGCCTTGCCTGTAACGCCGGGCCGCATTTAACCGATTTGGGTCTGACCGACGGCGGCAGCCGCCAGATAGTCGACCCGTTGATAGCCTGCCGGGAGATCCCGGAGCCAACCGATCACAACAATAATCCTCAGGGAGCCTGAGCATGGCCGATAACACACTTCACTCTTCCGCCCGCGCTAACTGGCTGGAGCGCCGCTTTGCGCTGCGCTCGCGCGGCGGCACGCTACGCACCGAATGCCTGGCCGGGATCACCGGCTTTCTCGCCGCCGCCTATTTACTGGTGGTTATCCCGGGGCTGCTGGCGATCGGCGGGATGGATAAAGGCGCCGCCACCACCGGCACCATTCTGGTCTTCGTCGTCGGCTCGCTGCTGATGGCGTTTTATGCCAACCTGCCGTTTATCGTCGGCCCGGGCATTGGCGGCTCGGTGCTGGTGGGGGTGACGCTGGCCGGTAGCGAAGGGATTGGCTGGCAGACTGGCCTCGGAATTGCCTGCTGGTCGGGGATCCTCTTCTTCCTGCTGACCCGCTTTGGCCTGCGCGAAGTGGTCACCCGCTCGGTGCCGCAGTCGATCAAGCTGGGATTGACGGCCTCCATCGGCCTGTTTGTCGCCGTGCTCGGTTTTCGCAATGCCGGGCTGGTGCTGGCCAATGCGAAAACCAACGCCCTGATGCTCGGCGACTTTCTCGCCCCCGGCGCGCTGGTGGCGCTGTGCGGCCTGTTCCTGGCGATAGCCCTGCAGGCGCGTAAGGTACCGGGCGCGATTTTGTGGGCTATTTTGTGCGCCACGCTGGTGGGTATCCCGTTCGGCGTGACTAAACTGCCGACGCATTGTATCGATGCCCCCCACTCGCTGGCGCCGGTGCTGGGACAGGTTGACCTGCTGGGGGCGTTAAACATCGCCTTCCTGCCGTTCCTGTTCGTCTTTTTCGCATCTGAGTTTTTCTCCACCATGGGGACAACGCTGGCGGTGGGCGGCGAGGCGGGTCTGCTGGATGAAGAAGGCAACATGCCGCAGATTAATCGCCCGTTCATGGTCGATTCGATTGCCGCCGCGCTCGGCCCGTGGGTGGGCATTCCGGCGGCTACGGCGCTGATTGAGTCTTCGGCGGCAGCGGAAGCGGGCGGCAAAACCGGCCTCACCGCCCTGTCGGCGGCGGTAATGTTCCTGCTGATGCTGCTGTTCACGCCGGTGGCGTTGATGATCCCGAAAGAAGCCACCGCCCCGGCGCTGATCCTGATTGGCCTCAACATGTTCAGCGGCCTGCGCAAAGTGGATCTTGGCAACTTCACCGACGGGCTGCCGGTGCTGATGATGGTGATGATCACCCTTATCGCCAACAGCTTTGGCACCGGGATTGCCGGCGGGCTGCTGTTTTACATTGTGATCAAGGCTATCGCCGGTAAGTGGCGGGAGATCCCGATTGGCCTGTGGGTATTGGCCGTCCCGCTGGTGTATTACTTCGCGACCTTAGTCAGGCATTAAGCCCTTCACAATGTGATTTCACCTCTTCATATAACAAACGCACCGCGGCAGAGAGCTGTTTGCGGTGCGGACAAATCAGATTCAACGGCACCACATCCCCCTGATAACGCGGCAGCAGGCGCCGCAGGCGCCCCGCCCGCAGATCGTCGCTGACGTCGAGCATCGATTTATAGGCAATGCCCTCCCCGGCGATCGCCAGCCGACGGATCACCTCGGCGTCGTCGCTCATCACCGTGCCGGAGACCTTCTGCTGCTGAACCACGCCGTCGAGGCTCAGCGACCAGCGGTCGAACGGACGGCCGCGCAAAATGTAGATCAACGCATTATGCTGGCTGAGTTCCTCGAGGGTCTGCGGTTCGCCATGGCGAGCGATCCACTCAGGCGAGGCCACCAGCACCCGACGATTTTCCGGCGCCACCGGCAGCGAGATAAACGAAGCATCGTCGTTATTGCCATAGCGAAACGCAACGTCCACCGGATCTTTAAACACGTCGGTCAGCTGATCGGAAAAGAGCAGCCGCAGGCGCAGCGCCGGGTGGCGTTGGCGGAAATCGCGGAACAGGGTCAGGAGCAGGTTACGCCCGAGGTCCGACGGCACGGCAATCTGCAACATGCCGCGAACTTCATCATCCGGGGTCTGGATCTTCTGCAGACCGGCCTCGAGGGTATCGAGCATCTGGGTGGCGTAGGGCAGCCAGGTCTCCCCCTCCGGCGTCAGGCGCAGGCTGCGGGTCGAACGGGCAAACAGGCGAATATTGAGGATCGTCTCCAGACGCTTAATTGCCGCGCTGACCTGCGCCGGCTGCTGCCCGGCCTCGCGCGCCGCGTCGCTAAAACTGCCCAGCGCCGCGGCGCGGACAAATAAGGTCAGATCTTCCAGCCTGAACATGCTGATTCTCCCCTGCTTCAGATTGCTCCCAAAATACGCATCACCGTCGCTGCAACGCAAGCGGCACAAGACTTGCGCCGCGTTTTGCTTACACTTTTTAAAAATCCAGTGCTTGCCATTTCAGCAACGCATCAGGAATGATACGAGGCTGCTATTTTGAGTCCAGGTAATATTGAGGAAACTATGCGTAAAACAAAAATGATGCTTCTGGGCGTACTTCTTGCCACCGCTGGCGCCAGCTGGACGGCTACTGCCGCGGGGATCGATCAGTATGCGCTGAAAGAGTTCACCGCCGATTTCACCCAGTTTCACATCGGCGACACCGTTCCGGCGATGTACCTCACCCCGGAATACAACATCAAACAGTGGCAGCAGCGTAACCTGCCTGCGCCGGACGCCGGCAGCCACTGGACCTATATGGGCGGTAACTACGTGCTGATCACCGATACCGAAGGCAAAATCCTCAAAGTGTACGATGGCGAGATCTTCTATCATCGCTGATCCGCGCAATCTCCACGTCCGCCCCGGCGAGCCAGCGGACTCTCCGGCGCTGCGCCAGATCTTCCTGCGGGCGCGCAGTTTATCGTGGACCTGGCTTCCCGCCGCGGCGTGGCGGCTGGAGGATTTCGATGCCGCCACCGCGGATGAACAACTGTGGGTCGCGGAATGCGACGGCCAGCCGGTGGGCTTTGCCGCCGTATGGACCGCCGATAATTTCCTTCACCATCTGTTTGTCGACCCCGACTGGCAGGGTAAACATATCGGCAGCGCGCTGCTGGCGCAGGTCGAACGGACCTTTTCCGCCAGCGGAACGCTGAAGTGCCTGATGGAAAATAAAAACGCCCTGCGCTTCTACCAGCGTCATGGCTGGACCATTGAAGCACAGGGCGCGTCGCCCGAGGGCAGATACTGGCTGATGCGCTCGCCGCGGCCTTAAACGGCGCGGAAGGCAATCTCACCCGGGATCACTTCTCCCTGCCAGTACATCTGGGCCGCCACCCGGCCCGCCAGCTGGCGGTAGATGTCGGTAAATTCGCTGTCCGGACGCGCCACTACCGTCGGCGTGCCGTTATCCAGATCTTCCCGCAGCGTAATATGCAGCGGCAGCTGGCCCAGCAGCTGGGTGTGGTATTTCTCGGCCAGTTTTTGCGCGCCGCCGGTGCCGAAGATAGGCTCGTGGTGCCCGCAGTTGCTGCAGATATGCATGCTCATGTTTTCCACGATCCCCAGCACCGGCACTTCCACTTTCTCGAACATCACGATGCCTTTTTTGGCGTCGATCAGCGCGATGTCCTGCGGCGTGGTGACCACCACCGCGCCGGTCACCGGAATGTTCTGCGCCAGGGTCAGCTGGATGTCGCCGGTGCCCGGCGGCATATCCAGCACCAGGTAGTCGAGGTCCGGCCACAGGGTCTCCTGCAGCATCTGCATCAGCGCCTTGCTGGCCATCGGCCCACGCCAGACCATGGCGTTGTCGTCGGTCACCAGGTAGCCGATGGAGTTGGTTGCCAGACCATATTTCATGATCGGCGCCATATGAGTGCCGTCCGGCGAGGTCGGGCGGCTGTCTTCCGCCCCCAGCATGGTCGGAATCGACGGACCATAGATATCGGCATCCAGAATGCCCACCTTCGCCCCTTCCGCCGCCAGGGCCAGCGCCAGGTTTACGGCAGTAGAAGATTTACCGACGCCGCCTTTGCCGGAGCTGATGGCGATAATGTTTTTCACGCCGTTGACCCCGGGCTGGTTTTTCACCCGCTTGAGGGTCGCGATGCTGTGGGTCAGCTTCCAGTCGATGGCCTTCGCGCCGGTGATGCGCAGCAGTTCGGCGCTGCACTGCTCTTTCAGCGCTTCGAAAGCGCTGCTCCAGACGAACGGCATTTGCAGTTCAATATGGACGGTATCGTCCAGCCAGGCGACATGGTGCAGCGCCTTAAGGGCGGTGAGATTATGCTTCAGGGTTGGGTGCTGGAAATTGGCCAGCGTCCCGGCGACCATCGCACGTAGGCGCTCAGGGGATTTGGCCTGGGATTGCGAATTCATCCCGACTCCTTTGTTGTTTTGAGATGCTTTCAGTAATCACAGAGTTTATCACAGGTAACGATTATCCATATATGGGCAGCCATTTATGGCGCACCCACAGCCCTTTTGGTAATATCGGAAGCCCTTTTTACAACAGAAGATGTAATGCTCACTATGACTCAAGTCGCGAAGAAAATTCTGGTAACGTGCGCCCTACCGTACGCCAACGGCTCCATCCACCTCGGCCACATGCTGGAGCACATCCAGGCTGATGTCTGGGTCCGTTACCAGCGAATGCGCGGCCACGAGGTCAACTTCATCTGCGCCGACGACGCCCACGGCACGCCGATTATGCTCAAAGCGCAGCAGCTCGGTATCACTCCGGAGCAGATGATTGGCGAAATGAGTCAGGAGCATCAGACCGATTTCGCCGGCTTCGACATCAGCTATGATAATTATCACTCGACGCACAGCGACGAGAACCGCGAGCTGTCGGAGCTTATCTACACCCGCCTGAAAGAGAACGGTTTTATTAAAAACCGCACCATCTCTCAGCTCTACGATCCGGAAAAAGGCATGTTCCTGCCGGACCGTTTTGTGAAAGGCACCTGTCCGAAGTGCAAATCTCCGGACCAGTATGGCGATAACTGCGAAGTGTGCGGCGCGACCTACAGCCCTACCGAGCTTATCGACCCGAAATCGGTGGTCTCCGGCGCCACGCCGGTGATGCGTGACTCCGAGCACTTTTTCTTCGACCTGCCGTCGTTCAGCGAAATGCTGCAGGCGTGGACCCGCAGCGGCGCCCTGCAGGAGCAGGTCGCGAACAAGATGCAGGAGTGGTTCGAATCCGGCCTGCAGCAGTGGGACATCTCCCGCGATGCGCCGTACTTCGGCTTCGAAATTCCCAACGCGCCGGGCAAATATTTCTACGTCTGGCTGGACGCGCCGATCGGCTACATGGGCTCCTTCAAGAACCTGTGCGACAAGCGCGGCGACACCACCAGCTTCGACGAATACTGGAAGAAAGATTCTACGGCCGAGCTGTATCACTTTATCGGCAAAGACATTGTCTACTTCCACAGCCTGTTCTGGCCGGCGATGCTGGAAGGCAGCAACTTCCGTAAGCCGACTAACCTGTTCGTGCACGGCTACGTGACGGTTAACGGCGCCAAGATGTCCAAGTCGCGCGGCACCTTTATCAAGGCCAGCACCTGGTTAAATCATTTCGATGCCGACAGCCTGCGCTACTACTACACCGCCAAGCTCTCTTCACGCATCGATGACATCGACCTGAACCTGGAAGATTTCGTGCAGCGCGTGAACGCCGACATCGTCAACAAGGTGGTTAACCTCGCCTCGCGCAACGCCGGCTTTATCAGCAAGCGTTTCGACGGCGTGCTGGCCGCGGAGCTGGCCGACCCGGCGCTGTACAAAACCTTCACCGACGCGGCGGAAAGCATCGGCGAAGCATGGGACAGCCGCGAGTTCGGTAAGGCCATCCGCGAAATCATGGCCCTCGCCGACGTGGCTAACCGCTACGTCGACGAGCAGGCGCCGTGGGTGGTGGCGAAACAGGAAGGCCGCGACGCCGACCTGCAGGCCATCTGCACCATGGGCCTGAATATGTTCCGCGTGCTGATGACCTGGCTGAAGCCGGTCCTGCCGCAGCTGGCCGCGCGTGCGGAAGCGTTCCTCAACAGCGAACTGAGCTGGGACGCCATTCAGCAGCCGCTGCTGGCGCATAAGGTCAATCCGTTCAAGGCGCTGTACAACCGTATCGAGATGAAGCAGGTGGAAGCCCTGGTAGAAGCTTCTAAAGAAGAGGTGAAAGCCACCGCGGCGCCGGTCATCGGTCCGCTGGCGGACGATCCGATTCAGGAGACCATCACCTTTGACGATTTCGCCAAAGTCGATCTGCGCGTGGCGCTGATTGAAAACGCGGAATTCGTCGAGGGCTCCGACAAGCTGCTGCGCCTGACGCTGGATCTCGGCGGCGAAAAACGCAATGTCTTCTCCGGCATCCGCTCCGCTTACCCGGATCCGCAGCCGCTGATTGGTCGCCTGACGGTGATGGTCGCCAACCTGGCGCCGCGCAAAATGCGCTTCGGCATCTCCGAGGGCATGGTGATGGCCGCCGGCCCTGGCGGGAAGGATATCTTCCTGTTAAGCCCTGACGACGGCGCCAAGCCGGGTCAGCAGGTGAAATAACAAAAAAGCCGGAGAGTATCTCCGGCTTTTTTTTTGCCCGGGGGCGCTATGCTAGCACGCGCCCGGGGGGTCAGTCGTTGTAGGCCGGGTCAGGCGAAGCCGCCACCCGGCAAAAAATCATGCCTTCGGGTTATGCACCCGCTGGGTCAGTCCGCGCAGGAAATTGCGCAGAAACTGGTCGCCGCACTCGCGGTAGTTTTTGTGGTCAGGCGAGCGCATCATGGCGGTGATCTCCGGCACCGACACCCGGTATTTCTGCTCGCTCATAATCGCCTGGATATCGTCCGTTTTCAGCGAGAAGGCGATCCGCAGCTTTTTCAGCACCGTGTTGTTATTCACCCGACGCTCCAGCGCCAGCTCCGGGGCCGAATCATCTTTGCCGCGCTTGTCATAGATAAGGCCGTTAAGGAAACCCGACAGGATAATGTCCGGGCAGCGAACAAAGCCCTCTTCATCCTCTTTCGTCGTCCAGGTGTCGAAGCTGGCGGCGGTGGATTCCATAGCGGAGAGCGCGAGAATGCGCACCATATCGTTATTATTGACTTTCAGGGTGTAGCGCAGGCTACGAAGAATATCATTACTGAGCATGAGGGCCTTTTACTGTCGATGATGCAATGGGGCGCAGTGTACCAGCTTTACAGGCCAATCGCCTCTTTCAGGCTTTTTAAATAGCGCCGGCTCACCGGCACCGTTTGCCCGGCGCGCATCAGCAGCTCCGCCTGACCATTCTCCTCCAGGCGAATCTCCTTCAGGTGCGCCATATTCACCAGATACTGGCGATGGCAGCGCAGCAACGGGGTGCGGCTCTCGAGGGTGCGCAGGGTGAGTTCGGTAAAGCCCTCCTTGCCCTCGCGGTCGGTCACGTAGATGCCGCTCATCCGGCTGCTGACGAAGGCCACATCCTCCATCTGCAGCAGCCAGATACGACTGTGGCCGGTACAGGGAATGTATTTCAGCGTCTGCTGAGCATCATCCAGCAGCGACACATCCTGCAGATTACGCTCCTGGCGCAGGCGGGCGAGGGTTTTCTCCAGCCGGGCAGCTTCAATCGGCTTCAGCAGATAGTCAAAGGCATGCTCCTCAAAGGCTTTCACCGCGTATTCATCAAAGGCGGTGAGAAACACGATATAGGGGCGGTGCTCCGGGTCGAGCATCCCGACCATCTCCAGACCGCTGATGCGCGGCATCTGGATGTCGAGAAACAGCACGTCGGGACGCAGCTTATGCACCGCGCCAATGGCCTCCACCGCGTTGCCGCACTCGCCGACGATCTCGATATCGCGCTGTGTCTCCAGCAAAATGCGCAGGTTTTCCCGCGCCAGCGGCTCATCATCGACGATCAATACTCTCAGCATGCATTCTCCTCCAGGGGCAGACGTAGGGTGACACGGGTAAAGCGCTCCGGCTCGCAGGTGACGCTGATGCCGCAGTCGGCGCCAAAACGCGCCCGCAGCCGCCTGTCCACCAGATTCATCCCCAGCCCGCTGGCCTGGGGGTTGGCCCGGTACAGCCCGGCGTTATCTTCGATATCCAGCTGCAGCCAGCGATCGTCCTGGCTGGCGCGGATGGTAATTTCGCCGACGCCAAGATGTTGCGATGTACCATGCTTAATGGCGTTCTCCACGATCGGCTGCAGGGTAAAGGCCGGCAGCTGGTGATGCGCCAGCCCTTCCGGCACCGCCATCTGGATCTGCAGGTTAGCCTGAAAGCGAGCCTTCTCAATCTGCAGATAGGCGTTAACATGCTCGATCTCATCGGCAAGAGTGACAATTTCCGTCGGCCGTTTCAGGTTCTTGCGAAAGAAGGTCGATAGATACTGCACCAGCTGGCCGGCCTGATCGCTGTCGCGGCGGATCACCGCCTTCAGCGTGTTAAGCGCGTTAAACAGGAAGTGCGGGTTGACCTGGGCGTGCAGGAGCTTGATTTCGGATTGCGTCAGCAGCGCCTTCTGCCGCTCGTACTGTCCGGCGAGGATCTGCGCCGACAGCAGCTGGGCAATCCCCTCCCCGAGGGTGCGGTTGATCGAACTGAACAGGCGATTTTTCGCCTCATACAGTTTAATGGTGCCTATCACCCGTTGGTTCTCGCCGCGCAGGGGGATCACCAGCGTCGACCCCAGCTTACAGTGCGGATGAATCGAGCAGCGGTAAGGCACCTCGTTGCCGTCGGCGTAGACCACCTCCCCGGTCTCAATCGCCCGTTGCGTATACGAGGAGGAAATAGGCTTGCCCGGCAGATGGTGGTCGTCGCCGATGCCGGTAAACGCCAGCAGCTTGTCGCGATCGGTGATCGCCACCGCGCCGATGTCCAGCTCCTGGATCAGCACCTGGGCCACCTTCATGCTATTCTCTTCGTTGAATCCCTGACGCAGGATCCCCTCGGTGGACGCCGCCACCTTCAGCGCCGTGGCGGAAAAGGCGGAGGTGTACTTCTCAAACATCGCCCGTTTATCCAGCAGAATGCGCATAAACAGCGCCGCTCCGACGGTATTGGTGACCATCATCGGCGCGGCAATGCTCTGCACCAGATGCAGGGCGTCCTGGAACGGGCGGGCAATCAGCAGAATGATCATCATCTGCACCAGCTCGGCCACGAAGGTGATCGCCCCGGCGGTCAGCGGGCTAAAGACTTTGTCCGGCCGGCCGCGTTTGACCAGCACGCTGTGCACCAGACCGCCCAGCAGCCCCTCAACGATGGTGGAGACCATGCAACTTAAGGCGGTCATTCCCCCCAGCGAGTAGCGGTGCAGGCCGCCGGTGAGCCCTACCAGCCCGCCGACCACCGGCCCGCCGAGCAGGCCGCCCATCACGGCGCCGATGGCGCGGGTGTTGGCGATGGAGTCTTCGATATGCAGACCGAAATAGGTCCCCATAATGCAGAAAATGGAGAAGGTGACGTAGCACAGCAGCTTGTGCGGCAGGCGAACGGTGACTTGCATCAGGGGGATAAACAGTCGGGTTTTGCTCATCAACCACGCGATGACCAAAAATACGCACATCTGCTGAAGCAGCAGCAACACCAGATCAAACTCGTACATACCCGCAAACCACACATGCCTGAAAGCGCGTACCATACCCTGCCTGGCGAAAAGTTTCTTTGAAGCCCTGCATAAAAATGAAAAATGACGGCCAGGATCACACTTTTTTGCGGCGCGTTGCGCAGCAAACGCGGCAAAAACCCCGGCGCGGCGCGCTAAACCGCAATTAATGTTTCATTAACACCTGCGCTTCACCGTATAATCCCCTTGTTAACATCAGGAGCCTATTATGAAGCCAGCGAAAATCGCGGTCGTCACCCTCTTCTTACTTATGGCCATCGGCGGGATCAGCGGCGTAATGCTGGCCGGCTATTCCTTTATTGTGCGTGGCGGTGTCGGCTGATCCAGCGGGTCAGACGTTCAAACGCGCGGTCGACGATAATCGCCGCCAGGGCCACCAGCAGCGCCCCCTGTACAATATAGGCGGTATTAAAGCCGCTCAGGCCGATGATGATCGGCGTCCCGAGCGTACTGGCCCCCACCGTCGAGGCAATGGTCGCGGTACCAATATTGACGATGACCGAGGTGCGGATCCCCGCCAGGATCACCGGGGCCGCCAGCGGTAGCTCCACCTTATACAGACGCTGCCAGCCGGTCATTCCCATCCCTTCAGCAACGCCTGACACCCCCGGCGGTATCGAACCCAGCCCGGCCAGCGTCCCCTGCAGCACCGGCAGTATGCCATACAACGCGAGAGCTATCAGCGCCGGCAGCCAGCCAAAGCCCAGCACCGGCACCGCCATCGCCAGCACCGCCACCGGCGGAAAGGTCTGCCCGATAGCGGCGATGGTCTCCACCAGCGGACGAAACGCGCCGCCGGCGGGCCGGGTGACCGCCACCCCAGCCCCCAGCCCGATTGCCGTTGCCGCGAGGCTGGACGCCACCACCAGCCAGCCGTGATCGAGAGTGAGCGCCCAGAAGCTCTCCTGCTGGTAGACCGGCCGCGGCAGTTCCGGGAACAGCCGACTGAACAGCGGCGCGCTGTAGGGCAGCCCTGCCAGCAAGCCGATAAACAGCGCGATAAGCCACCACAGCGGCTCACGAAGCGCCTTCATGGCTCATCTCCTGGCGCAGCAGATCGGCAAAATGCAGCGTACCGCAGGGCCTGCCTTCGGCATCGACCACCGGCAGCGTCTCGCAGCGCCGGGCGACAAACTGCGACAGCGCTTCCCGCAGGGTCATGGTGACGGTCAGCCCCTCGCCCGCCAGCCGTTCGTCGGGACGCAAATAGTCCCCCACCTCGCGCAGCGACAGCAGGCGCACACCCAGCTCGCTGCGGCCAAAAAAGGTCTGTACAAAGCTATTTTTCGGTCGCAGGAGCATCTCCAGCGGCGCCCCCTGCTGGACCACCTCGCCCCCGTCCATCAGCACCAGGTGGTCCGCCAGACGCAGCGCTTCGTCAATATCATGGGTCACCAGCACAATCGTCCGTCCCAGCAGACGGTGGATGCGCAGCATCTCCTGCTGCAGCGCCTCGCGGGTCACCGGGTCGAGGGCGCCGAAGGGCTCATCCATCAACAGCACCTCCGGATCTGCCGCCAGCGCCCGCGCCACCCCCACCCGCTGCTGCTGGCCGCCGGAGAGCTGATGCGGGTAACGGTCGCGCAGCGTCGCCTCCAGCCCCAGCAGCGCCATCAGCTCATCGATCCGGTCGGCGATCCTTGCCTGCGGCCATCTTTGCAGCTGCGGCACGGTGGCGATATTCTGCGCCACCGTCCAGTGGGGAAACAGGCCGATGGACTGGATGGCATAGCCCATCCGCCGCCGCAGGGTCAGGACCGGCTGCAGGCGGATGTCCTCGCCGGCAAAGCGAATAGTGCCCCGGTCCGGCTCCAGCAGACGGTTGATCATCTTCAGCGTCGTCGACTTGCCCGAGCCGGAAGTCCCCACCAGCACCGAGAAAGCGCCTTCGCGCAGCTCCAGGGTCAGGTCCTTCACCGCCGGGTGGCCGGCAAACACTTTGCTGACCCCTTGAAATTCAATCATTGGCCTCTCCTTTTAGCCAGGCGCCCCACAGGGCGAACAGGGCATCCACCACCACCGCCAGGGCAATGGTCGGCACCACGCCCAGCAGCACCAGATCCAGCGCACTGCTCAGCAGCCCCTGAAACACCAGCGCGCCAAAGCCGCCGGCGCCGATCAGCGCGGCCACCACCGCCATGCCGACGGTTTGCACGCTGACCACCCGCAGGCTGCGCAGCAGTACCGGCATCGCCAGCGGAAGCTGCACCTGACGAAAGCGCTGCCCGGCGCTCATGCCCATCGCCGTCGCGCTTTCCAGGGCATCCTGCGGCACCTGCTGCAGGCCGGTCACCACCCCGCGCACCAGCGGCAGCAGCGCATAGAGAGTGAGAGCGATCAGGGCTGGCGCCACGCCGGTCCCGGAGACGCCCAGCTCGCCCAGCGTCGGGAAATAACGCGCCAGACCGGCAAGCGGCGCAATCAGCAGGCCAAAAAGCGCTACCGACGGAATAGTCTGGATCACATTGAGCGCGGTGAAAGCTGGCGCCTGCCAGCGCGGACGCCGCCACAGCCATACCCCCAGCGGCAGGCCAATCAGCAGGCCCGGCAGCAGGGTGCCGAACAGCAGAAGCAGATGCTGGCGCAGGGCGTCATCAAATACCTCCTGACGGTTGGCATACTCCTTCAGCAAGGAGAGCTGATCGAGCGCCCCGATAGCGAGCAGGATGATGGGCAACAGCCAGACTTGCGCATTGAGCAGCCAGCGCCAGAGCGGCCGGACGGTAAGATGACGGATGGCCTCGCTGGCCAGCAGCAGACAAAGCGCCAGCGACAGCCACAGGCCGCTGCCGGGCGAGGTGCGCGCCAGCGGCGAGCCATGGCGGGAGAGCTCAAGCGCCGCCTGGCCGCTGCCCCAGATAAGCAGCGGGAAGAGCAGTTCGGCCAGCAGCAGGTGGAGAAACGGCACGATCCTGCCCGGCAGCCAGCAGAGCAGCATCCCGGCAAGGGCCGCCGCCAGCTGAACGCCGGCGAGCCAGGGCAGCGCCTGCCACAGCCCGCGCCCTTCCCCGGAGAGTAAGCGATTCGGCGCATAAGTGACAAACGGCAGCGCCAGCGTAACCAGCAGCAGACCTGTCAGCAGCAGGCCGACGCGATGAGTACAGCGAATGGTCACCGGTGGCTTACTTCAGCAGGCCTTTCTGCTGCAGATAATCTGCCGCCACGCGCTTCGCATCCTGGCCCTCCACCGCAATGCGGGCGTTCAGCTGCTGCAGCGTTTTTTCATCGAGGCTGGCGAAGACCGGCTGCAGCCAGTCGGCGATCTGCGGGTAGGCCTTCAGCACCGCCTCGCGCACCACCGGCGTCGGGGCATATATCGGCTGCACGCCCTGCGGGTCGCTCAGCGTCTGTAACCCCAGGGCCGCCACCGGGCCATCGGTGCCGTAGGCCATCGCCGCGTTAACGCCGGAGGTCTGTTGCGCCGCCGCTTTGATGGTCACCGCCGTATCGCCCCCGGCCAGCGACAGCAGCTGGTTCTGGTTGAGGTTGAAGCCATACGCTTTTTCAAACGCCGGCAGCGCGTCCGGGCGCTCAATAAATTCCGCCGAAGCCGCCAGCTTAAATTCGCCGCCCTGCTTCAGGTAGCGACTGAGGTCGGCCAGCGAGGTCAGCTTATTTTTCTCCGCCAGGTCCTGGCGCACGGCGATAGTCCAGGTGTTGTTGGCCGGCGCCGGGGTGAGCCATACCAGCTGATGTTTCTCCTGATCGAGGCGCTTCACCTTCTCATAGCCCTGTTGGGCATTCTTCCACGCCGGGTCGTTTTCATCTTTGAAGAAGAAGGCGCCATTGCCGGTATATTCCGGGTAGATATCCAGCTCGCCGGCGACAATCGCCCCGCGCACCACCGGCGTGGTGCCGAGCTGGATTTTATTAATCGTTTTTACGCCGTGGCTTTCCAGCACCTGCTGGATCATATTGCCCAGCAGCGCGCCTTCGGTATCAATTTTCGAGCCGACCTTCACCGGCTCCGCCGCCTGCAGCGGTAAACTTATCAGGGCGGCCAGCGCCAGCGCGCCGGACCATGTCGTTGCCATCTTCATCCCGCATCCCTCAGTTCTTTTGCGCTTCGCTTACAGAAGCTTAAGAGAAAAGCGTAGCCCATTTGCCAGCGATGCGAAAAAGAAAAGGCCGATTAATCGGCCTTTAAAGCGTGACGTTGGACTTAAGAGCGATGCCTTACAGCAGCTCAAACTCGCTCTGCTTCACGCGGGCGGAGTCCACGCCGATAAAGACATTGAATTTGCCCGGCTCAGCAACGTATTTCATTTGCTGATTCCAGAACTTCAGCGCGTCGACGTCGATTGGGAAGCTAACGGTTTGCGTTTCGCCCGGTTTGAGGGTGACCTTTTTAAAGCCGCGCAGCATTTTCACCGGCCGGCTCATGGAGGCGGTGACGTCCTGCAGGTAGAGCTGGATCACCGTCGCCCCTTCGCGATTGCCGGTGTTGGTCACCTGCACGCTGGCGGTCACGCTGCCATCGCGCGGCATGGTGGCCGACGACATGTTGACATCGGAGACGCTAAAGGTGGTGTAGCTCAGGCCGTAACCAAACGGATACAGCGGGCCATTGGCTTCATCGAAGTAACGCGAGGTGTACTTGTTCGGCTTCTCCGGATTATACGGCCGGCCGGTATTCAGGTGGCTGTAGTAGGTTGGGATCTGCCCCACCGAGCGCGGGAAAGACATCGGCAGCTTGCCCGACGGGTTGTAGTCGCCAAACAGCACGTCGGCGATGGCGTGGCCGCCTTCGGTGCCAGCAAACCAGGTCTCCAGCAGCGCATCGGCTTGCTGATCCTCTTTCACTAGCGCCAGCGGACGCCCGTTCATCAGCACCAGCACCAGCGGTTTGCCGGTGGCTTTAAGAGCGGCAATCAGATTGCGCTGGCTCTGCGGCAGGGTGATATCGGTCCGGCTGGAGGCCTCATGCGCCATGCCCTGCGCCTCGCCCACCACGGCGACCACCACATCGGATTGCTTCGCCGCCGCGACCGCTTCGTCGATCATTTCCTGCGGCGAGCGTGGGTCAACCTGCACCGCGTTCTCATACAAATTGAGGAAATCGACAATGCCTTTGTCATCGGTAACGTTCGCCCCTTTGGCGTAAATCACTTTGCCGTTATCGCCCAGCGCTTCTTTGATGCCGGTCAGGACGGTCACCGACTGGTCGGCCACCCCGGCCGCGGACCAGCTGCCCATCATGTCGCGCTTGCTGTCCGCCAGCGCGCCCACCACCGCGATAGTGCCGGATTTTTTCAGCGGCAGCGTATCAAGACGGTTCTTCAGCAGCACCAGGCTCTCGCGAGCCACTTCGCGCGCCTCTTTACGATGCAGACGACTTTCCGCATTGGTGTCCTGCGGGTCAGAATCTTTCGGTCCCAGGTGGCTGTAGGGATCGTTGAACAGTCCCATATCATATTTGACGTTGAGCACGTGTCGGGTGGCATCATCCAGCTCGGCCATGGTCACCTTGCCGGACTTCACCAGCCCCGGCAGGTACTTGCTGTAATACTCGTCGCTCATGCTCATGTTGATGCCGGACTTCAGCGCTACGCGCACCGCGTCTTCCGGGTCGGAGGCCACGCCGTGCTTAATCAACTCTTTGATGGCGCCGTGGTCGGAAACGGTGATGCCTTTAAAGCCCCACTGGTCGCGCAGGACGTCTTTCAGCAGCCAGGAATCAGAGGTCGCCGGGGTGCCGTTCAGCGAGTTCAGGGCTACCATCACCGCGCCGCTGCCGGCATCAAGCCCGGCTTTATACGGCGGCATATAGTCGTTGAACAGGCGCTGCGGGCTCATGTCGACCGTATTGTACTCTTTCCCGCCCTCCACCGCGCCGTAGGCGGCGAAATGCTTGACGCTGGTCATCACCGAATAGCGGTCCGCCGGGCTCTTGCCCTGCATCGACTCCACCATCGCCTGGCCCATCATCGTGGTCAGATAGGTGTCTTCCCCGAACCCTTCGGAAGCGCGTCCCCAGCGCGGGTCGCGGGAGACGTCGACCATCGGCGCCCAGGTCATGTTCAAGCCGTCATCGGCGGCTTCATAAGCTGACACGCGGCCCACGGTCTTCACCGTATCAAGGTTAAACGACGAGGCCAGGCCGAGGCTTATCGGAAACACGGTGCGCTGACCGTGCAGCACATCGTAGGCAAAGAACAGCGGGATCTTCAGGCGGCTAAGCTGCATCACCTGATCCTGCATTAAACGGATATCCGGGCGGGTAACGGTGTTAAAAATCGCCCCCACCTGACCGTTCTTGATCATTTCACGGATCGCCTCTTTCGGGTTATCCGGGCCAACGCTTATCAGACGCAGCTGGCCGATTTTCTCGTCCACCGTCATTTTTTTCAGCAGGTCGGTGACAAAGGCATCCCGCGCCTGCGGGGTCAGGGGGTGGTTACCAAACAGTTCATCCGCCAGCGCGGGTTGCAGCGCCAGACTCACGGCGACGCCTACAGTGCAGAGCCATTTCATTGTTATCTCGCTTTATCTCAGACGGGGACTCGGTAAAACATAATAAAAACCGCAGTTTGCCATATATATAAACAACGCGCCCGCAGAATGCTAAGGTTCTTCTCTGATTTTTGCGAAACATTCATGCATCAAATTGTCATACAAAGCGCTATGCTTATCCTCGATATTTCGCGCACCACCACAAGGAGTGGAACATGTCATCTGCACCCACTGACACCCATAAAACGTTTCTGGCTGACCTGGCGCGCCTGGTTGGCCCTTCGCATCTGCTGACCGACCCGGCAAAAACCCAGCGCTACCGCAAAGGCTTCCGCTCCGGTCAGGGCGAGGCCCTGGCGGTTGTCTTTCCCGGCACCCTGCTGGAACTCTGGCGCGTGCTCAACGCCTGCGTAGACGCCGATAAAATTATTCTGATGCAGGCGGCCAACACCGGCCTGACCGAAGGTTCGACCCCCAACGGCAATGATTACGATCGCGAGATCGTGATTATCAGCACCCTGCGCCTGGACAAACTGCATCTGCTGGACAAAGGCGAGCAGGTGCTGGCCTGGCCCGGCACCACCCTCTATTCGCTGGAAAAAGCGCTCAAACCGCTGGGACGCGAACCGCACTCGGTGATCGGTTCGTCATGCATCGGCGCGTCGGTCATCGGCGGGATCTGCAACAACTCCGGCGGCTCGCTGGTGCAGCGCGGGCCGGCCTACACTGAGATGTCGCTGTTCGCGCAGATTGACGCCGACGGCAAGCTGAAGCTGGTCAATCATCTGGGCATCGATCTCGGCAGCACGCCGGAGCAGATCCTCAGCCGCCTCGATGACGAACGGATTAGCGATAGCGATGTGCTGCACGACGGCCGCCACGCCCACGATCACGACTATGTCACCCGCGTGCGCGATGTCGATGCCGACACCCCGGCGCGCTATAACGCCGACCCGGACCGCCTGTTCGAATCCTCCGGCTGCGCCGGCAAGCTGGCGGTTTTCGCCGTGCGTCTCGATACTTTCCCGGCGGAAAAGCGCCAGCAGGTGTTTTACATTGGCACCAACCAGCCGCAGGTATTGACCGAGATCCGCCGCCATATCCTCGCCGAGTTCCAGCATCTGCCGGTGGCGGGGGAATATATGCACCGCGATATTTACGATATCGCCGAGAAGTATGGCAAAGACACCTTCCTGATGATCGACAAGCTCGGCACCGACAAAATGCCGTTCTTCTTCACCATGAAGGGGCGCACCGACGCGATGCTGGAGAAAGTCTCGCTGTTTAAGCCGCACTTTACCGACCGCTTTATGCAGAAGCTCGGCCACGTCTTCCCGGCGCATTTACCGGAGCGGATGAAAACCTGGCGTGATAAATATGAACATCATCTGCTGCTGAAGATGGCTGGCGACGGCATCGAAGAAGCGCAGCGTTGGTTGACGGAGTACTTCCAGCAGGCCGAGGGGGATTTCTTCGCCTGTACGCCGGAGGAAGGCAGCAAGGCGTTCCTCCATCGCTTTGCCGCCGCCGGCGCGGCAATCCGCTATCAGGCGGTGCATGCCGACGAAGTCGAAGATATTCTGGCGCTGGATATCGCCCTGCGCCGTAACGATACCGAGTGGTTCGAACATCTGCCGCCCGAAATCGACAGCCAGCTGGTGCATAAGCTCTACTATGGCCACTTTATGTGCCATGTGTTCCATCAGGATTACATCGTCAGGAAAGGGGTCGACGCCCACGCGCTGAAGGAAAAAATGCTGGAGTTACTGAAAGCGCGCGGCGCCCAGTACCCGGCGGAGCATAACGTGGGTCATCTGTATGAGGCCCCGGAGAGCCTGCAGCAGTTCTATCGCCAGAACGATCCCACCAACAGCATGAACCCGGGGATTGGTAAAACCAGCAAGCAGAAATACTGGGGTGAAGCGGCCCCGACGCCAGCCTCTCCGGCGGATCCGCAATAATCGACGGCAGGACTATTCAGCCTGGCGCTTCTGTATTACGCTGCACGCCGGAGAATGTTTCTCCGGCAGATTCAGGAGCGCCGCCATGCCCGCAGAGGCCCCGTTACTCGACAGTGATTTAGAAATTCGCGAAGCGCTGCCCGACGATGCGCACGCCATCGCCGCGCTGTATGTCTGGCACGTACTTAATGGCCGCGCCTCCTTCGAAGAGATCCCCCCCACCGTTGACGAAATGCGTAAACGGATCCAGACCGTGCGCGACAACGGGCTGCCGTGGCTGGTAGCGCTGTGGCGCGGGGCTATCGTCGGCTACTGCTATGCCACTTTCTATCGCCCGCGTCCGGCCTATCGCTACACCCTCGAGGAATCGATATACGTGGAATCCGGAATGGGCGGACGCGGCATCGGCAGCGCGCTGCTGTCCAGGCTAATCGCTGAGTGCGAGAAAGGCCCGTGGCGGCAGATGCTGGCGATCATCGGCGATGGCCATAACAATGCCGGCTCGCTGGCGATCCATAAAAAGTTCGGCTTTACCGTGGCGGGTCAGCTGCGCAGCGTCGGCTACAAGATGGGCGACTGGCGGGATACGTTGATTATGCAGCGCGCGCTGGGTGACGGCGACTGGACGCTACCGGAGTGATATCCGGCGTCAAATCCCCGGCTCGCGGCGTAAACGCCTTAGCCGGGCTACCGTTCAGCGCGGTTCCGGAGAGGCGTCAGCCGCCATCCGCCATCCGCCACAAACACCGGCACTCGACCTGATTGCCCGGCGGCGCTGCGCTTGCCGGGCCTACGAAAGGGGCAAACCCGGCGCCAAATCACGTAGGCCGGATAAGGCGCGAGACGCCATCCGGCACACACGCGGCACGGTGTCGGCTATATTGCCCGGCGGCGCTGCGCTTGCCGGGCCTACGAAAGGGGCGAACCCGGCGCCAAATCACGTAGCCCGGATAAGGCGCAATGCGCCGCCATCCGGGAGACATGCAGATTAATCGTTCTGCGCGGTCTGCGCGCCGCCTTTCAGCATCGCCTCCGCCATCTGCGCTTCGCGCTGCTTTTTATAGCTCAGCGCCGAGGCGGGTACCGGCATTACCTTCCCGGTTTCAATCCAGGTCCGCAAGCGGCTGGCGTCAGCGAAGTGGGTATATTTGCCGAAGGCATCCATCACCACCAGCGCCACCGGACGTTGGTTAATCACCGTGCGCATAATCAGGCAGTGGCCGGCAGCGTTGGTGAAGCCGGTTTTGGTCAGCTGAATGTTCCAGTTATCGCGATACACCAGATGGTTGGTGTTGCGGAACGGCAGGCTGTAGGCCGGATGGGCGAAGGTGGCGGTCTCTTCTTTGGTGGTGCTCAGCTGGCCGATCAGCGGATACTGCTCGCTGGCGATCAGCAGTTTGGTCAGATCGCGGGCGGTGGAGACGTTATGCACCGACAGGCCGGTGGGCTCCACGTAGCGGGTATGGGTCATGCCCAGCGCCTGGGCTTTGGCGTTCATCGCGCGAATAAAAGCGTCGTAGCCGCCCGGATAGTGATGCGCCAGGCTGGCGGCCGCGCGGTTCTCGGAAGACATCAGCGCCAGCAGCAGCATATCGCGGCGACTAATCTGGCTGTTGAGGCGCACGCGGGAGTAGATCCCCTTCATTTCCGGCGTATGGCTGATATCCACCGTCAGCATCTCATCCAGCGGCAGATGGGCATCGAGCACCACCATGGCCGTCATCACTTTGGTGATCGACGCCATCGGGCGCACCAGATCCGGCTGGCTGGCATAAATGATTTTTTTCGTGGCCAGATCGACGATCATGGCGCTGCCGGAGGCAATTTCCGGCTGCGAGGCGGTCACCGCCGTCGGGGTTTTTGCTAACGCCTGGGGCGCAAAAGGCACAGCCAGCAGCAAGGTCAGGCTGAGCAAAGAGACTCGAAATTTCGGCATCATGGGCATTCTGAAAAGTATTTTTGCACGTTATGGAACGTACGCCGCGAGGTTAAGTGGGCAACTTCGCTGGCAAACGCCATCATACCGCGCCGTAAGGCCCTGTGCCTAATAAGAATCGTGAAGAAATGCTGCATTGCCGACATAAAATACATATTTGCCGGCAATGCATATTTACCCGTGTCGCCCGATCAGAAGAGTCGGTAGCCATACCCCCAGAGCACCACGGTGATGGCCAGCAGCACTTCCAGCACCAGTACCCCAATAGCTAGCGTCGAGCTGGCAAAGCTTAACCCCTCTTCCCGATTAATGCTCAGGAAGGTCGGAATGCCGAGATACAGCAGATACCCGGTATAGAACAGCGCAATAGTACCGACCAGCGCGCACAGCCAGACCAGCGGATAGAGCGCCACAATCCCGCTCAGAAACAGCGGGGTGGCGACGTAGCCGGCAAACACCATGCAGCGTTTCAGGGAAGGCTGCTGCGGATACTGCCTCGCCATCCACCAGATGACCCGCCCCATGATCGCCACCCCGGCGAGCATCACGGCGTAAAACAGCACCGCCAGCGCCAGTCCGGTCAGCATCGACAGTTTAATCACGGTGCCATCGCCGAAGTTCCAGCCCAGCTGCGTGGTGCCGATAAAGGCGCAGATTACCGGAACCGCCGCCATCAGCAGCACATGATGCGTATAGTGATGAGAAATGGTTTCATTCTCGCTCTTAATCACGCTCATTTCCCGGTTGGGATGAGCGAAGAGCCCCCAGACATGGTTCATAGCGTCCCCCTTGTCACGGCTTCGTACTGCACTGATCCAAGTATAATTCACCCTGTAGATTATTTTATGTACAGCACAGAAAATTCTGCGTCGCCGCGTTTTGGTCAGCAGGGTGTATGATTAAGAGGTGATGAGGTAAGGAGAAAAGCTTTTTATGGATATCAATCACCTGATTTCCCAGTATGGCTACGCGGCGCTGATCGTCGGCAGCATGGCGGAAGGTGAGACCATTACCCTGCTGGGCGGCGTCGCGGCGCATCAGGGGCTACTGAAATTTCCCCTGGTGGTGATCGCCGTCGCCCTCGGCGGGATGATTGGCGATCAGCTGCTCTATCTGGTCGGTCGCCGCTTCGGGGGACGCATCCTGCGCCGTTTCGCCAGTCAGAAAGCGCGGATCCGTAAAGCGCAGCGTATGATCCAGCACCGGCCGTGGCTGTTTGTCATCGGCACCCGCTTTATGTATGGCTTCCGGGTAATCGGCCCCCTGCTGATCGGCGCCAGCCGCCTGCCGCCGCGCATTTTCCTGCCGCTGAATATTGTCGGAGCGCTGGTGTGGGCCCTGCTGTTTACCACCATTGGCTATCTCGGCGGCGAGGTGGTTGGCCCGTGGCTGCATCATCTGGACGCCCATCTGAAGCACTGGATCTGGCTGATCCTCGCGGTGGTGGTGGTGGTGGCCGCCCACTGGTGGCTCAGGCGGCGCGAGAGTAAGAAGAAAGACTAAGCGGCGCGCCCGCGGGCGCACCGTGGTTGGCGGTTACTTCACCGTCTGGTGGTAGCCGCCGCCGAGGGCCGAGGTCAGTTGAATGCTAGCGTCAATCCACTGGCCGTGCAGGCGCAATGCGGTGATCCGCTCCTGCAGCGCCGGGAGCTTCGCCATACTGACTCTGGAGCCAGGTAAGATCCCCGCCGCCATTCGGGCCTGCGCCAGATCTACTACCCGTTGAGCGTCTTTTTCAACCTGCTGCTGCTGCTGGCTTTTGGCCATTAATGTTTCGACCTGACTGGCGGTTTTCGCCACCTGGTTAACGGCATCCACCACCGCTTTGTTGTACTGGGCGATCGACAGGCTATTCTGCGCGCTGGCGATATCCAGGTTGGCGTTAAGGCGGCCGCTGTCAAAGATCGGCAGCGTCAACCCGGCAGTAACGCCCATCTGCTGCGCCGAATGGCGGAAAAGATCGCTTAAGTGCAGGGCATCCTGCTGCAGGAACGCCATCAGATTGATGTCCGGATAAAACGCCGCTTTCGCCGCGTCCATTTCGCTCAGGGACGCCTCAATATACCAGTGGGCGACCTGCAGATCCGGGCGGCGCGCCAGCAGCTCATAGCCGAGGGTATCTGGCAGCTGCGCGCTGACCGTTGGCAGGCTGGCGGGTTTGAGGTTTAGCGACTGGCTCTGGCTGTTGGTCAGGGCCATCAGCCGCGCTTCAATCTCTTTCATCGTGCCCGTCACGTCCGCCAGCTGCTGGTCGGTTTTGCTGACGTTAATATCGTTCTCCGCCCCTTCGGCGGAGTTAGTGATCCCGCGCTGATACAGGGCCTTGTCGACCGTCACGATATTATTTTGCTCGTTTTTCACCTGCTGCAGCACCGCTTTGATCGCCGCTTCCGTCTGCCACTGCCAGTACAGACGCGCCACGCTGCCGGAGAGCAGCTCACGGGTCTGGGCCTGTTCAGCAACCTGGGCTTTCAGCTCGCCGATACGCGCTTTCACCAGCGCACGGTTTTTTCCCCACAGATCGAGATCCCAACCGGCGGTCAGGCCAAAGGTACCGTTGGTGTACCACGGGCCGGTATTGCCGTCGGTGTCGGTAGCAAACGGTCCCATCAGGCCTTCGGCCGACATGCGCTGGCGTTCAATATCGGCGGAGAAATCCATCTCCGGGCCAAGATTCGCCTGCGACATTCGCGCCTGCGCTTCGGCAAGCCTGATGCGCTGTTCGGCAATCTGCATATCCGGCGCGTTGGCCAACGCTCGCTGAATCAGATTATTAAGCTGTGGGTCATGGTAATCTTTCCACCAGTCAGTCTGCGGCCAGCCATTTTTCACGGCGGCAGGGAGATCCATGGAAACATGGGAGGCTGGAATTTGCTGCTGCGGCGGATTAGCAACCTCATGAGATGGCGCGCAGCCAGCCAGCGCGATGGCCAGGGGCAATGCCGCCAGCACGCTTTTATTTAATATCAATTTCATTGGACAGGTCAGATAACTTAATCAGGTTGGTTATCATAAGTTAATTGAATTAAACGCGTTTAGTAAAGCGTGTGACTAAATTATTAGTTTGCTAAAAATAAACAACCTTATCAATTCAGGGGGTGAATATGAGCAGACATCTTTTAACGAGCCGCACCTCTTTACCACCCTACCCGCTCTGGATGAAGAGAAAGAACGTCCGATGACCTTTTTACTGCGCGCGCGTAAACCGGGCTAATCTCCCGCCCGGCGATGGCCGGGCGGGCATCCTTTAGGCTTTCAGGCTGGCGCCGCGGCTGGCAATCACCTCTTTATACCAGCCAAAGCTCTTCTTCTTACTGCGCGCCAGGGTGCCGGTACCGTCATCATGGCGGTCGACATAGATAAAGCCGTAGCGCTTCGACAGCTCCGCCTTTGAGGCGCTCACCAGGTCAATCGGTCCCCAGCTGGTAAAGCCCATCAGCTCAACGCCATCGTCAATGGCTTCCCGCGCCTGCACCAGGTGGTCGTTCAGGTAACTGATGCGGTAGTCATCGTTAATGCTGCCGTCGGCTTCCACCTTATCTTTGGCGCCCAGACCGTTTTCCACGATAAACAGCGGCTTCTGGTAGCGATCCCACAGCACGTTCAGCAGCGTGCGCAGGCCCAGCGGGTCTATCTGCCAGCCCCACTCCGAGCTCGCCAGGTGCGGGTTCGGCACCATGCTGAGAATATTGCCGCGCGCCTGCTGGTTCAGCGCCTCGTCGGCGGTGACGCAGCCGGTCATGTAGTAGCTGAAGGAGATAAAGTCGACGGTGGTTTTTAGCGCTTCACGATCGGCGTCGGTGATGGTGAGCGTGATGCCGTTGTCACGGAAATAGCGCTGCATATAGCCCGGGTACGCGCCGCGCGCCTGTACGTCGCCGAAGAACTGCCAGCTGCGGTTCTCCTGCAGCGTCTCAAACACATCCTCCGGTTTGCAGCTCAGGGGATACATCAGCCCGCCGAGCAGCATATTGCCGATTTTGCCCTCAGGCACCAGCTCATGACAGGCTTTGACCGCCAGCGCGCTGGCCACCAGCTGGTGGTGAATCGCCTGATACACCTCGCCTTTGCTGCTGCCGGCCGGCAGGCCGACGCCGGTCATCGGGGCATGCAGCGACATATTGATTTCGTTAAAGGTCAGCCACAGTTTGACCTTATTTTTATAGCGGCTGAACACCGTCCGGGCGTAGCGCTCAAAGAAGCCAATCACCTCCCGGCTGCCCCAGCCGCCGTAGTTTTTTACCAGCGCCCATGGCATTTCATAATGCGACAGCGTCACCAGCGGGGTGATGCTGTGCTTCGCCATCTCGTCGAACAGCTTGTCGTAGAACGCGAGGCCGGCTTCGTTCGGCTCGGCGTCGTCGCCGTTGGGGTAGATGCGGGTCCAGGCGATGGAGACTCGCAGGCAGTTAAAGCCCATCTCGGCAAACAGGGCGATATCTTCCGGATAGCGATGGTAAAAATCGATCGCCACATCTTTTATGCCGCTGTCGCCTGGTACGCGCTCGACCACTTCGCCGAAAACGCCGTGCGGCTGCACATCGGAGGTGGATAAGCCTTTGCCATCTTCCAGATAAGCACCTTCCACCTGATTGGCCGCGGTCGCGCCGCCCCATAAAAAATCCGTCGGGAATGTTTTCATCTTTTTCTCCTGTGATTAATGGCTGACTGACAACAGCGGCTGACCGGCTTCGACGGTGCTGGACGCCACCGTATCAATCTCCCGGTAGTCGTCGCTGTTGCTGATAATGATCGGGGTCGCCAGGTCGTAGCCGGCGTCCAGAATCGCCTGGCGATCAAACTCAATCAGCAGATCGCCGGCCTGTACCCTGTCGCCCTCTTTCACATGCGCGGTAAAGGGCACGCCGTCGAGTTTGACCGTGTCGATGCCGACGTGGATCAGCAGCTCAATGCCGCTGTCGCTTTGCAGTCCGATGGCGTGTTTAGTCTGAAACAGGGAGGCCACTTCGCCCGGGAACGGGGCAATCACTTGGCCCACCGCCGGGATAATGGCGACCCCTTTACCCAGCAGGCCGCTGGCGAAGGTGCTATCCGGCACCTGCTCGAGGGCGATAACGCTGCCGCTCATCGGCGCCAGAATATCGTTTGCCGAGGCCGGGGCTACCGTCACGGCGCCCGGTGCAGCGCTGGCGCGCGGCAGGCCGGCGAAGAAGGTCAGCACGCAGGCGAGCACGAAAGCCACGCCGGTGCCGATAAGCCCGCCCCAGACGCTGGCGTCAATCCCGCCGGGCGGGATCATCTGCGCCGGGAAAAAGATATTCGGCACGCCGAACGAGTAAGCATGACTATTACTGAAGGCGGTGATCGCCCCGCCGATGGCGCCGGCGATACAGCCGAAGATAAACGGACGACGCAGCGGCAGGGTCAGACCATAGATAGCCGGCTCGGTGATGCCAAACAGCCCCGCAGAGAAGGCGGAACCGGCCAGCATCCGCTGACGCGCATCGCGGGTGGCCAGCAAAATCCCCAGAACCGCCCCCACCTGGGCAATCACCGCCGGAAGAATAATCGGCAGCATGGAGTCGTGACCAAGTACCGTCATGTTGTTGATCATCAACGGCACCAGCCCCCAGTGCAGGCCGAAAATAACGCACACCTGCCACATGGCGCCCAGTACCGCGCCCGCCAGCCATGGGGCAAACGCATAAATGAACTGGTAGCCGTTGGCCAGCAGATGGCTCAGCCAGGTGGCGACCGGGCCAATCACCAGGAAGGTGAGCGGGACCACCACCGCCAGGCAGATCGCCGGGCTGAAGAAGTTTTTCATCGATGACGGCAACAGCGCATTGCTCTTGCGCTCCAGCCAGCAGGAGACCCATGAGGCGAGAATAATCGGGATCACTGATGAGCTGTAGTTGATAAAGGTCACCGGAATGCCGAGAAAGTGCTCCACCGCCGCGCCCGGCGCCTGGCTGGCCTCAAAGGCCTGAATCATCAGCGGGTGGGTTAACGCCCCGCCAATCACCATCGAGATAAACGGGTTGCCGCCAAACTTCTTCCCGGCGGTATAGCCAAGAAACAGCGGGAAGAAAAAGAACAGCGCGTCGCTGGCGGCAAACCAGATTTTATAAGTCCCCTGCTCCGGCGTAAGCCAGCCGCAGGTCACCGCCAGCGCCAGCAGGCCTTTCAGCAGACCGGTTGCCGCCATCACGCCGATAAACGGTGTAAAGATGCCGGAGATGATGTCGATAAGCTGGCTTAACACCGATCCTTTGGCCGCTTTTTCCTCGGCAACCGGTTCGTTGTCATCGCTTAACCCCGCCTCCTGGCGCACCGCCAGCCAGACGTCGTGAACGTGGTTGCCAATCACCACCTGAAACTGGCCGCCGCTCTCCACCACCATAATCACGCCCGGATTGGCCTTCAGCCCTTCGGCATCGGCTTTGCCGTTATCCTTCAGTTTAAAACGCAGACGTGTCGCACAGTGAACCAGACTCACAATGTTCTCTTTGCCGCCGACGCGGTTGAGAATATCCTGCGCGAGTGCTTTATATTCCATGCTCTTTTCCTTACAGCCGCTGCCCGCAGACAACCGGCGACTGAGTAGTAAAAAATAAAAAAACCCGAGAACCACGCCGGTGGGCGTCGCGCTCAGGTTTTGCCTGCATCATGCAGTAACAATCCAGTTTTGTTGGGGAGAATTAACGCCCCTCTTTTCTTACCCGTTCGATATGAATGGCAAGAAACATAATTTCTTCGGTGGTCAGCGACCGCTGATACTGCTTTTGCAGATGCGTCGCCACCGTTTCCGCACACTTCCACGCTTTGGCGTAGTTATCTTTCACCGCGCTGTGCAGCGAGACGTCGTCATCTTCCACCACCGTGCGCGTCAGCATCCGCTGGGCGAAAAACTTCAGGTGGGTGACGAAACGCTGATAGCTCAGCGACTCTTCATCGTAGTTAAGCTGCAGCTGATACTTCACCAGCTGCAGGATCTCCTGCATCACCCGGGTCACGTGCATGACCTCCGGCATTTCGCTGTTGAGCTGCGCCGTCACCAGATGCAGGGCGATAAATCCGGCTTCGTCCTCCGCCAACTCCACGCCGAGCCTTTTGGCAATGATGGCCCTTGCCTCCTGGCCCAGCGCGAACTCCTTCGGATACAGCCGCTTAATCTCCCACAGCAGCACGTTACGCAGTGCGATGCCCTTTTTCTGCCGCTCGATAGCAAAATGACAGTGATCCGTTAACGTGATGTACAAACTTTCCTGTAACTTGCCCAGCCGTCCGCGTGCCAGGTCGATAATGCGATCGCAGGTGGTCATCACTTCTAACGGTATTTGACTGAGCAGCTCGCCTAAGCGGCCGACCAGCTCATCGCTTTGTAAGGCGAAAACTTTTTCAATTTTACTGTCGTCCAGCACGTCGCCCGGGCGTTTCTGAAAGGCCAGCCCTCGCCCCATCACCACCTGTTCGCGCCGGTGCTCGTCGAGAACCACCACCACATTGTTATTGAGTACTTTGGCGATTTGCATATAGACCCCAGAAACAAAAAAACCTGACCCCCGACGAAACGCCAGGTGATCAGGTTTTGCCTGCCGCAGCAGTTGCAATCCAACACCCGCACTGTAACAACTTCTGCTGCGCGCTCAACCTGACAAGTGAAAAAACGTGATTAAGATCGCGACTATCAGAAGGTCACGACGGTTTTCCACTCCACTACCCACGCATCCTGGGTCTGCGCGACGCCGCCCGGACGGTGCCAGTACTGCAGGCCCGGCTGCAGCTCCAGCCAGGAGACCGGGCGGAAGCGATAATAGAGCTCACCGTTCAGCGAATGACCGGCCACCGGCTGGTAAGCCGGATCGTTATAGTCGGTGGCGCCGCTTATCTGATTCATATAGCGCTGATTACGTGCGTAGTGGCTGCTCATGTCGATCCACGTCAGGCCGAAGCCAATCCAGTCCTCCGGGCGGGCGTCAAACAGACCGCGGTAGCGCATGGAGGCGGCGACGGCGGAGTGGATATAGTTGCTGCGCTGGTCGCTGAGGCTGCCGCTCAGTGAGACGCTCATCCCCCGCAGCGGGTCGTCGGCGTGGCGGGTGATCTGCTGGTTCAGGCCGGCGTACATAAACCAGGTGCTATCGTGCTCGGCGTAACCTTGCGGATCGGTCGCCCCGGCGCCGCCGGATTTACCGCTGTAGAGGTCGCTCTGCGGCGCGTTAGTCCAGACCACGCCAAGGTTATAGGCTCCCGGCAGGCCATTAATCAGCGGACGGGTTTCGATCTCCATCGGCAGTAAGATGCCTTTGCTACCCTTCGTCGACCAGCTCCACGCGTGGCTGCGCGCGGTAGCCTGCGGGTTTTGCTCCATCACTCCGCCTTTCAGGGTGACCGTCGGCGTCAGCTTGTACTCCAGGGTGGTGCCCCAGGTATGAATGTTCCAGTTATTCCAGGTCAGCGAGTTGGCCGATTTCCCACCGCACTGGGTCAGCAGCTGAAAATCGCAGGGAATGATCTGGTCGAAGGTTTGCACCTTGTTCATCATGCCGATGCGCCAGGTCAGGCGGCGGTCGTCAAAGCTGCGGGCAAAGGTGAGCCAGCCAAGGCGGGTAATCGACCCGCCGCCCCAGCTCTCCTGCGATAGATCGTTGAAACTCACCCGCGGATCCTGCAGCCGTTTCGTGGTGAGATTATCATCGTGGTTGCGGTTGACGATGTTGCCTTCGAGACGCGCATCCGGTATGCCGGTCCAGCGCTCCAGATCCTGGGTAAAGGTCAGCGCCACCTGGTCAATATAGGCCAGGTGTTTATCATGGTCATAACCGCCGCCGGCGTTGTAGGCCATCTCGTTAAGATAGCCGAGATTATAATGAAAGCCGTTTTCTTCAAGGATCGGACGAATGCCTAGCATATCGCCCAGCAGCCCTTGCTGCCCGGCTTCAAACCCCAGCGCGCTGCCGTTCCACGCCGGGATGTCCGCGGCGCTCACGGCAGGCGCCATGGCCGCCAGCATAGCGCCGATCAAAAGCTGATTTATTTTTTTGTTATGCATTGTGATATCCACCGTGACTGAATAAAAACAAAGGGGATCCCCAGGCTATTTATTTACCCGTTTTCTTTTTTTAAAAAATGAATGGCAAAAAGCGTCCGTCGGTAATAAAACCGCGACAATGCCAGAGAAATCGTTATTCACATCTCATTGTTTTACATCATCATTTTATCCACCCTGAATTTTTACCAAAAAAAAACCTAAGCACTTTGCGCCACGAATGACGAAAGTGCTTAGGTTTTGCCTGAGTTCAGTAGCAATCCTGAATTGATTGACCGCACATTATCACTTTATTCAACCCATGCCTATCATCAACAGGCATGCAAGTAATAATATGTGAAGCGAATAACAGTATGGCGGTTAATAGCGGCCGATCGCCGCCGCTATTTCAGCAGACGTTTGCAGGGCGCGAATTTCATTAAACAGGGTCAGCGCCTCGGTATATTCCTTGCGTAAATAGCCTAACCACTGCTTAATTCTTGCCACATGATACAGGCCGGTATCACCCTGCTTTTCCAGGCGGGTATATTTTTGCAACAGCTGGACCACCTGCGGCCACGGCATGCGCGGTTCGTTGTATTTGATCACCCGGCTGAGGTTCGGCACATTGAGCGCCCCGCGGCCAATCATCACCGAATCGCAGCCGGTGACAGCCATACAATCCTGGGCGCTTTGCCAGTCCCAGATTTCACCGTTGGCGACCACCGGGATAGTCAGGCGCTGGCGGATCTCGCCGATCGCCTGCCAGTTGATGCGTGCGGCTTTGTAGCCATCTTCTTTGGTACGGCCGTGAACCACCAGTTCGCTGGCCCCCGCCTGCTGCACCGCGTCGGCGATTTCAAAGCGCCGTTCACCGCTGTCCCAGCCAAGACGAACTTTCACCGTCACCGGCAGATGCTCGGGAACCGCCTCTCGCATGGCTTTCGCGCCGCGATAGATCAACTCTGGATCTTTCAGCAGCGTTGCCCCGCCGCCGCTGCCGTTTACCAGCTTCGACGGACAGCCGCAGTTTAAATCCACCCCCCATGAACCCAGCGCCACCGCGCGGGCGGCATTTTCCGCCAGCCACTCGGGATATTGTCCCAGCAGCTGGACGCGGACGCGGGTGCCGGACGGCGTGCGGCTCTGGTGATGCAGTTCCGGGCATAGCCTGTAGAACGATTTTACCGGCAGCAGTTGATCCACCACGCGCAGAAATTCGGTGATGCAGAGATCGTAATCGTTAACCTCGGTCAGCAGCTCGCGCACCAGCGAATCGAGCACGCCTTCCATCGGCGCCAGTAGAACACGCATATCGTTACCCGGAAAAAAAAGAGGCGCTATGGTAGCGCCTCCGGGCGCTGGTTGAAAGCGCTCAATGCGTCGGACCAGACGCACGCCGTTCCCCGCACGCTCGATGCGGCAAAGCGGCGAGATAATCTCTATGCTTTACAGAGGTCTGTGGCGTCCCATTCGCCTTTATTTGCCGCGCCTCATCCAGCAAGGTAGCGTGGGGAGCGATCCCGCCTGAGCCGCAAGGTGTCGGGCCCTGACGGGTGAGACTATGGTTCCCGTAAGCTATCAGCGCTATGCATAGAATTCATGATGTGATCGGTAGCACATTTTAGGGATTAATTGTATGATGAATGCACTTCATCAAGGGTTATTACCATGAGTAAATCGCTGACTATTATCTGGCAGTACCTGCGGGCTTTCGTCCTGATTTACGCCTGCCTGTACGCCGGAATTTTTATCGCCGGGCTGCTGCCTATCACTATCCCCGGCAGCATCATCGGCATGCTGATCCTCTTCGTGCTGCTGGCGCTGCAAATTATGCCGCCGCAATGGGTCAACCCCGGCTGCAATATCCTGATCCGCTATATGGCGCTGCTGTTCGTGCCGATCGGCGTTGGGGTGATGCAGTACTGGGATCTGCTGCGCGCCCAGCTGGGGCCTGTCGTTATCTCCTGCGCCATCAGTACGCTGGTGGTGTTTGTAGTGGTGAGCTGGAGCTCCCATTTGGTGCATGGCGAACGTAAAGTGATTGGCCAAAAAGGAAAAGAAGAATGATGCATGAAATCTGGTGGTCGCTACCGCTAACCCTGATCGTCTTTTTTCTCGCCCGCAAACTGGCGGCCCGCTTTAAGTTCCCGCTGCTCAACCCGCTGCTGGTGGCGATGGTGGTGATTATTCCATTTCTTCTGCTGACCGGGATCTCCTATGAGCGTTATTTTGCCGGCAGCAAAGTCCTGAACGATCTGCTGCAGCCGGCGGTAGTGGCCCTTGCGTTCCCGCTGTATGAACAGCTGCACCAGATCCGCGCCCGCTGGAAATCTATCATTACCATCTGCTTTATCGGCAGCTGCGTGGCGATGATCACCGGCACCACCGTCGCTCTGCTGATGGGCGCCACGCCGCAAATCGCCGCCTCTATTCTGCCTAAGTCAGTCACTACGCCGATTGCTATGGCGGTTAGCGGCAGCATCGGCGGCATTCCGGCCATCAGCGCCGTGTGCGTAATTTTTGTCGGCATCCTCGGCGCGGTATTTGGGCATACGTTGCTTAACCTGATGCGCATTCGCACCAAAGCGTCGCGCGGCCTGTCAATGGGCACCGCCTCGCACGCCCTCGGCACCGCCCGCTGCGCCGAGCTGGACTATCAGGAAGGCGCGTTTAGCTCACTGGCGCTGGTGCTATGCGGGATCATCACCTCGTTGATGGCGCCGTTCTTATTTCCGCTGATCCTCGCAGTGGTAGGTTAATCGTGATTTAAATCACGTTTTTTAATGCAACAAATCAGAGTTGCATAAAGAATGAGATATTCATCACATATGGAACCGCTGGCCGCCCGTACACTGGCTTCCCATTACACTGTTATGAGGCAACGCTATGCACTCACGTTTTCAAGCTGCTTTGACGACTCTGGCAGCAGATCTGCAGGCGGCCATCGCCCCGATGCTCGCCGACCCGCATTTCCCGGCGCTGCTCGAAGCCGATCAGGTGGCGACGCTGCAGCATGCGACAGGTCTGGACGAAGACGCGCTGGCTTTTGCGCTACTGCCGCTTGCCGCTGCCTGCGCGCGCCCCGACCTTTCTCATTTTAACGTCGGGGCTATCGCCCGCGGCGTCAGCGGCCGCTGGTACTTTGGCGGCAATATGGAGTTTCTCGGCGCTACCATGCAGCAGACCGTTCACGCGGAACAGAGCGCCATCAGCCACGCCTGGCTGCGCGGCGAGACCTCCCTGCGCGCTATCACGGTGAACTACACGCCGTGCGGTCATTGCCGTCAGTTTATGAACGAACTGAACAGCGGGCTGGCGCTGCGCATTCATCTGCCGGGTCGCGAAGCGCATGCCCTGGAGCACTATCTGCCGGACGCCTTTGGCCCGAAAGACCTCGAGATCAAAACCCTGCTGATGGATGAACAGGACCATGGCTTCCCGGTCAGCGGCGATGCCCTAACCCAGGCAGCTATTCAGGCCGCCAACCGCTGCCATGCGCCCTATAGCCACTCGCCTTCCGGCGTGGCGCTGGAGCTGAAAGACGGTACCATTTTCAGCGGTAGCTATGCGGAAAACGCAGCGTTCAACCCGACGCTGCCGCCGCTGCAGGGGGCGCTGAATCTCCTGAGCCTCAACGGCTATGATTATCCCGCTATCCAGCGGGCAATCCTGGCGGAGAAAGCCGACGCGGCGCTGATCCAGTGGGATGCCACCGTCGCCACCCTGAAGGCGCTGGACTGCCACAATATTGAGCGCGTCCTGTTAGGTTGATCAGCCTGAGCAGATTGCTGGACGGCGTCTTCGGCTTATCCGGCCGACTTTTTATACCGTTAGGTGTCGGGTGGCGCTACGCTTACCCGACCTACGGTTCGCGCCATGGCGACCTGAAGATCCCTATGCCGGGTGTCGGCTCACGCCTTACCCGGCCTGCATTCGGCGATCTGTCTATATTGCTGAAAATCCCCGCAATCAAACGCGGGTTTCTTGCGCTTACCCGGCGGGTAAAGTAGCCTGAAGACTCCGTTGTCTATTATTGAGCCAAGTTCATGTTAAAGCGTGCGTTCTACAGCCTGTTAGTCCTGCTCGGCCTGCTGCTGTTGACCGTGCTGGGCCTTGACCGCTGGATGAGCTGGAAAACCGCGCCCTATATCTATGATGAACTGCAGGACCTGCCCTACCGTCAGGTCGGTGTGGTGCTGGGCACCGCCAAATATTACCGCACCGGCGTCATCAATCAGTATTACCGCTACCGCATCCAGGGTGCGCTGAACGCCTACAACAGCGGCAAGGTCAACTATCTCCTGCTGAGCGGCGATAATGCTCTGCAAAGCTACAATGAACCGATGACCATGCGTCGGGACCTGATTAAAGGCGGCGTCGATCCCGCGGATATCGTACTGGACTATGCCGGCTTCCGTACCCTCGACTCGATCGTCCGTACCCGGAAAGTGTTCGACACCAACGACTTCATTATCATCACCCAGCGCTTCCACTGCGAACGGGCGCTGTTTATCGCCCTGCATATGGGGATCCAGGCCCAGTGCTACGCGGTGCCGTCGCCGAAGGATATGTGGAGCGTGCGGCTGCGCGAGTTCGGCGCCCGCTTTGGCGCGCTGGCGGACCTCTATATCTTCAAACGGGAACCGCGCTTTCTCGGCCCTCTCATCCCGATTCCGGCGCAGCAGCATGACGTGCCGGATGACGCCCAATCCTACCCGGCCGTCACCCCGGAGCAGCTGCTGGAGCTGCAGAAAGAAAAGTAGCCTCCATCAACGCATTCGTTTCAGATATAAAAAAACCCGCGCCAGGCGCGGGTTTTTGATGCGTTCAATCTTATTTCTTACGGGCGTATTTCAGGGAGTCCAGCGCCACGGCGAAGATAATAATCGCCCCCTTAATAATGTACTGCCAGTAAGGGTTGACGCCGATATAGGTCAGGCCGTAGTTGATGACGGTGAAGATAATCACCCCGGTCACCACGCCAAACACCGTCCCTACCCCGCCGCTGAACGATACGCCGCCCACCACACAGGCGGCGATGGCGTCCAGTTCATACATAAAGCCGAGGTTATTGGTCGCCGAACCGATACGTCCGGCTTCCAGCAGGCCGCCGAAGGCGTAGAACACGCCGGAGAGGGCATAGATCATCAGCAGGTTTAACGCTACGTTAACCCCGGAGACCTTCGCCGCTTCCGGGTTACCGCCGATAGCGAAAATGTTTTTGCCAAAGCGCGTCTTGTTCCACAGGATCCAGACAAAGAAGACGGCAATCAGCGCGTAGAAGGTAATGTAGGACAGGCGGAAGGAGCCCAGCGCCACAAACCCCTGCGCGAAATGGGAGAAGTGGCTGTCGAAGCCGGAGATCGGCGACGCGCCCACGAAGTCGTAGTACAGCGAGTTAATGCCGTAGACGATAATCATGGTGCCGAGAGTGGTAATAAACGGCGTCACGTTCAGGTAGGCAATGACGATCCCGTTAATCAGGCCGATGACCGCCCCGATGGCGCACACCAGCAGGATCACCAGCGGGATCGGCATGGTCGCCATATCCGGGAATACCTTATTGGCATTATCCACCGCCTGCAGCATGGTGGCGGCAATCACCGCCGCCAGACCCACCTGACGGCCGGCGGAGAGGTCGGTCCCCTGCGTGACGATAAGTCCGGCCACGCCGAGGGCAATAATAATACGCACCGAGGACTGGGTCAGAATATTACTCAGGTTGAGCAGACTTAAAAATGTCGGATCCTGGAAAATAATAATGGCCAGCAGGACCAGAAGGACAACATATATCCCACCCTCTTTCAGGTAAGTGAGAAAACTCTTTTTATTTAACGCACTCATGTGAAGCCCCTGATCTTAAAGGTGCAATGACGCAAGACGCAGTATTTCGTTTTGCGTGGTGGTTTTAGTCTCAACAATGCCCGCGACCAGGCCGTTGCTCATCACCAGAATGCGGTCGGTAATCCCCAGCAGTTCCGGCATTTCGGAAGAAATAATAATGATCCCTTTGTCTTTTTTAGCCAGTTCGGCAATCAGCTGATAGATTTCAAACTTGGCGCCGACGTCGATACCGCGCGTTGGCTCATCCAGCATCAGGATCTCCGGCTGGGTCAGCAGCCAGCGGCCTATAATGACCTTTTGCTGGTTACCACCGGAAAGCGAGCCAATCTGCGTATGCTGACCGGGGGTTTTGACGCGCATCGAGTCAATAACCCATTGGGTATCGCTCTTCATTCGCGAGTTATCCAGCAAGCCGATGCTGTTTTTATATTTCTTAATATTGGAGATCAGCGAGTTAAACCCGATATCCAGATAGGCGTAAATCCCGGTAGAGCGCCGCTCCTCGGTCACCAGCGCAAAACCGTGGTTAATCGCCTCGTTGGCGCTGTGGTTGTTGATCTTCTTGCCGTGCAGCGTGATGGTGCCGCTGGCCTTCTCACGGATGCCGAACAGGGTCTCCACGATGTCGGTGCGTTTAGCGCCCACCAGGCCGGCGATACCGAGAATTTCGCCCTTATGCAGGTCAAAGGAGACATCGCGAATGGAGGGCTGGCGCAGCGAGGTGAGATTGCGCACCTGGAGGATCACTTCGCCCGGAGTGTTTTCGCGATCCGGAAAACGCTGGTTAAGCGAACGCCCGACCATCATGGCGATGATCTTATCCATATCCAGCCCTTCCAGCGGCTGGGTGGCGATCCACTGGCCGTCGCGCAGGATGGTTATTTCATCGCACAACTGGAAAATTTCTTCCATTTTATGCGAGATATAGACGATACCGCAGCCGCGATCTTTCAGCTTACGGATGATCTTAAACAGATGGTTGACCTCTTTTTCCGTCAGCGATGACGTCGGCTCATCCATGATGACGATTTTGGCGTCATAGGAAAACGCCTTCGCGATCTCAATCATCTGCATCTGAGATACCGATAAGGTACCGACGCGGGCGCGCGGATCGATATCAATATCCAGCTCATCAAAAATGGCCTTGGTATCCCGGTACATTTTGTCCTGATCGACAAACATGCCTTTAGTTGGATAGCGCCCGAGCCACATGTTATCCATGACCGAACGCTGTAATACCAAGTTTAATTCCTGATGCACCATCGAAATACCGTTTTCCAGGGCTTCTTTCGCCGAATGGAAATCGATCTCTTTTCCCTGAAAAAGAATGCTACCGGAATCTTTTTGATAGATCCCAAAAAGGCATTTTAATAATGTCGATTTACCGGCGCCGTTCTCACCCATTAACGCATGAATGGAGTGCGGACGAACCTTCAGGTTGACATTATCAAGAGCCTTGACGCCAGGAAACGATTTGTTGATGTTGCTCATCTCCAACAAATATTCGCCTGACCGTTCGCTATTATTGCTGACCATAGTTATACCTGGCTGCGTTCATGCAAGCCCCGTCCGGCGCACTAGCGCCAGCAGGAGTCTGGTTCTGTATCAGGAATAATCGGGCGTGGATAACCCACGCCCGCAACTCACATCACGATTATTTGCCGGTAAACTGGCTCAGGTTGTCTTTATCGACGCCCACGTAGGGGACGCGAACAATCTTGTTGTCAATTTTCCAGTTGGTGCCTGCCGCGGCGTCTTTCCCGTCGGCAAGGTTTTTCGCCAGCTCGAAGGTCGCTTTTGCCTGGTTGTTGGCATCGTTCAGCACAGTACCGGCCATCGCGCCGGATTTCACCAGCGCCAGGGCTTCCGGCAGGGCATCAACGCCGAACACCGGAATGCTGCTCTTGTTGTGCGCTTTCAGCGCTTCAACCGCGCCCATCGCCATGGCGTCGTTGTTAGCGATCACCACTTCAATCTTGTTGGCATTCGGGCCGGAGAGCCAGGCGTCCATTTTGTCTTTCGCCTGGGCGGTATCCCACATCGCGGTATCCAGCTGCAGCTGCTGGGTCTTCAGACCTTTATCATTCAGCTCTTTAATAACGTAAGTGGTACGCGCTTCCGCATCCGGATGGCCCGGCTCGCCTTTCAGCAGGACGTACTGGATCTGACCGTCTTTATTCAGATCCCAGTTCGGGTTGGCTTTCCAGTGCTTGGCGATCAGATCGCCCTGAATAATCCCGGACTCTTTCGAGTCGGTACCGACGTAATAAGCCTTGTCATAACTATCCAGCGCTTTGCGGGAAGGCTCTTTGTTGAAGAACACCACCGGAATATTCTGCCCGCGCGCCTTTTCAATCACCGTACCTGCGGCGGCCGGGTCAACCAGGTTAATCGCCAGCGCCTTCACGCCTTTCGCCAGCAGCACGTCAATCTGATCGTTTTGTTTCGACTGGTCGTTCTGCGAATCATTCATCAATAGCTGGACGTCTGGCGCGGATTTGCCATCTTTTTCAATCGCCTTACGCACTACCGACATAAAGTTGTCGTCATATTTATAAATCGTCACGCCGATACGGGTATCTGCTGCGTGTGCGGCGGCGCCAAATAACAGACCAGCCATTACAGCAGACAGGGTAAACACCTTCTTATTCATGGAATCTCCGGTTTTATTATGCAGGGTCATTATTGTGAGAAAATGCAGGCGGGATTTGTTGCATTAGTGTTACCGCACAACGCATTTCACGACGAAAATTCGGTCTTCCGTGTCGGGTAACGCTCCAGAAAAATACGACTGTAAAACTCGTTTAACGCCTTGTTCCTACTAAATAAAGTGAGGAATATCCATCACCTCGTGGTTCAGACTGGTAAACGCTGCCATCATAATCAGGCGAATGTTAATATACTGTGAATTTACTCACAAATTGAAAGCGGTTACATCCCGCGATCGCGTCAGTTAGTGATCGGCCCCACAGTTTGCCGCTGGGCAACGGAATGACGGCGCACCAGCGTCGGCATAAAGCAGTGCGTTGCCTCGCGATCCAGCTTGCCGGCCGCCCCCAGCAGCGCCAGCTCGGTGGCCAGCTTTGCCATCGACATTACCGGATAGCGCACGGTGGTGAGCTGAGGATCGGTGTAACGGGAAATAGGAATATCATCAAAGCCAATCAGCGACAGATGCTGCGGCACGACAATGCCGTTGTCCTTCAGCGTCGTCAGCGCGCCGGCCGCCATGCTGTCGTTATAGGCAAACACCGCGGTGAGGCCGAGATTGCGCCCCAGCAGTTCGACCATCGCCGCTTCACCGCCCTGCATATCCGGGGAGCCGGAACCGATCCAGCTGTCCGGGGCGATGATGCCTTGCTCCTGCAGCGCTTTGCTCCACCCTTCCCGGCGCATATCGTCATCTTCAATGCCGTGGTTTGAGGAGAGATAGCCGATGCGCTGGTGACCATGATTGAGCAGCATACGGGTGGCCATCAGCGCGCCGCTGACGTTGTCGAGTCCGACGCAGCGATGGGCATACCCCGGCACGATGCGGTTGATCAGCACCATCCCCGGGATATGTTGCATAAAGTCGCTCAGTTCATCATCGCTCAGCGCTTTCGAATGGACGATCAGCGCCGAGCAGCGCTGACGGATCAGCACCTCGATGGCGTGACGCTCTTTTTCCGCCTCGTGATAGCTGTTGCCGATCAGCACATATTTCTGATGCTGCTGAGCAACGGTATCCACTGCTTTCACCAGCGCGCCGAAGAAGGCGTCGGAGACGTCCATCACCACCACGCCGATGGTATCGCTGACCTGGGTGGCCAGCGCCTGGGCGTTGGCGTTGGGCCGGTAGCCCAGTTGGGTCACCGCTTTCATCACCACGTCGCGCGTATCCGGACTCACCAGCGCGCTGTTATTCAGCACCCGCGACACGGTGGCCACGGAAACGCCCGCCTGGCGGGCGACATCACGAATGGTGATCATACTCAGCGACCTTAAGAGAATTACAGCACGTCACATTCACCTCCTGTGCTTAGCAAGGAGGCTATTCTGGCAGCGACCCGCGGTCCGCTGCGTGAGTGAGGTCACACGGCTGGAAACGTTTACATCCGTTTTGTTAATGATTGTGATCGAGATCGTTATCTGGATGTGTCTTTCAATGATGTGCCTGACGCACGCAGGGTTAACTGACGCCACAGCCATTCCACCGGCCCCTGGCGGAAGCGGCGCAGCCAGAGCGATGAGACAAGGAGGTTAACGGCCCAGATGGGGGGGACAAAGGCCAGCAGCTGCAGACGATCGAAGCGCATAAACAGCCCAAGATGATAAAACAGGGTGGTGCAGATCAGGGTCTGCAGCAGGTAGTTGGTCAGCGCCATGCGTCCGACGCAGGCGATAGCGCCCACCAGGCGGAAACGGCAGAGCTGCGGCCAGTAGCCCCAGGCCAGCGCGGCATAGCCGATAGCCTGCAGCGGGGCGCTAAGTTCGCGCGGCGCCTGCAGTAAAAACGCGCACCAGCGATAGTCCCAGGCCAGATACCACTGGGCGAATATTGCCGGCAGATTGACCGCCATGCCGGCCGCCACCAGCAGCGCGCCGGTACGCCGGTAGTGACGCAGGCTAAACTGCCCCTTCAGCCAGCCGCTGCGCATCAGCGCCGCGCCCATCAGCATCATCCCAGCCAGCTGCCAGCCATACTGCGCGCCCAGCGCCAGCAGATTGTCAGATAGCATATCCGCCCGGTTGCTGACCGCCTCCATGCCACCGTGCAGCTTCCAGTACTGCTCATACTGCAGGTTCGCCGCGTCCGGCGCCCACGAGCGATTCGCCGCGGTCCCGGAGATCAGCCCCAACAGGACCAGCACTGCAATGCCGGTGAGGTAGAGCACCACCCCGGTGTTGAACAGCGATTTGACATGGTGCGCCTCACGCACCATGCGCCAGCTCACCAGCCCCACCAGGGCATAGGCCAGCAGAATATCGCCATCCCAGAAAAAAAGACCGTGAATGAAACCGAGCAGCGCCAGCAGCGTCAGCCGCGACTGGATCCAGCGCTTCCCTCGCGGAAGCAATAGCTGAAGACCGGCGCCAAACAGCAGCGCGAACAAGGTGAGAAACTTCACCTGCGCCAGCAGGTCGAGGAGCGCCCAGGTCCAGGCATCGCTAAGGGACGCGCTTCCTGACCAGGCGGGATTGAGATAAGCGGCCTTCGGCAAGCCGAAGGCGCTGATATTGAGAAGCAGGATACCGAGGATGGCGACGCCGCGGACAAAGTCCAGCGTGACATTTCTCTCCATGCACCCTGCTCCGTTTTAGTCGTGGTGACGTACTGCGCGCAGGAATTCCTGGCGGGTATTCTGGCTGGATTTAAACAGGCCGCCGAGAGAGGTGGTGGTGGTGGCGCTGGTCGCGTCGCGAATGCCGCGCGCCTTCACGCAATAATGCACCGCGTCAATGGATACCGCCACGTTGTTGGTGCCGAGCAGCGTCTGCAGCGCGATCAGGATCTGCTGCGTCAGACGCTCCTGGACCTGCGGACGTTGGGCGAAGAACTGCACGATGCGGTTGATTTTCGACAGGCCGATCACCGAATCTTTCGGGATATAGGCTACCGTCGCTTTACCATCGATGGTAACGAAATGGTGTTCGCAGGTGCTGGTCAGGGTGATATCGCGCACGGTGACCATTTCATCGACCTTCATTTTGTTTTCAATGACGGTGATTTTCGGGAAGCGAGAATAATCCAGCCCGGAGAAGATCTCATCGACATACATTTTGGCGATGCGATGCGGGGTCTCCATCAGACTGTCATCACTCAGATCCAGATTCAGCAGTTGCATAATCTCGGTCATATGACCGGTAATCAAACGCTTGCGTGTTTCGTTATCAATTTCTTGTACTGGCGCACGCATCGGCGTCTCCAGCCCACGAGCGACCAGCGCTTCATGAACGAGGACGGCTTCTTTACTCAGTGATGACATTTATGTTTCTCCTGCAGGTGTGGCGCTCTTTGCTTTTTCTGGGGGCAAAGTTTGTATTCATTGTGCGTGAGGTGGCGCACAGAATCCAGTAGCCGTAACGATAATTATTGAAATTGGCGCTGCCTTTTATTAGGGAGCGAAGCCATGCCTCAGGCGCAACGCCAAATCCTTATCGCCGTATCCGGAATGTTCCAACCGCTGTACGCATTCATAAGCGCCGTCGCTACACCGGCATGTTGGCTATAAGTTGCATTAATGATGCAGTAAGTTCTCAAAAGGAGAAAGTGAAAGTTGCTCACCGGCTAATGAAATATCTGTATTATGAACGTTTACGCGCACATCCCTTCCGAGGAGCCTTGCATGGAACTGCTTGAAGAGCATCGCTGTTTTGACGGCCAGCAACAACGCTGGCGTCATCACTCCCCTGTCCTGAACTGCGCCATGACGTTCAGCATTTTTTTACCGCCTGAGCGCGAAACGCCGCCGCCGGTGCTGTACTGGCTGTCGGGGCTGACCTGTAACGATGAGAACTTTACCACCAAGGCGGGCGCCCAGCGCATTGCCGCCGAGCTGGGCATCACGCTGGTGATGCCGGATACCAGCCCGCGCGGTGACGAGGCGGCCAACGACGACGGTTACGATCTCGGACAAGGCGCCGGCTTCTACCTGAACGCCACCGAGGCGCCCTGGGCGGCGCACTACCGAATGTACGATTACCTGCGTGACGAACTGCCCGCGCTTATTCGTAGCGAGTTTAGCGTCGGCGAACGCTGCGCCGTCAGCGGCCACTCGATGGGCGGCCACGGCGCGCTCATTATGGCGCTCAAAAATCCCGGCCGCTACGCCAGCGTCTCCGCCTTCGCGCCGATAGTCAATCCCTCCCAGGTCCCGTGGGGCAAGAAAGCGTTTACCGCCTATCTCGGCGCGGATGAATCGGCATGGCACTCCTGGGACAGCTGCGCGCTGATGCAGGCCAGCCGGCCGGAGGACGCCGTGCCGACGCTTATCGATCAGGGCGACAACGATCCATTCCTTGCCGGACAGCTGCAGCCGGCGGTACTGGCGGAGGTCGCGCGGCAGAAGGCCTGGCCGTTAACGCTGCGCATCCAGCCCGGTTACGACCACAGCTATTACTTTATTGCCTCGTTTATTGAAGACCATCTGCGCTTCCATGCGCAGCATCTCTTTGGCTAAACGCCAATGCGCCGCGAAGCTGCTTCGCGGCGCATGTTCAGGCCTACAGGACGCGTTTTAGCGCCGGCAATCAGAAGCGATAATCCACCGCCATAAAGTAGCGACGGCCTTCTTCGGTATAGCTGTAGTCGTCCCGGCTCAGATCTTTATCACCCACGTTCTGCACCCCGGAGCGCAGTTTCACGTTTTTGGTCACCTGCCATGCCGCGCCAACGTCAAACAGGGTGTAGCCGCCCGGCGTTTTGCCGGTGGCGCTCACCGCGCGCTGCTGGCCGGTATAGTTGGCCGTCACGTAGAAGGACCAATCGTCCAGCGGTTTCCAGTCGAGCGTGCCGTTGGCGGTATGGAACGGCAGCGTCTGCAGCGGTTTGTCGCCGCCATTGCTCAGATCGCGACCATCGTTGTAGGTGTAGTTCACCGTCAGCTTCCACTCATCGCCAAACGGGATCTTCACCTCCGTCTCCACCCCTTTGATGCGGGCTTTGTTGACGTTGAAATAGCGGAAGATCGGCACGCGCTTGCCGTTGACGGTTTTCCAGCCGACAAAGTTCGGGTAGCCCGGCGCTTCGCTGGCGCTGGAGGTGCGCAGAACATCGATCATGTCGTCGACATTATTCTGGAAGGTGGTGATGCTGCCTTCGACATTTTCAAGCCAGCCCTCTTCCCCGCGGTAGTAGAGACCGAGCTCGAAGCTTTCGCTGGTTTCCGGTTTCAGATCCGGGTTACCGACGATGCTGCACGAGCCGCGACAGGAGTTGGTGGTCCAGTCGGGGTTAAGCTGCAGCAGCGACGGGGCTTTAAACGCCGTCGCCCAGCCGCCTTTGACGGTGACGGTATCGGTGGCGTTATACACCAGATAGGCGCGCGGGCTCCAGTGATCGCCATAGGTCTGATGGTCGTCCATACGAATGCCGGTGGTCAGCGCCAGCGGCTCGATGATGCGCCATTCGTCTTCGATAAACAGGGCGTACTGGCTGGCCGACGTTGACTGGCCGCCGCTGCTCAGGTTGACCGGATCTTTCAGTTTGTCGTGGCGCCATTCGCCGCCGAAGGTCACCAGCTGGTTAATCATGCCCAGCGGCAGGACATACTTGCCGTCGATGGCATTGCTTTCCGAGGTAATAGTCCCGCTCTGCCCTGGATTTTTGTTATCCACCTTTTCGCCGTAGAACTTGAGCTCGCTATTGCCGATATCCCAGCGGCCGTTATGGCTCAGAGAGTAGTTCTCCCGCTCAAGGCGGTTGCGGTCAAGGGAATCGGAATCGCGATCCTGACGGTCAAAGCCGTAGCCTGCGGTAAAATCGTGGTTTTCGTTCGGCGTCCAGGCGAATTCAACATTGCCATCGCGGCTGGTGAAGCCCTCGATGCGCGGCGTCTCGCCGGTGGCATTACTGGATGACTGCGGATCGTCCTTGGCGCGTTTTGCCAGGCTGCCGTAGGCCTTCATTCCAAGTACGCCGTCGATCAGCGGGCCGCTGGTGAAGAACTGGCCGTTATAGGTATCCCCGCGATCGCGGTGCTCCTGAATAGTGGTATCAGCACTCAGCGTCCCGGTCCATTTCTGGCCGATTTTTTTGGTAATAATGTTGACCACCCCACCGAGCGCATCGGAGCCGTAAAGGGAGGACATCGGGCCGCGCACCACTTCGATACGCTCAATAGCATCCACCGGGATCCAGTTAAGGTCGAAGTCATTGTGGCGGAAGACGGCGTTCCGCGAGTTAACGCGCTTGCCGTCGACCAGGATCAGGGTATAGCTGCTGCTCAGACCGCGGATGCTAACGCCCTTGCGGTTATCCCCTTCGTTGGTGAGCTGGACCCCAGGCACATCGCGCAGCACGTCTTTCAGGTTCTGAACAGGTTTGCGTTGTAAATCCTGTTGGGTGATGACGCTGATGCTCGCCGGCGCGTCTTTGACATTCTGTTCAGTGGCCGAGGCGGTCACCACCAGCGTTTCTTCATTCACATCGGCCAGAGCCGGAAACGCCAACGATACGACGGACGCAGACAATCCCGCCCGGATAAAAGGGTTTAACCTGAACATTCCAAATCTCCATGAGGTGTACAACCAAACAAACAACAAGGTGCTGCTCACACGCGCTGGCGGCTTGCCGCTCTGTCGGCGGCATGCTCGCGCTGTTTTCTCGTCGATGTGGCTGGTCGCCCGGTGTCAGTCTGTACAAGCGGCAGAGACGGGGAGTGGCTTCATCCGTAATGGGCGAAAATGATAAAGATAATGATTACGATTATCAATATAATTATGAAGAATTGTGACAAGCTGTAACCGCACAAACATAAAAAAAGCCCTCTGTTCAGAGGGCTTCCGGGTGATGACAAATCTGTCTTCGTTATTGTGCTCACATGTCTGCCGGGTGGCGGCTTCCGCCTTACCAGGCCTACGAAACATCGCAATATCAATCAGTTACGCGGTTATCTGTAGGCCCGCGCAAGCGCAGCGCAGCCGGGCAATCCCTGAAGATTGCACTTTGCCAGCAATATAAAGCCCTCTTCACAGAGGGCTTTTATCGCACAATCGCGAAGATTAACGCTTAAAGCGGTCCGGGAAGGTCATTTCGCTGTAGCGAACAAAGCGGGTGCCTTTCGCCAGCTTGTAACCAAACCAGATGACGAGGAACAGCGGAATACCGATGTAGGTCGCCGCCACGCCGCCCCAGTCAATGGTGTCCTTGAGGAACGCTTCGTAGTTCTGTCCGAGGGTGATGATCAGGCACAGCACGAAGGCGAAGATCGGCCCCAGCGGGAAGAACCCGGAACGATACGGCAGATTATTAATATCGTTACCCTGCAGGACGTAGCCGCGACGGAAACGATAGTGGCTGATCGCAATACCCAGCCAGGCGATAAAGCCCGTCATCCCGGAGGTGTTCAGCAGCCACAGGTACACCGTCTGGTTGCCAAACATGGAAGTCAGGAAGCACAGCGCCGCGATCACGGTGGTCGCGTACAGCGCGTTACGCGGCACGCCGCCACGCGACAGCTTCGAGAAAATGCGCGGCGCTTTACCGTCGCAGGCCAGGGTGTACAGCATACGCGTGGAGGCGTACATCCCGGAGTTCCCCGCCGACAGCACGGCAGTCAGGATAACGGCGTTCATGATCGCCGCCGCCGACAGCAAACCGGCATGCTGGAACACCAGGGTGAACGGGCTGACGGAGATATCCTTCACATCGTTGCGCAGCAGACTCGGATCGGTATACGGAATGATCAGGCTGATAATCAGGATCGCGAAGACGTAAAACAGCAGGATACGCCAGAAGACCTGGCGCACCGCGCGCGGAATGTTCTTCTCCGGATTTTCAGATTCACCGGCAGCGATGCCGATAAGCTCGGTGCCCTGGAACGAGAAGCCGACAATCATCGCCACGCCAATCATCGCCGAGAAACCGCCGGCGAACGGCGCATCCGCGATCCCCCAGTTGCTCCAGCCGGCTGGCTGCGCCCCTTTGAAGATGCCGACAATCATCATCACGCCGACGATGATAAAGATAATGACGGTGGCCACTTTTATCAGCGAGAACCAGTATTCCGCCTCGCCAAAGCCGCGCACCGAGATCCAGTTCAGCAGGAACATGATGCCGAGGAACAAGGCGCTCCAGATCCAGCCCGGAGTGTCGGGGAACCAGTAGCTCATCACCAGCTGTGAGGCCACGAGGTCAACGGCGATCGTCACCGCCCAGTTGTACCAGTAGTTCCAGCCCAGCGCGAAGCCGAAGCCTTCTTCAACATAATTCTGCCCGTAGGTGGCGAAGGAACCGGATACCGGCATAAACGCCGCCAGCTCGCCGAGGCTGGTCATCAGGAAATAGACCATCAAACCGATCAGAATATAAGACAGCAGCGCCCCGCCGGGACCTGCTTGCGAAATGGTTGCGCCAGAGGCAACAAAAAGACCCGTACCGATGGAACCGCCGATGGCGATCATGGTCAAGTGGCGCGCCTTCAGTTCACGACGTAGCGTGGGCGCTTCTGTGGTTTTAGTTTCCGAAACCATGTGATAATGCTATCCATCCAAAAAATGAGGCGCGATTGTAGCAGACGATCGGGGTTCCATCCGGTACAAATGCAAAGTTATAAGAGAGCTTCATGATCGCCCGCAAATTATTAGTAAAGCACTAACCTGCGGAATTGCCAGCGAATTCCCCCCGTAATCAGGCGATAAAACCGGGCTGCTACACCTGGCAATAGTGCAGAAAACGTTGTAATGCTTTAGAAATATGCTTCTGCCGGTGATGGATCCGCCACAGCGTGCGCGTCAGCCGGGGCAATGGCACTTTCAGCTCCGCCAGCGTGCCCGAGGCAAGCTGTTCGGCAATCACCCGCCGCGATAGACAGCTGATGCCCAGGCCATGCCTGACTGCGTGCTTGATCGCCTCTGAATTGCCCAGCTCCATGCCCAGATGAAACGCCGGCAGATGCGACAGCAGAACGTAATCGACAATCTCCCGGGTGCCGGAGCCATGCTCGCGCAGGATCCACGGCGCCTCAGCCAGTTGCTGCAGGGTCACCTCCCCCGCCAGCAGCGGTGAGTTGGGCGCGGCAAACACCACCAGTTCATCCTCCAGCCACGGCTCGGCAATAATATCGGCGGCATGGCACGGCCCCTCAATCAGGCCGAAATCCACCCGCAGGTCGGCGACGGCGTTGATGACGTCCAGGCTGTTGCCGACGCTCAGCTCGACCGGCAGATCCGGGAAGTCATGACGATAGCGGGCAATAATCTCCGGCATAATATAGTTGCCGATGGTGCTGCTGGCGTAGACTCGGATCGCCCCGTTATCGCCGCGAAACAGCTGCTCGATCTCCAGGGCCCGCTCCAGCAGCGCCAGCGCACGCGGGTACAGCAGCCGTCCATGCTCATTCACCACCAGTCGTTTACCGACGCGGTCAAACAGCTGCACGCCGAGCTGCCCTTCCAGATCGGTCAGCGCGGCGCTGACCGCGGATTGCGAAAGCGCCAGCATCTGTGACGCCTGAGTGGTCGACCCACTCTTGTGGACTTCGGCGAACACTTCCAGCTGCCGCAGCGTAATATGCATAACCCACCCGTTTAGTAATCCAACCTGAATAACCTTCCTTACTATGGTGACACAAATCGAGGCGGCTGACGGAAGGAAAATCCGCTTATATCACAAAATCATCGTCTTGCCGGCGAGACCGCCCCGCTTCTGCCTAACCCGCTCTCGCCCCGTTGTAACCGGCGAAGCGGCCATTAACCACTTATTACGATTGATTATAAACATATAATCAATTTTATATTTAATCCCGCGCGGCGTAACCTTTAGGCAGACAAAGGAGAAGGTTATGACAGCACTCACTTTACCCACCAAACATCGTTCCCTGTGGCATTTTGTCCCAGGCCTGGCGCTGACCGCCGCTCTGACCGGCGCCGCCCTGTGGGCCGGTAGTTTCCCGGCCATCGCCGGCGCGGGCTTTAGCGCCCTGACCCTCGCTATCCTGTTCGGAATGGTCGTCGGCAACACGGTCTACCCGAAAATCTGGCAGCCCTGCGACGGCGGGGTGATCTTCGCCAAGCAGCATCTGCTGCGCCTGGGGATCATCCTCTACGGCTTTCGCCTGACGTTCGCCCAGATTGCCGACGTCGGCGTGAGCGGTATTTTGATTGACGTTCTGACGCTCTCCAGTACCTTTTTCATCGCCTGCTTCCTTGGCCAGAAAGTGTTTGGTCTCGATAAACACACCAGCTGGCTGATCGGCGCCGGCAGCAGCATCTGCGGCGCGGCGGCCGTGCTCGCCACCGAGCCGGTGGTCAAAGCCGAAGCCAGTAAAGTGACGGTTGCCGTCGCTACAGTGGTTATCTTCGGTACCATCGCCATCTTCCTCTACCCGGCGATGTACCCGCTGCTGGCGCACTGGTTTACCCCGGAGAACTACGGGATCTATATGGGCTCCACCATGCATGAAGTGGCGCAGGTTGTTGCCGCCGGCCATGCGGTCAGCCCGGACGCGGAGAACGCGGCGGTTATCGCCAAAATGCTGCGCGTCATGATGCTGGCTCCGTTCCTGCTGTTCCTGGCGGCGCGTGTTAAACAGCTGACCCCGGCAGGCAACGGCGAGAAAAGCAAAATCACCATTCCGTGGTTCGCCATTATGTTCATCCTGGTGGCGGTGTTTAACTCCTTCCATCTGCTGCCGAAAGCCGTGGTGGATATGCTGGTGACGCTGGATACCGTCCTGCTGGCGATGGCAATGGCCGCCCTCGGGGTCACCACCCACGTCAGCGCGCTGAAAAAAGCCGGGGCGAAACCGCTGCTGATGGCGCTGATGCTGTTCGTCTGGTTGATTGTCGGCGGCGGGGTCATTAACGTCGCTATCCACAGCCTGATGGCATAAAGCACTACATCTTTCTCCAGTTAAGCCGCTATCATTACCCACCCCCCAGCGGCTTTAACTGGAGTTTTTTTTATGAAATACGTAGGAGCGCACGTGAGCGCCTCAGGTGGACTGGCCAATGCCGCCATTCGCGCCGCCGAAATCGAAGCAACCGCCTTCGCCCTCTTCACCAAGAACCAGCGCCAGTGGCGCGCCGCGCCGCTCAGCGACGAGACCATCGCCGAATTCAAAGCCGCCTGTGAAAAGTATCACTTTGGCCCGGGGCAGATCCTGCCGCACGACAGCTACCTGATTAACCTTGGCCACCCGGTGGAAGAAGCGCTGGAAAAATCCCGTGATGCTTTCATTGATGAAATGACCCGCTGCCAGCAGCTGGGGCTGACGCTGCTCAACTTCCACCCCGGCAGCCATCTGCAGCAGATCCCGGAGGAGGAGTGCCTGGCGCGCATCGCCGAATCGATCAATATCGCGCTGGCGAAGACCGAAGGCGTTACTGCGGTGATCGAAAACACCGCTGGCCAGGGCAGCAACCTCGGCTTTAAGTTCGAGCACCTCGCGGCCATCATCGACGGCGTGGAAGATAAATCCCGCGTCGGCGTCTGCATTGATACCTGCCATGCTTTCGCCGCCGGCTACGACCTGCGCAGCGCCGAAGCCTGCGAAAAAACCTTCGCCGCCTTCGAACGCATCGTCGGTTTTCAGTATCTGCGCGGCATGCATCTCAACGATGCCAAGAGCGCCTTCGGCAGCCGGGTCGACCGTCACCACAGCCTGGGGGAAGGCAACATCGGCCACGATTGCTTCAGCTGGATCATGCAGGACAGCCGCTTCGACGGTATTCCGCTGATTCTGGAAACCATCAACCCGGATATCTGGGCGGAAGAGATTGCCTGGCTGCGGGCGCAGCAGATTGCCGAAGTGGCGTAAATAGAGACAAAAAAAGGGCCGAACAATCGGCCCTTTTTTATTGCGGTAGGATTATGCCGCTTTTTCAACTTCCGCTGTTTGCGCCTCAGGGCGTTTCAGCACGGCGTAGGCAAGGCCCGCCACCAGCGTTCCGGCAACAATCGCCAGCAGGTAGCCCAGCACCGGCGTAATCGCCCCCGGGATCAGCAGAACAAACAGCCCGCCGTGCGGCGCCATCAGTTTCGCGCCGACCGCCATGGAGATAGCGCCGGTTACCGCGCCGCCGACGATACAGCACGGCAGAACGCGCATCGGGTCACGGGCGGCAAAAGGAATCGCCCCTTCCGAGATAAAGCACAGGCCAAGAACCAGCGCGGCTTTGCCCCCTTCCCGCTGCCCTTTGTCGAACTTATTGCGCGCTACCAGCGTCGCGATACCCATCGCCAGCGGTGGCACCATACCGGCCGCCATGATCGCCGCCATCGGCGCATAGGTCTGGGTACTCAGCAGGCCAACGCCAAAGGCATAGGCCGCTTTGTTTACCGGCCCGCCCATATCGGTACACATCATCGCGCCGAGGATCGCGCCCAGCAGAACCGCGTTGGCGGTGCCCATGGTTTGCAGCCAGTGGGTCAGCCAGGCGAGGATACCGGCTACCGGTTTACCGATCAGATAGATCATTGCCAAACCCACGATCAGACTGGAGACCAGCGGAATGATCAGGATTGGCTTCAGGGCTTCCATACTCTGCGGCAGTTTCAGCTTCGTGCTGATGGCTTTCGCCACATAACCGGCAAGGAAACCAGCGATGATCCCGCCGATAAAGCCGGAGCCGCCGCTAACCGCCAGCATACCGCCGATAAGGCCCGGGGTCAGACCCGGACGGTCGGCAATGGAGAAGGCGATAAAGCCTGCCAGTACCGGCACCATCAGCGCGAAGGCCGAGCCGCCGCCGATCTGCATCAGCGCCGCCGCCAGGGTGTCTTTCACTTCAAACGCTTTGATCCCGAAGGCAAAGGAGAGCGCGATACACAGGCCCCCGGCCACTACCATCGGCAGCATATAGGAGACGCCGGTCAGCAGGTGGCGATAGGCGCCCGCCGACTCTTTTTTCCCTTCAGCAGCCGCCTGAGGTTTGCCGGATGGCTGGTACGGTTTGGCTTCCGCCACCGCTTTATCCAGCTCCTGGGCGGTTTTCTTCAGCGCCAGACCGGTGGTGGTGCGGTACATCGGCTTGCCGGCGAATTTCGCCAGGTCCACCTCGATATCGGCAGCGACGATCACCAGATCCGCCTCGGCCACCTCTTCCGGGGTGATGGCATTGCCCGCCCCAACGGAGCCGCGGGTCTCCACCTTCACCCACCAGCCGCGTTTTTTGGCTTCGGTTTCGATGGCTTCTGCCGCCATAAAGGTGTGGGCGACGCCGGTCGGACAGGCGGTGACCGCGACAATGCGTTTCTGCCCCTGAGCGGCGGCCGGAACGGCTACCGCCGCTGGCGCAACGTAGGGCTTAGCGTGGTCTTTCGCTTCTCCCAGGAACAGCTCCGGATGGGCGACAGCACGGTTAATATCGCCCAGGTAAACGTTTTTACCATTCAGCGCGCTATCGGCCGGCAGCGCGGTTCCCAGCACGATGGCCAGTTCGGCGTCATTCGGGTTATCAATCAGCTCAAGGTGCGCTTTCGGCGCCGCGGCACCCAGCAGGGTTTTCGCCATGTAGGCGCGCGCCTGTCCGAGTCCGGCATCAATAATCAGCAGCGTTTTCATTATGCCTCTCCTGCTGTCAATTAAAGGGTTGTAAGTCGACGCGCGCCATCATCGCGGCCAACTGGGTACGGTCGGTAATTCCTACATTGCTCTGGCTGACGGCCAGGGCAGCGACGGCGGTCGCCAGGCGCAGGGTATGCTCGCTGGATTCACGCATCAGCAGGCCGTAAATCAGGCCGCCGACCATCGAATCGCCGGCGCCAACGGTACTGACTACTTCCACTGAAGGTGGTTTAGCAATCCACTCCCCAGAGGCGTTCACCCACAGCGCGCCCTCTTCGCCCAGGGAGATCACCACGTGGGCAATACCCTGCTCGCGCAGCGCATGGGCGGCGTCGATAACATCTTTCATCTCCGGCAGCTTGCGGCCAGCCCAGATTTCCAGTTCGCGACGGTTCGGTTTCACCAGCCACGGCGCCGCTTTTAGTCCGGCAACCAGCGCTTCGCGGCTGCTGTCGAAAATAATGCATGGGCACTGACTGCGCAGACGGGTCATCCAGTCGGTGAAGGCTTCCGGGCTAACGCCGGACGGCAGGCTGCCGCTGACGCAGACCATATCGAACTGCCCGAGCCAGCTCAGGGAGTCGTTGACGAAGCGTTCCCAGTCGCCCGGGGTGACTTCAAAGCCGGAGAAGTTGAAATCGGTCACTTCGCCATCTTTTTCCGTCAGCTTAACGTTGATACGGGTCCGGCCCTGCACCACCTGGAAACGGTTGGCGATCCCCAGCTCGCTGAACAGCTGCTGAAAGCCGTCCTGGTTGTCTTTACCCAGGAAACCGCCGACGGTGACGTCAATGCCGAGATCTTTCAGCACTTTCGCCACATTAATGCCTTTCCCGGCGGCGTGCAGGCCGGTGGTGCGCACCAGGTTCACTTCACCGCGTTCAATCTCCGGGGTGAATCCCACCAGGTCGTATGCCGGGTTTAACGTAATCGTTGCTACACGTCTGCTCATTTATGCGCCCTCCCCAAGGCCTGCGGCGATCGCTTCGCCAATCGCATCCAGCGCTTGTTGCGCATCCTCACCCTGCGCGGTAAAACGCAGACGGTGACCTTTTTTCACACCCAGCGCCACAACCTTCATCAGGCTGCGACCGTTAGCCGGCTTGCCGGAACCGTCGAGATTGGTAACGGTGATGTCGCTGGAAAATTGTTTAATGGTGTTGACCAGCATGGTGCCCGGACGGGCATGCAGGCCGTGTTCATTGCGCACCACGAATTCGGCGCTCAGCACATCTTCGGCAATGGCGTCGTCGCTGGTCAGCAGCGCCAGCACGGTGGCGGCGTCGGCTTTCAGCAAATGTTCAGCTTTCTTGTCCAGCAGCAGCTTGCTCAGACGGTTCAGCACTGCGGTCGGCTGCTCGTCGGCCATCGCCACCGTGACCAGCAGGGAAACCGGCTGCTCGTCGCGGGTAAAGGCGTTAGCCGCGCGGCTGACCGCCACGGCGCTGCGCAAATTGCCTTCCGCACTGTCGTTCAGCCAGACGCCCTGACCGAGGTTCAGCGGCGTATCGTTAATGACGTGGCTAACGAAGGCGGCATCGACAGCGCCAACTTCTTTCAGACGCGCCGCGTTCAGCGCCTGCAGGGTCAGCAGATCGCTGGCCGCGACGTCGAGACTGAGGGTCTCGTTATCCAGCTTCAGCGCTTCGCTCTGCTTCTCTCCCATCAGCAGCGTACGCAGCTCTTCCGCGGTGGTGGCGGACTGCAGCTGCGCGGCGACCGCGTCATCGCTCAGCACGTGGGTCAGCTGACGCAGCAGGCCGAGGTGTTCATCTGAGCTGGCGGCAATCCCGATCGCCACATAGGCGGTCTGCCCTTCACCCCAGGTGACGCCCTGCGGGAACTGAAACACCTGAACGCCGGTCTTCAGCACCTGGTCACGCGTATCCGTCGTGCCGTGCGGGATCGCGATCCCGTTGCCGAGGAAGGTCGAGGTCTGCTGCTCGCGAGCCAGCATGCCGTTCACGTAGCCATCGGCCACGTTGCCGGCGCTGACCAGCGCGGCGGCGACCTGCCGGATGGCCTCTTCTTTATTACCGGCCTGCTGGCCGGGATGAATATCCTGCACAGATAACTGGAACATGGTTCTCCTCTCCTGCTGAATTGAATCGTTTCAGCTAACTTGAGAAAAAAGGCGCCATCTGACGGGGAACGGATTGCCGAATGACGCTGAAACGTTTCAAGAATTTTGTACCTTTCTTGCTCAACGCGCAAGGTACGTCAGCGACTTGATTGCAGAACTTAGAGGTACTGCACACTTTTGCTGAAGCCTTAGCTATCGACCGCCTAGAACGTCAGCTTTTTGCTGAACTCTATATTTTGAAACGCCTTTTTAATTATTCGTGCCATACTACTGTTTATTTTTAGCCAGCGGGCGTAAACTCCGCGCCGTCTCCTGAAACTACAGAAAACCAAACCCATGGAAAACCGTAGCGCCGCTCTCCCCCGACGCGGGTTCGATGTCACCTCTTCCGCCTTCTTAATCGTCGCCTTTCTGACGGGCATTGCCGGGGCGCTGCAAACCCCGACCCTGAGCCTGTTTCTGACCAACGAAGTGCACGTCCGCCCGGCGATGGTCGGTTTCTTTTTTACCGGCAGCGCGGTTATTGGCATTCTGGTCAGTCAGTTCCTCGCCGGCCGCTCCGACCGTCAGGGCGATCGCAAGCAGCTGATTGTCGTCTGCTGTCTGCTGGGGGTGCTGGCCTGCGTACTCTTTGCCTGGAACCGCAACTATTTCATTTTGCTGTTCATCGGCGTTTTTCTCAGCAGCTTTGGATCGACCGCCAACCCGCAGATGTTTGCCCTCGCGCGGGAGCATGCCGACAGGACCGGCCGCGAAGCGGTGATGTTCAGCTCCATTTTACGTGCCCAGGTCTCCCTGGCATGGGTGATTGGTCCCCCGCTGGCCTACGCCCTGGCGATGGGATTTGGTTTTACCGCGATGTATCTCAGCGCCGCGGCGGCGTTTATCGTCTGCGGGATCATGGTCTGGCTATTCTTGCCCAGCATGCGCAAAGCAAAGCCGGTAGCGACCGGCCGGCTGGAAGCTCCGCGCACGCACCGCCGCGATGCGCTGCTGCTGTTCAGCATCTGCACCCTGATGTGGGGTACTAACAGCCTGTACATCATTAACATGCCGCTGTTTATCATTAACGAGCTGCATCTGCCGGAGAAGCTGGCGGGGCTGATGATGGGCACCGCCGCCGGACTGGAAATTCCGACCATGCTGATTGCCGGTTACTACGCCCGGCGTTTCGGCAAACGCTTTCTGATGCGTCTTTCTGCAGTGGCCGGGGTGCTGTTTTACGTCGGCATGCTGACGGTGCATACGCCAGCGCTGCTGCTGGCGATGCAGGTGCTGAACGCCATCTATATCGGGATCCTCGCCGGGATCGGCATGCTCTATTTCCAGGACCTGATGCCGGGGCAGGCGGGCGCGGCCACCACCCTCTATACCAATACTACCCGCGTCGGCTGGATCATTGCCGGTTCACTGGCGGGGGTAGTGGCGGAGATCTGGAGCTATCACGCGGTGTTCTGGATTGCGCTGGCGATGGGTATCGCCGCTCAGGCTTGCCTGTGGCGGATCAGGGACGTGTAAGCACATTGGTTTCCATCCCTCTCATCTGCTGCGTTGAGCTCAGGGCGCGGTGGCCAGCTCAAGCTCCAGCAGCCAAGTGATCGCTTCATCGCGGTGGGTGAGGCACATCTCCGGCGAGGGCTGCAGGCTGACGCACACCTTCGGGCGCAGAGGGGAACCGAAAATAAGGCATAAATTGCGCTCGGAAAGCTGGATACAACGGGTGTTAGCCGGCTTGCCCTGCGGCATGCCGGGGATCGGCGATGATATAGAGGGGGCGATGCAACATGCGCCACAATCAGTACGACATTCCACAACCCGACTCCCAAACGCTCATTTTGCGCCACAGCCTAAACGTTTTGCCAGAAGATAGCAAAACTCGCGAAATCCGCTTGCCTGAACGCCCGGGCGCGAGTAGTTTTACGCGATATTTTTGACTCGTTAAGTGACAGGATTACTGCAATGCCAAGAGCGAATGAAATTAAAAAAGGTATGGTGCTGAATTACAACGGCAAGCTGCTGATTGTGAAAAATATTGATATTCAGTCACCCAGCGCCCGCGGTGCTGCGACACTGTATAAAATGCGCTTCTCCGATGTGCGCACCGGCCTGAAAGTAGAAGAGCGCTTCAAAGGCGACGATATCGTCGATACCGTCACCCTGACCCGCCGTTTCGTCGACTTCTCCTACGTCGATGGCAACGAATACGTGTTCATGGATAAAGAAGACTATACCCCTTACACCTTTACCAAAGAGCAGATTGAAGAAGAGCTGCAGTTTATTCCGGAAGGTGGGATGCCGGACATGCAGGTGCTGACCTGGGACGGCCAGCTGCTGGCGCTGGAGCTGCCGCAGTCCGTTGACCTGGAAATTATCGAAACCGCGCCGGGTATTAAAGGCGCGTCCGCCAGCTCCCGCACCAAGCCAGCCACCATGAGCACCGGCCTGGTGATTCAGGTGCCGGAATACCTGACCACCGGTGAGAAAATCCGCATTCATATCGAAGAGTGCCGCTATATGGGCCGCGCGGATTAATCATCGGTAACGCCCCGACAGTAAAAAAGGACAGCGCTGGCTGTCCTTTTTATTATCCCCATTGCCGCGATTACAGCAGTTCAGGGTATTTGGTCATTTTCAGCGCCAGCTCGACGCCGCGCACTTCCGCCATCCCCTTGAGACGGCCAATCGCCGAATAGCCTGGGTTGGTTTTCTTGCGCAGATCGTCGAGCATCTGATGACCATGATCCGGACGAAATGGGATCGGGCGCAGATCGCCGGCCTGTTTACGCCGCTGCTCTTCACGCAGGATAGCATCCACCACCGCCACCATATTGACGTCGCCGCTAAGGTGCGCCGCCTCGTGGAAGGTTTTTGGGTTTGCTTCACGGCAGGTAGAGCGCAGATGGGTAAAATGGATGCGATCGCCAAAGGTCTCCACCATCTTCACCAGATCGTTATCGGCGCGAACGCCATACGATCCGGTACACATGGTGAAGCCATTATTAATGCTGTCCACCGTCTCCTTCAGCCACTGCATATCTTCGATGGTCGACACGATACGCGGCAGGCCAAGGATCGGCCGCGGCGGATCGTCCGGATGCACAGCCAGGCGGATCCCTACCTCTTCGCATACCGGCACGATGGCGCGCAGGAAATAGGCCATATTTTCACGCAGCTGCGCTTTATCAATGTGGTCGTACTCCGCCAGACGCGCGCGGAACTGGTCAAGGGTGTAGCCCTCTTCCGCTCCCGGCAGGCCGGCGATGATATTGCGAGTCAGTTTATCGATATCTGCTTCGCTCATCGCCTTGAAATAGACCTCAGCCTGACGCTGCTCTTCTTCACTGTAATCCGCTTCCGCTCCCGGGCGTTTAAGGATATGCAGCTCAAAGGCGGCGAAAGCGATCTGATCGAAACGCAGCGCCCGGGAGCCGTCCGGCAGCTCATATTCCAGATCGGTGCGCGTCCAGTCGAGGATCGGCATAAAGTTGTAGCACACGGTATCGATGCCGCAGGCCGCGAGGTTGCGGATGCTCTGCTGATAGTTGGCAATCCAGGTCGCATACTGCCCGCTGTGGGTTTTAATATCCTCGTGGACGGGAATGCTTTCGACGACCGACCAGGTCAACCCTTTTGCCGCTAACAGCGCCTGACGCGCTTTAATCTCGTCGACCGGCCATACCTGACCGTTTGCAATATGGTGCAGCGCAGTGACGACGCCGGTCGCCCCCGCCTGCCGTACATCATCAAGCGATACCGGATCGTTCGGCCCATACCACCGCCAGGTTTGCTCCATCGCTATGTCCTCACAAAAGTTGTTATACCAATAATGGCGATACTCATGACGACTACCATACATGTTTCTCACCTGGCTGCAAACAGTGCTGGCCTATTGATTGATCCAGCTCACAGTCAGCGGATAATTTCGGCTTACCAATTTAACTTCCTGTCATATAACTTTAGACTGGCATTGTTAATAAGCAGTTAAACAGGTGTGGGAAGAATGACAACAATTGCAACCGCTACGCTACCGAAGAACGTGCAATACCCTCAATACGATCGCGGCCAGCTCCGCTCGCGTATTGTCCATTTCGGCTTTGGCGCGTTTCACCGTGCGCACCAGGCGCTGCTCACCGATCGCGTGCTGAATAACGTCGGCGGCGACTGGGGGATCTGTGAAATCAGTCTGTTCAGCGGCGACACGCTGATGAGCCAACTTCGCGAACAGGACCATCTGTTTACCGTGCTGGAAAAAGGCGCCGACGGCAACCAGCCCATTGTGATCGGCGCGGTGCACGAATGTCTGAACGCCAGGCTCGATTCGCTGGCGGCGATTATCGAAAAATTTTGCGAGCCGCAGGTAGCGATTGTCTCGCTGACCATTACGGAAAAAGGCTACTGCATCGATCCGGCGACCGGGAAACTGGATCCGACGCATCCGCGCATTATTCACGATCTGGAGAATCCGACGCTGCCGCAGTCAGCTCCCGGTATTTTAGTTGAAGCGCTGGCCCGCCGCCGGGAACGAGGCCTTCCGCCCTTTACCGTGCTCTCCTGCGATAATATCCCCGACAACGGTCACGTGGTAAAAAATGCCGTCCTCGGCATGGCGGAAAAACGCAGCCCGGCGCTGGCGGACTGGATCGCCGACAACGTCAGCTTCCCGGGCACCATGGTGGATCGCATTGTTCCCGCGGCCACACCGGAGTCGCTGGCGGAAATCGCCGCCGTGCTGGGGGTCGACGATCCCTGCGCCATCAGTTGCGAACCCTTCATTCAGTGGGTGGTCGAAGATCACTTTGTCGCCGGGCGACCCGCCTGGGAGACGGCGGGCGTGCAGATGACCGATGACGTGTTGCCCTGGGAGCAAATGAAGCTGCGGATGCTCAACGGCAGCCACTCTTTCCTCGCCTGGCTTGGCTATCTGGCAGGGCATGCGCACATTAGCGACTGCATGCGGGATGAGGTCTTCCGCCGCGCCGCCCGCCAGCTGATGCTTGACGAACAGGCTCCGACGCTGACCATTACCGGCGTTGATCTGCTGGCCTATGCCGACAGCCTCATCGCCCGCTTCAGCAATCCGGCGCTCAAACACCGCACCTGGCAAATCGCCATGGACGGTAGCCAGAAGCTGCCCCAGCGCATGCTCGATGGCATCCGCGTACATCTGGCGCGCGACAGCCGTTGGCCGCTGCTGGCTCTCGGCGTGGCCGGCTGGATGCGCTACGTCAGCGGCACGGACGACGCCGGTCAGACGATCGACGTGCGCGATCCGCTGGTCGACAAGATCCGGCAGCGGGTGGCCCAGAGCGATGAGCAGCAGCGCGTCGACGCCCTGCTGGGGCTGGAGGAAATATTTGGCCGCGACCTGCCGCACAACGCCCAGTTTGTCGCCGGGATCCGCGCCGCCTGGCAACAGCTGGCGACGCACGGCGCCCGCGAGGCCGTCGCCCGCGCGCTGAATTCTTAACAATATTTGCGCTTATGCGGACAGAATTCTCTTCTGTCCGCCTCAGGACTTCTCTTTTCCCCCTTTTTTCGTCAGGATAGGCGTAACTGTTACAACATTACATTTATCCTGGAGAAAAGAGTGACCAGAACCAATTTGATCACCGGCTTTCTCGGCAGCGGTAAGACGACCTCGATTCTTCATCTGCTGGCGCAGAAGCCTGCGGATGAAAAATGGGCCGTACTGGTTAACGAGTTTGGCGAAGTCGGGATAGACGGCGCGCTGCTGGCCGACAGCGGCGCCCTGCTCAAAGAGATCCCCGGCGGCTGCATGTGCTGCGTCAATGGCCTGCCGATGCAGGTTGGGCTGAACACCCTGCTGCGCCAGGGCAAACCCGATCGCCTGCTGATCGAACCCACCGGTTTGGGCCACCCAAAGCAGATCCTCGATATCCTCACCGCGGCGGTGTATGAGCCCTGGATCGATCTGCGCGCCACGCTGTGCATCCTCGATCCCCGCCAGCTGCTGGATGAAAGAGCCGTCAGCAACGACAACTTCCGCGATCAGCTGGCCGCGGCGGACATCATTGTGGCGAATAAAAGTGATCGGGAAACCGCCGAAAGCGCCCGGGCGCTGGCCGACTGGTGGCAGCGCTGGGGCGGCGAGCGTCGCAAGGTGTCGGCAATCCAGGGCAATATCGATCTGACCCTGCTCGATGAGCCACGACGGAACACCGCCCCGCTGCCGGCGAGCGCGGAGCACGCCCACCGCCATCCCCCCACTTCCGGCCTCGCCGCGCTCAGCCTGGCGGAACACCAGCGCTGGCGCCGACATCTCAACAATGGCCAGGGCTATCAGGGCTGCGGCTGGATCTTCGACGCGGAGACGGTTTTTGATACCATCGGCCTGCTCGAATGGGCCAGGCTGGCGCCAGTGGGGCGCGTTAAAGGCGTGATGCGCATTGCCGAGGGGGCGGTACGAATCAACCGTCAGGGGGAGGATCTCCATATCGAGACCCTCAGCGTCGCTCCGCCCGATAGTCGGATCGAGCTTATTTCCGCGAATGAAGCCGACTGGAACGCACTCCAGACCTCGTTGTTGAGGCTTCGTTTAAGTTAAGGCGGCTAAGGTTGCCGCCGACTGTCACAAAATCGCAATGGCTATGATGAAAAACCGAATTCCTTTAATCCTGCTGCTTAACATCGCGGGTGTAGCGCTATTTTGCTCCTGGTATCTGCCAGCCAACCATGGCGCGTGGTTGCCGGTCGACTCCGCGATCTTCCATTTCTTTAACCATGGCGTCAGCGTCAGCCATGCTTATGCCTGGCTACTGGCGATCATCAACAATCGCGCCTTCGACGCCTGTTCGCTGCTGGCGATGGGCTGCCTGATGCTGAGCTATTGGCTAAAGGCGCCGACTGCAGGCCGTCGTCAGATCGCCATCATGGGCCTGGTGATGCTGCTGGCGGCGGTGATCATCAACCAGCTCGCACAACACCTGATGCCGGTACAGCGCGCCAGCCCGTCGCTGTTTTTTAGCGATATTACCCGCGTCAGCGACGTCGTTAACTTCCCCACTAAGGATGCGTCGAAGGACAGTTTCCCTGGCGATCATGGGATGATGCTGCTGATCTTCGCGAGCTTTATGTGGCGCTATTTTGGCCGTCGCGCGCTGGGCGTCGCGCTGATTATCTTTGTGGTCTTTGCTTTCCCGCGGGTAATGATTGGCGCCCACTGGTTTAGCGATATTGCCGTCGGCTCCCTGACCGCCGTGCTGATCGGCGCGCCCTGGGTATTGATGACCCCGCTGAGCGATAAATTGATCGCCTTTTTCGATCGCTACTTACCCAGTAGAATATCGGCCAAATAATGTCTCCGGCAGCCGCCAGAGTCATTAACTATAAGGGGACCTTTTGGGTCCCTTTTTACATTTTCCCTTTTTTTCAACATGACGTTCATCTTCTTGTCACATTAATCCCGTGACAAATGAAGGAATTGTCTGTTTTTTGCCCGATATTGCCGTAATTTTGGCCTTTCCCGATGATTCACTTTTTGTCACCAAAATACTTATAAGAAATCGCGCAAAACCGCTCGCCATGCGGCGTTTGATAGGGTAATCTCGTTCTCGTTTTGCCTTTTCCGCAGCATTAATTCAGGGCATGAATAAAATTGTGCGTGACTGCACAAATTTAAGCTTAAGGAATTGTCTCATTGCGGATGGGTATTTAGGCTCTAACACGTTTGGCATTTTTTATAACGACATTGTCGTTAAGGACAACAAGGGAAAATAAACAGCATGGTCAAATCTCAGCCGATTTTGAGATATATCTTGCGGGTAGCCCCCGCGATTGCAGTAGCGGTTCTGCTTTCCGCGTGTAGTTCAACAAGTACCGCCAGGAATATGCATTCTGAGACGCATGCTGTGGGTAGTGGCGATTTATCATCACTGCAAGCCTCTCAGGATGAATTTGAAACGATGGTCCGTAACCTGGACGTAAAGTCCCGTTTAATGGATCAGTATGCCAGCTGGAAAGGCGTGCGTTACCGCCTCGGCGGCAGCACCCGCAAGGGTATCGACTGCTCAGCGTTTGTGCAGCGCACCTTCCGCGAACAATTTGGTCTGGAACTGCCGCGTTCAACTTCTGAACAGCAGGAAACCGGAAAATCGATTTCTCGTGCCCAACTGCGTACAGGCGATCTGGTTCTGTTTCGCGCCGGCTCTACCGGCCGCCATGTCGGGATCTACCTCGGCAACAACCAGTTTGTTCACGCCTCCACCAGCAGCGGGGTGACTATCTCCAGCATGGATGAGCCATACTGGAAAAAGCGCTACAATGAAGCGCGTCGAGTCCTGAGCCGCTCGTAAACTGTCCTCCACCGCCGCCGGTTATCCCTTGGCTGGCTGCGGGATAAAAAACACTGCCCCAGGCAGTGTTTTTTTTTGCCACCTGGTTCTCAACGTCGCAAAATAAGCTATGTCTTTTAAGTGGGAATGAGAAAAACGACGACCGACACTCCGTTGATGCGCTTCAATAATACGGAAAGAATCTGGCTATGCTTACTCGCTACTTTTCGCCCCAGCGTAAAACCTGGTTAACCAGCCTGAGCGTGGGGATCATCGTCGCGCTGTTGGCCGGGAGCATTCAGTTTATGGTGATCTACCATAACCGGGCCGAGCGTTTCGACGCCATTATCAACAATGTTAATACCTATCTGAAAAGCTATTTTCACGACCTGCGCCAGACCATTGACGGCCTGCAGCCGCTGGTGGACCAGCCCTGCGAGAATATTGACTCCGGGCTTACCTCCCACGCCGCGTTCAGCCCCAACGTCCGCGCTTTCCTGCTGGTCAAAAACGGCATCGCCTTTTGCTCATCGGCTACGGGAGCCATGAATACGCCCCTCAGCCAGCTGATCCCGGCCATCGATATCAGCAAACCCGTTGCTATGGCGATTTTACCAGGCACGCCGATGATGCCGAAGAGCGCGGCGCTGGCGCTGTGGGTAGGTAAACCCGGCGATCAAAACAGCGGCATTTTCGTGTCGATTAACGCTAATCTCACACCGTATATCCTCTATTCCGCGCGGCAAAACGATTTCAGCGGCATTGCGCTGGCCATCGATCACACCGCTATCTCCACCTTCAGTAATCGGCTGGTGGATCCGCAAACGCTGCATAACGCGCCGATCCGCCAGGCCCAGATCGAGGGCTTACCGCTGAAGGTCTATCTGTATGCCAACAGCTGGCTGGCGGAAAATACGCAGTTTGCTCTGCTGCTCGGGGTCGTCTGCGGCCTGCTGGCGGGGCTGCTCTGCTATTACGTGCTGACGATCAAATCGGATCCGCGAAAATCCATTCTGCTGGGGATCAAAAATAACCAGTTCTACATCGTTTATCAGCCGGTGGTTAATGCTCAGACTCTACGTATCAGCGGCGTGGAGGTCCTAATGCGCTGGCGCCATCCGGTGGTTGGTGAAATTCCGCCCGACGTTTTTATTAACCTGGCCGAAACCCAGCAGATGATCGTGCCGCTAACCCATCACCTGCTCGCGCTGATCGCCAGCGACGCTGCGGTGTTGAAGCGTATTCTGCCGCGCGGCGTGAAGCTGGGGCTGAATATTTCCCCTGCCCATCTGCAGGCCGACAGCTTCCGCGACGATATGCTGCGCTTCGCCGCCGCGCTGCCAGCCGACCACTTTCACGTGGTGCTGGAGGTAACCGAGCGGGCGATGATTGATAAAGAAAAATCGATGGCTAACTTCGCCTGGCTCCACCGCCAGGGATTCGAAATCGCGATTGATGATTTCGGCACCGGGCATAGCGCGCTGATCTATCTCGAACGCTATAACTTCGATTATTTGAAGATCGATCGCGGTTTTGTGCAGGCGATTGGTACTGAAACAGTAACCTCGCCGGTGCTGGATGCGGTACTGACCCTCAGCCGCCGGCTGAAATTAATGACCGTCGCCGAAGGGGTGGAGACCCAGGAACAGGCGGAGTGGCTTCGCGGCCAGGGCGTTCATTTCCTGCAGGGGTACTGGATCAGCCGACCGCTGTCGCTGGCCGGGCTGGTGGCTGCGCACGATGAACCCGCGAACTATTTCACAACGCGCTAAGTCTCACTTATGATGCGGGAACGGATGTCGGCCATGGGGGCCGGCCATGACAGGGTATTCTGCCGCCTATGTATGCGCGCCTCTTTCTGATTCTGCTGGCTCTGTTTAGCCTGGACGCTAAGGCGCAAACCATTCAGGAAAGCGTAGCCTTCGCGATTATCGGCGAACCGAAATACGCCGCCGGTTTCAGTCATTTTGATTACGTCAATCCCAGGGCGCCGAAAGGCGGCACCCTCACCCTGGCGGCGATCGGCACCTTTGATAACTTCAACCGTTATGCGCTGCGCGGCAACCCCGCGGTACGCACGGAGGCGCTCTACGATACCCTGTTCACCACCTCGGATGATGAGCCCGGCAGCTACTACCCGCTGATTGCCGAGCGGGCGCGCTATGCCGAGGACTATTCCTGGATGGAGATCGCGCTCAACCCGCGCGCCCGCTTCCATGACGGCACGCCGATCACCGCCCGCGATGTGGCGTTTACCTTCAACAAGTTTATGACCGAAGGGGTGCCGCAGTTTCGCCTGTTTTATAAAGGCACCACCGTGAAGGCCATCGCGCCGTTGACCGTGCGTATTGACCTCGGCCAGCCCGGCAAAGAGAACATGCTGAGTCTGCTGAGCCTGCCGGTGATGCCCGAGGCGTTCTGGCGCCAGCACAAACTCAGCGACCCGCTGTCGAAGCCGCCGCTGGCCAGCGGGCCATACCGCATCAGCGCCTGGCGAATGGGGCAATATATTACCTATTCCCGCGTCGCCGACTACTGGGCGGCCGACCTGCCGGTCAACCGCGGTCGCTGGAATTTCGATACGCTGCGCTATGACTATTATCTCGACGACAATGTCGCTTTCGAAGCCTTTAAAGCGGGAGCCGTCGATCGCCGGGAAGAGACCGTCGCCAAAAACTGGGCTACCCGCTACGTCGGTCGCAACTTCAGCCGCGGCTACATCATTAAAGATGAGCATAACAATACCTCGGCGCAGGATACCCAGTGGCTGGCGTTCAATATTCAGCGCCCGATTTTTGCCGATCGCCGGGTGCGGCAGGCCATTACCCTGGCGTTCGATTTCGAATGGATGAACAAGGCGCTGTTTTACAGCGCCTATCAGCGCGCCAACAGCTATTTCCAGAACACCGAATATGCCGCCCGCAGCCTGCCCGACGCAGCCGAGCTGGCCCTGCTGACGCCGATGAAAAACGAACTGCCCCCGGAGCTCTTCAGCCAGGTTTACCAGCCGCCGGTCTCCCGCGGCGATGGCTTCGACCGCGCCAACTTACTCAAAGCCGACGCCCTGCTCAATGCGGCGGGCTGGACGGTGAAGAACCAGCGCCGGGTCAACGCCGCCACCGGCAAGCCGCTGCGCTTTGAGCTACTGCTGCCAGCCGGGGGCAATGACCGCTGGGTGCTGCCGTTTCAGCACAACCTGCAGCGTCTGGGGATCGTCATGGATATTCGTCAGGTTGATAATTCGCAGTACAGCAACCGCCGCCGCAGCCGGGATTACGACATGATGCCAAGCCTGTGGCGCGCCATGCCCTGGCCGGGGACCGACCTGCAAATCTCCTGGGCGTCCGACTATATTCACTCCAGCTACAACGCGCCGGGGGTGCAAAGCCCGGTAGTGGATAAGCTGATTGCGCAGATCCTGCAGTGGCAGGGCAATAAGCAGAAACTGATCCCTCTCGGTCGGGCGCTGGATCGTGTGCTGACCTGGAATAACTACATGTTGCCGATGTGGTATATGGCGCAGGACCGCACCGCGTGGTGGAATAAGTTCTCTTTCCCCGCGACCCGCCCCATCTATTCGTCCGGCCTCGATACCTGGTGGTACGACGTGAACAAAGCGGCCACCCTCCCTGCGGACAGACGCTAAGGACATCCCATGGGCAGCTACCTGATCCGCCGTTTGCTGTTAGTCATCCCCACCCTGTGGGCCATCATCACCATTAACTTTTTTATTGTCCAGATCGCGCCTGGCGGCCCGGTCGATCAGGCCATCGCCGCCATCGAGTTTAATCAGCGCGGCGGGATGCCGGGGGCTGGCGACGGCGGCATGGGCGCCAGCCATGCCCGCACCGGCGCAGGAAATATCAGCGAGGGTCACTATCGCGGCGGGCGCGGCCTCGACCCGGAAGTCATCGCCGAGATCACCCACCGCTACGGCTTCGATAAACCTCTCCACGAGCGCTATCTGAAGATGCTGGGCGATTATCTGCGCTTTGATTTCGGCGACAGCCTGTTTCGCAGCGCCTCCGTGCTGCAGCTGATTAAAGACAGCCTGCCGGTCTCGGTGAGCCTCGGGCTGTGGAGCACGCTGATTATCTATCTGGTCTCCATTCCGCTGGGCATCCGCAAAGCGGTCAGCAACGGCAGCCGCTTTGATATCTGGAGCAGTACGCTGATTATCATTGGCTATGCGATCCCTGCCTTTCTGTTCGCCATCCTGCTGATCGTGATTTTTGCCGGCGGCAGCTATTTCGACCTCTTCCCGCTGCGCGGTCTGGTCTCGCCAAATTTCGACACCCTCCCCTGGTATCAGAAGATCCTCGACTACCTGTGGCACATCACCCTGCCGGTGCTGGCGACGGTAATTGGCGGCTTTGCCGCGCTGACTATGCTGACCAAAAACAGCTTCCTCGACGAGATCCGCAAACAGTATGTGGTCACCGCCCGCGCCAAAGGCGTTGGTGAGAAACAGATCCTCTGGGGACACGTGTTCCGTAACGCCATGCTGCTGGTGATCGCCGGCTTCCCGGCCACCTTTATCAGTATGTTCTTTACCGGCTCGTTGCTGATCGAAGTGATGTTCTCGCTAAACGGCCTGGGTCTGCTGGGCTATGAAGCGACGGTCTCCCGCGACTATCCGGTGATGTTCGGCACGCTCTATATTTTCACTCTGATTGGCCTGCTGCTGAATATCGTCAGCGATATCAGCTATACGCTGGTCGACCCGCGCATTGATTTTGAGGGCCGCTAATGTCTTTCTTCAGTCCCGTTAATCAGGCCCGCTGGGCGCGCTTTCGCCACAACCGTCGCGGCTACTGGTCACTGTGGCTGTTTTTAATTCTCTTTCTTTGCAGCCTGGGCGCCGAGCTGCTGGCCAACGATCGCCCGCTGCTGGTGCAGTACCGGGGCCAGCTGTACGTCCCGGTGTTAAAAAACTACACCGAGCAAACCTTCGGCGGCGCGTTCGCCACCGCCGCCGACTATCAGGATCCCTGGCTGCAGCAGCAGCTGGCGACTCACGGCTGGGCGCTATGGCCGCCAGTACGCTTCGGCGCGACGACAATTAATTTTGCCAGCACGGTTCCCTTTCCATCGCCGCCCTCAGCCAGCAACTGGCTCGGCACCGACGCCAACGGCGGCGATGTGCTGGCGCGGATCCTCTATGGGACACGCATCTCGGTGCTCTTCGGTCTGCTGCTGACGCTGTTCTCCAGCGTGCTGGGGGTGCTGGCCGGGGCGATACAGGGTTACTACGGCGGTAAAATCGACCTGTGGGGACAGCGCTTTATCGAAGTCTGGTCCGGCATGCCAACGCTGTTCCTGATCATCCTGCTCTCCAGCGTCGTGCAGCCGGGCTTCTGGTGGCTGCTGGCAATCACCGTTCTCTTTGGCTGGATGACGCTGGTGGGCGTGGTGCGCGCGGAATTTCTCCGCACCCGCAACTACGACTATGTTCGGGCGGCGCAGGCGTTAGGGGTTAGCGACCGGCAGATCATCCTGCGGCATATGTTGCCCAACGCGATGGTGGCGACCCTCACTTTCCTGCCCTTTATCCTGTGCAGCTCCATTACCACCCTGACGTCGCTGGATTTTCTCGGCTTCGGCCTGCCGCTCGGCTCCCCCTCCCTCGGCGAGCTGCTGCTGCAGGGCAAAAACAACCTGCAGGCGCCCTGGCTGGGCATTGCCGCGTTTCTCTCCGTCGCCGTGCTGCTGACGCTACTGATTTTTATTGGTGAAGCGGTTCGCGACGCCTTTGATCCCAGTAAGGCGGTGTAATATGACCCACCCGCTGTTAGCTATCGACAATCTCTCTATTGCCTTTCGCCAGCAGGGTGAGACGCAGACCGTGGTGCACAATCTGTCGCTCGAGGTGGCGGTCGGCGAAACGCTGGCCCTGGTGGGCGAATCCGGCTCAGGTAAGAGCATCTCCGCCCTGTCGGTGCTGCGGCTGCTCCCTACCCCGCCGGCCAGCTACCCCAGCGGTGACATCCGTTTTCATGGCCAGTCGCTGCTGCATGCGGATGAGGCGACCCTGCGCGGCGTGCGCGGCAACCGGATCGCGATGATCTTTCAGGAGCCGATGGTATCGCTCAACCCCCTGCATACCCTGGAAAAACAGCTCTACGAAGTGCTGTCATTACACCGGGGAATGCGCAAACAGGCGGCGCGCGGGGAGATCCTCGACTGCCTGGAGCGCGTCGGGATCCGTCAGGCGCCGCGGCGGCTGGCGGACTATCCGCATCAGCTCTCCGGCGGCGAGCGCCAGCGGGTGATGATCGCCATGGCGTTGCTGACGCGCCCGGAGCTGCTGATCGCCGACGAGCCGACTACCGCCCTGGACGTATCGGTGCAGGCGCAAATTCTGCAACTGCTGCGCGAGCTGAAGCAGGAGCTGAACATGGGGCTGCTGTTTATCACTCATAACCTGAGCATCGTCCGCCAGCTGGCTGACCGGGTGGCGGTAATGCAGAACGGCCGCTGCGTGGAACACAATGACTGTCGGGCGCTGTTCAGCGCGCCAGCGCATCCCTACACCCAACGCCTGCTGGATAGCGAGCCGGACGGGGAGCCGGTGCCGCTGGCCGCCGATGCCCCGGTGCTGCTGCAGGCGGACGATTTAAAGGTGGCGTTTCCCGTTCGCAAAGGGATCCTGCGTCGGGTGGTCGATCATCATCGGGTGGTCAACAGCCTTAGCTTTCAGCTGCGCGCCGGCGAGACGCTGGGCCTGGTGGGGGAATCGGGTTCCGGTAAAAGTACCACCGGCCTGGCCCTGCTGCGCCTGATCCCGTCCGGGGGCAAGATAACCTTCGCCGGCCAGCCGATTCAGGGCCGTAACCGCCGACAGCTGCTACCGCTGCGCCGACAGATGCAGGTGGTTTTTCAGGATCCGAACTCGTCGCTCAATCCGCGCCTCACGGCGCAGCAGATCATTGAGGAAGGCTTGCGCGTCCACCAGCCGACGCTGACGGCGGCCGAACGCGAACAGGCGGTGATCCTTGCCATGCAGGAGGTCGGCCTCGACCCGGCCAGCCGCCAGCGCTATCCGGCGGCGTTCTCCGGTGGCCAGCGACAGCGTATCGCCATCGCCAGAGCGTTGATCGTCAAACCGCAGCTGATCGTCCTCGATGAACCGACCTCATCGCTGGACAAAACCGTTCAGGCGCAGATCCTGAACCTGCTGAAAGCCTTACAGCGAAAGCATCAGCTGGCCTATATTTTTATCAGCCATGATTTAGGCGTGGTGCGGGCGCTGTGTCACCAGGTGATGGTGCTGCGTCAGGGAGAGGTGGTCGAACAGGGCGAGTGCAAGTCCGTCTTCAGCGCACCCCGGCATGAGTATACCCGCCAGCTGCTGGCGCTAAGCTGACGGTCAGAAAGGGTTATTGCCGGAGAAGGGCTCGGCGATGGCCACGCCAAAGTTTTTCAGACGACAGGTGGCGGCAAACTCATCCTGCAGGTTAACGAACAGGCAGGGTTCACCTTCGCACTCCAGCACGGAACAGTCGACTTCGATGTCGCTTAACGCCTGACTGAGCTTATGCATCACCGGCCAGGCTTTCTCACCGTCCGGGCTCAGCAATTTAAGGGCAACGAGACTGTTCTCGTTCTGCGCGCCGTTTTGCGGAATCGGTTCAACTCTGGAACCCGCAAAACCGGCCAGCCAGCGATAGCTCTGCGGCAGACGGTGTACGATAGAGAGTTGTTGTGTATTCACTTGGTTTCCCCGGAAGCAAAAGGCTTCACAATAAATTTACATCAATATTAACACACTGTTGACAAATAGTCCTGCCTTGAGGCAGAAAACGTTTACAGCGGCGGCGGACCAGGGTTAAGCGCTTATAATCCAGCGCTTTATTTTTTATACCCGGCGAGCCGATTGGCGCTATATGTACCCGTTTCTGTGATCCAAAACAACTTTTTTATCGCAACAATGCGACTTTTTACACTAATTGATTTTACATAAAGGAAACAAATGACAGAACCCTGAAGCCCATTGCGGTTGACATGCATCAAGAAAGGGGCGATTTCGCCCCTGAAAATGTGACCTAGCGTGCGATTTTTCGCCGCCGGGATGCGTAAAGCGAAAAGAAAATAGAGCAGGTTGCGCAGAAGGCAATAGAGATCAGCATCGGCCAGGCGGTGGTAAACGTCGCCATCGACAGCAGCGCGCCGATAATCGCCCCGATACCGAAACGGAAAGTCCCCGCCAGCGACGAAGCAGTGCCCGCCATATGCGGAAACTCATCGAGGATCACCGCCATGGCGTTAGACGACACCATGGATACGCAGCCGACAAAGGCCGCTACGCCGATCACTAGTGACCAGAAGCCGACATCCAGCAGCGCGCAGACCACCATCCACACCGCCATGGCAAACTGGATCCACAGCCCGGCGCGGAACATACGCAACGCCCCTACCCGCCGCACAAACCGGCTGTTGAACATGGTCATCAGAAACAGAAAAACGATGTTCAGCGCAAAATAGTAGCCAAAGTGCTGAGGCGCAACGTGGTTTATATTGATGTAGACAAAGGGACCGGCGCTAAGGAAAGAGAACATGCCCGCGAAGCTAAAGCCGCTCGCCAGCATATAGCTCAGTACCCGCTTGTGGCGGAACAGAGTGGCAAAGTTACCCAGCGTGGTGCGCAGATGGAACGGCTGACGCCTTTCAGCCGGCAGCGTTTCGCGGATAAACAGGCCGATCATCAGCGAGGCCAGCAGGGCCACCAGGGCGAGGATCCAAAAGATGGCATGCCAGCTGAACCAGACCAACACCGCCCCGCCGACCATCGGCGCCACCAGCGGCGCAATGGTCGTGACCAGCATGACAAACGACATCATGCGCGAAAACTCATCTTTCGGATAGATGTCGCGCATCAGGGCGTTAATCACCACGCTGGCCGCCGCGGCTGCCAGACCGTGGAAGAAACGCATGACAATCAGCATATCGACGGTTTGCGACAGGGCGCAGGCTACCGCCGCCGCCGCGAAGACCAGCGTCCCGCCGAGGATCACCGGTTTGCGGCCAAGGCTGTCCGCCATCGGGCCGTACAGCAGCTGACCCAGCGCAAAGCCGAGGATATAGGTGCTGAGCGTCATCTGCGCGCTGCCGTCCGGGACGTTATACTGGGCGGCAATCACCGGCAGGGCCGGAAGATACATATCAATAGACAGCGGCATCAGCATGGCCAGCAGGCCAAGGATAAACACAATCCCCAGTGAAGAATTCTGCTTCAGCGTCACGTTTTACTCCGTGGCTGCGGGGCGCCCACGCTGGCGATTTCCGCTTCCGTCAGCGGACGATATTCACCCGGCGCCAGCGATTCATCCAGCAGGATGTCGCCGATGCGTTCCCGATGCAGGCCAACCACGTGGTTGCCCACGGCGGCGAACATGCGTTTCACCTGATGGTAGCGGCCTTCGCTGATGGTGAGGCGCACTTCGGTCGGAGTGATAACTTCCAGCAACGCCGGTTTGGTGAGATCTTTTTCGTTATGCAGCTGGACGCCTTTGGCGAACAGCTCCGCGGTCCCTTCCGCCAGCGGGCTTTCCAGCGCCACCAGATAGGTTTTTTCACAGTGGTGGCGCGGCGAGGTAATGCGATGCGACCACTGGCCGTCATCGGTCATCAGCACCAGCCCGGTGGTGTCGATATCCAGCCGTCCGGCGGCGTGCAGCTTATGCGCCACCGGCTCGTCGAGGAAATAAAGGATAGTCGGATGATCGGGATCGTCGGTGGAACAGACGTACCCTTGCGGCTTGTTGAGCATAAAATAACGCGGGCCATTCTGCTGGGTCAGCGTATTTCCGTCATACTCCACCTCGTGCTCCGGCTGGAGCTTAAAAGAGGCATCTTTCACAATGTCGCCGTCCACGGTAACGCGGCTGCCGCGAATTTCACGCCCGGCAATAGCCCGGCTGACGCCCAGCTGCTGAGCGATAAACTTATCAAGTCGCATGAGATTTTTTTAGCCTGTCATAGTGCTGGAGCGGGCAAATCGCCCGAAAAAGAAGAATTTCACCGGCTAGTATAACGGGCTCTTAACACCACTCAAGGGAAAAGATTCATGGCATACTATTCGCCAGTTAATTAGCCCCGTGAATTCATGACTTTTACATTACGTCCTTACCAACAAGAAGCCGTCGATGCCACCCTCGCCTGGTTCCGTCGCCATACCGAGCCGGCGGCGATTGTCCTGCCCACCGGCGCGGGCAAAAGTCTGGTGATCGCCGAGCTTGCCAGGCTGGCGCGCGGCCGCGTGCTGGTGCTGGCCCATGTCAAAGAGCTGGTGGCGCAGAACCATGCCAAATACTGCGCCCTTGGCCTCGAGGCGGATATCTTCGCCGCCGGTCTGCAGCGAAAAGAGAGCCACGGCAAAGTGGTGTTCGGCAGCGTGCAGTCGGTGGCGCGCAATCTCGACCAGTTTCGCAGCGAATTTTCGCTACTCATCGTCGATGAATGCCACCGCATCAGCGATGATGACGACAGCCAGTATCAGCAGATCATCGGTCACCTGCGGCAGGTCAATCCGCAGATCCGGCTGCTCGGCCTGACGGCCACGCCGTTCCGCCTTGGCAAGGGCTGGATCTATCAGTTCCATTATCATGGGATGGTGCGCGGCGATGAAAAGGCCCTGTTCCGCGACTGCATCTATGAGCTACCGCTGCGCTATATGATTAAACACGGCTATCTGACGCCGCCGGAGCGCCTCGATATGCCGGTGGTGCAGTACGATTTCAGTCGCCTGCAGGCGCAAAGCAACGGCCTGTTCAGCGAAGCCGATCTTAACCATGAGCTGAAAAAACAACAGCGTATCACGCCGCATATTGTCAGCCAGATCGTGGAGTTCGCCGAAAACCGCAAAGGGGTGATGATCTTTGCCGCCACCGTGGAACACGCCCGGGAAGTGACCGGCCTGCTGCCGGTAGGCCAGGCGGCGCTGATCACCGGCGAAACGCCTGGGCCGGAGCGGGATCGCATCATCGAGGCCTTTAAAGCGCAGGCGTATCGCTATCTGGTGAACGTCGCGGTGCTGACCACCGGCTTCGACGCCCCGCACGTCGACCTGATCGCCATCCTCCGCCCCACCGAGTCGGTGAGTCTTTACCAACAGATCGTTGGCCGCGGTCTGCGCCTGGCGCCGGGGAAAACCGACTGTCTGATCCTCGACTACGCCGGCAATCCGCATGACCTGTACGCCCCGGAAGTGGGGACGCCGAAGGGCAAAAGCGACAACGTGCCGGTGCAGGTCTTCTGCCCGGCCTGCGGCTTCGCCAATACCTTCTGGGGCAAAACCACCGCCGACGGCACCTTGATTGAACACTTTGGCCGCCGCTGCCAGGGGTGGTTCGAAGATGACGACGGCCACCGCGAACAGTGCGACTTCCGCTTTCGCTTTAAAAACTGCCCGCAGTGTAATGCGGAAAACGACATCGCCGCCCGCCGCTGCCGGGAGTGCGACACTATACTGGTTGACCCGGACGATATGCTGAAGGCGGCGCTGAAACTGAAGGACGCGCTGGTGCTGCGCTGCAGCGGCATGGCCCTGCAGCACGGCGGCGACGAGAAGGGCCCGTGGCTGAAAATCACCTACTACGATGAAGACGGGGCGGATGTCAGTGAGCGCTTCCGTCTGCAGACCCCCGCCCAGCGCACCGCCTTCGAACAACTGTTTATTCGCCCGCATACCCGCACCCCCGGGGTGCCGCTGCGCTGGATAACGCCGGCGGATATCGTGACCCAGCAGGCGCTGCTGCGCCATCCGGACTTTGTCGTCGCCCGCATGAAGGGGCAGTACTGGCAGGTGCGGGAAAAAGTGTTCGATTATCAGGGGCGTTTTCGTCGCGCCAACGAGCTGCGTTAATTACCGGAAAGCTGAGGTTTTGATTGCCCGGGTGTTGTTTGGCGGCTATAATGCCGCCCGCTTTTGCATTCGCAAAGCAGATAATCCGCCTGTTGCTGGGTCGCCTGTAGCAGGCTTTATATATAGAGAGACATCAATGTTTACTATCAACGCAGAAGTACGTAAAGAGCAGGGTAAGGGTGCGAGCCGCCGCCTGCGCGCAGCTAACAAGTTCCCGGCAATCATCTACGGTGGCGAAGCTGCTCCGGTTGCTATCGAACTGGACCACGACAAAGTATGGAACATGCAGGACAAAGCTGAGTTTTACAGCGAAGTTCTGACCGTCGTTGTTGATGGCAAAGAAGAAAAAGTCAAAGTTCAGGCTGTTCAGCGCCACGCGTTCAAGCCGAAACTGACTCACATCGACTTTGTTCGCGCGTAATCGCCGATAGCAAGTTGTATGGCAAGCGCCCCGGGGTCTCAGGCTCCGGGGCGTTTTGTTATCTGCGCTGCCAAAGCTCCGGCGCCTCGTGCACGATGTCGCTAAGCATCCGATGCTTATTCATTCCGGGCAGCCAGAGCATCACCATAGTGACGTTCAGCCCCTGACTGCCGACCTCCGTCGCGATTTCACTGACTCCCTGCCACTCGCCTGGCCGCAAATGGTCCGGTAAAAACCCCCAGCCCCTCCCCTGCTCCAGCGCATGGCGCAACAGGGTAATCTCATTCATATACAGCGTATGGCCGGAAATCTGCAGCCGGCGGGCGATTTGATCGTCACTGCGCCGGTGCATCACTAACTGCGGCGTCAACGAAAGATTCAATAGCGTCAGCGGCCGCGGAGCGTCGTGGAACAGGCTGTCCGCCGCGTAGAAACGCAGATCCACGGTGCCGAGCGCCCGCCACTCCATTTCGCTCCCCAGCGTGCGGTTGTTAGCCTGACAAATCGCCATCTCCGCCACGCCATCGCTCAGCGCCTGCTCGGCTTCGCGACGCGAGGCGCTCCAGCAGCTCAGGCGGATCTGCCGTCGGGCCAGGTTATCGGCCAGCGCACAGAGAAATTCACGCGGCACGAAGGGATCGTACACCAGACGCAGCGCCTGCCCGGCGGTTTGCGGCAGCGTTTGCGCAAAAGACTCGAAAGCCTGCGCCTGACGCAACAGCAGATGCGCCTGGCGAAACAGCTGCTCGCCCTCGGCAGTTAGCGTCAGGCTACGTCCTTCACGGCTGAACAGCCGGTAGCCCAGCGCATCTTCCAGATAGTCCAGCAGATCGCGCAGCGTGGTCCGGTCTTTAGCTAAACGAATGGCCGCCTGCGACAGGCTGCCGGTCTCAGCAATCGTCGCGAAGGCTTCAATCTGTGCGAATGAATACTGTAGGGTTTTCATCCTTTTTCTCCCTTAAGGGGGAAAATCCCCCATGTGCTGATTTTAGCCGGCGCGCGCCGATTTATATACTGCGCAGCGAATCTATGGCAAACGAGGAAATGACAATGATAAGAAAACCACTGGCCCTGGCGTTAATATTGGCGGCGCTGCCGGCGGCGGCAATGGCGCAACACTGCGGCAGCCTGACGCTGGATGTCTGCCCAACGCCTTACGATCAAACGCTACCCGCGGCCAAAGACATGCTCAGCTGGGATCAGACTTCACGCGTGATTGGCTTTCGCAATGACTATCGCAACTATACCGGCGATGTCTTCCGCCACGGCGCCTCGACGCCGCTGGAGCGCGCTGAAAAACAACTGACCGATGCCCGCTATACGCTCAACGGCCACACCTGGAATTTGCAGGATTACCTGAAGCGCGAGAACGTCAGCGGTATGCTGGTGCTGAAAGATGGTAAAGTCGCCTGGAAATATCTCGCCGAAGGTAATACCGACACCACCCTGTGGACCTAGCGCTCGGTAGGCAAATCGGTGGTCTCGACGCTGGTCGGTATCGCCATTCAACAGGGTAAAATCCACTCCCTTGATGACCTGATTACCGTTTATGAACCCGAACTGAAAGGCACCGCCTGGGACGGCGTAACGCTGAAGCAGTTGATTCAACACACCAGCGGGGTGGAATGGAATGAAGACTACACCGACCCGCAGTCGCATTTCGCCCGCCTGACCCAGTGTGAAGCGCAGCCCGGCGCCTATGCCTGCGTGCGTAAGATCGTCACCGGCCTGGCGCGTCAACACCCGGCGGGCGAGCAGTGGTCCTACTCTTCCGGCGGCGCCTGGCTGCTTGGGGATATCCTGGAGCGCGCCACCGGCATGTCGCTGGCCGCCTGGCTTGAACAGGCTCTATGGCAGCCGGCCGGGATGGCCCACGACGGCGTGTGGCATGCTTATCAGCAAGGGAAGCACGACGTCGGCGCCCACGGCTTTAACGCCACCCTTGAAGACTGGGGCCGCTTTGGTGAATTCGTCGCCCGTGACGGTCGGTTAAGCAATGGCAAACAGCTGGTGCCGACTGGCTGGTTCGATCAAGCCGCCAGCTGGACCAAGGCGCTGAACTCGGTCTCGGCAGCGCATCCGGAGGGTATTTACGGCTATCAGTGGTGGAATAACGCGATTCCGGCGAATGCGCAAAACGTCCAGCCGACGCCGCAGGAAGGGCTTAAAGGGTCGCTGTGGGCGCTGGGGATCTACGGCCAGGTGATCATGGTGAACCGCGCGGAACACCTGGTGATCGTCCAGTGGTCGACCTGGCCGCAGGCGGAACCTTCCTTCAACGCTCAGCCGTTGGAAGCGGCGCTGATGTACAGCGCCATTGCCCGCGAGCTGCGTTAACTCCCCGCTCCTTGCCGCTCAGCCGGCGAGGAGCGTGTCGGCATTCAGCGCCAGGTGTTGCAGCAGGATAATGGTTTTAGCATCCATGATCTCGCCATCGCGAATAGCCTGCAGCGCCCGCGTCAGCGGCCACTCCAGTACTTCAATATCCTCACCTTCCGCCGCCAGTCCGCCGCCGTCGCCCCGACGGTCATCGGCCTGATATTCGGCGATAAAAAAGTAGAGTTTTTCGGTGACGGAGCCGGGGCTCATAAAGACGGTGAAGACGGGTTCGACACGCGTCACGCGAAAGCCGGTCTCCTCTTCCGCTTCGGCAACGATCCGCGCCTCCGGCGAGGCGTTATCCAACAGCCCGGCGGCCGCCTCAATGAGATATCCGTCGTGGCCATGAGTAAATACCGGAAAACGGAACTGACGGGTCAGGACCACCGTCCGCTTTTCCCGGTTGTAGAGTAAAATGACTGCGCCGTTGCCCCGGTCATAAGCCTCGCGGCTCTGCTCCTGCCAGCGACCGTCCCGACGCAGCAGTTCGAAGGTATATTTTTTCAACGTGTACCAGTTATCCGAGAGCAGCGTCTCGCGAACGTGGCGGACGTGCGGTGCGTGTGTTTGCATGTTATTTCCCATTTGAGGTGACAGCAGGCACCATAACATGCATAATCGTGCACAAACAAGATCATTCGATGAAGGAAAACCGATGCTCGCCAGTCAGAGAAAACAGCAGATCCTCCAGATCCTCACCGAGGAAAAACAGGTGATGTCCGGGGAGCTAAGCCAGCGGTTTAACGTCTCCGAGGACTCCATTCGCCGCGATCTGCGCGAGCTGGCGGCGGAGGGAAAACTGCAGCGGGTCCATGGCGGGGCATTGCCGGTATCCGCCGCCATTGCGCCAATTGAAACGCGCAAAAGCGTGCAGATCGCCTCCAAGCAGGCGGTCGCCCGCGCCGCCGCCGCCCTGATCCAGCCGGGACAGGTGGTGATTGTCGATGGCGGCACCACCACCGCGGCGATGATCGGCTTTTTACCCGCCGACCTCAGCTGCACGGTGGTCACCCACAGCCCGGGCATCGCCGTGGCGCTGGTGGACCACCCGCGAATCGAGGTGATCCTGCTCGGCGGCAGAGTATTCAAACATTCGGTTGTCGCCGTCGGCGCCGAGACGCTGGCGGGAATGGCGCGAATCAACGCCGATCTGTTCTTTATGGGGGTGACCGGCGTCCACCCGCGGGCGGGTTTCACCACCGGTGATTACGAAGAGGCAGGCATCAAGCGCGCGCTGACGGCCAGGGCGGCAGAAACCGTGGTAATGGCCTCCCGGGAGAAGCTCAACGCCGCGTCGGCCTTTGCCATCGGCGAGCTGAGCCTCGCCAGTACGCTGATTGTCGATGGAGAACCCGACGCCGCGCTGCGCCAACAGTTGGTGCAGAGCGGCGTGGAGATCGTCCCCGTTCAGCGGTAGCGCCGCCGGGGCACAGGGCTTAATTGCCGCCTGACGTCCGGCGCTGCAGCTGGTCGCGCAGATTCGGCGGGGTACCCTTAATGGTCAGGGTATCAGTGGCGGGATCCCAGAATACGCGTTCGCCCAGCAGCATGGCGTCGAAGTTAATGGTCAATCCGCCGCCGCTGCCGGCAAACTTGGTCAGCTGACGTAAGGTGCTGCGATCCGCCGGGAAGCTCTCTTCCAGCTCATAGCCCTGCTCAGCGGTGAATTCCTGGAAGCTCTTTTCGCTGACGCCGGCGAGCTCTTTGGACAGCGACTCCAGCTCAATCTCTTCCCCAGCCTGCAGCTGTTCGTTGCAGTAGGCGTAGACCTGCTGGCGCACGTTCTGTCGCTCGGATTTATCAAGCTGGGCATCGGCGGCGAAGTCATCCACCGCCTGCAGCAGACCGCGGTTCTGCGCTTTGGCGTTAAGCCCTTCGCTGGCGCCGAGGAAATCCATAAAGAAATCGGCCACTTTGCGCCCTACCCGCCCTTTCAGGAAGGTCAGATAGCGGGTCGACTCCGGGTTGGTTTCCCATTCGGTGAGATCGATGCGCGCGACGATATCGGCATGGTTAATATCCAGATAATGGGTCGAGCGGATATCCAGCTCTTCGTTGACGCGCATACTGCTCAGGTTATTGAGTACCGCCACCAGCAGATACTCGACCGCAAGGTAACGATACTGGCAGAAGAGGACAATGCCTCCTTCGGCGAACGGGTATTTCGCCAGCTCATCGCGCAGGCGACCGGTCGCCGCGCGGCTAAACGCCAGAAACTCTTCTTCCCCCTGACGCTGCAGGCGCAGCGCCTGGGCCAGTTCGCTCTCTTCATTGAACAAGCCATAGGCTTTGCTTTTGGCGCTATAGACCCGGTGCAGTTCAGCCATCATCTCGACGACCGTCGCGTTCGGCTCCAGCAGTGACTCGCGCAGCACCAGCTCCAGATTTTGTTCATCACGTTTGATTAACTGATGCAGGGCAATCTGGTCGATATCCAGACTCATGTTAAACTCTCCTTTTAGACCGGGCGGTATTCAACCACCGCCGGGTGGCCGACGCAACTGGCGCCACACATTTCGACGTCGTTACCGTCGATTGATGCGCTTTTGCGCCGCGGCGAAAAAATGCGGAAAAAAAGCTGCTGCTACGGTAATATGTTGCCCTTTCACGAACAAACAGATTTTGAGTTTATGCCGCAAATTTCCCGCTATAGCGATCAACAGGTCGAACAGTTGCTCAGCGAGCTGACGAACGTCCTGGAATCACACAAAGCCCCGGTGGACCTTTCACTGATGGTGTTAGGCAATATGGTGACCAACCTGATCAACAGTAGCGTCGCGCCGGCGCAGCGTCAGGCCATCGCCCGTTCTTTCGCGCAGGCTTTGCAATCTTCGATTAACGACGATCCAGCGCATTAAGGATAACAGCAACAGTATATGGTGACTCTACGTCAGCCCTACCGAGAAAAAGTCTCCCAGATGGTTAGCTGGGGGCACTGGTTCGCCCTGTTCAACATGTTGTTGGCCATGGTGCTCGGCAGCCGCTACCTTTTTGTCGCCGACTGGCCGACGACGCTTGCCGGACGACTGTTTTCGTACGTCAGTCTCGTCGGGCATTTCAGCTTTCTGGTGTTTACCAGCTATGTGCTGATCCTCTTTCCGTTGACCTTTATCGTGGTCTCGCAGCGCCTGATGCGCTTCCTGTCGGTGATCCTTGCCACCGCCGGGATGACGCTGCTGCTGATAGACAGCGAGGTTTTTACCCGCTTCCATCTGCACTTAAACCCGGTCGTCTGGGAGCTGGTCATCAACCCTGACCAGAATGAGATGGCGCGCGACTGGCAGCTGATGTTTATCAGCGTCCCGGTCATCTTCTTGATTGAAATGCTCTTCGCCACCTGGAGCTGGCAAAAGCTGCGCAGCCTGACGCGCCGCCGCCATTACGCCCGCCCGGTCGCCTGGTTCTTCTTTTTGTCGTTCGTCAGCAGCCACCTGGTCTATATCTGGGCGGACGCCAATTTCTATCGCCCGATCACTATGCAGCGGGCGAATCTGCCGCTCTCCTATCCGATGACCGCCCGTCGTTTCCTTGAGAAACATGGCCTGCTCGACGCCCAGGATTATCAGCGTCGTCTGGTGGAGCAAGGGGCGCCGGAGGCGGTATCGGTCCAGTATCCGCTTAGCAACCTGCGCTACCGTGACCTCGGCGCGGGCTACAACGTGCTGCTGATCACCGTCGACAACCTGAACTACTCGCGGTTTGAAAAGACCATGCCGGCGCTGGCGGCATTTGCCAAAGAAAACGTTAACTTTACCCAGCATATGAGCTCGGGCAATACCGCCGACAGCGGCCTGTTTGGCTTGTTCTACGGTATTTCGCCTGGCTATATGGACGGTGTCCTCTCGGCGCGTATTCCCGCCGCGCTGATCACCGCCCTCAACCAGCAGGGCTACCAGCTGGGCCTCTTCTCCTCCGATGGGTTTAGCAGCCCGCTGTATCGCCAGGCGCTGCTCTCCGATTTCTCGCTGCCGAGCGCGAAGACCCAGAGCGACGAGCAAACGGCCAATCAGTGGATCGGCTGGCTGGACCGTTACGCGCAGGATGAGAATCGCTGGTTCTCGTGGATCTCGCTCAATGGCACCACCCTCGACGACACGCAGCAGCAGGGCTTTGTCCGCCGCTACAGCAAGGCGGCTGGCGACGTTGATGCCCAGATCGATCGGGTGCTGACTGCGCTGCGCGAAGCCGGCAAACTCGATAATACGGTGGTAATTATTACCGGCGGCCACGGCAAGCCGCTGAATGCGAAACACGACGCGTTCGACTGGTCGCGCGAGCAGCTGCAGGTGCCGCTGGTTATTCACTGGCCGGGCACGCCGGCGCAGGAGATTGCCACCCTGACCGATAACAAAGATGTGATGACTACGCTGATGCAGCGCCTGCTTCACGTTTCGACGCCGGCCAATGAGTACTCGCAGGGAGAAGATCTGTTCAGCGCCGCGCGGCGTCGTAACTGGGTCACCGCGGCCAACGGCGATACGCTGGCCATCACCACCCCGACCATCACCGTGGTCCTCAACCATAACGGCACCTATACCACCTGGAGCCGCGACGGCGAGAAAATTAAAGATCAGAAACCGCAGCTCAGTCTGTTGCTGCAGGTCCTGACTGACGAAAAACGCTTTATCGCTAACTGATTGATTAATTATGAATCAATCGCGCGTGACCCGCTTGCATTCGCCTGGGGAACGGGTAATATTGTTCCCCACGCGTCGGCACGTAGCGCAGCCTGGTAGCGCACCGTCATGGGGTGTCGGGGGTCGGAGGTTCAAATCCTCTCGTGCCGACCAAAAACTCCACAGAAACCAGCCTTTTAAGGCTGGTTTTTTTATGCCTGTTTCCCCTGTTGCCGCCCGCTCGCTTAATTTGTGCCCTTTCTTCAATGTATCGTGAAGATGTACGACTATCCTGATGGTAAATTACGTCGTAGCATCTATTATTCGACCGTATGACTCATAAGCAGGAGCGGATAACATGAGAGTTAATGGACTTACCAAAGGATTTTTCATCCTTATCGTCTTCATTGTAACCCTGGCCTTTTTTGATGTTCTCTCACCCTATTATTCCGCCATCCTTTGGGCTGCGATCCTCGCGGTGATTTTTAATCCGGTCAAAAACAAGATCCGTACCCGCCTCGGCGAGCGCAATGGCCTCGCGGCGCTGATGACCATCGTCATTATCTGTCTTATCGTTTTTACGCCGCTGGCTATCATTCTCTCCTCGCTGGCCTACGAGCTCAATCTGGTGTACAGCAAACTGCAGCATAACGACACCCAGTTTCCGACGGTGGTCGCCAGCCTGTTCGCCCATCTCCCCGGCTGGGCCAGAAGCTTCCTCGCCGATCATAACCTTGATAGCGCGCAGCAGATCCAGCAGCAGCTCTCTGATGCCGCTCTGAAAGGCGGTCAGTATCTGGCCGGCAGCGCGTTTCTGATTGGCAAAGGGACTTTTGGCTTCACCGTCAGCTTCGGCATCATGCTGTATCTGCTGTTTTTCCTGCTGAAGGATGGACCTTATCTGGTGTTGTTGATCCTCGAGTCTCTACCGTTATCAAGCTATGTGAAGCAGCATTTGTTCGCTAAATTCGCCGCTGTGGCCCGCGCCACGGTAAAAGGTACCGTCGCCGTGGCGCTGGCGCAGGGGGCGCTGGGTGGCTTTGCCTTCTGGATCGCCGGTCTGGACGGCAGCATTCTCTGGGGAGCGCTGATGGCGTTTCTGTCGCTTATCCCGGCGGTGGGCTCGGCCATTATCTGGGTGCCAGCGGCCATCTACCTCTTCGCCACCGGCCAGCTGTGGCAGGGCGCCTTTATCGTCGGCTTCTTTGTGATTGTGATTGGCCTGGTGGATAACATTCTGCGTCCACTGCTGGTGGGCAAGGATACCAGGATGCCGGACTATCTGATCCTTATCGCCACTCTGGGCGGCATGGAGATCTACGGTATCAACGGCTTCGTGATCGGGCCGCTGATCGCCGCCCTGTTTATCGCCTGCTGGAACCTGCTGTCGGGACGAGAACATGCCGGCAATACCGATGAAATCGATGAAGAGTTTATTGAGGAAGCGAAAAATAGCCGTAATGAATAGCTTTCCCGGCAGGGGGCTGGCGGCCCGCCAGCGCCTCTGTTGCGCTCTGCGCGGTCGATGTCTTACCAGTAGATAACACTATTAATTTTGCAAAAATTGGTAAATAAATCTTAACATTCAGCTGAGTGATGATAGGCTATCTCTGTCAGGAACGAAAATAAAGGATGATCAACCGTGAAAAAAATCACTACGCTAGCCGTTTCTCTGCTGACCGCCGCCTGCATGTCCGCTGGCGCATTGGCCGCAGACCAGCCGCTGGAAAAAGTCGCGCCGTTCCCGAAAGCGGAAAAAGGCATGAAGCGTCAGGTTATTCAGCTGCCGCAGCAGCAGGATGAGTCGGCGCTCAAGGTTGAGCTGATGATCGGCCAGACGCTGGAAGTCGACTGCAACCATCATCGTCTCGGCGGGGAACTGGAAAGTAAAACCCTGGAAGGCTGGGGCTATGATTACTATGTCTTTGAGAAGCTGAGCGGCCCGGTATCCACCATGATGGCCTGCCCGGACGGCAAAAAAGAGAAGAAATTTGTCACTGCCGGCCTCGGAGATGACGCCATGCTGCGCTACAACAGCAAACTGCCGATCGTGGTATACACGCCGAGCAATGTCGATGTGAAATATCGCATCTGGCGCGCCGACGAGACTATCGGCAACGCCGTCGTCCGCTAAGGCGAACAGCGCAAACGGCAATAAAAAACGGCAGCCCGCAGGCTGCCGTTTTTGTCAGAGCGTTTATCAGAGCGCGATATCCGCCATCGGCTTGCCGCCGCTCAGCGGCTTCAGCTCCGCCTGCGGCACCTCATCCACCGCCCCGGCTGGCTCATATTTCAGTTCCAGCACTTCACTGGTCCACGCCAGCGCTTTCTCGATCTCCGCCGGGTTGCCGTCAAGACGAATACCGTAGGTTGGGATGATCGCCTTCAGCTTGGCCTGCCATTCCGGCGAATTGACTTTATCTTTAAACACTTTCTCCATTAGCTGCAGCATGATAGGCGCCGCGGTGGAGGCCCCTGGCGACGCGCCGAGAAGCGCCGCGACGGTGCCTTCATCATCGCTGACCACTTCGGTGCCCAGGCGCAGTACCCCGCCCTTCTTCGCGTCGCGCTTAATGATCTGCACGCGCTGACCGGCCTGCCACAACCGCCAGTCCTCTTTCCGCGCTTCCGGATAATATTCGCACAGCGCGGCCAGACGATCTTTATCTTTCTGCATCACCTGGCTAATCAGATATTTTACCAGATCGAAGTTGTCCAGGCCGACGTTGAGCATTGGCAAAATATTTGAGGTATTCGTCGAGGCCAGCAGATCCCACAGCGAACCGTTCTTCAGGAAACGGGTCGAGAAGGTGGCGAATGGTCCGAACAGCACCACGCGTTTACCGTCGATAATACGGGTATCGATGTGCGGCACCGACATCGGCGGCGCGCCCACTTCGGCCTGACCGTAGACCTTCGCCAGATGGTGGTTCACCACCTCCGGATTTTCGCAGACCAGGAACTGGCCGCCGACCGGGAAGCCCGCATACTCTTTGGCCTGCGGAATGCCGGTCTCCTGCAGCAGGGTCAGCGCTGCGCCGCCGGCGCCGATAAAGATAAATTTAGCTTTAATGACCCGCTTCTGACGACGATTGTCGGCATCCGCCAGGGTGACCGTCCAGCTCTTGTCGGCGTTGCGCTTGAAGCGACGCACCACGGTGCCCAGCTGTAGGGAGAAATTATCATGCTTTTGCAGACCGGCGATCAGCTGGCGGGTAATTTCACCATAGTTGACGTCGGTTCCCACTTCTGAGCGAGTGGCGGCGACCTTTTGCAACGGGTCGCGGCCTTCCATCACCAGCGGCGCCCAGGCTTTGATCTGCTGATGGTCTTCAGAATAGCGAATACCGCGGAACAGTTCACTTTGCTGCAGCGCCGCGTAGCGCGCACGCAGGAAGTTGACGTTATCTTCGCCCCACACAAAGCTCATGTGCGGCACGCTGTTAATGAAAGATTTTGGTTTGTTCAGGACGCCGCGCGTCACCTGATGCGCCCAGAACTGACGCGAGATATGGAAGGCTTCGTTGATGTCGACCGCTTTGTCGATATTGATGCCGTTGGCGGTCTGCGGCGTGTAGTTCAGCTCCATCAGCGCCGCGTGGCCGGTACCCGCATTATTCCACCCGTTTGAGCTCTCTTCCGCCACGCTGGACATCTGCTCAACCATGGTAATAGACCAGTCTGGCTCAAGCTCCTGCAGCCAGGTTCCCAGTGTGGCGCTCATAATGCCGCCGCCAATCAACAATACATCCGTCTCTTGCTCATGGCGGGTGTTGGTCCGAGTGCTGTTGGGACCAACCGCCTGTGAGCGTGGTACGGCCATCTTTTTATTCATCGGATTTGAGCCTTACTTTACTCGCTGTTTTTATTTAGCGCAGGTGATACGATTCTCACCCCTCACGTTACCACCGAAGCTCAAAAATTTAAATATTGTTTAAATTTTAAGTTCTGTTTTGAGATCCGTTATAAAAATGTTTAATAAATGTATACACCAAATCACTTTTTGTACTGGTGCGCTGACAGATTCCGCGCTATCATCCCTGGTTTTGTGACAGACCGCACGGAAGCAGGGCCTGACACCGCTCTCTCTTTTTTTATAAGCTGCGAACTTTTTTTATGCCCCCAGTTTCTGACCCCGCCGCTTCCGGCAACCTGCGTCCCATCCTCCGCTCCCCGTCTTTACTGACGCGCGAAGTGCTGGCCGGCGTGCTCACCGCCCTAGCGCTCATCCCTGAAGTGATTTCGTTTTCAGTCATTGCCGGCGTTGACCCGCAGGTAAGCCTGATTGCTTCGGTGGTGCTCTGCCTTGCGATGTCAGTCTTCGGCGGACGCCCGGCGATGGTCACCGCCGCCGCGGGCTCGGTGGCGCTGGTGATTGGCCCGATGGTGCATCAGCACGGCGTGGGGTACATCTTACCGGCTGTCATTCTGGCGGGTATTATTCAAATTTTGTTTGGTCTGTGCGGCATGGCGCGCCTGATGCGCTTTATTCCCCCGGCGGTGATGACCGGGTTCGTCAACGCCCTTGGGATCCTGATTTTCTTTGCTCAGGTGCCGCATTTCTGGAGTCGACAACCGCTAATCGTTGGCCTGTTCGTCCTGACGCTGCTTATCGTCCTGTGGGCGCCGCGCGTTATTAAGGCTATCCCGGCGCCGCTGATCGCCATCGTCGCACTCACCCTCTATACCGCGACCACCGGCCAGCAGCTGCCGACCGTCGGCGATGAAGGGTCAATGAGCGGCGGCCTGCCGGGGTTCACCGCCCTGACCGTTCCCCTGAACCTGACCACCCTGCAGATAATCTGGCCGTGCGCCCTCAGCATCGCCTTTGTCGGCCTGATGGAGTCCTTGCTGACGGCTAAGCTGGTGGATGATCTCACTCATACCTCGTCGAACAAATCGCGGGAAAGCGCCGGGCTGGGTATCGCCAATATCCTTGCCGGCTGCTATGGCGGCATCGCCGGCTGCGCGATGATCGGCCAGACTATCGTGAACGTGGAAATGGGCCGGGCCCGCAGCCGCCTCTCAACGGTAATCGCCGGCCTGGTGCTGCTCCTGCTGGTGACAGCGCTCAGCCAGGTGATGGCGAAGATCCCGATGGCGGTTCTGGCCGGGGTGATGGTGATCGTGGCGGTGAAAACCTTTAGCTGGCACAGCATTCGCCCGGGCGAGCTGGCGCGTAATCCGTGGCCGGAAACGCTGGTGATGCTGGTGACCGTCGCCGCGACGGTGGGAACCAGCAATCTGGCGATCGGTGTGCTGGCGGGGATTGTCGCGATGGCGATCATCCCCCGCCGCCTGCGGGCAAAAGCGCAGGCTACATTAGAAACAGCGTCGCCAGACCCAGAAAAATAAAGAAGCCGCCGGTGTCGGTAATGGCGGTGATCATTACGCTGGAGCCGACCGCCGGGTCGCGCCCCAGCTTCACCATGACCATCGGGATTATCACGCCCATCATCGCCGCCATCAGCAGGTTGAGCATCATGGCCAGCGTCATCACCCCGCCGAGCTGCGGATCGTCATACAGCCACCAGGTGATGGCCCCCATAATCCCGCCCCACACCAGACCGTTAATCAGGGCGACCCCCATTTCACGCAGGATCAGGAAGGTAAAGCTGCCGGGCTGGATCTGCTGCAGCGCCATCGCCCGGACGATCATGGTGATCGTCTGGTTGCCGGTGTTGCCGCCGATCCCGGCGACGATCGGCATCAGCGAGGCCAGCGCCACCAGCTGTGAAATGGTGTGTTCGAAGCCGTCGATGACCCGGGAAGCAATAAACGCCGTACACAGATTGACCGCCAGCCATGCCCAGCGGGTTTTCACCGCTTTGCTGACCGGGGCGAAGACATCCTCTTCATCGCTCAGGCCGCCCATCCGCCGCAGATCATTATCGGTTTCTTCATAAACCACATCGACGATCTCATCGATGGTCAGGCGCCCGATCAGCTTGCCGTCGGCATCAATGACGGCGGCGCTGAGCAAGTCATCACGTTCGAAGGTGCGCGCCACCTTCTCCGCCTCTTCGTGCGGCTGAAAGGTGACCGGATCGCCCTCCATCACCTCCCCCACCCGCTTCTGCGCATCATTGAGCAGAATGGTCTGCAGCTCCAGCTCGCCGAGCAGCAGCTTGTTACGGGTGGTAACGAACAGCTTATCGGTGTTTTCCGGCATTTTACCGAGACGCCGCAGATAGCGCTGCACCGCCGCCAGGGTGGCCTCCGGTCGCACCGTAATGACCTCAAACTCCATGATCGACCCGACGCTGTTGTCGGCGTAGCGCATAATCTGGCGAATACGGGCGCGCTTCTCGGCCGGCAGGGTCGCCAGCAGCCGTCCGGTCAGGTTGCGCGGCAGATGCTGCAGCAGGTAAACCTGTTCATCGATATCCAGCGGCTGCATGGCCTGCAGCAGCTCGGGGTCGCTCATCTTGTCGATCAGGTCGCCCCAGACGTTCTCTGAGGCCTCCAGCAGCACTTCGCCGCGTTTATCGTCGGGCACCAGGCACCATAGCGCGGTGCGGGCGTCATAGGGAAGCGCTTCCAGCGCATCGGCGAGATCCGGCGGCGGCAGATGCGAGACCAGCATTTCCACTTCGGCCAGGTCATCGGCCAGCGTCCCTTCATCATAGCGTTCAGCCAGCGTCAGTTTGCCCAGCAGCGCGGAAGTCACCGCTTTATCGGTGCTCAAGAGCCAAATCAGACGGGCGCGCTCTTCGTCACGCAAGCGGGCGCTTTTTTTATGCAAAACGGACATCGATCGGGCAATCCTTTTGAGAATGGTGAGCCGGCCTGCGGGCCGGAAGCCTTAAGCATAGCGCGAGGAGGGGGAAATAATAACCGTCAACGATGTAGACGCTGAAAATTTTAGCGGCGCCCGGGCTTTTCCGGGCGCGCGTTGTGAATCAGGCCGTACGGGCCACCGCATCGCGGGAAGCCTGTTCCCGCTCTTCGCCGGTAAGTTCGGCGAGCTGGCCAGCGCGCATCTCCAGCAGACGATCGGCGTGCTGGAAGTAGTGATCGTCATGGCTGATGGCGAACACGGTTTTGCCCATCTGCTGCATCAGCGGCAGCAGGACCTGGTAGAACTCGCGGCGGAAATGCGGATCCTGATCCGCCGCCCATTCATCCAGCAGAATGATGTCCCGGGACTCGGCCAGCGCCAGCAGGAGCGCCACGCGCTTCTTCTGCCCTTTCGACAGCCGCAGGTCGGCGATCTTTCCGTTCTCCAGCTGCAGCTTGTGGGCCATTCGCAGACGCTCCAGCCATGTCGCCACCAGCGCCGGATCGGCCTCCTCGCCCTGCGGCCCAAGCAGGCGGTCAAACAGCCAGACGTCGGTAAACACTGCGGAAAACAGTTTGCGGTACTCCTCTGGCCTCTCCGCCGCCAGCGGCTGGCCGTCGACGAGGATCTGACCGGATATTGGCTGGTACAGGCCGGTCAGGAGCATCGCCAGCGTTGACTTGCCGCTGCCGTTGCCGCCTATCAAAAACACCAGCTCGCCGCGCTTCAGCGTCAGATTAAGCGGCCCTACCGCAAAGCGCTGGTCCGGATAATGAAAGGTGACATCGCGCAGCTCCAGCGTCTGCCAGTCAGGATGCGCCTGCGGCCGGGGAAAGTCGGCCCGGTACGGGGCGAGGGAGAACTGACGCAGCTTGTTAAACGCCACCTGGGCGCTGAGCAGCGTGGGCAGCGCGCCGACGGCGGAGAGCAGCGGCGTGCGCAGAAACAGCAGCGTCAGGGAATAGGTCGCCGCCACGGCGGTATCGGCCCAGCCGAGGCTGTTGGCCATCCAGAACACCAGCCCGATGGCGCCAAGCATCATAATATTCGACCAGTTGACCGCGCTGAGGTGGAAGGTATCGGCGCGAACGATATGGTGCCGGTACTCCCGGGCGTCCGGGAGGTAGAGCTGGTTAAACACATACTCCGCGCGCTCGCGGTTGAGGGTCAGCTCTTTACGCCCCTCCAGCACCGTCTGATAGTCGTGATACAGTTTATCTTCCGTTTCGCGCAGGCTGGCCATATGTTTGTACACCCGCGAGACCAGCACAAAGCCGCCCCAGATGGTGAGCGCCATCCACAGCGCCGTCACCAGCATCATTTTTCCTGACAGCCAGGCGAGGTAGGCCGCGGAGCCGAAGGTGAGAATGATCCCCTGCACCAGCTCCGGCAGGCGCACAAAGGCGATGGTGATATTGCGGATATCGCTGGTCAGCCCGGCAAGCAGCGACGCGCTGCCGATCTTCTCTACTTGTTCAATCTGGGTATCGAGGATGCGTTTAACAAACTCACCGCGCAGACGATAGACAAAATGGTGGCCGAGGGTGGTTAGCGCCAGCTGCGAACCCAGGGTCACCGCCATCAGCAGCCCCAGCAGACCAAGAAACTCCGGCAGGACCCGCAGCGAGGTATCGACAGAGGTAATCAGACGCAGGTTAATGAAAGCGATTAAGCCGATACCCAGCGCGGCGCTGAGCAGGCTGAGAGCAATAACGCCCAGAAACGGCCAGCGATACTGGCGCCAGACGAGAGAGAGAAGTTCCATAACAGGCTATCCGCAAAAGCAAAACAGCCAGCAGTTTAAACGGCTCGCCGATGACATCAAGAATAATTCTTATTTTAATACTGGCGACCACCCGCCTGTCGGAAGGTGAGATTGAAACGACAATCGTCCGTTTCCGGATGATGCCCCGCTTTCAGCGGCTGAATGCCATGATAAAACAGGCGCGACTCGCCGCCCCAGACCACCACATCGCCATGCTCCAGCAGCAGCCGCTGCAGCGGGTCGCTGCGTTGCAAGCCGCCAAACTGAAAGATGGCCGGCAAGCCCAGCGAGACCGAGACAATCGGCGCCCGCAGATCCTGTTCATCTTTATCCTGATGCAACGACAGTTTTGCGCCAGGACAATAGCGGTTAATCAAACAGGCGTCGGGGGAAAACTCCGGATAGCCGCCGGCGGCGGCGGCCGCCAGCGCCAGTTCATGAAAGACGGCAGGCATCGGCGGCCAGGTTTGATCGGTTACCGGGTCGACCGGGGCGTACAAATAGCCGTGGCGATCGGTAGTCCAGCCCAGCGCGCCGCAGTTGGTCATGGCGACCGACATGGTGTACCCGCCCGGCGTGACCATCTGGCGAAACGGCGACTGACTGGCGACGTCGGCTATCGCCTGCAGCAGCGCCGGGGCGCGTTCGCGGGCAAATCGCCGCAGCACCACCGCGCCGGGGGCCAGCGGCTCCTGCCACGGTGGGGTATCGCTAAACAGATCGAGCATTACTCCTCCTCATGTTGGGCCTCGCGCGCCAGCAGCTGCGCTTTTCGCGCCGTTCCCCAGCGATAACCGGACAGGGCGCCATCTTCACGCACCACCCGATGGCAGGGAACAATCACCGCCAGCGAATTCGCCGCGCAGGCGCCGGCCACGGCTCTAACCGCCCGCGGCTGGCCAATATGCTCTGCCACCTGGCGGTAGCTGCGGGTCTCACCCGCCGGGATCTGCCGCAGCGCCTGCCAGACCTGCAGCTGAAACGCGGTGCCCTGCAGATCCAGCGGCAGCGATACCGGCCGCCGGCTGTCGTCGAGGTGGGCGAAAATCTCGGCCATCTGCTGACAAAAATCGGGGTCGCCTTCACGCAGCTCGGCATTGGGAAAGCGCCGGCGCAGGTCGTCGATCAATGCCGCATCGTTATCACCCGGCAGCACCGCGCAGACGCCGCGCTCGCTCTGCGCCACCAGGCAACGACCCAGCGCGCAGTCGCCCGTGGTCCAGGTTACCACGGTGGCGGCGGCGCCGCGGCGAAACTGGCTGGCGGTCATCCCTAACGCTGCGTCGGCCTGGCGATAATAGCTGCTGCTGTCGGGAAAACCAGCCGCCAGCGCGGCGCGGGTCACCGGTATCCCCTGCTCCAGCGCTTCCCGCAGGCGCTGCGCCCGCCACGCTTGTTGCCAGGCTTTAGGGGTCATGCCGGTGACGGATTTAAATAAACGGTGGAAATGAAACGGGCTCATCGCCAGCTGGCCTGCCAGCGCCTCGAGGGTCAGGGGCGCGTCCTGCTCCAGCAGCCGACAGGCCTGCGCCACTTTGTCGACCCTTTGCTGCTGCGGGTAGTCTTTATCCGGTTGGCAGCGTTTGCAGGGGCGGAATCCCGCCGCCACGGCGGCGGCGACGTCGGCAAAAAAGCGTACGTTTTCCCGCCGCGCGCGCCGCGAGCGGCAGGAGGGACGACAGCAGATGCCGGTGGTCAGTACCGCAAAGACGAACTGACCATCGGCCCGGGTATCACGTTCGCAGACCGCCTGCCAGCGGCGATCATCGGTATCGGCAACTATCGGTTTCATGACGGGTCTCCAGCTGTAAGTGTACCCTCAGTCTGTGGTAAAGCCCGCAGTAAAAAACCCGCAATCTTGCTTTTTAATTTTTCTCGCCGACAAGGAAAGTGCGGAACTGCGGCGACATCCAGGTTTTAAAACCCTCTCCATCTTTAACGATCATGTAGACCGCCAGCCCCTCCTCGCGCACCACCTGCTGCGCTTTTTCCGGCCCCAGCACCATCAGTCCGGTATCCCAGCCGTCCGCCTCCAGCGCCGTTGGCGCAATGACGGTCACGGAGACCAGCTTATGGGTTATCGGCTGCCCGGTCTGCGGATCGATAACGTGCGAGATGCGTTTGCCATCGAGTTCATAGTAGTTGCGATAGCTGCCGGAGGTGCTGATGCCGTGACCATTGATGTCGACAATCGCCTGAACGGCGTTTTCGCGGTCGGTCGGTTTCTGGATCGCTACCCGCCAGGGCTTGCCTTCGCCGTTCATCCCGCGGCTGACCAGCGCTCCGCCCACCGACACCAGATAGCGGGAGATCCCCTCCTGCTCCATCAACCGCGCGAGGTGGTCGGCGGCATAGCCTTCTCCCACAGTGGAGAGGTCGACAAACAGATCGGGAATATCTTTTTGCAGGAACTGCCTGCCGCTCTGATTAATAACCTGCAGATGCTGCAGGCCGGTGCGCGCCTTCGCCGCGGCTATCGCCTCGGCATCCGGGGTGGTGACCGGCTGTTTATCCGGGCCAAAGCCCCACAGGTTGACCAGCGGCCCCACGGTAATATCCATCGCGCCGTGCGTTTTGGCGCCAATCCGCAGCGACAGGGTGACGATATCCGCCATCGCTTCGCTCACCGGCCAGGGTTCGGTAGTGGCGGCATGATTGAAGCGCATCAGCGCGGAGTCGTTTTTCCAGGTCGACAGCAGGCGATCGTCGGCGTCCAGCTGGGCCTGAACCTTGGCGCGCAACGCCTGGGCCTTTGCCTCATCCACGCCAATGACGCTGACCCGCCAGAAGGTGCCCATCGTTTTGCCATCCAGCACGGTGGCCGTCGCGGCGGGGGTCGCAGGAGTGGTAGCTGAATCGCAGCCAGAGAGCAGAACGCAGGCGCCCAGCAGCGCGGCGCGAAAGAAAGTCATATCCATTAATCGAGGCTCCTCTTACCAGGGCGACAAGAGTATACCAGCGAGGTTAAACCAGACATAAAAAAAGGCGCCAGAGGCGCCTTTTTGTTATGCAGCTTGCAACTTAGAACTGGTAAACCAGGCCCAGTGCAACCACGTCGTCGGTAGAGATACCGGCGTTGCGGGTGAAGCTGTTGTCGTCCAGCAGGTTGATTTTGTAGTCAACATAGGTGGACATGTTTTTGTTGAAGTAGTAGGTCGCGCCAACGTCAACATATTTCAGGATGTCCTGGTCGCCGTAGCCTTCCAGATCCTTACCTTTAGACTGCAGGTAAGCCACGGACGGACGCAGACCGAAGTCGAACTGGTACTGAGCAACCACTTCGAAGTTCTGCGCTTTGTTAGCAAAGCCCAGGGAACCGGCGCGGGTCGCGTTGTAGGTCTGGGTGTACTGAGTGGCCAGGTAGATGTTGTTCGCGTCGTATTTCAGACCGCCGGTGTAGGTTTCAGCGTTGTCGCCACGACCCAGTGCCAGCTTGCTGTTCTGGTCGCCAAGACGTTTGGAGTTAGAGTATGCGAAACCAGCGCTGATGCCATCATAGATGTCATAGGTCAGAGAAGTACCGTAACCGTCGCCGTTCTGTTTCAAGGCGGTACGACCGTTGTTGGTAGGAGACAGAGCGCCTTCGCCGCTGACGCTGCCGTTTTTACCCTGATACTGCAGAGCAAAGTTCAGGCCGTCAACCAGACCGAAGAAATCAGAGTTACGGTAGGTTGCAACGCCGTTAGCACGGGACTGCAGGAAGTTGTCAGAACCGTAGGTGTCGCCGCCGAATTCCGGCAGAACGTCGGTCCAGGACGTTACGTCGTATACTACGCCGTAGTTACGACCGTAGTCGAAAGAGCCCGCGTCGCCAAATTTCAGGCCTGCGAATGCCAGACGAGTCCATGCCTGATCGCTGGAGCTTTCAGTGTTGTTCGCCTGAACGTTGTATTCCCACTGGCCGTAACCGGTCAGCTGGTCGTTGATCTGGGTTTCGCCTTTCACGCCTACACGCATGTAGGTCTGGTCGCCGTCGACGCTCTTGTCGTCAGAGAAGTAGTGCAGACCGTCAATTTTACCGTACAGGTCTAATTTGTTGCCGTCTTTGTTATAAATTTCAGCCGCATTTGCTGCGCCTGCTACCAGCAGAGCCGGTACCAGGAGGGACAGTACTTTAACTTTCATGTTATTAACCCTCTGTTTGTTATATGCCTTTTATTATGCCACTGCTTACTGATTACCCTTCTAATCAGTCGGCTATTTCATTGTGCTGCAAAATGCAGAATAATCCAACAAGAATATGATACTAAAACTTCTAAGATGTTTCAAAGTTCCCACAAGATGTTTCAATTTGTAAATTTAGCGGAACTTTTTTTACCGCAAAATGGTCAGGGAAATACGCACTAATCATCAAAAAAAATATTTAACCTTTTATAATCAAATTGATAGACAACAACATATCTATAGCACTGAATGGTAAAACAAAATGATCATTGGTGGCTAAAATAAGAGTCGCTATCATCATTAACTTTATTTATTACCGTCATTCAGTTCTGAATGTCTGTTTACCCCTATTTCAACCGGATGCCTCGCATCCGGTTTTTTTTACCCTTCTTTACACAACTTTAATTTATCTGTGCTACGGCTAATGATTCCCTAACGACTATTAATCAATCAATTAGGCCATCAGTGGTGCATATTCTGCCAATGTCTTGTTATTTCGTGCGATTCTTCCCTTTTGTTTCCGTCAATATCGTCGCCGGTTAACCTTCCCGGCGCGGTTTCATTTACGCTTCGTTTCTAAGATAATTCCTGGACGGCATCGCACCGCTGGCACCAATCTGTAGTATGGATTTACGCCATTAGCCTTTATACTGCCAGCAGCATCTGCTTTGTTGCCAGTTACTCTGGCGCTACATCCTGTTTACAAACAATGATGAGTCGTTCAGCCACAAGATGACCCCGAAAAAATTCTCCCTGATCCCCGGCAACATCAGCCGCTTCTTCATTTTGATGGTTATTGTCCTGCTGGCGACAATGGGGGTGATGATTCAAAGCGCCGTCAATGCCTGGCTGAAGGAGAAAAGCTATCAGGTGGTTGATGTCTCCCACGCTCTGCACCAGCGCATTGACGCCTGGCGCTATGCCACCTGGCAGATCTACGACAATATCGCCGCCACCTCAGTCAACACCGCAAGCGGCGGTCTGCAGGAGACGCGTTTAAAACAGGACGTTTACTACCTGGAGAAACCCCGGCGTAAAACCGAAGCCCTGATCTTTGGCTCCCATGACAGCTCCACCCTCGAAATGACGCAGAAAATGTCCGATTATCTCGATATTTTGTGGGGCGCGGAGACCATTCCGTGGTCGATGTACTATCTCAACGGCCTGGACAATAGTCTGATCCTGGTCTCCACCCTGCCGTTGAAGGACCTCTCTTCGAGCTTCAAAGAGTCAACGATCAGCAGCGTCGTGGAGTCGCGGCGCGCGGAAATGCTGCTGCAGGCTAATACCCTTGATGAGCGCGAGACGTTCTCGCCGTTGCGCCATCTCGCCTGGCAGAACGCGCACTATTTTACGTTACGCACCACCTTCAACCAGCCCGGACACCTTGCCACGGTGGTTGCCTTCGACCTGCCGATTAACGATCTGATCCCGCCCGGCATGACCATCGACAGCTTCCGTATCGAGCCTGACCCGTCGCAAAATCTCGCCACCACGCCGGATAAAGAGAGCGCCGATCATATCGGGATCACCTTTAACGGCATGCAGATTGACATCGCCACCGACATCAGCACCACCGGTATGCAGTTGCTGTGGACGGTACCAATGAGCACCATGCTGCTGGAGTCCATGCAGAACATTCTTCTGCCGCTGCTGCTCAACATTGGTCTGCTGGCGCTGGCGCTGTTTGGTTTTACCACCTTTCGCCACTATAAAGGACGCAGCCATTCGTCTGGCGCCGGGCTCCCCTCCGCCGCCAACAGCGAACTGCGTCTGCTGCGCGCCATTAACGAAGAGATTGTTTCTCTGCTGCCGCTGGGGCTGCTCGTTCACGATCAGGAAGCCAACCGAACGGTTATCAGCAATCCAATTGCCGACCATCTGCTTCCGCACCTGAATCTGCAGAACATCACCAATATGGCGGACCAGCATCAGGGGGTGATCCAGGCCACCGTCAATAATGAGCAGTATGAAATCCGCCAGTATCGCAGCCAGGTAGCGCCGCGCACCCAGATCCTGATCATCCGTGATCAGGACCGCGAAGTGCTGGTCAATAAAAAGCTCAAGCAGGCCCAGCGCTTGTATGAGAAAAACCAGCAGGGACGGGCCGCCTTTATGCAGCACATCGGCAGCGCCCTGAAGCAGCCCGCGCTGACGCTGGCGGCAGAGGCGGCGGCGCTCAGTAGTACAGAGAATCGGACGCTGGCCCAGCATGCCGATGAGCTGGTCAAACTCATCGATGACATTCAGCTCGCCAATCTGCTGGAAAGCGATGCCTGGAAAACCAACCAGACGTTGTTCTCGGTGCAGGAGCTTATTGACGACGTCGTGCCGGAAGTGCTGCCGGCGATGAAACGCAAGGGTCTGCAGCTGCTCATCAACAATGCGCTCCCGGCCGGCGAGCAGCGCTATGGCGACCGTGAAGCTCTGCGGCGCACGCTGGTGCTGTTAATCCAGTATTCAGTGACCACCACGCCTATCGGCAAGATCACCCTCGACGTCTGTCAGGATGAGTCGGCCAGCGATCGCCTGACCTTCCGCATTCTGGATACCGGCAACGGCGTCTCGGCAAACGAGATCGACAATATGCACTTCCCGTATCTCAACGAGACCCAGAGCGACCTGTACGGCAAAGCAAACGCCCTTACCTTCTGGCTATGCGACCGCATGACGCGCAAGCTGGGCGGGCAATTGACCATTAAAGCCCGGGAGTCGCTGGGGACGCGCTATACCCTGCATCTGAAAATGCCGGCCAGCGAAGAGGCGCCAGAGGCGGGAGAGCATTTGCTGGATGACGTTATCGTCCTGCTGGATGTGACTTCCAGCGAAGTGCGGCGGATTGTCACTCGCCAGCTGGAGAGCTGGGGAGCGTCCTGCATCACACCGGACGATCGGGCGACCAGTCAAGCCTTTGATCTTTATTTAACGGATAATCCGTCTAATCTTACTGCTTCAGGCTTGCTTTTAAGCGATGATGAGGTCGGGATACGCAAGATCGGCCCGGGCCAACTGCGGGTCAACTTTAATATTAGCACGGCGATGCAGGAGGCTATCCTGCAGCTTATTGAGCAGCAGCTGGCGGAGGAGGCGGTTCAGCCCGTCACCTCAGGAAACGAGAGTAACGCCGAACTCCATGCCAGCGGCTATTACGCACTGTTTGCCGATACGGTACCGGATGATGTTCAGAGATTGTATACTGAAATCGAAGCGGGCGATTTTGCTGCTCTGGCGCAAACCGCCCACCGCCTCAAAGGGGCATTTGCTATGCTTAATCTGATACCCGGCAAGCAGTTATGTGAAACGCTTGAGCATCTGATTCGCGAAAAGGATGCGCAAGGCATAGAAAAATATATCAGCGACATTGACGCTTACGTCAAGAGCTTGCTGTAGAAGGTAGCCTTATACATGAACACTATGAACGTAATTATTGCCGATGACCATCCGATCGTACTGTTCGGTATTCGTAAGTCACTTGAGCAAATTGAGTGGGTGAACGTCGTTGGCGAGTTTGAAGACTCCACGGCCCTTATCAACAATCTTCCGAAGCTGGACGCCCATGTGCTGATCACCGATCTGTCCATGCCCGGTGACAAATACGGCGACGGGATCACGCTGATTAAATACATCAAGCGCCACTTCCCGGATCTGTCGATCATTGTTCTGACCATGAACAACAATCCGGCGATCCTCAGCGCGGTGCTGGATCTGGATATCGAAGGGATCGTCCTCAAGCAGGGGGCGCCGACCGACCTGCCAAAAGCGCTGGCCGCGCTGCAGAAAGGGAAGAAATTCACCCCGGAAAGCGTCTCTCGCCTGCTGGAAAAAATCAGCGCCAGCGGCTATGGCGATAAACGCCTGTCGCCGAAAGAGAGCGAAGTGCTGCGCCTGTTCGCCGAAGGTTTCCTGGTAACCGAGATCGCCAAAAAGCTTAACCGCAGCATTAAAACCATCAGCAGCCAGAAGAAATCGGCGATGATGAAGCTGGGCGTCGAAAACGACATCGCCTTGCTGAACTACCTCTCTTCCGTCTCGCTGAGCGCGACGGACAAAGAGTAATCTCTTCGCCCTCTCCGTCTCGCCCCGGCGAGACGGAGCTCCCCATTATTCCCGCCCTTTACGCACCCGCGCCGCATATACCGTCAGCGTTTGCTTCAGTACGTCGAGGGTGACCGGCTTGGACAGACAACTGTCCATCCCCGATTCCAGACAGCGCTGCTTCTCTTCCGCCAGGGCATTGGCCGTTACGCCAATCACCGGCAGCGTCAGGCCAAGCTGACGAATGCGCTGCGTCAGGCGATAACCATCCATATTAGGCATGTTGACGTCGCTGAGCACGATATCGATGTGCTGCTTGCTGAGGACGTTGAGCGCGTCGATCCCGTCGTTCGCGGTCACGCACTGGTAGCCGAGCGACCCCAGCTGATCCGCCAGCAGGCGGCGGTTGATCGGGTGATCGTCGACCACGAGGATCATCATGTCGTCGTTATTGCCGGCCTGCGCCTCCGGGGTCATCAGCGCCGGGCTATTTTCCGCACTGGCGAGCGCAACATGGAAAATACGCCCCAGCAGCGGCAGCAGTTCGTGGGGAGTCGTCACGCTGTGCAGCCATTCGCCGGCGGACCGCTCCTGCGGAATACCGATATGACGGCGACAGAAGATGACCATGGCCCTTCCCTGCCATCCGCTCAGCGCCTCATCGTCAGTGAGTAAGACATCCTCGGCGTCCGGCGTTTCGCCGGCATGGCGGCGGACCGTCAGGCCGTGGTAGCTGAGCAGCGAGGTGACGAACATCGCTAGCGAAGTGTTATGAATCGCCAGCCAGCAGGTCTTGCCAGCGAAACCGTCTCTGCTCACCGGTGAGGTATTCTGCACGCGATACAGAGGAATACGGATGGTAAAGCGGCTACCCATCCCCGGCTCGGTTTCGACAGCAATATCGCCATCCATCATGCTGATCAGTTTTTCACAGATCGCCAGGCCAAGGCCGGTGCCCTGAAAATTGCGCTGCACGCCGGTCCCCACCTGGAAGAAAGGATCGAAGAGGCGCAATACCTCTTTCGCCGGGATCCCCTCTCCGGTGTCGCGAACGCTAATCTGCAGATAATCCCCCGCGCACTGGACGTGCAGGACAATGCAGCCGGTATCGGTGAACTTTATCGCATTGCTGAGCAGATTTGAGATCACCTGCTGCAGGCGCATCGGGTCGCCGGACATTTGTTCCGGAACGTCCGGCTCGATAAAGCAGTACAGGCCCAGCTGCTTGCGTACCACCAACGGCAGATAGTTAGCGGAGATATGGTTCATGACTTCGCGCGGAGAGAACTCCCGCGGCTCGATCTTCAACTGCTCGGACTCGATTTTCGAGAAATCAAGAATATCGCTGATGATTTTCAGCAGCAGGCTGGAGGAGTTGTTCATCGCCGTCACAAGGCGATCGACGCCTTTCGGCAACGCTTTGGTCTGCAGCAGATCGAGGTTACCGATGATGCCATACAGCGGGGTACGCAGCTCATGGCTAACGGTCGCCAGGAACATCGATTTCGACTGGCTGGCCTGCTCCGCCGCCTGGGCCATCTCCTGCAGCGACTCCTCCATTTTCACGCGGGCGGAAACGTCCACCAGCACGCAAATGGCGACGTTTTCATTGCGATAGCGTGAATGAACAAAGCTAATCTGCAGGTTGGTATGGTTGCTGGTCAGCACGTCGACAAAATTGACCTGCTGGCCGCAGATGATCTGCGTCAGCCGCTGGCGGTCCTCGTGGGTCAGCATGTTCAGGTAGTTGTGCGCCAGTTCATTACTGAGAATATTGGTCCCGTCGGCAGTGCGCAGAATACAGATCCCTACCGGGGCAGAAGCCACAATTTTGCGGTTGAACTGCTCGTGCTCTTCCAGGCGCTGGGCGTCATTCTCCGCGGGGATAAAAATGCGCCGCTCATACATCCGCGCCAGCGCGAACAGCATCGCGCCGCTGAGGATATTAAGAACGATAGCATTGATGATCAGCATACGGATCCGCTCCAGCACCTGATCTACCGAGACGGAATAGACGATGCTCAGGGAGGACGGCGAGAGGCTTTTTTTCAGCACCAGCTCGCGGAAACCTGAACTGTAGCCAAACCACATCCGCTCCTGCATCCACTTCGCTTCGCTCTGGATTTTACCTTCCGCACCGGCCAGCGAAATCAGCGGCTGCCCGTTATCGTCAAAGATCGTCACGCTCATCGGCAGGCTGCCCGGCGTAAAGAAGCTTTCCATGCGGATGGTCTGCTCCACGCCCAGCATCGCCTGCAGGCGATTGGCCATATAGACCGGCGTCAGGGCGTAAAAATAGCCCACCCCGGGGCGAACGCCCTGGCTTATCCAGAACAGGTTGTTGCCGCGCTCGTTTTGCGGCGCGTTGCGATATTGCTCTATGCGCTGATGCAGGACTTTCAGCGCCTGATCGCGCTCAATCGGCACGTCCCGCAGGCCAAAGTTGGCCATGCAGAGGTTATCGCTGCCGATGAGAAAGATGCGGTTAAGGTCGTAGGCGGCAGTAAAATTATCCCGCCAGTAGCGCATAAACCATGCCAGCGACTGCAGCGAATTACGCCAGGTGGCGCTCATCGCGCTGCAGTCGGAATCGGGGTACAGGGGTTCAAAGTTGGGCACCGCCATATCGCCGTTTTGCCCTTGCGCTACCGTGTCCCCTGCCGACAAGCGATTACCGGCGACATACTTCAGCTCTTTCATTACATCCGCGGTACGCTGGATATAGCGCTGGGCCTGATCGGCGTTGAGATTAAGCTCCTGATGGATTTCGGCTTCCCGCTCGTGCAGCGCGTTGACGATATAAAACACAGAGACAAACGCAATAAGCAGCCACAGCAATACCGCCAGCGCTCTGAACAGATAACGTGAAACCTTCAGGGTTGTATGAAAAGAGGCAAGATATTTCAATGTGGCGATGCTCGGCCGTCAGGGACTCAACAGAATGCGGTTAAGGTAGCGGTAAACCGGCTTTGCCGCAATGTTAATGCAAAAAGGGCCGGGAAAATACCCGGCCCTTCCAGAACATTTACCTCGGACGATTATTCTTCGTCTTCGGCGATGTCGTCATCGGTATCCGCTTCCGGGGCGATATCATCATCGCCTTCTGCCGCGCTACCGTCGATGGCATCCAGCTCTTCATCATCCACCGGCTCAGCCACGCGCTGCAGACCTACCACGTTTTCATCTTCCGCGGTGCGGATGAGGATCACGCCCTGGGTGTTACGGCCCACGATGCTCACTTCGGAAACGCGGGTACGCACCAGCGTCCCGGCGTCGGTGATCATCATGATCTGATCGCAGTCATCCACCTGCACGGCGCCGACCACGGAACCGTTACGCTCGGTGACTTTGATCGAAATAACGCCCTGGGTGGCACGCGACTTGGTCGGATACTCCGCCGCCGCGGTACGTTTACCGTAACCGTTTTGCGTCACCGTCAGGATCGCGCCTTCGCCGCGTGGAATAATCAGCGAGACGACGCTGTCGTTTTCCGCAAGCTTAATACCGCGTACGCCGGTGGCGGTACGGCCCATGGCGCGAACGGCGTCTTCCTTGAAGCGTACAACCTTACCGGCCGCGGAGAACAGCATCACTTCATCCTGACCAGAGGTCAGATCGACGCCGATCAGCTCATCGCCTTCGTTCAGGTTGACCGCGATGATACCGGCGGAACGCGGACGGCTGAACTCGGTCAGCGCGGTTTTCTTCACGGTACCGCTGGCGGTCGCCATAAAGACGTTGACGCCCTCTTCGTACTCGCGGACCGGCAGGATGGCGGTGATGCGCTCATCGGCTTCCAGCGGCAGCAGGTTGACGATCGGCCGACCGCGCGCGCCGCGGCTGGCTTCCGGCAGCTGATAGACCTTCATCCAGTACAGACGGCCGCGGCTTGAGAAGCAGAGGATGGTGTCATGGGTGTTGGCCACCAGCAGGCGGTCGATAAAGTCTTCTTCTTTAATGCGCGCTGCCGATTTGCCTTTACCGCCACGACGCTGTGCTTCGTAGTCGGTCAGCGGCTGATACTTCACATACCCCTGATGCGACAGGGTGACCACCACATCTTCCTGGTTGATCAGATCTTCGATGTTAATATCAGCGCTGTTGGCGGTGATTTCGGTACGACGTTCGTCGCCGAACTGATCGCGGATCAGCTCCAGCTCTTCGCGAATCACTTCCATCAGACGGTCGGCGCTGCCGAGAATGTGCAGCAGCTCCGCGATCTGCTCCAGCAGCTCTTTATATTCGTCGAGCAGTTTTTCATGCTCAAGGCCGGTCAGTTTCTGCAGACGCAGATCCAGAATCGCCTGAGCCTGCTGCTCGGTCAGATAGTATTTACCGTCGCGCACGCCGAACTCTGGCTCCAGCCATTCCGGACGCGCGGCGTCATCCCCGGCGCGCTCCAGCATCGCCGCGACGTTACCAAGATCCCACGCCTGGGCAACCAGCGCCGTTTTCGCTTCTGCCGGGGTCGGCGCGCGACGGATCAGTTCGATAATCGGGTCGATGTTGGCCAGCGCAACGGCCAGCGCTTCGAGGATATGCGCCCGGTCGCGCGCTTTGCGCAGTTCGAAAATCGTACGACGGGTCACCACTTCACGGCGGTGGCGTACAAACGCGGCGATGATGTCCTTCAGGTTCATGATCTTCGGCTGACCATGGTGCAGAGCTACCATGTTGATGCCGAAGGAGACCTGCAGCTGGGTCTGGGAATAGAGGTTGTTAAGCACCACTTCCCCTACCGCATCGCGCTTCACTTCAATCACGATGCGCATCCCGTCTTTATCAGACTCGTCACGCAGCGCGCTGATGCCTTCCACGCGTTTTTCTTTGACCAGCTCGGCGATTTTCTCGATCAGGCGCGCTTTGTTCACCTGATACGGAATTTCGTGCACGATGATGGTTTCGCGGCCGGATTTCGCGTCCACTTCCACTTCCGCGCGCGCGCGGATGTACACTTTACCGCGACCGGTGCGGTAGGCCTCTTCGATGCCGCGACGGCCATTGATAATGGCGGCGGTCGGGAAATCAGGGCCAGGAATATGCGCCATCAGCCCTTCAATGCTGATGTCTTCATCGTCAACATACGCCAGACAGCCGTTAATCACTTCCGTCAGGTTATGCGGCGGTATGTTGGTGGCCATCCCTACGGCGATCCCGGAGGCGCCGTTCACCAGCAGGTTAGGAATTTTGGTCGGCATGACGTCCGGAATACGCTCCGTACCGTCATAGTTGTCAACGAAATCGACCGTCTCTTTTTCAAGATCGGCCATCAGCTCATGAGCGATTTTCGCCAGACGAATTTCGGTATAACGCATCGCCGCGGCGGAGTCGCCGTCGATGGAACCAAAGTTACCCTGGCCGTCCACCAGCATGTAACGCAGCGAGAACGGCTGCGCCATACGCACGATGGTGTCGTATACCGCGGAGTCGCCGTGCGGGTGGTATTTACCGATTACGTCACCAACGACACGGGCTGATTTTTTATAGGCTTTGTTCCAGTCATTGCCCAATACGTTCATGGCGTAAAGTACGCGACGGTGTACCGGCTTCAGGCCATCTCGGACATCCGGCAGCGCACGGCCAACAATGACCGACATCGCATAATCCAGATAGGAGCTCTTCAGCTCTTCCTCAATGTTGACCGGTGTAATTTCTCTCGCAAGGTCGCTCATCTAACCGCTATCCCTCTACTGTATCCCGGATTCAAAGGTCGCAAATTATAACACAGCCGCGCTAATAGAGGTAAAGCAATACGGTTTATTCATGGCGCGCTGCTGATATACTCGCAGGTCTGAACAGAAAAGGAGTAAAAGCGCCCATGAATGCCGAAAAAACGTCGGTAGCCCCTAACGTCGATCATGCTGAAATCGCCAAATTCGAAGCCGTCGCCTCGCGCTGGTGGGATCTGGAGGGCGAGTTCAAACCGCTCCACCGCATCAACCCGCTGCGGCTGGGCTATATTGCCGAACGCTCCGGCGGCCTGTTCGGTAAAAAAGTCCTCGATGTCGGCTGCGGCGGCGGCATCCTCGCCGAGAGCATGGCGCGCGAAGGCGCGACGGTCACCGGGCTGGACATGGGGGCCGAACCGCTGCAGGTCGCCAGGCTGCACGCCCTGGAGAGCGGTATTCAGGTAGACTATGTTCAGGAAACAGTTGAGGAACATGCCGCGAAGCACCCGCAGCAGTATGACGTCGTGACCTGCATGGAGATGCTGGAGCACGTCCCCGACCCGCAGTCGGTGGTACACGCCTGCGCGCGGTTAGTGAAGCCCGGCGGCCAGGTCTTCTTCTCCACCATCAACCGCAACGGCAAGGCCTGGCTGATGGCGGTAGTCGGGGCGGAATATGTCATGAAGATGGTGCCCAAAGGCACTCATGATGTGAAGAAGTTTATCAAGCCGGCCGAGCTGCTGGGCTGGGTAGATCAGACTACTCTGAAAGAGCAGCATATCATCGGTCTGCATTACAATCCGCTGACCAATACCTTCAAGTTAGCGCCAGGGGTTGATGTTAACTATATGTTGCATACCACCGCCAAACAGGACTGAGGTCAACACCTCCGCTTATGATGATTGCGCGGCATCAAGCCGCGTGATTATTTCTTCCGATGAAGAAATCAGCACTCGATCAAATTTTCATTTTTTTTTCTGTTTTATTGACTTCTTCTCCAGGCCTTATGCGACGTGGACTTGCGGATTATTACCCTTCCGCAACCTCAATTTAACGTCAAAATCAACCCTTGTACTCAAAAGATTCCTTACTAAAATACTCACCATATAGCGTTTCTTTTATCGACAACCCCCTACATATAGTATTTATCCACAGAGTTAGTCACAACGGCCTTCTGTGGATAAACGGGGGATATTTTCTTTCACGGACAGGTAAAATCCACATGAATCAGAGTCTGCTGGTGACAAAGCGCGACGGGACCACCGAGCGCATCAATCTCGACAAAATCCATCGCGTACTGGATTGGGCGGCAGAAGGACTGAATAACGTTTCGATTTCCCAGGTAGAGCTGCGCTCCCATATCCAGTTCTATGACGGCATCAAAACCGCGGACATCCACGAAACCATTATTAAAGCCGCTGCGGATCTGATCTCCCGCGACGCACCGGATTACCAGTACCTCGCCGCGCGTCTGGCGATTTTCCATTTGCGTAAAAAAGCCTTCGGTCAGTTTGAGCCGCCGGCGCTCTACGATCACGTGGTGAAGATGGTCGAGAAAGGTAAATACGATCATCATCTGCTGGAAGACTACACGGAAGAAGAGTTCCAGCAGATGGACGGTTTCCTCGACCACTGGCGCGACATGAACTTCTCGTACGCAGCCGTTAAACAGCTGGAAGGCAAGTATCTGGTACAAAACCGCGTCACCGGCGAAATTTATGAGAGCGCGCAGTTCCTCTATATTCTGGTCGCCGCTTGCCTGTTCTCGAACTATCCGCGCGAAACGCGTCTGGACTATATCAAGCGTTTCTACGACGCGGTGTCCACCTTTAAAATCTCGCTGCCGACGCCGATCATGTCCGGCGTGCGTACCCCAACCCGTCAGTTCAGCTCCTGCGTGCTGATCGAGTGCGGCGACAGCCTGGATTCCATCAACGCCACCTCCAGTGCGATTGTGAAATACGTTTCCCAGCGCGCCGGCATCGGCATCAACGCCGGACGCATTCGCGCGCTGGGCAGCCCGATCCGCGGCGGCGAAGCCTTCCACACCGGCTGCATTCCGTTCTACAAGCATTTCCAGACCGCGGTGAAATCCTGCTCGCAGGGCGGCGTACGCGGCGGCGCGGCAACCCTCTTCTACCCAATGTGGCATCTGGAAGTGGAAAGCCTGCTGGTGCTGAAAAACAACCGTGGTACCGACGCCAACCGCGTTCGTCACATGGACTACGGGGTACAGATCAACAAGCTGATGTACACCCGTCTGCTGAAGGGCGGCGATATTACCCTGTTCAGCCCTTCCGACGTCCCGGGCCTGTATGACGCCTTCTTCGCCGATCAGGACGAGTTTGAGCGCCTGTACACCCAGTACGAGCAGGACGACAGCATTCGTAAGCAGCGTATTAAAGCCGTTGAGCTGTTCTCGCTGATGATGCAGGAGCGCGCCTCTACCGGCCGCATCTATATCCAGAACGTCGACCACTGCAACACCCACAGCCCGTTCGATCCGGTAGTCGCCCCGGTGCGTCAGTCTAACCTGTGCCTGGAGATTGCTCTGCCGACCAAACCGCTGGAAGATGTCAACGACGAAAACGGCGAAATCGCGCTGTGCACCCTGTCGGCCTTCAACCTCGGGGCTATCGACAGCCTCGACGAGCTGGAAGAGCTGGCGGTGCTGGCGGTGCGTGCTCTGGATGCGCTGCTCGACTATCAGGATTACCCCATCCCGGCGGCTAAACGCGGTGCGATGGGGCGTCGTACGCTGGGTATCGGCGTGATCAACTTCGCTTACTATCTGGCGAAGCATGGCAAACGCTACTCCGACGGCAGCGCCAACAACCTGACGCACAAAACGTTCGAAGCGATTCAGTACTATCTGCTGAAGGCCTCTAACGAGCTGGCTATCGAGCAAGGCGCCTGCCCGTGGTTCAACGAAACCACCTATGCGCAGGGCATCCTGCCGATCGATACCTATAAGAAAGATCTGGACGGCATCGTCAGCGAACCCCTGCACTACGACTGGGAAGCATTGCGCGAATCCATTAAAACCCACGGCCTGCGCAACTCCACGCTCTCCGCGCTGATGCCGTCCGAGACCTCGTCGCAGATCTCCAACGCCACCAACGGCATTGAGCCGCCGCGCGGCCACGTGAGTATCAAAGCGTCCAAGGACGGTATCCTGCGCCAGGTGGTGCCGGATTACGAAAACCTGCAGAACGCCTACGAGCTGCTGTGGGAGATGCCGAACAACGACGGTTATCTGCAGCTGGTGGGTATCATGCAGAAGTTTATCGACCAGTCGATCTCTGCCAACACTAACTACGATCCGACGCGCTTCCCGTCCGGAAAAGTGCCGATGCAGCAGTTGCTCAAAGACCTGCTCAACGCCTATAAATTCGGCGTCAAAACGCTGTACTATCACAACACCCGTGATGGCGCTGAAGACGCTCAGGATGACCTGGCCCCGTCCATTCAGGACGACGGCTGCGAAAGCGGCGCTTGTAAGATCTAAGGTATTTTTGCCGGGTAACGCTACGCTTACCCGGCCTACGTTTGTGTAGGCCCGGCCAACCCATTCCTGCCGGGCAATACAGTTCAACAGGACTCACTTCAATGGCATACACCACTTTTTCACAGACGAAAAACGATCAGCTGCTGGAACCTATGTTTTTTGGCCAGCCGGTTAACGTGGCCCGCTACGATCAGCAAAAATACGACATCTTTGAAAAGCTGATTGAAAAGCAGCTCTCCTTCTTCTGGCGCCCGGAAGAGGTTGACGTTTCCCGCGATCGCATCGACTACCAGGCGCTGCCGGAACATGAAAAACATATTTTCATCAGCAACCTGAAGTACCAGACGCTGCTCGACTCCATCCAGGGCCGTAGCCCGAATGTGGCGTTGCTGCCGCTGATCTCCATCCCGGAGCTGGAGACCTGGGTAGAAACCTGGGCCTTCTCCGAGACCATTCACTCGCGTTCGTACACTCACATCATCCGCAACATCGTCAACGACCCGGCGACCGTGTTCGACGACATCGTCACCAACGAGCAGATCCAGAAACGTGCGGAAGGCATCTCTCACTATTACGATTCGCTGATCGAGATGACCAGCTACTGGCATCTGCTGGGCGAAGGCACCCACACCGTCAACGGCAAAACCGTGACCGTGAATCTGCGCGAGCTGAAAAAGAAACTCTATCTGTGCCTGATGAGCGTTAATGCCCTGGAAGCGATCCGCTTCTACGTCAGCTTCGCCTGCTCCTTCGCCTTTGCCGAACGCAAACTGATGGAAGGCAACGCCAAAATTATCCGCCTGATCGCCCGCGATGAAGCGCTGCACCTGACCGGCACCCAGCATATGCTGAACCTGCTGCGCTCCGGCAGCGACGATCCGGAAATGGCGGAAATCGCCGAAGAGTGCAAGCAGGAGTGCTATGACCTGTTCGTGCTGGCGGCGCAGCAGGAGAAAGAGTGGGCGGACTACCTGTTCCGCGACGGCTCGATGATCGGCCTGAATAAAGATATTCTCTGCCAGTACGTCGAGTACATCACCAATATCCGCATGCAGGCGGTGGGCCTCGATCTGCCGTTCCAGACCCGTTCCAACCCGATCCCATGGATCAACACCTGGCTGGTCTCCGACAACGTTCAGGTGGCGCCGCAGGAAGTGGAAGTCAGTTCTTATCTCGTCGGCCAGATCGATTCTGAAGTCGATGCCGACGATCTGAGTAACTTCCAGCTGTAATGAAGCGGATCTTCCTGAAAATCTCTGACACTCGCCTTGAGTGTCAGGATGAACACCCTTCCCTGCTGGCGGCGCTGGAGTCGCATAATATCGACGTCGAATATCAGTGCCGCGAAGGCTACTGCGGCTCCTGCCGCACGCGTCTGGTCTCCGGCCAGGTTGACTGGCTGACCGAGCCGCTGGCCTTTATCCAGCCGGGAGAAATTTTGCCCTGCTGCTGCCGGGCGAAAGGCGATATTGAGATCGAGATGTAGTCTTGTCAGGTGGCGCTACGCTTACCTGACCTACAAAACCGCAGTTCGTAGATACTGTTATCGGTTTGCAACTTTTTCGCTTGAGAAAAACGTTTATCGCGTGTCGCTTCAGAGGATATTGCGCTCCCGGTTAATTTTTATGCAATATGTTTTCCGTGGCGCAGGGAGCGCACAGAGGGCGGCCAATCGCCGCCGCCCTCTGTACTCCCGGGCTCTGGCCGCCAAAATCGCCACTTCGTGGTTCCTTCGACTTATCCCGGCAGGCTTCGGGTCGGGCCGAGGCAGCGTCCCTGCAAATCACGGCCCTCAGCCCGCATCCATGCGGGCTGCCCCGGCCTGCCGGGTACGTCTCAGCGATTTTGAGGCCACCAACACCGGCAGTTTCAGCCAGCATCGTGAATAAATTAAAGGCAGGCCGCACAGACCGTAGGCCGGGTAAGGCGTAGCCGCCACCCGGCTTTTTAGTGTTTCGCGTCCAGGAACTGCACCGCTTTATCCGGGAAATCGGTAAATAAGCCGTCGACGCCCGCCTGGTTATACAGCACGTCATAGAGCTGATTAACGTTAGTCGCGTACTCCGGCAACTGATCCGCGCGCACGGTGTACGGATGCACCTGCAGATGGCTGGCATGCGCCTCTTTCACCATCGCCGTCAGCTTCACCGCCCCCGGCTTCGAGCCTTCCGCTACCAGCATATGGTAATCCGGGCCGATACCGTCCGCGTACTGCGCAATCTGCGCCATCGCCCCTGGCTTGAACATCCAGTCATAGCTGTAGTTCACCCACTTACCATCGGCCTGTTTCTGCTGGGTTTCATTCCAGTCGGTATAGGCGATGAGCTGCACCAGATTGAGATCCATCCCCATCTTCGGCTCCAGCTCATTTTTAATGCGTTTGAGCTCGTTGGCGTCAAAGCACTGCAGATAAACCTTATCCTGCTTGCTGGTATAGCCATATTCCTTCAGCACCTTCAATGTGCTGGCGGCAATATCTTTGCCTTCCTGGTGGTGGAACCACGGCGCTTTGATTTCCGGGTAGATACCGATGTTTTTGCCGGTTGAATGGTTCAGCCCCTGGACAAACTCAATCTCCTCTTCAAAGGTATGAATACGGAAATCGGATTTGCCCATCGGGAATCGCCCGGGATAGGTTTGCACGTTCTTACCATTTTTCGGCTCAAAACCTTCGGTGAACTTCAGCGACTTAATCTCGTCCAGGGTAAAGTCGATGGCGTAGAAACGGCCATCTTTACGCGCCCGCTGCGGGAAACGCTGCGCAACGTCAGTCACCCGATCGAGATAGTGGTCGTGTAACACCACCAGCCGGTCGTCTTTGGTCATCACCAGGTCTTGCTCAAGGTAATCCGCCCCCTGAGCGTAAGCCATCGCTTTCGCCGGCAGGGTATGTTCCGGCAGATACCCGCTGGCGCCGCGGTGGGCGATGACCATTTTATCAGCCGCTGTCGCGCTGAAGCACAGCGCCGAACTGGACAGAATCATTCCGCTCATCAGCGCGGTAAGTTTCATTTTCATCGCCGCTCCTTAGGCTTGTTTCAGCTGTTGGTGATGGCGACGTTCACCGAGCATCACGATAACCAGCAGGATAACCGCCAGCACGCTGCCGCCGATCATCACCATAAAGCCGCCGTCCCAGCCGAAGAAATCGACGGTGTAGCCGACGATAGCGCTCGCGGCCACGGAACCGCCAAGATAGCCGAACAGGCCGGTGAAGCCCGCGGCGGTCCCGGCGGCTTTTTTCGGCGCCAGCTCGAGGGCATGCAGACCAATCAGCATCACCGGGCCGTAGATCAGGAAGCCAATGATGATCATACAGGCCATATCGACGCCCGGATTACCCGGCGGGTTCAGCCAGTAAACGACAGTGGCGATGGTCACCAGGGTCATAAAGAACACGCCGGTGGCGCCGCGGTTGCCTTTAAACACTTTGTCCGACATCCAGCCGCACAGCAGCGTGCCCGGGATCCCCGCGTACTCGTACAGGAAATAGGCCCAGGAGGATTTATCCAGCGCGAAGTGTTTAACTTCTTTCAGGTAGGTCGGCGACCAGTCGAGAATGCCGTAGCGCAGCAGATAAACGAAGACGTTAGCGATAGCGATGTACCACAGCAGCTTGTTCGGCAGAATGTACTGCATAAAGATCTGCTTCGCCGTCAGCTCTTCTTCGTGCTTTTCGCTGTAATCGTCCGGGTAGTCGTTTTTATATTCTTCAATCGGCGGCAGACCGCAGGACTGCGGGGTGTCGCGCATCATCGCAAAGGCGAAAATCGCCAGCAGAATGGCGCCGAATGCCGGCATATACAGCGCCGCGTGCCAGTCGTTAAACCACGCCATCCCTAACAGGAACAGCAGCGGCGGAATGCCGCCGCCGACGTTATGCGCGCAGTTCCACACCGAGACAATCCCGCCGCGCTCTTTCTGCGACCACCAGTGCACCATGGTCCGGCCGCACGGCGGCCAGCCCATCCCCTGGAACCAGCCGCAGAGGAACAGCAGCACGAACATTATCATGATGCTGGACGTCGCCCACGGCACGAAGCCCATCACCAGCATCACCAGCGCGGCGAGGATCAAGCCAGCCGGCAGGAAAATGCGCGGATTCGAGCGGTCAGAGACCGATCCCATGATGAATTTCGAAAATCCATAGGCGATGGAGATACCGGAAAGGGCGAAGCCGAGGTCGCCACGAGAGAACCCCTGCTCGATAAGATAAGGCATCGCCAGGGCAAAGTTCTTACGAACCAAATAGTAGGCGGCATAACCAAAAAAGATGCCAATAAAAATCTGCCAGCGTAATCGGCGATATAGCGGATCAATCTCCGCTGCTGGCAAACGCGCTTTATGCGCGGCGGGTTTAAAAATACTTAACATATCAGCCTCCGTGGCCCTTGCTGTTTTCTACTGAAGTCACGACAAAATCCCAGATTAATCACCAACTTCAAATATGGTCGCGATGGTAGGCAATACGTAGAGTTGATACTGTGAAACATCGCACAATTTGTTACAGAAATATGACAAAACGTTCCAATGTGAGCACGAAATCACATAACACGCTCAAATAACGCGCGAATATGCTCGAAATCAAACAATAACCTTACTAATTGTGGCTAAATGGCGTTAAACGAAAGCAGAGGAGCTGAAGATGACGGGACGTCTTGATAGCGAGGTCATTATCATCGGCGGCGGAGCAACCGGCGCCGGTATCGCCCGCGACTGCGCCCGGCGCGGATTACGAACGCTGCTCATTGAGCGCCATGATATCGCCACCGGGGCGACCGGCCGGAATCATGGACTGCTGCACAGCGGCGCCCGCTACGCGGTGACCGACAACGAATCCGCCCGCGAATGCATCAGTGAGAACCGCATCCTGCGCCGCATCGCCCGCCACTGTATTGAACCGACCAATGGGCTGTTTATCACCCTGCCTGAAGATGACCTGGCATGGCAGCAAACCTTTATCGACGCCTGTCAGCAGGCTGGCATAGAGGCCACGCCGCTCTCGCCGCAGGAAGCGCTGCGCCGGGAGCCCGCCGTCAACCCGACGCTGCTGGGCGCGGTGCAGGTCCCGGACGGTACCATCGACCCGTTTCGCCTCACCGCGGCCAATATGCTCGACGCCCGCGAACACGGCGCGCAGATCCTTACCGGCTGCGAAGTAACAGGCCTGCTGCGCCGGGGCGATCGCGTCTGCGGCGTCCAGGTATACGACCGCCAACTTCACCAGGCCCGCACTCTGTACGCCGGGATGGTGGTTAACGCCGCCGGGATCTGGGGACAGCGTATTGCGGAATATGCCGACCTGCGCATCACCATGTTCCCGGCGAAGGGATCGCTGCTGATCCTCGATCATCGGATTAACAACCTGGTGATCAACCGCTGCCGTAAGCCGGCCGACGCCGATATTCTGGTGCCCGGCGATACCATCTCGCTGATCGGCACTACCTCAATGCATATTCCTTATGACGAAATTGACGACAACCGGGTAACAGCGGCGGAGGTCGATACCCTGCTGCGCGAAGGGGAAAAGCTGGCGCCGGTCATGGGCCGCACCCGGATCCTCCGCGCCTACTCCGGCGTCCGCCCGCTGGTGGCCAGCGATAACGATCCCAGCGGGCGCGGCGTCAGCCGCGGCATCGTCCTGCTCGACCATGCCCAGCGTGACGGTATGGAAGGCTTCATTACTATCACCGGCGGCAAGCTGATGACCTATCGCCTGATGGCCGAGTGGGCCACCGACGCCGTCTGTCGTAAGCTGGGAAACACCACCCCCTGTACCACGGCCGAAGCCCCGCTGCCCGGTTCACAGGAGCCAACGGAAAGTACCCTGCAAAAGATTATCTCCCTCCCCACCCCGCTGCGCGGCTCGGCCGTCTACCGTCACGGCGATCGCACCCCGTCCTGGCTTGGCGACAGCCGCCAGCACCGTAGCCTGGTCTGCGAATGTGAAGCCGTCACTGCCGGTGAAGTGAAATACGCGGTGGAAAACCTGGCGGTCAACACCCTGCTCGACCTGCGCCGCCGCACCCGGATTGGCATGGGGACCTGTCAGGGGGAACTCTGCGCCTGCCGCGCTGCCGGCCTGCTGCAGCGCTTTAACGTCACCACGCCCGCGCAGTCGTTAACCCAGCTCTCGGAATTTCTCAATGAACGCTGGAAGGGCGTGCAGCCCATCGCCTGGGGCGATGCGCTGCGCGAAAGCGAATTCACCCGCTGGGTCTACCTCGGCCTGTGCGGATTGCCACAGGAGCACCGGGATGAAGTTTGATTGCGCGATTATCGGCGGCGGGCTCGCCGGCCTGCTGTGCGGGCTGGCCCTGAATCAGCACGGCCTGCGCAGCGTCATCATCAGCCGCGGGCAGAGCGCGCTGCATTTTTCCTCCGCGTCGTTAGACCTGCTCTCGGCGCTGCCCAACGGCGATCACGTCACTGACGTCGCACAAGGTCTGCAGCAGCTCGCTGAACAGCTTCCTGAACACCCTTATTCCCGGCTCGGCGCCGAGGCGGTACTCAAATACGCGACACAGACCGAAGCCCTGCTGGCCGCCTGCGGCGCGGTGATGCAGGGCGATGCGCGCCGGCCGCACCGGCGGGTAACGCCGCTGGGGACGTTGCGCCCGGCATGGCTGTCGCCCCTTGAGGTGCCTGTCGCGCCCCTGCCGTCGCAGGGCGCCTGTCTGGTGGGGATCAGCGGCTTTGCTGATTTTCAGCCGCATCTCGCCGCCGCCGCGCTCGGTCAACACGGAGTTACCGCCGCGGCGGTGGAAATCGAGTTACCGCTGCTGGATGTGCTGCGTGACAACCCGACCGAGTTTCGCGCCGCCAATATCGCCCGCGTCCTGGATGATGAGAATATGTGGCCGGCCCTGCATGCAGCGCTGCTACCGCTGGCGCAGCAGTATGACCTGCTGATCATGCCCGCCTGTTTTGGCCTCGCCGACGATCGCCTGTACCACTGGCTGCAGGCGCGTCTACCCTGCCCGCTGCGTCTGCTGCCGACGCTGCCGCCTTCGGTTCCCGGGATGCGTTTGCATTCTCAGCTGCAACGCCAGTTCATTCGCGAGGGCGGCGCCTGGCTCGCAGGCGATGAGGTGGTGAAAATCAGCCATCGACAGGACGCCGTCGAGGCGGTCTGGACGCGAAATCACGGCGATATTGCGCTGCGTCCGCGCTTTACCGTGCTGGCCAGCGGCAGCTTTTTCAGCAACGGTCTTGTCGCCACTCGCGATAGCGTGCGCGAGCCGATCCTCGGCCTCGACCTTCACCAGACCCTGCCACGGGAAAGCTGGTACCAGCGCGATTTCTTCGCCTCACAACCGTGGCAGCGCTTCGGCGTGAAAACCGATGCCCTGCTGCGCCCCCTGCTGGGCGGGCAGCCGTTCCATAATCTGTTCGCCATCGGCTCATTGCTCGGCGGGTTCGATGCCATTCAGCTCGGCTGTGGCGGCGGCGTCTGCGCCGTTACCGCGCTGCACGCCGCCAGACAGATCCACGCCCTTGCCGGAGGCCGGCCATGAACGATACCCGTTTTGAAAGCTGCATTAAGTGCACGGTCTGTACCACCACCTGCCCGGTAAGTCGGGTCAATCCGCGCTATCCCGGCCCGAAACAAGCGGGGCCGGACGGCGAACGCCTGCGTCTGAAGGATGGCGCGCTGTACGACGAGGCGCTGAAGTACTGCATTAACTGCAAGCGCTGCGAGGTCGCCTGCCCGTCGGATGTGAAAATTGGCGATATCATTCAACGCGCCCGGGCACAGTACGGCCAGCAAAAGCCGACCCTGCGCGACGCCATCCTCAGCCATACCGACCTGATGGGTACCCTTTCCACCCCCTTTGCCCCCCTGGTCAACGCCGCCACCGGCTTAAAACCGGTGCGCCGTCTGCTCGACGCGACGCTCAACATCGATCACCGGCGTACGCTGCCGAAATATGGTTTCGGCACCTTCCGCCGCGCTTACCGCCAGCTCGCCGCCCGTCAGAAGCAGTACAGCGAACAGGTGGCTTTCTTTCATGGCTGCTACGTCAACTATAACCATCCACAGTTGGGTAAAGATCTGATTCGCGTCGTCAACGCGCTGGGTACCGGGGTGCAGTTGTTATCAAAAGAAAAATGCTGCGGCGTACCGCTGATCGCCAACGGTTTTTTCGACAAGGCGCGTAAGCAGGCGCAGAGCAACGTCGCCGCGATGCGGGAAAACACGCTACCGATCATTGCCACCTCCTCGACCTGCGCCTTTACGCTACGTGATGAATACCCCCATCTCCTCGATGTCGATAACAGCGATCTTCGCGATCGCGTCGAGCTTGCCACCCGCTGGATCTGGAAACAGCTGGCTGCCGGCAGGACGCTACCGCTGCGCCCGCTGCCGCTGAAAGTGGTCTATCACACCCCGTGTCATATGGAAAAGATGGGCTGGTCGCTGTATACCCTCGAGCTGCTGCGGCTGATCCCCGGCCTGCAGCTGGAGGTGCTGGATTCCCAGTGCTGCGGCATCGCAGGCACCTACGGGTTTAAAACTGAGAATTACGCGGTATCCCAGGCTATCGGCGCCCCGCTGTTCCGTCAGATTGAGGAGAGCGGGGCCGACCTCGTCGTCACCGACTGCGAGACCTGCAAATGGCAGATTGAGATGTCCACCAGCAAACGCTGCGAGCATCCGCTGACGGTGCTGGCGCAGGCGCTCGTCTGAGCCCAGCGCCAGCCTGTGCCGTCAATAGCTCGTTTTCTCTTGCGGCTGGGCGCTGTCAGATTTAAACATCGCCAGCCGGCGGTCCAGCGCCTGGGTATACAGCATGGTATCCACCCCGACGGCGACAAAGTTGGCCCCCCAGGCAAGACATTTTTCCGCCATCGCCGGGTCGACCGCCAGAAATCCGGCCGCTTTCCCCGCCGCGCGAATGCGCCGGATGCTCTGCTCGATCACCCGCTGCACGTCAGGGTGACCGGCATCGTCCGGGTAGCCCAGCGAGGCGGAGAGATCCGCCGGACCGATGAACACCCCGTCAATGCCGTCCACCTCGAGAATAGCGTCCAGGTTCTCCAGCGCGGTTCGGCTCTCGACCTGAATCAGCAGACAGAGTTCGTCATTCGCCTCCGCCATATAATTCTCCACCCTTCCCCAGCGCGCCGCTCTCGCCACGCCGGCGCCAACGCCGCGGCTCCCGATGGGGGGATAACGGGTCGCTGAGACCACCTCCCGAGCCTGCTCGGCGGTATCGACCATCGGCACCAGCAAGGTTCTGGCGCCAATATCCAGCACCTGTTTTATCAGGCTGCGGTTGCCCTCGACCGGGCGAATGACCGGCTGGCTGGCATAGGGGGCAATCGCCTGCAGCTGATGATAAAGATCCTGAATGGTGTTCGGGGCATGCTCGCCGTCGATCAGCAGCCAGTCGTATCCCGACGTCGCAGCGATCTCCGCCATGTAGGATGAGGTGGAGCTCAGCCACAGGCCGATTTGCGTCTCACCGCGTAATAATCCCCGTTTGAAGGGGTTAGATAACAGTGCGTTCATAGCGATTCCTTTATTCAATGCTGTACGCTGCCGCGCTGGGGTACCGCGCGGGTAAGGCTCAATGAAAAGATAATGACCACCCCGACAATGGCGACGCCGGCCAGGGTTAACAGTCCGGCGGCGCTGCTGGCGAACAACGTTTCGGCCTGCACGCGCACGATCGGCGCCAGAAAACCACCGATGGCGCCAAACAGGTTAACAAAGCCAATCCCTGCGGCCAGCGCCGTGCCGGACAGCAGCTGCGTCGGCATCGTCCAGAATACCGGCTGCACGGCAATCACCCCGACCGCCGCCACGCACAGCGCGATGATAGCCAGCACCGGCGCCACCAGTCCGGACACCGCAATCCCGACCGCCGCCGCCAGCAGCGTCAGGGCGGCAATATTGCGCCGCTCGCCGGTGCGATCGGAGTAGCGAGGGATAAGCCAGGTGCCAAACAGCGCCGCCACCCACGGGATGGCCGTCACCACCGAGGCAACGAAGCCGACTTTGGTGCCCAGCAGCGCAGCAACCTGGGTGGGCAGGAAGAAAATCAGACCATAGACCGCCACCTGAATGGTCAGATAAATCAGCGCCAGCTGCCAGACCCGCCCGTTACGCAGCGCATCGGACAGGCGCGAGGCAATCTTTTTCTCCTCCTCGCGCGCCAGCTCGCTTATCAGCGTCTGTTTCTCCGCTGCGCTCAGGAAGCGGGCATGCTGCGGCGAATCGTCCAGCCAGAAGAAGGTGAACGCTCCCGCGGCGACGGCGAGCAGGCCTTCAATGACAAACATCCAGAACCAGCCGGGATGGCCCATAAATCCATGCATCTCCAGCAGCGCACCGGATAAAGGCGATCCCAGCGTCAGGGCCAGCGGCGCGCCCATATAAAACAGCCCCATAATGCTGGCGCGGTTTTGCTGGGGAAACCACTGTGAAGTGAGGTAGATCATTCCGGGAAAGAAGCCCGCCTCCGCCGCGCCCAGCAGGGTACGTACCAGCAGGAATTTCGCTTCCGTATCCGCCCACGCCATCGCCGCCGACAGCACGCCCCACAGCAGCGTGGTGCAGCCGATCCATCGCCTGGCGCCAAATTTGCGCATCAGCAGATTGGCCGGCACCCCGAGGAAGGCATAGACCACAAAGAAGATACCGGCCCCCAGCGCGTAGGCCTCATTGCTGAGTCCGGTATCCAGCTGGTAGGTCTCTTTGGCGAAACCGATATTAGAACGGTCAAGAAACGCCAGCACGTACAGCGCCAGCATAAAGGGGATTAAGCGGGCGCGGTTTTTCTTCACCACGCTCTCCAGCAGAGTGTTGCTCATCATAATATCCTCAGGCGCGGGCCGCCGGGCGGCCCGACGCAATCAGTGTTGATAAGGACGCTTCAGGTTGCAGTCGCGATTGAGCTCGACGCCAAAGCCGGGTTTGTCCAGGACCGATTTATGAATGCGCCCACTCTCCGGCACCGGCTCGCCGAGCAGGATCGGGTCGAACTGAGGGCGCAGCGTGGCGCAGTCCGGACTGGTCATCAGAAACTCACTGAACGGCGTGTTGGTGAAGGTGATCACCGCATGATGTGAGTAAACCGACGAGCCGTGGGGCACTACCAGCTGCCCGCGCGCTTTGGCGATGGCCGCGATCTCCACCAGAGTGGTTAAGCCGCCGCACCAGCCGACGTCGGGCTGCATAATATCGATGCCGGTTTCCGACAGGGTGCGGAAGGACTGCAGCGTGCCGTGGTGCTCGCCGCTGGTCACCATCATCCCGGCAGGCGCCTGGCGCTTCAGCTCGCGATAGCCTTCATACTGCTGCGGCGGCAGGCACTCTTCGATCCACTTGAGGTTATAAGGGGCGCAGGCATGGGCAAGTTTGGTGGCATAGTTAACGTCCTGGCTCATCCAGCAGTCCAGCATTAACCAGAAATCCGGGCCGCATTTTTCGCGCATATCCGCCACCATGGCGACGTCTTTGCGGATCCCGGCGTCGCCATCGTGCGGCCCCCAGTGGGTAGGCATTTTGCCGCCGATAAAGCCCATCTCCTGCGCCAGGTCCGGACGTGCGCCGGTGGCATAGAACTGGATTTCGTCGCGCACCGCCCCACCCAATAGTTTGTAGACCGGCAGGCCAACCACTTTCCCGAACAGGTCCCACAGCGCCAGGTCGACACAGGAGATGGTATTCATCACCAGGCCGCCGGATCCCGCGTAGTAAAGGGTGGCGTTAAGCATCTGGTCATGGATCAGTTTGATATCGCTGACGCATTTGCCTTCGATAAAGCGGTTGAGATGTTTTTCGACGATAAAGCAGCCCATCTCCCCGGCCGTCGACACCGCAAAGCCGGTCTGTCCGTTGTCGGCTTCCACTTCCACAATCAGCGTCCCCAGCACGTTGATGCCAAACGACTGCCGGGACTGCTCATACTGTTTATATTTGCTCATCGGGGTGGCGATATGATCGTCAATCCAGTGGTTAGCCCCCTGGTCATGGTAATCGCCGCCGCCGGCGCCCTGCTCTGCTGTGGCGCCGCCGATGAACCAGGCGCGGACGTGTTTAATTTTCGGTAGGGTCATGATGTTCTCCTTATGATGAGGCGAGTTGTTCGAAGGGGCTTTTCCACCCCAGCAGACGTGAAATATCTTTCGCGCAGGCAATCGCCTTACCAGCCAGGTAATCGCGATTGTCTTCATTGATTTGCAGACGGGTACCCACCACCGAGATGGCGGCGGTCAGGTCGTTATTGGCGTTAAATACCGGGGCAGCCACGCAGCGCACATCCGGATAGTCCTCGCCATTATCAAAGCTCCAGCCCCGGGCGCGGATCCGCCCCAGCTCCTCCCGCAGCTGTTGAGCATCGGTGATGGTCGTTGGCGTGGCCCGCTCCCACTGTAGGTCTTCGATAATCGACGCCTGAACGCTGGCGGGCTGCCAGGCCAGCAAACATTTGCCGATCCCGGAGCGGTAAAGAGACAGGCTCTTACCCTCATGCGAGCGCACGCTGATGGTGGCGGGAGACTCAATTTTCAGAATGTAGTAGGCGTTACCCTGATCGATAATGCCCAAGTGACAAAGCAGGCCGCACTCATCCATCAGCCGGGTGAGGCGCGGCCGCGCCAGCTCGCGCAGGTCCATTTTGCTCAGCGCCTGCCCGGCCAGCTCCACCAGCTTGGTCCACAGGCAGTAGTTATCCTGATTATCCATACTGATGAAGCGCTGCTTTTTCAGCTCGCCCAGCAGCAGATACACCGTGCTTTTCGGGATCCCCAGCTCCGCTATTATCGTCGCCGCGCTGCAGGGGCCGATGCGGCCAATTAAATTGAGGATCTCAATCGCGCGGGTCAGCGCCGGGACTTTCGTTGATTCCAACATACTGGACTCCAATCCTGAATACTGGAATCAGTGTTGCGATTGTCCGGGCGGTAAAGTGTGAGCGACATCGCGGGGCAATCGTTTTCCCGTATACTGGACCGTTCGCAGCAGAAAATTGCGACTTAACGCACAGAATTTTTTCAGAAGAGTACAACAGGTTGGACGACCGGCGCCCCGAGGATACGGTGCGCCGGGGGGAATGACTTACAGCGAGAGGGAATCCACCACGTTAATCCAGCCATGTTCGCTGGCCAGCGGTTGGCCATTCAGCCAGCGACGCAGCATGTTTAACGCCATCATAGCGCAGACTTCCTGGCGTACCGCCAGGCTGTGGCGGGTGGCGCTAAACTTCACCCGCAGCGCGAAGGTGCCGTCCGGGGTGGCCAGGGCCACGTTAAGATGATCGTTTTCCTGACCGCTCACCGCCAGAGCCAGGCCGGCAAAATGGTTTATGCGCCGCTCGGCCGCCCAGCGGGCCGCCTGCGCCAGCGTCTCCTCCTGCGCCGGAACGACTTCGCTGGCCAGCAGCGGCGCGCCGGCGCGGGACAGCTGGAGCGCCAGCAGGCCGCTGGTAAACTGCTCGCTGAGCGTCAGGCTCAGCTGCCGCTCCTGCAGACAGCGGGCGATTTGCGCGGGTAACCCTTCCGTACCTTCGAAAATCAGGCTGTCGCCAGCCACCTTACGCACCTCCGGCCACAGAGCCAGCATGGCGTCGCGCTGGTTGGCCGGTCCGGTTAGCTTGAGTTCAATGATCGGCATCGACGAGCGGTAACCCATCACCACGCCCGGAGGCAGCGTCAGCGGATTAAGACTTTGCGCCAGCTCGCTCTCCGAGCGGCCAAAGGTGGTCAAACGCAGGCATACCGGCGGGTCCGGCAGCGTAAAGCGCTGGCGCAGGCGCGGTAAAATTTCCTGCTCGACCATCACCTTAAATTCAGAGGGGACCCCGGGAGTGAAAAACATCAGGCAGCGGTTGAGCTGGATGGCAAAGCCACAGGCCGTACCGACCGGGTTGTTGATCATCTCAGCGCTGGCCGGGATTTCCGCCTGCTTACGGTTGCTTTCCGCCATCGGCCTGCCGCGCTCGGCAAAAAAGCGGGTCATGGTTTCCAGCCACTCCGGATGCAAAATAAGCCCTTCGCCTTTCGCAGTGGCGGCGGCCAGCGCGCTCAGGTCGTCGCTGGTTGGGCCGAGGCCGCCGTTGACGATCAGCACATCCGCCTGTTCGCTGCGTTCGCGCAGAATCGCCACCAGCGCATCGAGATCGTCGCCAACGGTATTGCGGCGCGTTAACGGTAAACCCTGATTAAAAAAGAAATCCGCCAGCCATGCCGCATTGGTATCAATAATTTGACCATGCAACACTTCATCGCCGGTGGACAGCATTTCCACATTCAACATTGCTCACTCCTTGCCTGCCAGGTGAGAAATACTATAACGCAAAGCGGGATGCTGACGAGGAGGAAAATCTGGCGCAGCAAGAAGATGCCGCGCCGGAAGAGATTAGAAGCTGGCGCTGGCGCCGATGTATGGGCCGTCGGCGATGGTGTTATCGCGGTTGCCATCTTTGCCCGCCAGGTTCAGGTAACGGTAGCCGGCCTGGATGCTAAGCGGACGCATAATGGTCCAGCTGGCGCCGACGTTGGCTTCCTGGTAGCTATCAATGCCGCTGGAGAGCGAATCCGGAGAGTAGTAATAATCGCCGTACAGGCGGAAGCTGTCGCCGATTTTCCACTGCAGGCCGCCGCCGACCGCGGCCGCATAACCTTCATCGCCCTGTTTCGGATTGGTGTAAATACCTTTACCACCCACGGTCGCGAGGAACGGCCCCAGCGGAATATTGAGTCCCAGGCCTAAACCCGCGGCGTCGCCGTCGTTATCGCTGTGCAGCCAGTTACCCGAAACGGCCAGGCCGGTGGACTCGGTGCCGAAGCCGACGCCAAGGTTGGTGTAATGCTCGCCGGCTTCACCGGTAACGCTAATCGCATGGGCCGCCGAAGAAACCATCATCACGCCCGCCAGCGCCATAAAAATGCTTTTTTTCATTATTTACTCTATCCAGAAAATTAAAATCAAAGAAGTCCCGAAAAAACCTGAAAATTCTACTGCGCACCCATCAGGAATCAATGACCTGGCGAAATGAATTTTCACAAGAGTGTAACCAGTTGCGTATTTTTACGGCATCGAGCGTTGCCAGAACCACGAACAGCCTATCCAACGCCAGTAATATTCATGTTTATTATGATTAACGCTGACACATTGACGAAAACAGAGAGCTGGCGCCGCACGATCGGCGCGGCGCGGGTGGATAAGGGAATAATTAATGCTGCAGCCGGGCCAGACATTCCGGGGCGAGGCCGGTCAGTTTCGCCACCAGCGACAGGTCGAGTCCGTTAGCAAGCATCGCCCGGGCGATACGCTCCGCGGTCTGCTGCTCACCTTGCTCGATACCTTGCTGTAGACCTTGTTCAAGACCTTGCTTTAATCCTTGCTGATGGCCGCGTTGTTCCAGAAACTGGGCAATATTCATTAGCGTCTCCTTATGCGGCCGCCGGGGGACGTTTTGCGCAAGATGGCGCAAAAAAGCAACCGGATCGGCGGCGTTTCCTGCCTGTAATAAATAGTGCAACAGCGTCTTAAGCTGCCTGCGGCTAGTGTATCCCAGCGCCAGGAGCCTGACCAGCTGCTCATGCAGGTCCATCAAATCCCGCTGGCGAATATGCTTCTGCAGCAGCTCCAGCATCGCCACGCGCCGGTGGCGCATGATTTCATCGTCCGGGGTGCTAGTGATATCAATTAAGGGAAAATCTTCACCATAGATCCGCCGCGCGATGTCCGGATCGGCAAAGCCTGCCAGCCAGCACATCGGGTAAGGCCAGGGAGAAACGCGACCATGATAAAACAGCAGCGGGATCACCAGCGGCAGCTGCGTATGCCCTTTATCCAGATGACGCTGCATCGCGGCTATCGCATAGCGCATCAGGCGAAATGCCATATGGCGGTCCGCCGAGCTTTGGTGCTCTATCAACAGATAGATATAGCCCTCCCCCACCTGCGTTTGCAGCGAGTAAAGGATATCGGAATGACTCGCCCGCAGTTCGTCGTCGATAAAGCTCCCGGACTCCAGCCGCAGCGTGTTCAGGTTACATAACGCGCGCAGCGGTGCGGGAAGGTGAATGTCCAGAAAATCCCTGGCCGTCGCCCGATGCGACAGCAGGTGTTTAAATACAGCATCGTGGGGGGAATTCGTCGCCCTTTCCATGGCGGTGCTCCATACAATCATTTTCGCTTAACGTAGCACTCAACAAGACCTGAACTGTATTTCGCTTGCAGTTTACCGAGGCAGCTCGCAAACTATTTCACCAGCATACCGCCCCATCCCTCTGCAGGAGAAAACCCATGCGCCAAAGGACGATTGTTTGCCCGCTGATCGAGAATGAAGGCCATTATCTGCTTTGCAAAATGGCCGCCGACCGCGGGGTTTTTCCCGGGCAATGGGCCTTATCCGGCGGCGGCGTGGAGCCAGGGGAACGTATTGAAGAGGCGCTGCGGCGGGAAATACGCGAAGAGCTCGGCGAAAAACTCATCCTTACCCATATCGCGCCATGGTGCTTTCGCGACGATACCCGCGTCAAAACCTACCCCGACGGGCATCAGGAAACGATCTACATGATCTATCTCATCTTCGACTGCGTGAGCGCCAATCGCGATGTGACGATCAACGAGGAGTTTGACGATTACGCCTGGGTCAAAGCCGAAGATCTCAAAAACTACGATCTTAATGCCGCCACCCGCGTTACTCTCAGCCTGAAAGGGCTACTTTAGTCCAGCATACCGCGTTCAACCCACCCGGCGTTATGCCGCGGGATAATGCGGGTGGCTACGATACGGTCGCATGCGTCTGCTGCCTGACCCACTCGCACAGCGCCCGGCGCGAAATCTTAATCCCGCCGTTTTTTAACGTTTCCGGCAACCGCAGCCAACGCACCGGCTGCTGAAAACGCGCTAACCGCTCAGCGCTCCATGCCGCCAGCGCGCTCAACTCGCAGCCGTCATCGCATTCCACCACCGCTACCGGGCGCTGGCCATATTCCGCATCATCCAGCGGCACGATAAACACCTGCTGTACCCGTGGATGGGCGAGTATCACACGCTCGACCTCTTCCGGTTGAATACCTTCTCCACCGCTAAAAAAGAGGTTATCCAGTCGCCCAACAACCGTCAGCCGACCGTTATGCAATGCTCCGCGATCGCGCGTCGCAAACCAACCTTCATTGTTGGTTAATGACAACAATTGACCATCCCGCCAGTAGCCTGCGGCCATACTCGACGCCCGCAGCCAGATCTCGCCGGCGACAATTTTCACCTCTCGCCCCGGCAGCGCTTCGCCAACATCCGCAGCGCCGTCGGCCTCTTTGGCACACACGGTGGAGGCGAATTCGGTGAGGCCATAGCCGCAGAAGCTGCGTATGCCCTGCTTTCGCGCCCGTTCAGTCAATTCGACCGGGATCGACGCGCCGCCGAGCAGCACCGCCTTGAGGGAAACCGCAGCATCATCATTCAGCAGGCGCCATAGCTGAGTCGGCACCAGCGAAGCATGGGTACAGCCGTGCAGCATCTGCGCCAGCGGCTGTTTGTCACGTACCGTGAGTCGCGCGCCGGCCAGCAGCCAGCGCCAGACGATCCCCTGACCGGAGACATGGAACAACGGCAGCGACAGCAGCCAGTCATCTCCTGCGGCAAACGGCATCAGCGCCAGCACGCCAGCCGCGCTGGCCAGATGGGCGTTGGCGCTATGTACCGCCGCTTTCGGCAGGCCGGTTGAACCGGAGGTCAACGTCATCGACACCAACCGATCGCCATGCCAGCAAGCAGCATGCTCGCCCTCGACCAACTGCAGGGTTAACATCGGTAAATTCCCCGGCAACACATCGCCATTCAGCACCAGCTGATGCTGCATGGTTAACGCGGGTAACAACGCCTGCAGCAACACCGCTGGCAGCTGCGGATTCAGCGGCAGCACCCGCGCCCCGCACTGTAGCAGCGCCAGCCATGCCAGCAGAGTTTCCGGCTGGTTATAGGCCCGGAGCGCCACGCCCTGCCCTTCCATTACGCCCTGCGCGGCAAAACCAGACGCCAGCGCGTCAACCCGCGCGCATAGCTCCCGCCAGGTCAGCGGCTGGTTATTCAGACGTAAGGCGAGGGCCTCTCCGCGCCGCTGACGCCAATGCCGCCAGGGCCAGTCGTTAAAGGTCACAGCAGCGGCTCCAGCGCATCAATGTTGAGCACCGGCAGCGCACTTTCGGGCCACGGCCGTACCAGCTGGGCGCCCATCAGCGCCAGCGTATCGAGTCCGGGGATGGTCTGCGGCGTCAGCCAGGCGGCAACCCGCGCCAGCTGGGTTAACCCAAGGCTGGACTCGATCGACGAGCTGATCACTACGCTCAACCCCAGCGCATGCGCCGCGGCGACCTGTTGCTGCACCTTCTGCAAACTGCCGGTTAGCGTCGGTTTGATCACCACCGCGCGCACGCCCGGCTCAGCGACAAAGCGGAAATCCGCCTCGCGCAGGCTTTCATCCCAGGCGATAGCGATCCCTGTCTCGCGGCTAAAGGCCCGAGAATCCTCCCGCGTTTTGCAAGGTTCTTCAAGAAAAGCAATGCGCTGGCGGTACGCCGGATTAACGTATTTGGCGAACTGTTGCGCTTTGAGCGGCGTCCAGGCGCGGTTGGCATCGAGCCGCAGCTGCAGGTCGGGGATCGCCTCCAGCAGCAGATTGACCACCATACCGTCGCGGACCGCCTCCCAGAGGCCAACTTTGACCTTAGCGACCTTCTCGCCGGGCATCGCCGCCAGTCTGGCGAATAGCTCATCCGGATCGCCGGAGCAGAGCGGCGCCGCGCGATAATCCGCGGCCTGCGGTAGTTCGCCGCCAAGCTCCGCCTGCGCACAGCTGATGCCAAACGCGACGGAGGGCTGCGTGGGAATCGGCGGCTCGGCGCCGTCGCGCCAGGCCTGTGCCCACGCTAACAGCGCCATTTGCGCCTCTTCCAGCGTCTCGACACTGAATCCCGGCAGGGGAGAAATTTCGCCCCAGCCTTCGCGTTCCCCCTCCTGCAGGCGGATGAACAGCCCGTCGCGGGTTTTTAACCGCCGCTCGCGCAGCACCACGCCCGCGTCCATCGGTATCTGCCAGCGGTAAACCTGCGAAACGCGCATTATGGATTCCGTTTAAATTTGCTGAAGTCCGGCTGACGTTTCTGGTTGAAGGCGTTGCGGCCTTCCTGCCCCTCTTCCGTCATATAGAACAGCATAGTGGCGTTGCCCGCCAGCTCCTGCAGACCAGCCTGGCCGTCGCAGTCGGCGTTCAGCGCCGCTTTCAGGCAGCGCAAGGCCATCGGGCTGTTCTGCAGCATTTCACGACACCAGCGCACGGTCTCTTTTTCCAGATCCGCCAGCGGTACCACGGTATTCACCAGCCCCATGTCCAGCGCCTGCTGAGCGTCATACTGGCGGCACAGGAACCAGATTTCGCGCGCTTTTTTCTGCCCGACGATCCGCGCCATATAGGAGGCGCCCCAGCCGCCGTCGAAAGAGCCGACTTTTGGCCCGGTCTGGCCGAAGATGGCGTTTTCCGCCGCGATAGTCAGATCGCACATCATATGCAGCACGTGACCGCCGCCGATAGAGTAGCCGGCCACCATCGCGACCACCGGTTTTGGACAGGTGCGGATCTGACGCTGGAAGTCGAGCACGTTAAGATGATGAACGCCGGAGTCGTCCTGATAGCCGCCGTAGTCGCCGCGGACTTTCTGGTCGCCGCCGGCGCAGAAGGCTTTCTCACCTTCACCGGTCAGCACGATGACGCCGATATTGTCGTCATACCGGGCATCCGCCAGCGCCTGGATCATCTCTTTGACGGTCAGCGGGCGGAAGGCGTTGCGCACCTGCGGACGATTAATGGTGATTTTGGCAATCCCGTCAGTCGATTTGTGATAGCGAATATCGGTATAGCCTTCGGAGCAATCGTGCCATTCAACGGGGGCGTAGAGCATTGCTTCATCAAGAGAGATCATAGAATGTCCTTCAGTTAACTTGCCAGAATCTGCGCCAGACAGGCAATCACCGCCGCCGGGTTGTCCCGGTGCGCGTTGTGTCCGGCATGGTGAATAAGATGGAGATCCGCCGCGAGCGTCTGCGCGATGGCGCGAAACTTCGCGTCGCGCTCGCCGCACAGGTAGTGAAAAGGAAAATCGCGCGCCTGCAGAGACGCGCGCAGATCGGCCTGCGCGGCAAGGGAGGTTGCCTGCAGCATCGCCACCAGCGTCGCGCCGTTGTTCCGGCTGCGTAAGGCGACCAATGACTCACGCTGCGCGGCATTCAGCGAAGCGAAGACCGGCTGCTGATACCAGTCGGCAAAGACCTGCTCAAGCGGCTCGCGGCGAAAACGTTCCGCCCAGGCGCGGTCATTGCTGCGCCGCGCCTGCCGCGCCTCTACATCCTGCAGGCCCGGATGGCCGCCTTCAACGATCAGCCCGCGCATGCCTGCGCGCGGCTGGCTGGCGAAGTTCATTGCCACCCGGCCGCCCAGCGAGTAGCCGATCAGCCAATACTTATGTATGTTGTAACTATTAAGCGTAGACTGCAGCAGAGTATTGACCCCGGCAAAGTCCTGCACCGCGATATCCGCGGAGCCGCCGTGCCCCGGCAGATCGAGGTACAGCCGCGGCCAGGCGGGAAAGGCGTCGCCCACTTTCCGCCACTCGTTGCGGTCGCCGGAAAAACCGTGCAGAAACACCAGCCAGGGATAGCCCGGCTGGCCGTTGTCGACAGCAGCGCTGAGGATCACAGGCGACTTACCTGCGCCAGCAGCTGCTGGAGGGTCTGCGCGCCGTCGGTCTCATTGACCGCCAGCTCAATCACCGTCGCCCCTGCCCTGCGCCAGGCGCCGGCCAGCGCCTCATCCAGCGACGGCCAGTCATCAGGGCGATGATAGGCCAGGCCGAACATCGCCGCCGCGTGGCTGAAATCCACGTCCTGCGGCATTAAATAGAACTGACGGCGTTCGTCCTGCGGCGTCGGCAGCATAGAAAAAATCTGCCCGCCGTTGTTATTCACCACGATCAGCACCAGCGGCGCCGACGCCTGGCGCAGCAGGGCCAGCGAGTTGAGATCGTAGAGCGCGGAGAGATCGCCAACGATGGCCAGCGTCGGTCGGGCGCTGGCGCGCTGCACGCCGGCCGCAGTGGCGATCAGGCCATCGATACCGCTGGCGCCGCGGTTGCTGTAGACCGGATACCCGGCCGGTAGCTGCGCCAGGGCGTCGATCAGGCGCACCACCAGGCTGTTGCCAACAAACAATTGGCCCTGCTCCGGCAGATAGCGCCGAATACGCTGCGCCAGCTGCGCTTCGCCAAAAGGCTCGTTGCTGGCGACCACAGCCTGCCACGCCTGCCCGGCAAGCTGTGGGATCACCGTCGCCCACGGCTGGCGTTTCTCCGCCGGATGTAATTCGAGCCAGCGCTCAACGCTTGAGAGCAGACGGCGACCGCGGTGCTGCGCCGGGTCGAGGCGACCGGGCAGATTATCCACCAGCCAGTATTCATCCGGCTCGCAGGTCGCCTGCCACTGGAGCACGCGTTTGCCGGTCAGGCTGCTGCCGAGTTGCACGACGATCTGCGCCTGCGCCAGCTCGCTGACCGCTTTGCCGTTGCCCAGCCACAGGTCGGCGCACGGCAGCGGCTGCCCGGTCTGCGACAGGACATCGCCGATCAGCGGCCAGCCGAGGGTCTGCGCCCACTCAGCGACCTTTTTCCCTTCCGCGGCGCTCATTCTGCCCGCCACGACGACGCCGCGTTTTTGTCGCCAGAAGAACCAGTCGCGCTGCTTCTCGCTCTCTAACTGCAGCGCCTGGCGCAGCCAGGGTTTGTCGCTCTGCCACCAGTTGCCGAGCTGCTGCTGCCACTCCACGCCGGTCTCATCCATATCACCATACAGCGGTTCAGCGAACGGACAGTTAATATGCACCCCGCCGGCGTGCAGCGCGCCCAGCGCCTGGTCGATGGTTGAGACCAGCCAGCGGGCAGGAATATCCTGCGAGGGACGCGGCAAAGAAATCGTCTGCGCAGGATGGGAGGCAAACATCCCCGGCTGGCGGATAGCCTGGTTCGCGCCGCAGTCGATCAGCTCCGGCGGACGGTCGGCGGTCAACAGGATCAGCTTTTCACCGGTGAGCCCTGCCTCAATCAGCGCCGGATAGAGGTTCGCGGTGGCGGTCCCGGAGGTGACTATCACCGCCACCGGCTGCCGGCTGGCCTTCGCCAGTCCGAGCGCCAGGTGGCCGAGGCCGCGTTCGTCGAAATGGGTATGATGGATAAAGGCGCGGTTTTCCGCCGCCGCCAGGGTTAAGGGTGTCGAGCGCGAGCCCGGCGCGATGCAGATATGCTGCACGCCATGGCGCGTTAAAGCTTCCAGGATCACCGCCGCCCAGCGTCGGTTAAATGCGCTTACTGACATGAAATTGTCCGGTATCAAATATTGATGCTAAGTATAGATAAGGCAAAGTGACGTCGTTTTGATATGCATCGTCATTCAAGCTTTATGGACACAGCAGCGAGCGCAGCCCGGCCGCTTTGTTGTCAATCTCCTGCCACTCCTGCTGTGCATCAGAGCCGCTGACGATCCCCGCCCCGGCATACAGCCGCAGGGTGTCGTGGTTCACTTTCGCCGAACGCAGCGCCACGCAAAACTCGCTTTGCGCCAGTGACAGATACCCGGCGGACCCGGCGTACCATTCGCGGGAAAACGGTTCATGACGCTGAATGAACGCCAGCGCCGCCCGGCGCGGCAGGCCGGCCACCGCGGCGGTGGGCTGCAGCTGCAGCAGACAGCGGCTGTCGTCAGGCGCCGCCAGCTCGGTCCAGATGCAGCGTCGGAGATGCTGCACCTTACGCAGCCTCACCACCTGCGGCGGCAGGACGTCCAGCGTCGAGGCCTCACTCTGCAGGCGCTGGCAGATATCCTCTACCACCAGCATGTTTTCCCGCTGGTTTTTGTCGTCTTTCATCAACCAGTCGGCCAGTTGCTGCGCCTTCGCGTCTTCCTGATGGTTCGCGACGGTCCCCGCCAGCGCTTCGGTGCGCAGCAGCGCGCCGCGCCGGCGCCACAGCCGTTCCGGCGTGGAGCCGAAAAATGCCTGCCGGGCATTGAACGCCATCAGGAAATGAAAACAGTTAAGATTGCTGCGCCGGCTAGCCGCCATGATGCTCACGGCGTCCAGCGGGGCGGCAAACTGCAGGTCGGTTGCCCGCGCCAGCACTACTTTATCCATTTCACCGGAGCTGATCGCCTTAGCCGCCCGCGCAATCATTGCCTGCCATTGAGGATAGTCGGATGAGTGGCGCTCGCTCAGCAACGGCGGTATGGCGCCGGGAGTCGCCTGAGTGGTTGTCAGGCTGGCGAGAAACGCGCGGGCCGTCGCGGCATCCTCACGCAGGGAGATATCACTATGCAGCACCAGCCGCAGCACGGCCCTGCCGCCGCACCGGCGCCACTCCAGACGCGGCAGCGCCAGGCTGCCCTGCTGCGGTTCAAACGCATTCAGGCCGCAGATACGCAGATCCTGCCGGCCGGACTGGCGTAAAAAGCGGTTCGCCGCGTCGAGCGAGGTAAAGGTTTTTACCGCCCCCAGCGTCGCCAGTTCCTCATCGCCATTGCGCTGCTGCCAGTAAAACTGCGGCCATTGCGCCTGCTGGCCGCACCATAGTAGCGGATCGAAGGCATCATTCAGCGGAAAAGCAACATCGATAATTCGCGTGCCGGGCAAGTCTGGAAAAGACTCGCCCAGGCCGTCTTGCAAACGGGCCAGCGCAGTGGAAACAGACAGCACGCAAACCTCCACGGTAGTAAAACCCCACATTATAAGGGGTTCGACGGCGGAATAGCAGTACCCATGATGAGGGAGCGGGTTTTATCTTACCCGCTCGCCGGGCCAGAGCTGCGTGTGGACGAGGGTGCAGAGGAGTCAGACAGCGCGCTTTTCTCGCGCCATGCCTATGTGGGGGATGCCATCCTCATCATAGACCTCGGTCACCGGCGTAAAACCAAAGTGGGCGTAAAAGGATTGCAGGTGCGCCTGCGCCCCGAGGTAAATCGCCTTTTGCGGCCAGTGCTGCTGACAGCTGGCCAGCGCCTGCTCCATCAGCTGATAGCCGAGCTTCGCACCACGGGCGGCGGGGCTGACGATGACCCGGCCAATCACCACCGGCGCAAACTCCTCTTCGCTTTTGAGGATCCGCGCGTAGGCCACCAGTTCGCCATCGCGCCAGCCGAGCAGATGGCGATTTTCACCAACCAAATCATCGCCGTCGACATCCTGATAGACGCACTGCTGCTCTACGACAAAGACTTCACTGCGCAATTTCAGCAGCGCATACAGCTGGGGAACGGTGAGTTCACTATGGTGGAGATCCTGCCAGGTCATCATCTGCTGCTCCTTATTGATATACTGATACTTTGCGACTCGCCCTGAGGACACTGGACGATGGAATTAACTTTTTTGGGGACATCCGCCGGGGTGCCGACCCGCACGCGTAATATGACGTCGATAATACTGAATTTGCAACAGCCGACCCGCGCCGAAATGTGGTTGTTTGACTGCGGCGAAGGGACCCAGCATCAGTTTCTTCACACGCCCTACCATCCCGGCAAACTGAATAAGATTTTTATTACCCATCTGCACGGCGACCACCTGTTCGGCCTGCCCGGTCTGCTGTGCAGCCGCTCGATGCAGGGAAACTCTCTGCCCCTCACCCTCTACGGGCCAAAAGGACTCAAAGAGTTTGTTGAGACCGCGCTGCGCCTGAGCGGTTCGTGGACCGACTATCCGCTCACCATCATCGAAGTCGGCCCTGGTCTGGTGTTCGACGAAGAGGGCTATCGGGTCACCGCGTATCCGCTCAGCCATCCGGTGGAGTGCTATGGGTATCGCATTGCGCAGCATGACAAGCCCGGCACCCTCGACGCCGCCCAGCTGATTGCCGATGGCGTGCCTCCCGGGCCGCTGTTCCATCAACTCAAGCGCGGACAGCGCGTCGAGCTGGCAGATGGCCGGGTCATCGACGGCAGCCGCTATCTGGGGCCAGCGACCCCGGGTAAAACGCTGGCCATCTTCGGCGATACCGCCCCCTGCCCGCAGGCGCTGGAGATGGCTCGCGGGGCGGATGTGATGGTCCACGAAACCACCCTTGAGCAGGCGATGGCGGAGAAAGCCAATAGCCGCGGCCACTCTTCCAGTCAGCAGACCGCGGCGCTTGCCAAAGAAGCGGGGGTCGGTACGCTGATCGCCACCCACTTTAGCTCGCGCTACGATGCCGAAGGCTGTCTGCGTATGCTGGCGGAATGCCGGGAGATTTTCCCTAACACGCTGCTGGCGGAAGACTTTATGGTCTACAAGATGGCGTAAAATCCGGGCATAAAAAAACCGCCATCCCGGCGGTTTTTTATTGAGTCAATCAACTTACATCAGCGGCGTCGCCAGCTGCACGATGCTAATCAGCGGCTGCGGCCAGATACCGAGCACCAGCACCAGCAGCGCGGAGATCAGCACCACGATACCGCCGGCGCTGTACTGCCAGTTTGACGGCGCATCGCGATTCAGCTGCTCCGGCGCGCTCAGGTACAGGCTCACTGCCACGCGCAGGTAGTAGTAGAGACCGATCGCCGAGCCGACAACCACCGCGGCAACCAGCCACCACAGATGCGCATGCACACCGACGGCCAGCACGTAGAACTTACCGATAAAGCCGAGGGTCATCGGGATGCCGGCCAGGGAGAGCATCATCACCGTCATCACAGCCGACAGGATCGGACGGTGCCAGAACAGGCCGCGGTAGGAGAACAGCGAGTCAGCATCCGGGCCGCGGTACGGGCTGGACATCAGGCTGACCACGCCGAACGCGCCGAGGCTGCTGAACAGGTAACCGGCCAGGTAGACGCCAACGGCTTCCATCGACATTTCACCGCTCTGCAGGGCAATCAGCGCCACCAGCAGATAGCCGAGATGGGAGATGGAAGAGTAACCGAGCAGGCGCTTAATGTTGGTCTGGCTCAGGGCCATCAGGTTACCGAAGATGATAGAGGCGAAGGCGATCAGGCCCAGCACCACGCGTACCGCTTCGCTGTTGCCCACCGGCATGTACAGGAACAGACGCATCACTACGCCGAAGATAGCGATCTTGCTGGCGGTCGCCAGGAAGGTGGAGACCGGCGCAGGCGCCCCCTGGTAAACGTCCGGCGTCCACAGGTGGAACGGCACCAGCGACAGTTTAAAGCCAAGACCGACAATCATCAGGCCAAGACCCGCCAGCAGCAGCGGCTCGTGCAGCATGTTGTCCGCCAGGCTTTTGCCCAGCGCGAGGAAGGACAGGTTGCCGGAGTTCGCATACACCAGCGCCATACCGAACAGCAGGAAGGACGAAGCTGCCGCGGAGAGGATGGTGTATTTGATGCTCGCTTCCAGCGAACGCTTCTGGCGGAAGGCGTAACCAACCAGGCCGAACAGCGGCAGCGAAATCAGCTCAATACCGAGGAACAGCGCCGCCAGATGATTCGCACCGGCCAGCAGAATGCCGCCCAGGGCGGCGATCAGCACCAGCAGGTAGAACTCTTCTTTGTTGTCCTTGTAACCCTCAAGCCACGGGTAGGCGAAAGTACAGGTCGCGAGGCTCGCCAGCAGCACCAGACCGGTGTAAAGCATGGCGTAGCCGTCAACGCGGATCAGCGGCGTGACGTCCATCGCCCCGTTCTGGCCGACGAACCAGAGCGAGACCAGCGCGGCGTTAAGTCCAAGAACCGACAGCGTGGCATTGAGAAAATGATTGCGTCGCCACGCAATGGAGAGCATCACAACCACCACCGTCAAGCCGACGATCAGCAGCGGTAGCAGTGCGATCAGTTGTTGTGGAGTTATTGTCATGGCGAATTACGGCCTTGTAGTAGAAACAGAATTAACAAACCACTGCTGAATGTTGCTCATCGCAGCATGCGAGGTGTCGAGGATCGGCTGCGGGAAGAAGCCCAACAGCAACAGCAGCACCACCAGCAGCAGGATGATAGACAGTTCACGCAGGGACATCCGCGGCAACTCTTTCGCCGCCACTTCGCTCTTCGCTTTACCGAAGTAAGCGCGATGTAACATCGACAGCGAGTAAACGGACGCGAATACCAGACCAAAGGTGGAGATGACGGTGATCGTCGGCACCACTTTATAGCTGCCGAACAGGATCATAAATTCGCCGACGAAGTTACCGGTGCCCGGCATCCCCAGAGTGGCGACCGCGAAGAACATCGACATCGCCGGCAGCCATTTAATTTTGCTCCACAGACCGCCCATTTGGCGCATATCGCGGGTATGCAGACGTTCGTACAGCTGGCCGCAGAGAATAAACAGACCCGCCGCGGACAGACCGTGAGCAATCATCTGGATCACCGCTCCCTGATAGGCCAGCTGGCTGCCGGTGTAGATAGCAATCAGCACGAAGCCCATGTGGGACACGGAGGTGTAGGCGATCAGGCGTTTAATATCGGTCTGGGCGAAGGCCATCCACGCGCCGTAGAAGATACCGATCACGCCCAGCCACATGGCGATGGGCGCAAACTCGGCGGAGGCATTCGGGAACAGCGGCAGCGCAAAGCGCAGCAGGCCGTAGGCGGCGGTTTTCAGCAGGATCCCCGCGAGGTCGACAGAGCCGGCGGTCGGCGCCTGGGAGTGAGCGTCCGGCAGCCAGCCGTGCAGCGGCACCACCGGCATTTTCACCGCGAAGGCGATGAAGAAGCCGAGCATCAGCAGGTATTCCACGCCGTGAGACATTGGGGTTTTCAGCAGATCTTCATAGTTGAAGGTCCACACGCCGGTGGCGTTGAAGTGGACGAAGGCCAGCGCCAGAATGGCAATCAGCATCACCAGGCCGCTCGCCTGGGTATAGATGAAGAACTTGGTAGCCGCTGTGATGCGCGTTTTACCGTCCGAGGCTTTGTGGCCCCACAGCGCGATCAGGAAGTACATCGGCACCAACATCATTTCCCAGAAGAAGAAGAACAGGAACATGTCGATGGCGAGGAACACGCCGATAACGCCGCCCAGGATCCACATCAGGTTGAGGTGGAAGAAGCCCTGGTATTTTTCGATTTCACGCCACGAACAGAGCACCGCCAGCACGCCGAGGAGACCGGTCAGCACCACCATCAGCAGCGACAGGCCGTCGATCGCCAGATGGATGCTAATGCCGAAGCGTGGGATCCACGGCAGCACGAATTCCGACTGCCATTGCGGAATACCCGCGGATTGCGTCAGAGAATAGCCGCCCTGCATCCACAGCTGCAGGCCAAGCACCAGCGTCAGTCCCATGGTAATCAGCGCGATCCAGCGCGGCACTTTCACGCCAAAGCGTTCGGTCTGCCAGCACAGGAAGCCGCCGATAAAGGGAATTAATATTAGCCAGGGTAGTAACATGGCGATTTTTATTCCTTGTTAAAGTCCCGTTCAGGACCGATTTTCAACGAATTCGACTACATTCACGTTTGAGTGCGGTTTGTTGTGTCGGGTGGCGCTTCGCTTACCCGACCTACGGTCTCGTAGGCCCGGTAAGCGAAGCGCCACCGGGCAAAACCGCGCGATCAAATCAACGCAATACCATCAGCAGCGCCAGCACCACCACCGCGCCGATGCTCATTGAAGCCACATACCAGCGCAGATAACCGTTCTCGCTCACCAGCAGGCCTTTGCCTGCGAAGCGGGAAAGGATCGCCGGGATATTCATCAACGAGTTCAGCGGATCGCGTTTCAGCAGCCAGGCAATACCGAGGAATGGTTTTACGAACACCTTGTCGTATAACCAGTCGAAGCCCCAGGCATGGAACCACCAGGTACCGAAGAAGCGGCCAGGCGCACTGTTGGCGATGGAGGTCACCAGCGTGCGTTTGCCCAGCCACAGCCATGCAGCGATCAGAATCCCGGCAATGGCGATGATCCCGGAGGCAATCTCCAGCGTCATCACGCTACCGTGGGCGAGCTCAGTGGTCTGCGGCAGTACGCCTTCCAGCGGCGGCACAATCAGCGCGCCAACGAAGGTGGATAGTACCAGCAGCACAATCAGCGGCAGATGATGGGTAATCCCCTTCCCTGCGTGCGCGTGAATTTGCGCTTTACCGTGGAATACGATGAAAATCATCCGGAAGGTGTACAGCGAGGTCATAAAGGCGCCGACCAGGCCTGCCACCATCAGATTGATATGGCCATTGGCCATCGCGCCTGCCAGAATCTCATCCTTACTGAAGAAGCCTGCGGTGATAAGCGGCAGTGCGGACAGCGCCGCGCCCCCCACCAGGAAGCAGACGTATACCAGCGGAATCGATTTGCGCAAGCCGCCCATCTTGAAGATGTTCTGTTCGTGATGGCAGGCCAGAATGACCGAACCAGACGACAGGAACAGCAGCGCTTTAAAGAACGCGTGAGTCATCAGGTGGAAAATCGCCGCGTCCCATGCCTGCACGCCCAGCGCGAGGAACATGTAGCCAATCTGGCTCATGGTAGAGTAGGCGAGAACGCGTTTGATATCGGTCTGCACCAGCGCGGCGAAGCCCGCCAACACCAGGGTGACCGCCCCGACGATACCGACCAGATGCAGCACTTCCGGCGTCATCAGGAACAGGCCGTGGGTACGGGCGATCAGATAGACGCCCGCGGTGACCATGGTCGCGGCGTGGATCAGCGCAGAGACCGGCGTCGGACCCGCCATCGCATCGGCAAGCCACGTTTGCAGCGGCAGCTGGGCGGATTTACCGACCGCGCCGCCAAGCAGCATCAGCGTCGCCCACTGCAGCATGGTGCTGCCGTTAGCGAAGTGCTGCGGCGCCAGCTCCACCATTTCGCGGAAGTTCAGGGTGCCCAGTTCGTTATAAAGAATGAACAGCGCGAAGGCGAGGAACACGTCGCCGACGCGGGTCACCACAAACGCTTTCATCGCTGCGGCGCCGTTCTTCGGATCGGTGTAGTAGAAACCGATCAGCAGGTAAGAACAGAGGCCCACGCCTTCCCAACCGAGGTACATCAGCAGCAGGTTATCGGCCAGTACCAGAACCACCATGCTGGCGATAAACAGGTTGGTATAGGCGAAGAAGCGGGAATATCCCTCTTCACCGCGCATGTACCAGGAGGCGAACATGTGGATCAGGAAGCCGACGCCGGTAACTACGGAGAGCATGGTCAGCGACAGGCCGTCCAACACCAGGTTGAAGCCGATGTTGAAATCACCGACCGACATCCAGGTCCACAGCGGTACGCTGACCGCCTGTTTACCGTTAGCGAAAAAGTCGACGCCGACGTACGCCGTCACCAGCGCCGCCAGGCCTACCGAGCCCATCCCAACGGTGGCGGAAAGATTTTCCGACCAGCGTCCGCGGGAGAAGGCCAGCAGCACAAAGCCAATCAATGGCAAAAGAATGGTTAAGGCAAGCATGTTCATCCACGCAACTCACTTACTGAATCGATGTTCAGGTTCTGGCGGCGACGATGGAGCTGCAGCAGCAGCGCCAGGCCGATACTCGCTTCCGCAGCCGCGAGGCTGATGGCGAGGATATACATTATCTGACCATCTGCCTGACCCCAGTAGCTACCCGCCACCACAAAGGCCAGCGCGGCGGCGTTAATCATGATTTCCAGGCTAATCAACATAAACAGCAGATTGCGGCGGATCACCAGCCCCGTCAGACCAAGCACAAACAGGATGGCCGCGAGGATCAGTCCATGTGTTAAGGGGATCATGCGTGTTCCTCCGTTTTTCGTTTGTCGCTGTCGTTCAGACGGTTGCTCAGCACCTCGCCGGCGCGCTCTTCGCGGCCAATGTGGAAGGCAACCACCAGGCCCGCCAGCAGCAGCATGGAGGCCAGCTCCACCGCCAGGACGTACGGCCCAAACAGCGCAATGCCCACTTCTTTGGCGTTAATCGCCGCACCGTCGATACCCTGGTCGTTAATGCCCAGGATGGCGTAAACGATAACCACCAGCAGCACCGCGGAGAGGATGGCCGGGCCAATCCAGATCCCCGGCTGCAGCCACTTGCGCTCCTGTTCGATCTCGGTGCCGCCCAGGTTGAGCATCATCACCACGAAGACGAACAGCACCATAATGGCCCCGGCGTAGACGATGATTTCCAGCGCTCCGGCGAAGTACGCGCCCAGCGAGAAGAACACCCCGGCAATCGCCAGCAGCGAAATAATCAGGTACAGCAGCGCATGCACCGGATTGGTGTGGGTGACGACCCGCAAGGTTGCGAGGATGGCTATCAGGCCACAGATATAAAAAGCGAATTCCATTGCCCCTCTCCTTACGGTAACAGGCTCTTGACGTCGATTGGCTTAGCTTCATTTTCCGCTTCGCCCTTATCTTTGCCGTCGATTGCCATACCCGCCATCCGGTAGAAGTTATATTCCGGGTATTTGCCCGGACCGGAAATCAGCAGATCCTCTTTTTCGTACACCAGATCCTGACGCTTGTATTCACCCAGCTCGAAGTCCGGGGTCAACTGGATCGCCGTGGTCGGGCACGCTTCTTCGCACAGGCCGCAGAAGATGCAGCGTGAGAAGTTGATGCGGAAGAACTCCGGATACCAGCGGCCGTCTACCGTCTCTGCTTTCTGCAGCGAGATACAGCCCACCGGGCAGGCTACCGCACACAGGTTACAGGCGACGCAGCGCTCTGCACCGTCCGGATCGCGGGTCAGCACGATGCGGCCGCGATAGCGCGGCGGCAGGTAGACCGGCTCTTCCGGATACATCCGGGTTTCACGTTTGGCGAAGGCATGCAGGCCAATCATCCAGATACTACGGACCTGGGTGCCGAACCCCACCAATAATTCTTTTAAGGTCATGTTCAATTCACCCCTTATTGCGCCTGCCAGAGAATGACAGCCGCCGTTACCAACAAGTTGACCAGCGTTAACGGCAGGCATACCTTCCAGCCAAAGGACATTACCTGGTCATAGCGCGGACGCGGTAATGATGCGCGGATCAAAATGAACATCATCATGAAGAACGCGGTTTTCAGCGCGAACCAGATGAAAGGAGGTAACCACGGGCCATTCCAGCCGCCGAAGAACAGCGTGACGATCAGCGCTGAAACGGTGACGATACCGATGTATTCCCCGACGAAGAACAGACCGAATTTCATGCCGGAATATTCAATGTGGTAACCATCGGCCAGTTCCTGCTCCGCTTCCGGCTGGTCGAACGGGTGACGGTGACACACCGCCACGCCGGCGATGGCGAAAGTCACGAAGCCGAAGAACTGCGGGATAACGTTCCACAGATGCGCCTGGTTGTTAACGATATCGGTCATATTGAATGACCCCGCCTGCGCCACCACGCCCATCAGGGAGAGACCGAGAAACACTTCGTAGCTCAGGGTCTGCGCGGAAGCACGCATCGCCCCCAGCAGCGAGTATTTGTTATTGCTCGACCAACCGGCGAACAGCACCGCGTAGACCGCCAGGCCTGCCATCATCAGGAAGAAGAGGATGCCGATGTTCAGGTCGGCCACCACCCACGTCGGGCTAACCGGCACGATAGCGAAGGCCAGCAGCAGCGAGGTAAAGGCGATAACCGGCGCCAGAGTAAAGATCACGCGATCGGAGAAGCGCGGGATCCAGTCCTCTTTAAAGAACATCTTGATCATGTCGGCGACCAGCTGCAGCGAACCGCCCCAGCCGACGCGGTTAGGTCCGTAGCGGTTCTGGAACAAGCCGAGCAGACGACGCTCGCCGAAGCTCATGAACGCGCCGCAGGTGACAACCACCAGCAGAATGACCACGGCTTTCAGGATGCTTAACAGAATGTCGATAAGATCCGGCGTTAACCAGCTCATGCTTTCGCCTCCTGCAGTGAATCAATACGCGATCCGGTCAGCACCGGCGCAATGCCCGGCATGCCCATCGGTAAGCCAACCTGTCCCGCGGTCAGGCCTTCAGAGATAACCAGCGGCAGACGCAGGGTCTGGCCTTCCACGCTAAAGGAGAGCATTGCGCCTGGGTTGACGCCAAGCTTCGCGGCATCCGCCGGGTTCAGCTTGATGTACGGCTCAGGCATCCGGCTCTGGAACACCGGCGCGCGCTGAGACAGCTCATCGCTGCCGAACAGATGGTAGTACGGCGCAATTCGCCATTTGCCCTCTTCCGCCTGGAAGCTGGCCGGCACCGCCGTGAAGTACTCCAGTCCGCTGGCGGACGCTTCAAACAGACGAACGCCCGGATCGCCGTGGCGCAGTTTCCCGCCCACTTCATCCTGGAACTTGTTCCATGCCTGCGGGGAGTTCCAGCCCGGCGCCCAGGCGAACGGGATCTGCGAACGCGGGGCGGACGGCTGGTTGTTCCCTTCCATGGAGAAGGCGAACATCGTGTCTTTATCCTGCGGCTGACGCGGCTCGTGCACGCTGATGTTAGCGCGCATCGCCGTGCGGCCGCTGTAGCGGTGCGGTTCACGCGCCAGCTTCTGGCCGCGAATGCGGAAGGTCGCATCCGGCGCGGCGTCTTTAATGCCCGCCAGCTGCGGCAGCGCGGCAATCGCCGCATCAATGACGTGGTCCAGCTGAGTCCAGTCAACCTGACGGTTGTTGACGGTGCTGTGCAGCGAATGCAGCCAGCGCCAGCTTTCCAGCATTACGGTTTTCGCGTCGTAGTAAGCCGGATCGTAAACCTGGAAGAAACGTTGGGCGCGGCCTTCGTTGTTCACCACGGTACCGTCGCTTTCCGCAAAGCTTGCCGCGGAGAGCACCAGGTGCGCTTTGTCCATAATCGCGGTGCGCTGATGATCCACCACCATCACCAGCGGCGCTTTCGCCAGCGCAGCGTCAACGCGCGCGGCGGAAGCATGACGGTGAAGGTCGTTTTCCAGCACGATAACCGCGTCTGCGGCGCCGCTTTCCAGTTCGTCCAGCGCCTCTTCAAGCGAGCCGCCGCCGATCATGCCCAGTCCGACGCTGTTAACCGCCCGGGCGACCATGGTCACCCCGACATCGGCGCCGCGGCCTTTCAGAGCTTTCGCCACGTTAGCGGCGGCCTGGATGATCTCCATGCTGCCGGCGTTGGTCCCGGAGATGATCAGCGGTTTTTTCGCCCCGGCCAGCGCCTGAACGATAACGTCGACTTTACCCTGCAGGTCCTGGCTCAGGCCGTCAACCGCCGGCGCGCTGTCGTCCAGCGCATGGGCAATAGCAAAGCCGAGACGCGCCTGATCTTCTACCGGCGCGCGGTAGGTCCACGCCGCGATGTCATCCAGGCGGGTGTCATCGACGTTGGTGACGAATAGCGGGTGCTTGGCGCGCTGGCCGATGTTGAGGATCGCGGCGATCTGCCAGTCGGCCACTTTCTGCGCCGCCGCCATTTCGCGTGCTTTCCCTTTCACTGCCTGGCGTACCGCCAGGGCCACGCGCGCGCCGGTCTGGGTAATGTCTTCGCCCAGCACCAGTACCGCATCGTAGGATTCGATATCGCGCAGGCTTGGCGTGTGGATCCCGCCCTCGCGCAGCACTTTCAGCATCATCTGCAGGCGCGCTTGTTCGCCTTTGGCGATGCCGGTATAGAAGTTGTCGGCGCCCACCAGCTCGCGCAGCGCGAAGTTGCTTTCAATGCTGGCGCGCGGGGAGCCGATGCCGATCACTTTCTTCGACTGGCGCAGGATATCCGCCGCCCCCTGCATCGCCTGCTCGGCGTTAAGGGTGATCAGATCGTCGCCGCGGCGCTGTACCGGCTGACGCGGACGGTCTTTCAGGTTCACGTAGCCATAGCCGAAACGACCGCGGTCGCAGAGGAAGTAGCGGTTCACGGTACCGTTATAGCGGTTTTCGATACGACGCAACTCGCCATAGCGTTCGCCCGGGCTGATGTTACAGCCGATGGAACACTGCTGGCAGATGCTCGGCGCAAACTGCATGTCCCACTTACGGTTATAGCGCTCAGAGTGGGTTTTGTCGGTGAAGACGCCGGTCGGGCAGACTTCCACCAGGTTGCCGGAGAACTCGCTCTCCAGGGTGCCATCTTCCGGGCGGCCGAAGTAGACGTTGTCGTGCGCGCCATAGACGCCCAGATCGGTGCCGTCGGCATAATCTTTGTAGTAGCGCACGCAGCGGTAGCAGGCGATGCAGCGGTTCATTTCGTGCGAAATAAACGGCCCCAGATCCTGATTGCGGTGGGTACGCTTGGTGAAACGATAGCGGCGGAAGCTATGACCGGTCATCACCGTCATATCCTGCAGGTGGCAGTTGCCGCCCTCTTCGCAGACCGGGCAGTCGTGCGGGTGGTTAGTCATCAACCACTCCACCACGCTTTCGCGGAACTGCTTCGCTTCGCTGTCGTCGATAGAAATAAAGGTGCCGTCGGATGCCGGAGTCATACAGGACATCACCAGGCGACCACGCGTGTCTTCCGCGTTCTGATATTGCTTCACCGCACACTGGCGGCAAGCACCGACGCTCCCTAGCGCCGGGTGCCAGCAAAAGTAGGGAATATCAAGACCAAGAGAGAGACAAGCCTCTAGCAGGTTGTCCGCCCCGTTGACCTCGTATTCTTTGCCGTCTACATGAATCGTAGCCATTTGCGTGCTTCCAAAAATAAAAAACCTTTAGATTACCAGCGCGTCTTAAGCAGGTTCGGCTGAATCCCGTTGATTGCATGGGTATTGCTGAACTGCTGCTTAATGCCAGCCTCGAATTCTTCGCGGAAATATTTAATCGCGCTCTGTAGCGGCTCGACCGCGCCCGGCGCGTGCGCGCAGAAGGTTTTACCCGGGCCCAGGAATCGACACAGTTGCTCAAGGGTTTCGATATCGCCAGGCTGGCCTTCGCCGCGCTCCAGGGCGCGCAGGATCTTCACGCTCCACGGCAGACCATCGCGGCACGGCGTACACCAGCCGCAGGACTCTCGGGCAAAGAACTCTTCAAGGTTACGCACCAGCGAGACCATGTTGATCTCGTGGTCAACGGCCATCGCCAGCGAGGTGCCCAGACGGCTGCCCGCTTTACCAATGCTTTCGAATTCCATCGGCAGATCGAGGTGCGCTTCGGTGAGGAAGTCGGTCCCTGCTCCGCCCGGTTGCCAGGCTTTAAACTTCAGGCCATCGCGCATACCGCCGGCGTAATCTTCGAGGATCTCGCGGGCAGTGGTGCCGAACGGCAGCTCCCAGACGCCCGGATTCTTCACCCGGCCGGAGAAGCCCATCAGCTTGGTGCCAGCATCTTTGCTGGTGGAAATGTTCTGGTACCACTCGACGCCGTTGGCGAGGATCGCTGGCACGTTGCACAGGGTTTCTACGTTGTTGACGCAGGTCGGCTTGCCCCAGACGCCGGAGCTCGCCGGGAACGGCGGCTTGGATCGCGGGTTGGCGCGGCGGCCTTCCAGAGAGTTGATCAGCGCCGTCTCTTCGCCGCAGATATAGCGCCCTGCCCCGGTGTGCACGAACAGCTCGAAGTCAAACCCGGTGCCGAGGATGTTTTTCCCCAACAGACCCGCTTCGGTGGCTTCAGCAATCGCGCGACGCAGATGCTGGGCCGCTTCAATATATTCCCCGCGCAGGAAGATGTAGCCGCGGTACGCTTTCAGCGCAAACGCGGAGATCAGCATGCCTTCCACCAGCAGGTGCGGCAGCTGCTCCATCAGCAGGCGGTCTTTATAGGTGCCCGGCTCCATTTCATCGGCGTTACACAGCAGGTAACGGATGTTCATGGATTCGTCTTTCGGCATCAGGCTCCACTTCAGACCAGTGGAGAAGCCCGCGCCGCCGCGCCCTTTCAGGCCAGCGTCTTTTACCGCCGTGACAATCTCATCCGGGGCCATCCCGGTCAGGGCTTTACGCGCCCCTTCATAGCCATTTTTACTGCGATACTCGTCCAGCCACACCGGCTGCTTGTCGTCGCGCAGGCGCCAGGTGAGCGGATGCGTTTCCGCAGTACGAATTACGGTTTTCATTTGTACTGCTCCAGCAGGTCAGGAATTGCCTCCGGCGTCAGATGGCTGTGAGTATCCTCATCAATCATCATGGTCGGTCCCTTGTCGCAGTTACCCAGGCAGCAGGTCGGCAGCAGGGTAAAGCGGCCATCAAAGGTGGTCTGCCCCGGCTTGATATTCAGTTTCTTCTCAATGGCGGCCTGAATACCCTGATAGCCGGTGATGTGGCATACCACGCTGTCGCAGTAGCGGATCACGTGACGGCCAACCGGCTGGCGGAAAATCTGGCTGTAGAACGTCGCCACGCCTTCCACGTCGCTGGCCGGGATCCCCAGCACATCGGCGATAGCGTAGATCGCGCCATCCGGCACCCAGCCGCGCTGTTTCTGAACGATTTTCAGCGCTTCGATGGACGCCGCACGCGGGTCTTCGTAGTGGTGCTTCTCGTGCTCAATAGCCTCACGCTCTGCCGCACTCAGCTCAAAAGCCTCGGTTTGTGGTTGTTGATTCTCGTGCATAATTAGCGGTCCACGTCTGACATAACAAAATCGATACTACCCAGATAGACGATCAGGTCGGATACCAGGCTGCCGCGGATCGCCGACGGGATCTGCTGCAGGTGCGCAAAGCTCGGCGTACGCACGCGGGTACGGTAGCTCATGGTGCTGCCGTCGCTGGTCAGGTAGTAACTGTTGATCCCTTTGGTCGCCTCAATCATCTGGAAAGATTCATTGGCAGGCATCACCGGACCCCACGACACTTGCAGGAAGTGGGTGATCAGGGTTTCGATATGTTGCAGCGTGCGCTCTTTCGGCGGCGGCGTGGTCAGCGGGTGATCCGCTTTGAACGGGCCTTCCGGCATGTTATCGAGGCACTGCTGAAGAATGCGCAGACTCTGGCGCAGCTCTTCTACTTTCAGCATCACGCGGGTGTAGCAGTCAGAGACGCCCCCCCCGGTCGGGACTTCGAAGTCAAAGTTTTCATAGCCAGAGTAAGGACGCCATTTACGCACGTCGAAGTCGATACCGGTGGCGCGCAGGCCTGCGCCGGTGGTGCCCCACTCCAGCGCCTCTTTGGCGGTATAGGCTGCCACGCCGACGGAACGGCCTTTCAGAATGGTGTTGCGCAGGGCGGCCTTCTCATAGGAGTCCAGACGCTTCGGCATCCACTCGAGGAACTCACGCAGCAGGCGATCCCAGCCACGCGGCAGATCGTGCGCGACGCCGCCGATGCGGAACCACGCCGGGTGCATACGGAACCCGGTAATCGCTTCCACCAGATCGTAAATTTTCTGCCGATCGGTAAAGGCGAAGAAGACCGGCGTCATCGCGCCGACGTCCTGAATAAAGGTCGAGATATACAGCAGGTGGCTGTTGATGCGGAACAGCTCGGAGAGCATCACGCGGATCACGTTCACGCGATCCGGTACGGTGATCCCAGCCAGTTTTTCCACCGCCAGCACGTACGGCATCTCGTTGACGCAGCCGCCGAGATATTCAATACGGTCGGTATACGGGATGTAGCTGTGCCAGGACTGACGCTCGCCCATCTTCTCGGCGCCGCGGTGGTGATAACCGATATCCGGTACGCAGTCGACGATCTCTTCGCCGTCCAGCTGCAGAATAATGCGAAACGCACCATGCGCCGATGGGTGGTTCGGACCGAGGTTGAGGAACATGAAGTCCTCGTTGTCGGTGCCGCGCTTCATGCCCCACTCTTCCGGTTTAAAGGTCAGCGCCTCCATCTCCAGATCCTGTTTGGCTTTGGTCAGCTCAAACGGGTCGAACTCGGTGGCACGCGCCGGATAATCTTTACGCAGCGGGTGACCTTCCCAGGTCGGCGGCATCATGATGCGACGCAGGTTCGGGTGACCATCGAAGGTAATGCCAAACATTTCCCAGGTTTCACGCTCATACCAGTTGGCGTTGGGGAACAGTTTGGTGAAGGTCGGCAGATGCAGATCGTTTTCCGACAGCGCCACCTTGAGCATGATGTCGCGGTTGCGATCGATGGAGATCAGGTGATAGAAAACGGAAAAATCCGCGGCGGGCAGGCCATCGCGGTGCGTGCGCAGACGTTCGTCCATGCCGTGCAGGTCAAACAGCATCACGTAAGGCTTCGGCAATTTCTTCAGGAAATCACCCATCTCCAGCAGCTGTTCTCGCTTCACCCATACCACCGGTACGCCGGTACGGGTTGGCTGAACGGTAAAGGCATCCGGCCCAAAGCGGTTGCGCAGTTCGCCAATCACCGGGTCATCAAGGTGATCGCGGGTTTGCCAGGCTGGTGCGGCGTCATGCGCGGTCAAATCGGTCATATTGTTCACCATTGCAAAAGGTCCGTGGTGACTGCCGGCGAGACTTCGCGCTGTTGTAGATTGATTTGCGAAGTGGTTCTCCCGCCCGCAGGCGCAAATTAAATCTCGTCCGGCGTCCGCAGATTGGTCACTGCAATACGTTCGCCGCGTTTACGCTCGCGTTCCGACTGCATATTGGCGCGATAAACGCCCTGATCGCCAACCACCCATGAGAGCGGACGACGTTCTTTACCAATGGACTCCTGCAGCAGCATCAGCGCCTGCATATAGGCCTCCGGACGCGGCGGGCAGCCCGGGATGTACACATCGACCGGAATGAATTTATCCACGCCCTGGACGACGGAATAGATGTCGTACATCCCGCCTGAGTTGGCGCAGGCGCCCATGGAGATCACCCACTTCGGCTCCAGCATCTGATCGTAGAGACGCTGAATAACCGGCGCCATTTTGGTAAAGCAGGTTCCCGCGACCACCATCAGGTCCGCCTGACGCGGAGAGGCGCGCAGAACTTCTGCCCCAAAACGCGCAACGTCATGCACCGCAGTGAATGACGTCACCATTTCCACATAACAGCAAGAAAGGCCGAAGTTGTACGGCCAAATTGAGTTCTTACGGCCCCAGTTCACCATGTCATGCAGCGCGTGTTCGAGTTTCCCCATATACACGCTTTTATTGACTTCCTGCTCCAGAGGATCGGTAACGATCTCCTGTTTCTGCAGGGGGTAACGGTCGTTCTCACCGTTAGGATCTATGCGGGTGAGCGTATAATCCATCTTATTGCCTCGCTTTTACTGCATATGACGGTTAGTGGGACTGTCTGTTTCCGGGTTAACCAGCGTGCGACGGGAACGCGCAGGCGTCCAGTCCAGTGCGCCGATGCGAACGAGATAAACCAGACCAGCCAGTAGCACTAAAATGAAAATTGCGGCTTCCACAAAGCCGACCCAGCCGCTCTCGCGGATAGAGGTCGACCATGCGTAGAGATACAGGGCTTCCACGTCGAAGATAACGAAGAACATGGCAACCAGATAAAACTTCGCAGAAAGACGTAAGCGGGCCGAACCGACGGAGTCGATCCCCGATTCAAACGGCGTGTTTTTACTACGCGCGCGCGCGCGACCGCCAAGGTACCAGCCGCCGACGAGCATGAGGCAGCACAGGCCGATAGCGATGATGAGAAATATAGCGAATGCCCAATGATGAGCGATGACTTCAGTGGATGTTGACATACGCATTGCTTAACCAAAAAAGTGTAGCGCCAAAACCCTCTGCTCTTACTGGCAGATGAACGCCACAGCGTTTCACGGGAGGAATAAAAAATAACCGTGCAAAAAAGCGTCCCTGGTCGATGTGAGAAGCCCAGATGCCGTGGCTTTTTACCCCTTTCTTTAACCTTTTGTCAACTTTAACAAAAGTTTTCATAACATTAATTTACATTGGAATCTTTTCATTAACATTAAATGCCCTTTTCTGCGAAATAACCTTGCATACTGTTCGGTTTTAGTGTTGTTGAATCGTGTCCGTTTCCGTCGTAAATCAAAAATCCCTTCTATTTTGACAGGATTTAGCCTCGATTCCTCCCCCCAAAGAGGGGTATTTTCTTGATCTGCGACACGGTTTTGTTAATTACCCCAGGAAATCGGCAACAATCCATCCGGTTTTTTAACATTAGCAGGAAGTGTTGAAAGTGCAGGGAAAAGTCGACAAGCTGAGCGCCTTGTCACGCCAATACGCTGATTTTTCTGCAAAGAAATACAAAAAAGATTCAAAACATCAATAAGAGTGCAAAAAAAAGAGCCGCCAGGCGGGAAACCAACTCCTGAGGCTCTTTTTGGGCACTTACATTCTGTTACCAGTTTTTGTGATCTTTGTTAGCAAGAATACCCTTACAAAACCAAGGTATTCCCTCCCTCTTCCGGAGTAAGTGCTGTGCCCGTTTCCCAGGGATGGATCTCCTGGCTCAGAGACTGAAAAATCGCCTGCGGCAGTTCGCTCACCGTCCGCGGATTGCAGCTGACGACGTACCGGGTGTCCGGCAACGCCGGTAACCCCTCACTGATGCCAGCCACGCGTAGATCCGGGCTCATCATTTCGACCGGGCGCGCCGTCACGCCCAGCCCGGCCTTCACCGCCGCTTTCACGCCCGATAGCGAGGAAGCTCCGTGGGCCAGATGCCAACTGACGCGAGCAGTTTCCAGCGCGGCGATAATATCCTGGCGGAATGGGCTTGGCTCTTCGAGCAGGATCAGGGGGATAGATTCCCCCTTCGCCAGCACATATTCCGCTGCGCAATACCAGAGAGTAGGTGATGTTCTCAGGGTGAAAGAGGTAAAGCCGGGAGGCTGATGGGTGGTCAACGCCAGATCGACCAGCCCCTCGGCCAGCATCTCCATGATGGCGGCATGGGGGTGAACTTTGATCTCCAACGTCATTCTGGGATAGAAACAGCCGATGCGGTTTAACAAAAACGGCAGGATGGTGTCAGCCGTTTCTTCTGACGCGCCGATGCTCAGAGCCCCCTGCAGACTGCCATACATCAGTGACATACAGGCTTCATCGTTAAAACGGAGAATTTTGCGGGCATAGCCCAGCAGCTGGATCCCCTGCTCGGTCAGCAGCTTATTGCGGCCGTGGCGGGCGAAAAGCTCTTTGCCCACCAGCTGTTCCAGGCGTTGCATTTGCTGACTGACCGCGGACTGAGTACGACACACTGCGGCGGCGGCGGCGGCAAAAGTGTTCAAATCAGCGACCGCGACAAAGGTACGCAGCAGATCGAGATCGAGGTTGAGTATGGGACGAGTTGTATTAATCATCTTTCTTCACTTACAGGTGGCTAACGCTGACCTGCCTTGTTGATGCTTTACGCCAGGTTTCCGGCTATTCCCTGAGCCTCGTGCTCACCGTCTGACGGCGGATAAACAACTGGACGAACGTTATTACATGCCAAAGTACTCGTCTGGGCAAATGCGCAGAACTGCGGAGTAATATATTGTTCGTATTTCTCATTATTATTTATTACCACGACCAGCCAGGCGCCATACGTCGCCGCGGGAACCCGGTCAGTGATGCTGAGAAAATCGCTCTTCTGGCGTAACTTTCCGGCAGAAAAGGAACAATAAAATCCTGTAATAACAATATATTAAATCTCAATGCAACCGCAGTTCTTGGCGGTTAACACGGATATTAACGGTGATATTCTAACCTATCCCCCTCCTTTTTATAAGCCTTAATAAGGATTAACTGAGACAATTTTAAATTTTTTTCAACATTTTATATTAATTAACAAACCTCAGATTATTACCCGCTAAAAATAATAATAATGTGGTCGCACGCTGTTTTTTATTAAAATTATTTAACATCAAAATTACAAGCCAATCGCGCTTGTATGCAGGATAGCGTTTTTTAGCGACTCCCCCTTCTCCCTCCCCATATTACCGGGCAAACAAACGAGATAAATGATGGCAAAATCGCTACTAAATCTATATTTACGACCAAAAAATCGACATAAAAAGGCATAAGCCACAGACCAAATCCGCAATCGGTAGATAAATCAATTGCGCTTAAAATCCGGCGTTAGCAAAATCTTCTCCTGCAAAGCCTTCAAAACAGCGGGGAGGGGGAGTACATTGTTCCGTGCTGACTTCCACGGCAGGGAGTGGCGATAACAGCTAAAAGGTCAAGATTCATGTCCCCCATCGAAAAATCCAGCAAGTTAGAGAACGTCTGTTATGACATCCGCGGCCCGGTTCTGAAAGAAGCCAAACGTCTTGAAGAAGAAGGCAATAAGGTTCTGAAACTGAACATCGGCAACCCGGCGCCATTCGGCTTCGAGGCCCCTGACGAGATCCTCGTCGACGTCATCCGCAATTTGCCTACCGCCCAGGGTTACTGCGATTCGAAAGGATTGTACTCGGCGCGTAAAGCTATCATGCAGCATTACCAGGCCCGGGGTATGCGCGATGTCACGGTGGAAGACATCTATATCGGCAACGGCGTGTCCGAGCTGATTGTGCAGGCGATGCAGGCGCTGTTAAACAGCGGCGATGAGATGCTGGTTCCCGCCCCGGACTACCCGCTGTGGACGGCGGCGGTGTCGCTTTCCAGCGGCAAAGCGGTGCACTATCTGTGTGACGAATCCTCTGACTGGTTCCCGGATCTGGACGACATCCGCGCAAAAATCACACCGCGCACCCGCGGGATCGTGATCATTAACCCTAACAACCCCACCGGCGCGGTCTATTCCAAAGAATTGCTGCAGGAGATCGTGGAGATCGCTCGTCAGCATAATCTGATCATTTTCGCCGATGAAATTTACGACAAGATCCTCTACGACGAAGCCCAGCATCACTCTATTGCCGCCCTGGCGCCGGACCTGCTGACGGTGACCTTTAACGGATTGTCGAAAACCTACCGCGTTGCCGGCTTCCGTCAGGGCTGGATGGTGTTGAATGGCCCGAAAAAACACGCGAAGGGCTATATCGAAGGGCTGGAGATGCTGGCTTCAATGCGTCTGTGCGCCAACGTGCCGGCCCAGCATGCTATCCAGACGGCGCTGGGCGGCTATCAGAGCATCAGCGAATTCATCATCCCCGGCGGACGCCTGTATGAACAACGCAACCGCGCCTGGGAGCTTATCAACGATATTCCGGGCGTCTCCTGCGTGAAGCCAAAAGGCGCGCTGTATATGTTCCCGAAAATCGACGCCAAACGCTTCAATATTCATGACGACCAGAAAATGGTGCTCGACTTCCTGCTGCAGGAGAAAGTCCTGCTGGTGCAAGGCACCGCCTTTAACTGGCCGTGGCCGGATCACGTACGCATCGTGACCCTGCCGCGCGAAGACGACCTGGAGATGGCTATCTCCCGCTTTGGCCGCTTCCTCTCCGGCTACCATCAGCTTTAATCGCGCCGCCGCCGGCATTTGCATCCGGCGGCGATCCCTGCGCACAATGGAACCCGATGTTGTCACTGATTAAGGGTCCCTATGAGTCAGAGTCATTTCTTTGCCCACCTCTCCCGCCTGAAACTGATTAACCGCTGGCCGCTGATGCGCAACGTGCGCACCGAAAATGTCTCCGAACACAGCCTGCAGGTGGCGATGGTCGCCCACGCGCTGGCGGCGATTAAAAACCGCAAATTTGGCGGCCAGGTCAACGCCGAACGTATCGCCCTGCTGGCGATGTACCATGACGCCTCCGAAGTATTAACTGGCGACCTCCCTACCCCGGTGAAATATTTCAATTCGCAGATTGCCCAGGAATATAAGGCGATTGAGAAAATTGCTCAGCAAAAGCTGGTGGATATGGTCCCTGACGAGCTGCGCGATATTTTCGAGCCGCTGATTGATGAGCATCACTACAGTGAGGAAGAGCAGTCGATCGTTAAACAGGCTGACGCCCTCTGCGCTTACCTGAAGTGCCTCGAAGAGCTGTCTGCAGGCAATAACGAATTTCTGCTGGCCAAAGGTCGGCTGGAAAAGACCCTGGCATCGCGGCGCAGCGCGGAGATGGATTACTTTATGCAAGTGTTCGTCCCAAGCTTCCAGCTGTCGCTGGACGAAATTAGCCAGGATTCGCCGCTGTAAGGTTCTGGCCGGGCGGCGGTTGTGCTCTACCCGGCCAGAATATCTTAAAACGGAAACAGTACCGGGATCAGCAGGACGCAGACCACCATCACCAGTATGGTAAAGGGCACGCCTATTTTGACAAAATCGCTAAATGAGTACTTGCCCGGGCCAAGCACCAGGGTGTTAACCGGCGAGGAGACCGGGGTCATAAACGCCGCCGAAGCCGCCATCGCCACCACCATGGCAAAAGGATAGGGTGAGACGCCCATTGACTTCGCCGCCGCTAAGGCAATAGGCGCCATCAGCACCGCCGTGGCGGTGTTTGAGATAAACAGCCCAATCGCCGCGCACATCACGAACAGGCAGCCGAGCATCAGATAAGGCCCCTCGCCTCCGGCGACATCCATCAGTCCCTTCACCACCAGATCCACCCCGCCGGTTTTTTGCAGCGCCAGGGCAAACGGCATCATCCCAACAATCAAAATAATGCTCGGCCAGTGGATCGCCTTGTAGGCGCTCTCGGCATTGATGCAGCGGAATTTGCCCATCAGCAGACAGGCGATAATCGCGGCAATCGGGTTGGGAATTTCATCGGTGAGCATCAGGGCTACCATCAGCACCAGGCAGAAAATCGCATGCGGAGCCTGGCTGTGGGCCGGCGAAGCGTCATCGACCTCAACCGGCATATTGAGCACCACGAAATCCCGGCCGCGCTTCGCCAGCAAGGCAATTTGCCGCCAGTTGCCGACCACCAGCAGGATATCGCCGAGCTGCAGCGGCTCGTCGACCACCGAACCATCCATCGCTTTGCCATCGCGCTTCATGCCGACGATATTGAGACCAAACCGCGTGCGGAAGGCTATCTCACGCACCGTTTTGCCAATCATCTCTGAATCCGGGATCAGCGCCACCTCCGCCATCCCCACATCCAGCGCCTGATCGGCAAAATACTCGCCGCGCAATACCATCGGCTCAAGCATTTGCTCGCCGCAGAACTGGCGTAAATCGACATCGGAGGCGGACATATCGATCAGCAGGACGTCGCGGGCGCGAAATTCCGATACCCCGTTGACGTTGACAATTACCCGGCGGAACCGCCGCCAGCGTTCAACGCCGATCACGTTGGCGCAGTAGCGCTCACGCAGCTTTAAATCATCCAGCCGCTGACCGATCATCGGCGAACCCGGGCGGATGGCCAGCCGGCGAGCGCGGCCGGTGAGGTGATATTCGCGGATCAAATCGCGGAAGGTGCTTCTTTTTCGCCCATCGCGTGCGGAGTCGCCATTATCCGTCTTCAGCATAAAGCGCACCGCCAGCATATAGACGATGCCCAGGATCAGCACCACCAGGCCAATCGGCGTGACGCTGAAAAAGCTGAAGCCGTGCAGTCCCTCGCGCAGCAATTCACTGTTGACCACCAGGTTGGGCGGCGTCGCCACCAGGGTCATCATCCCGCTGATAAGCCCGGCGAAGCTCAGCGGCATCATCAGCCGCGATGGCGAGGTATTCATCCGCGCCGAGACGCTAAGTACCACCGGGATGAAAATGGCGACCACCCCGGTGGAGCTCATAAACGCGCCCAGACCGGCGACGGTGAGCATCAGGTAGATCAGCATTTTGGTTTCGCTGTTCCCCGCCACGCTCACCAGCCATGCCCCCATTTTGGTGGCGACTCCGGTGCGCACCAGGCCATCGCCGATAATAAACAGGGCGGCAATCAGGATCACGTTAGGATCGCTGAATCCGGAAAAAGCTTCATTTAACGTCAGCGTTCCGCTGAGGACAAAGGCGACAATGACCATCAGGGCGATAGCATCCATGCGCACCTTGCCGGTAGCAAACAGCACAACCGCGATGGCCAGGAGGGATAAAACCCAAATCAATTCACCGTTCACAACGTTTCCTTGTCACAAGTGGGAGTCGACATAGTGGCATAAAAAAGCACCGACGACGCGGGGCGAAATCATGGGTTTACGCTTTAAGACGCACATTTACCACGCCGTCAGTCTGGCGTTCAACCACCAGATCTTCCAGGCTGCTCAGCACGAGGTCGGCTTCATCCAGGCGAGGGGCATCGGCGGGCACGTTGACCGCGATAGTGCGACAGCCGGCCGCCAGTCCGGAGAGGAGCCCCGCCGGCGCATCTTCCACCACCGCGCACTCCCCGGCAGGCAGACCCAGCCGCTCGGCGCCCAGCAGATAGGCGTCCGGCGCCGGTTTGCCGTGTTTCACCTGCTCGGCGGTGACGAACACCTCAGGCATCGGCAGGCCCGCCGCGCGGTGACGCGCGTGGGCAACCGGAATCGAGCCGGAGGTGACAATCGCCCACGGGATCCCGGCCTCATTGAGCGTATTCAGCAGGGCTAATGCCCCCGGCAGCGCGACGATACCCTCAATATCAGTGGCTTCTATCTGCTCGAGGTAGCGAAATTCGGCCTGGATATCCTCCTCGCTGCGCCCCGGCATAAAATGGCGAATGGAGGTAATGGCCTGCTTGCCGTGAATAAAACTGAGAATTTCATCATGGTCAATGGCGAAACGATCCCCCCACTTGCACCATGAACGCTCCACCACCGGCAAGGAATCCACCAGCGTCCCGTCTAAATCGAACAGGAAACCTTTACACTGCACGGGCACCTCCCTCAGGCGTTGATAATTTGATTAATTTCATTACTGCTCAGATGATACTGGCGCGGGCAAGCGTGCCAGACGCTCAGCATCCGCTGATATTTCTCCCACATCGGAGTCTGCGAGTTAAAGCCATGGGTACCGGCGTCAAAATGGCTGTAGCGGCCTTCAACGTTGACCATAAAACGCACATAGCCGAGATAACGCGCTTCGGTGGCGGCATCAAATCCGAGGAAGGTGACCCGGCGTTCATCGATACCCGCCGCGTCTTTCAGGTTGGTCCAGGAGACGTGCAGCGCGTGGTACATCTCCATGATATCAATAACGGTACGGCAGGTTTCTTCCGTCAGCTGGCCGAACTCGCGGTCCAGTTCACGCATCTGTAGCCCATACCCACGCTCTATGATGGTTTGCAGACGACGGTAGCGTTCCGCATTATCCGGGTCGAGCATCGTCATCATTTTGTACTGATTGGATAAAATCAGACGCTGCGCATTGGTCATTTCCATGTTGTGACTCCTGTAGCACGGTAGGGCGTGAAATAAAGAAGGCGCATAAATCATGCGCCTTCTTTTATATGCGTTTTCCGTAGTGAATTACAAATCATCAAGGAAAGTTTTATCCAGTTGTTTGAAGGCGCGCTTAAGCGTGTCAGCCAGCGCCTGATAATCGGGCTTGCCTTCGACCGGTGCCAGCGCCTGCCCCGCCTCCTGCAGTTTACCGCGCACTTCATAGAACCAGTTAAGAATGGAGGGCGGCAGCGGCGTCACCGAACGCTTACCCAACCACCAGAGTCCCTGCATCGGCAGGCTCAGCGCAAACAGCGCGGTAGCGACGGCGGGGCCCAGCTGGCCGCCAAGAGCTATCTGCCAGCAGAGGGTAAAAATGGCGATTGGCGGCATGATGCGGATGGCATAGCGGGTGGCACGAATAATGCGGTTTTCAATAAACACCGGTGCGAGGCGCTTGTCGAGAGGCCAGGTCTTTGCGTAATGCTGCCCGCGGTTGAACAAGCTAAAGAAGCTAACGGGGCGTTTCTCAGGGGTCGACATGGCTTTACCTCAACTTTACATATAAAACTTAAAAAATTCGTGCAAAACACCAACTATGCATGACATCGTTCAAAAGATTTTGGCAAAGGATGCCGCAATCAGGTATCCTGTGCCCGCCTGAAAGGGCGGTTAGACTCTTTGCCAGGCTAGTCAAATTATCGCATATTCTGCCATTGGCTGAAAATTATGCAAAATGGCATAAAATCAAATGTACTTCTCTCATCGTGCCCGAAAACAGAACAAGGCATGATGTTAATCATAAATGTCGAGGTCATCCTGCGCTACGCTAATGACACACTGACGTTTTTTTAGCCACGTATCATAAAAAGGTACTTCCATGTCGAGTAAGTTAGTACTGGTTCTGAACTGCGGTAGCTCCTCTCTGAAATTTGCTATCCTTGACGCCGTGAACGGCGACGAATATCTGTCCGGTTTAGCGGAATGCTTCCACCTGCCGGAAGCCCGTATCAAATGGAAAATGGACGGCAGCAAACAAGAAGCCGAGTTAGGCGCGGGCGCCGCGCACAGTGAAGCGCTGAACTTTATCGTTAACACTATTCTGGCACAAAAACCAGAACTGTCTGCTCAGCTGACCGCAATCGGCCACCGTATCGTACACGGCGGTGAAAAATACACCAGCTCCGTGGTGATCGACGAGTCCGTAATTCAGGGTATTAAAGACGCCGCGTCTTTCGCACCGCTGCACAACCCGGCACACCTGATCGGCATCGCTGAAGCGCTGAAATCTTTCCCGCAACTGAAAGACAAAAACGTGGCTGTATTCGATACGGCGTTCCATCAGACCATGCCGGAAGAATCCTATCTCTACGCCCTGCCGTACAGCCTGTACAAAGAGCACGGCGTTCGTCGTTACGGCGCGCACGGCACCAGCCACTTCTACGTGACTCAGGAAGCCGCTAAGATCCTCAACAAGCCGGTGGAAGAGCTGAACATCATCACCTGCCACCTCGGCAACGGTGGTTCTGTTTCCGCTATCCGTAACGGTAAATGCGTTGACACCTCCATGGGTCTGACCCCGCTGGAAGGCCTGGTGATGGGTACCCGCTCCGGTGACATCGATCCGGCCATCATCTTCCATCTGCACGACACCCTGGGCATGAGCGTTGACGCGATCAACAAAATGCTGACCAAAGAGTCCGGCCTGCTGGGTCTGACCGAAGTCACCAGCGACTGCCGCTACGTGGAAGACAACTATCAGGAAAAAGCCGACGCTAAACGCGCGATGGACGTTTACTGCCACCGCCTGGCGAAATACATCGGTTCCTACACCGCGCTGATGGACGGCCGTCTTGACGCCGTTATTTTCACCGGTGGTATCGGTGAAAACGCCGCGATGGTGCGTGAGCTGTCGCTGGGCAAACTGGGCGTACTGGGCTTTGAAGTTGACCATGAGCGTAACCTTGCTGCCCGCTTCGGCAAGTCTGGCTTCATCAACAAAGAAGGCACCCGTCCTGCCGTGGTTATCCCGACCAACGAAGAGCTGGTCATCGCGCAAGACGCCAGCCGTCTGACCGCATAATTCCACATCGCCAGCCCTGACCCGCAATAATTCGAGCTGCAGGAAGGCGGCGACACAGCAAAACCCCGGCCGCGTACAGCGCGTACGCCACCGGGGTGAGCAAGTAGAGCCAACGCACGTGCAACTTGAAATATGACGGATAGCTGGCGGTGCTGTTTTGTATCCCGCCTGATACTGGCGGTAACGAAAGAGGATATACCGTGTCCCGTACTATCATGTTAATTCCTACCGGTACCAGCGTAGGTCTGACCAGCGTCAGCCTCGGTGTGATCCGCGCTATGGAACGCAAAGGCGTTCGTCTGAGCGTCTTTAAACCTATCGCCCAGCCGCGTTCCGGTGGCGATGCCCCAGACCAGACCACCACCATCGTTCGCGCCAGCTCCTCCACCACCGCCGCCGCTGAACCGCTGAAGATGAGCCATGTTGAGTCTCTGCTCTCCAGCAATCAGAAAGATGTGCTGATGGAAGAGATCATTGCCAACTACCACGCGAATACTCAGGACGCGGAAGTGGTGCTGGTGGAAGGCCTGGTACCGACCCGTAAGCATCAGTTCGCCCAGGCGCTGAACTTTGAAATCGCCAAAACGCTGAACGCTGAAATCGTCTTCGTGATGTCTCAGGGCACCGACACGCCAGAACAGCTGAACGAGCGTATCGAACTGACCCGTAACAGCTTTGGCGGCGCCAAAAATACCAGCATCACCGGCGTTATCGTCAACAAACTGAATGCCCCTGTCGACGATCAGGGCCGTACCCGTCCTGACCTGTCGGAAATTTTCGACGACTCGTCGAAAGCAAAAATCGTGAAGATTGACCCGGCTCAGCTGCAGAAAGGCAGCACGCTGCCGGTGCTGGGCGCAGTGCCATGGAGCTTCGATCTGATCGCGACCCGCGCGATCGACATGGCGCACCATCTGAATGCGACCATCATTAACGAAGGCGATATCAATACCCGCCGCGTGAAATCCGTGACTTTCTGCGCGCGCAGCATCCCGCACATGCTGGAACACTTCCGCCCTGGTTCTCTGCTGGTTACCTCCGCAGACCGTCCTGACGTGCTGGTTGCGGCCTGCCTGGCGGCAATGAACGGCGTGGAAATCGGCGCCATTCTGCTGACCGGCGGCTATGAAATGGACGCGCGCATCAGCAAGCTGTGTGAACGCGCTTTCGCGACCGGCCTGCCGGTATTCATGGTCAACACCAACACCTGGCAGACCTCCCTGAGCCTGCAGAGCTTTAACCTCGAAGTACCGGTTGACGATCACGAGCGTATCGAGAAAGTTCAGGAATACGTGGCCAACTACATCAACGCCGACTGGATCGAATCGCTGACCGCGACCTCCGAGCGCAGCCGCCGTCTCTCTCCGCCAGCCTTCCGCTACCAGCTGACCGAGCTGGCGCGCAAAGCCGGCAAACGTGTCGTTCTGCCGGAAGGCGACGAACCGCGTACCGTGAAAGCGGCGGCGATTTGCGCCGAACGCGGGATCGCCACCTGTGTCCTGCTGGGTAACCCGGATGAGATCAACCGCGTAGCCGCGGCCCAGGGCGTGGAGCTTGGCGCCGGCATTGAAATCGTCGATCCGGAAGTGGTTCGCGAAAGCTATGTGGGTCGCCTGGTCGAACTGCGTAAGAACAAAGGCATGACCGAAGCGGTCGCGCGTGAGCAGCTGGAAGACAACGTGGTTCTCGGCACCCTGATGCTGGAACAGGACGAAGTCGACGGTCTGGTATCCGGCGCGGTTCACACCACTGCCAACACCATTCGTCCGCCGCTGCAGCTGATCAAAACCGCGCCGGGCAGCTCGCTGGTCTCCTCCGTGTTCTTCATGCTGCTGCCGGAACAGGTTTACGTTTACGGCGACTGCGCGATCAACCCGGACCCGACCGCCGAGCAGCTGGCGGAAATCGCTATTCAGTCCGCTGAATCCGCGATTGCCTTCGGCATCGAACCGCGCGTAGCGATGCTCTCCTACTCCACCGGTACCTCCGGCGCGGGTAGCGATGTCGAGAAAGTCCGCGAAGCGACCCGTCTGGCGCAGGAAAAACGTCCTGACCTGATGATCGACGGCCCGCTGCAGTATGACGCCGCGGTGATGGCTGACGTAGCGAAGTCCAAAGCGCCGAACTCACCGGTAGCTGGCCGCGCGACCGTGTTCATCTTCCCGGATCTGAACACCGGTAACACCACGTACAAAGCGGTACAGCGCTCTGCCGACCTGATCTCCATCGGGCCGATGCTGCAGGGTATGCGCAAGCCGGTCAACGACCTGTCCCGTGGCGCGCTGGTAGACGATATCGTCTATACCATCGCACTGACCGCGATCCAATCGGCTCAGCAGCAGAAGTAATCTGCCGCTGTAGTCAAAGCAAAAGGCAGCCGAATGGCTGCCTTTTTGTCGTCAGGAGGCGAGCGACGATTGCTGCCGCGCGTTTGCGATCTTTATTCGCGCTCGCTCTCTTCCGCATCATCATACTCATTACCGGCGTTGCGGGTCATCCACAGCGCCAGCGCTTTCAGGGAGTCCGGCGTGAACTCATCGCAGCGGGCGGTGATCTCTTCCGGCGTTAACCAGCACACCTCGCTGACCTCTTCTTCCTGCAGGGCGAACGGCCCGTGGGAGACGCAGCTGAACAGACTTCCCCAGACGCGGCAGAATTTGTCTTCGTAATAAAACTGGCCGTGATCGGCAAACGGCACCCCGGCGATGCCTAACTCCTCTTCCGCCTCGCGACGGGCCGATTCCAGCAGCTGCTCATCAGCCTGCACGACGCCGCCAGCGGTGGCATCCAGCATGCCCGGATGAAAGTCTTTTGTCTCGGTGCGTCGCTGCACCAGAATTTTCCCCATTCCGTCATGAACGACGATATAGGTCGCCCGGTGGCGCAGGCACTGCGCGCGCATTTGCTCGCGGCTGGACTGTGCTATCACCTCATTGTTTTCATTAACAATATCGACCCATTCTGTGCTTGCCAAATGATTCTGTTCCGCCATCAGGAAACCTTACTTTAAATGCGCTCTCGCGGCGCGTCTTTATGATTGAGGGCTAAATTACGGGTAAATTGCAACCTCTGCAATAACCTGATTATCATTGAGTGCTAAAACCTGCAGCCGCCCCTGATCCAGCAGCCCATAGCTGGCGGAATATCCCCCTTTCGGGATACTCACTGAGCCGGGATTAAAGAGGTAAATTGCGCCGCGTTTTTCCGCGACCGGTATATGAGTATGGCCATATGCCAGGACATCGCCAGCGGCCAGCGGCGGCAGATTATCCGGACTATAGAGATGCCCGTGGGTCAGAAACAGGCGATAGCGTTCGCTAAGCACCTGCTGCCAGGGCGCGGTGATTGGAAAACGAAGCAGCATCTGATCCACTTCGCTGTCGCAGTTGCCGCGAACGGCAACAATGCGTTCCGCCACGCTGTTCAACCGCTCCGCCACCTCACCCGGCGCATACCCCTCAGGCAGCGCGTTGCGCGGACCGTGATTGAGCACATCGCCGAGTATGATCAGCCACCTGGCGCCGCTTTGCGCGAACCGTTCAAGCACGCGTTCCGTGGCGGGCAGCGAACCATGAATATCGGAGGCAAACATCAGCTTCATAGGTTCCATCTCCACTGGTTACGATGCCTCTATGATAGCGGAAGCGCGGCGGGTTATCAGCCTCAGCGTTTGGCGGAAAGCGCCACGTAACGCTGGATTGAGGCCCGCTGCCACTGGAAAGACGCATAATCAGCCAGCGCCTCCGGTACCTTATCGCCATTGAGAACCAGGCGATTGAGCATCAGCGCCAGGTCTGCGTCGGCAATAGACCATTCGCCAAATAAATTTTGCCCGCCGTGGGCCAGTAGCATGGTGGCGGTGGCAAACAGCTTTTCCGCAGATTGCCTGCCGGCCTCGCTGAGGTCCGGCATTTTCGCCCCGCCAAACACCACGGCGGTGGATCGCTCTTCACGAATTGGCATCAGATCGCTGCGCAGCCAGGCCTGGATCTGCCGGGCGCGGGCTCGTTTTTGCAGATCATGCGGGTAGATGCGCTCCCACTCCGGCGGCGCGAAACGCTCATCCAGATACTCGGTAATCGCCGAAGACTCACTTAGCGCGAAATCATCAACCTCCAGCAGCGGTACGCGACGGGTGGCGGCATAGCCTGTCCAGCCCGCCTGCAGATGTTCGCCGCGGTTCAGGTCGACGGTTTTAAGGGTAAAAGGCAGGCTTTTTTCCTGCAGAGCGACATAGACAGACATCACGTACGGTGAGAAAAAATCGGCATCGGACCACAGGGTAATGACAGGCTGGCTCATAGCTTCCTCAAGGGTGGTAGACAGGACAATAAGCCAACATAGCCTGTCTTACAGGCGATGTCACTGCTCGAGCGCGGACGACTCGTCGCCTGGCTGCCGGGTCGCTTGCGGAATTTCTCCCGGGTGGCGCAGCTTCACCTATACTCGAACAGTTTGCGACCCACGACGGCGGGAAATATTATGATCGATCTTTACTATGCACCCACCCCAAACGGCCACAAAATCACCCTGTTCCTCGAAGAGGCGGAGCTAGCCTATCGGCTAATTCGGGTCGATATCGGCAAAGGGGAACAATTTCATCCGCAGTTTCTGGCGATTTCGCCGAATAATAAAGTTCCGGCTATCGTCGACCACATGCCTGCTGACGGCGGGGCGCCGTTGAGCGTTTTCGAGTCCGGCGCCATCCTGCTCTATCTGGCGGAAAAAAGCGGTAAGCTGCTGAGCGGCGAGCTGCGGGAACGCTACGTCACGCTGCAGTGGCTGTACTGGCAGGTCGGCGGGCTGGGGCCGATGCTGGGGCAAAATCAACATTTTTCCCACTCCGCGCCGCAAACCGTGCCCTACGCTATTGAACGTTTTCAGGTGGAAACCCAACGACTGTATGGGGTGCTAAATCAGCGTCTGGGATGCAGCCCGTGGCTTGGCGGCGACCACTACAGTATCGCCGACATCGCCGCCTGGCCCTGGGTGAACTGCCATGTCCGACAGCGTATCGATCTGGCGAACTATCCGGCGGTGCACAACTGGTATGAGCGCATTAAGCAGCGGCCGGCAACGGCGGAAGCGATGTTAAAAATTCAGCTTTATTAACCCCCTGCTCGCCCGTCGCGCTTTGTTGTATGATTGCAGGACTTACACCACGGAGGAAGCCTGCAATGTCTCAACCAGACGCCATTATTCGTATTAAGAACCTGCGCCTGCGGACTTTTATTGGTATTAAAGAGGAAGAGATCGCCAACCGCCAGGACGTGGTAGTGAATGTAGCCATTCACTACCCTGCCGATAAAGCGCGCGACAGCGAGGACATCAATGATGCGCTGAACTATCGCACCATTACCAAGCGCATAATCAGCCATCTTGAGAATGGCCGTTTTTCGCTGCTGGAAAAATTAACTCAGGATGTGCTGAATATCGCATGCGAACATCACTGGGTCACATATGCTGAAGTGGAGATTGATAAACTTCATGCGCTGCGCTATGCCGACTCGGTGTCCATGACCATGAGCTGGCGTCGCTAACCATGTCAGGGAGGTGGTATGAAGATCCTGCTTACTGGTGGTACCGGCCTGATTGGCCGACATCTGATACCCAGATTGCTGGAGCTCGGGCATAGCGTCACGGTCTCCACGCGACATCCGGATACCGCCCGCGCCCGTCTCGATCCGCGCGTCACCCTGTGGCGCGATTTCGAGGGCCATCACCACCTCAATGATATTGATGCCGTCATCAATCTGGCGGGTGAACCCATCGCTGATAAACGCTGGACGGCCGAGCAGAAACAACGCTTGTGCCATAGCCGCTGGGATCTCACGCAGCGGCTGGTGGGCCTGATCCACGCCAGCGACACCCCTCCCTCCGTGCTGATCAGCGGGTCTGCCATCGGCTACTATGGCGACCTCGGCGAGGTGGTGGTGACCGAAGAAGAGCCACCGCACAATGAGTTTACCCATAAGCTGTGCGCCCGCTGGGAACAAATTGCCTGCGAAGCGCAAAGCGAGCGCACCCGCGTCTGCCTGCTGCGCACCGGCGTGGTACTGGCTCCGCGGGGCGGTATTCTCGGCAAAATGACACCCGCCTTTAAGCTCGGCCTCGGCGGGCCTATCGGCAACGGCAGACAGTACCTGGCCTGGATCCATATCGACGATATGGTTAACGGCATTCTGTGGCTGCTGGATAACGATCTGCGCGGTCCGTTCAATATGGTTTCTCCCTACCCGGTGCATAACGAGCAGTTCGCCCATGCGCTGGGTCATGCGCTCCATCGACCGGCGATTTTCCGCGTTCCCGCCGCCGCTATCCGCCTGTTGATGGGGGAATCCGCCGTCCTGGTGCTCGGCGGCCAGCGCGCGCTGCCAAAGCGTCTGGAGGCCGCCGGCTTTGCCTTCCGCTGGTACGATCTGGACGAAGCGCTAAAGGATGTGCTGAGTTAATGGCTGACACAGGGGAGCATTGGCTCCCCTGATTCCGTTCTGCTGGCTCATGCTCCACGCCTGGATGGCCTCACCCTGGCGCTGCAGCATCGCCATATTCAGGACAACCAGCGCCCTTAATCGCCTGAATTCACCGCCAGCCGGCCGGTTCGCCGGTGTTACCTGGCAAAGCAAAGTGCTAAGGTAGGCTTTTCTTTCTGCGTATTGACTGCTTTATGACGACCATCACCACACCACGCCTTTCGCTTACCCGCTTTGTTACCGATGACTGGCCCTTTTTTCTGCGCCTGCGCCAGGATCCGCAGGTGATGCGTTTTATGGGGGAGGTGTTAAGCGAGGAGGCGCTGCGCAGCGTCTTCGTCAGTCGCTGTGCCGATCCCGGGGTGTTTGTATTGCGCGATAAATTCGGCGAGGCGCTGGGCGATATTGGGCTCCGCATCAGCCCGAAAAATCCGTACGAAGCTGACGTCGGCTACGCGCTGCTGCCTCAGGCTCAGGGAAAAGGCTATGCCAGCGAAGCGCTGCGGGCGGTCTGCGAGTATGGTTTCACCACCCTGGGGGTGCAGGCCATCAATGCCTGGGTGCTGGGTGAAAACCGTGGCTCATCGCGCCTGCTGGAGAAGCAAGGCTTTGTGCGCACCCAGGTGCTGGAGAAAGCCTATCATCTGAACGGCGTCGATTACGATGACTGGATCTATCGGCTGGAGCGGGAAGCTCATCCGGCGTCCGCAGACGCCGGATGAGCCGATTATTTCAGCGAACCTTTCAGAAACTGCTGCAGGCGCGGGCTTTTCGGCGCGCCAAACAGCGCATCCGGATGCCCTTCTTCTTCAATTTTACCCTGATGCAGAAAAATGACATGTGAAGAGACGTGGCGGGCAAAGCCCATTTCATGGGTCACCACCACCATGGTTTTTCCCTCTTCCGCCAGCTGCTGCATAATGCGTAACACTTCGCCCACCAGTTCCGGATCCAGCGCGGAGGTCGGCTCATCAAACAGCAGCACTTCCGGTTCCATCGCCAGCGCGCGGGCAATAGAGACACGCTGCTGCTGGCCACCGGAAAGATGCACCGGATACTTCGCCTGCTGACGTTCGTCTATCCCGACCTTGGCCAGATATTTTACCGCCCGTTCGCGCGCTTCCTGTTTGCTTAAGCCCAGCACCTGAATCGGTGCTTCCATGACGTTCTCCAGCACCGTCATGTGGCTCCACAGATTGAAATGCTGAAACACCATGGTCAACCGGGTGCGCAGCAGGCGCAACTGGTTCTTGTCGGCCACCTTCAGCTGGCCGTCTTTATCCCGTACCAGACCAATATTTTGGCCGCTGACGACGATCGTGCCTTCGCTCGGTTTTTCAAGGAAGTTAATACAGCGCAAAAAGGTACTTTTTCCGGAACCCGATGAACCGATGATGCTGATAACGTCCCCGGCTTTCGCCTGCAGCGAGACGCCCTTCAGCACCTCGTGTTCCCCATAGCGTTTATGCAGATCGATAACGTTTAATTTATTGTCGGACATGGCGTTCTCAATGCGTCGAAGAAGGTTTGATATGCTGCAACCAGCGCTTTTCCGCTTTACGGAACAAGCTAATCAGCACATACGAGATAATTAAATAAAGCACCGCGGCGATGCCAAACGCGGTGAACGGCTGATAGGTGGCCGAGTTGATATCGCGGGCGATTTTCAGCAGATCCGGTACCGTAGCGGTAAACGCCAGCGCGGTAGAGTGCAGCATGAGGATCACTTCGTTACTGTAGGCCGGCAGTGCAATCCGCAGCGCGGAAGGCAGAATAATGCAGCGATACAGTTTGACCGAAGAGAAGCCGTAGGCCCGCGCTGCTTCAATTTCTCCGGCGGGTACTGAGCGGATCGCGCCGGCGAAAATTTCAGTGGTATAGGCGCAAGTATTCAGGGTTAACGCCAGAACCGTGCAGTTTAGCCCGCTGCGGAAAAAAGCGTTCAACAGCTCCGTGCCTTTGACGATTTCCAGGGTATACATGCCGGAGTAAAAAACCAGCAGTTGCACATACAGCGGCGTGCCGCGAAATATGTAAGTGAACAGCCAGATGGGGAACTGGATAAACTTATTGCTCGAGACGCGGCCGATGGCCAGAAACACCGCCAGGATGCCCCCCATTACCACTGAAGAGATCAGCAACCATAAGGTAATCGCCACACCGGTAAAGCGATAGCCGTCGGTCCACAGCAGTGATTTCCAGTACTCCTGAATAATTTCAATCACAGGTCAGCCCTCTTCACGCCAACGGTATAGCGGCGTTCGAGCAGCAGCAGTACGCCATTAGAAACGGTGGTAAACACCAGATAAATCAGGCCGCAGACGATGGCGAAGTAGAACGGCTGCCAGGTGCTTTTCCCGGCCAGCTGCGTGGCTTTGACCACATCCTCCAGCCCCAGCAACGAGACCAGCGCCGTCGCCTTAAGGATAACCTGCCAGTTGTTGCCTATCCCCGGCAGCGCGTAGCGCATCATCGCCGGGAAGAGAATACGCCGGAACGTCTGCCCGCCGCTAAAGCCAAAGGCGGTAGCCGCTTCGATATGCCCCTTCGGCACCGCCAGGTAGGCGCCGCGGAAGGTTTCCGTAAAATAGGCGCCATAGATAAAGCCGAGGGTAATAATCCCGGCGATCATCGGATCGATATCAAACTGGGCCATGCCCAGCGCGTCGGTAACGCTGTTTAGCGCAATCTGCAGGCCGTAGAAAATCAGCAGCATCAGCACCAGATCGGGCACGCCGCGGATCAGAGTGGTATAGCCTTCAAACACCAGCGCCAGTGGACGGTTGCTCGATAACTTTGCGCCAGCGCCCGCCAGCCCTATCAGGACGGCGAGAACGACCGAGCTGAGCGCAAGCTCCAGGGTGACGAGCGCACCCTGCAAAATAACCTGTGAAAACCCATACAGCATGCTGCCTACCCTGTCTGTCATTCACCATTGCGCGCGAAACGCACGCAATGGCGAGGCGTGAGAATTATTCGCCGTATACGTTAAAATCGAAATATTTTTTCGCCAGCTTGTCGTAGGTGCCGTCCTTACGCATCTCTGCAAACGCCTTATTCAGCGCTTTACGCAGTTCGTTGTCTTCCTTACGCAGCCCCATACCGGTGCCAACACCAAACAGTTTCTCGTCTTTGATTGACGGGCCACCAAACTGGTAATCTTTACCAATAGGCTGTTTCAGGAACCCTTCGCTGGCCGCGACCTCATCCTGGAACGCGGCGTCGATCCGGCCGGCGGTCAGGTCGGAATAGATATTGTCCTGCCCCTGATAGGAGACAATTTCGATACCTTTCGGCGCCCAGTGCTCATTGCCATAGGTTTCCTGAGTCGTCCCCTGCAGCACGCCCACGCGCTTACCCTTGAGGGTGGCGAGATCCGGCGTTACCGGGCTGCCCTTTTTCACCACCAGACGCGAATCTGCCGCATACAGCTTGTCAGTGAAGGCAATTTCCTGCTGGCGCTTTTCAGTAATCGACAGCGAAGACATAATCGCGTCGATTTTCTTCGCTTTTAAGGAGGGGATCAGCGCATCCAGCGGGTTTTCAACAAAGGTACATTGCGTATTAATACGCTTACACAGCTCTTTTGCCAGATCGATATCAAAACCGACCAATTCTCCCTGCGCATTCTTCGATTCGAAGGGAGCATAAGTCGGATCGGTACCGATACGAATTTTTTGCGGGATGGCGGCAAAGACCGTGGAAACGCTGGAAAGGGCCAGCGCTAAAGAGAGAGACAACGCCAGTTTTTTCATAACTATCCTCGACAGACTGTCATTCTAACGGGTTTATTAGAACTATTTACGCCAGTTATCGTGCCATTATTCGCCCCTTAAGGGCAAAGATTTATGCACCAGAAAGGCCGATTTTTTGCATCAGAAACGCTTAACTATGCATTTTTTAGCCAAAAAACTGGCTGCTTTTGCACTGAAATGATCCACAACGCGTTTAGATGCACCCTTTTGGGGCATGAATACGAACCTGGCGGCAGGCCCACCCCATTGTGCGGGCCTGCAGCAGTCTTAGTCGCCGTACACGTTAAAATCGAAGTATTTCTTCGCCATTTTGTCGTAGGTGCCGTCTTTACGCATTTCGCCCAGCGCTTTATCAAACGCGGCTTTCAGCTCGGCGTCTTCCTTACGCAGGCCGATACCGGTGCCGTCGCCAAAGTACTTTTTGTCTTTAACGGACGGGCCGGCGAAGGCGAAATCTTTCCCGGCAGGCTGTTTCAGGAAGCCTTCGCTGGCGGCGACTTCATCCTGCAGCGCCGCATCCAGACGGCCAGCTGCGAGGTCTGAATAGATCAGATCCTGGTTCTGGTAAGCCACCACGTCAACGCCCTGGCTGCGCCAGCGGTCGTTAGCATAGGCTTCCTGAGTAGAACCCTGCAGCACGCCGACGTGCTTGCCTTTCAGCGCCTCCAGCGTCGGCTGGATCGGCGACCCTTTGGCGGCGATCAGACGCGAGTCAGCGGCATATAGCTTGTCAGAGAAGGCGATCTCTTGCTGGCGCTTCTCGGTAATAGAGAGGGAAGAGATGATGGCGTCGATTTTCTTCGCTTTGAGGGAGGGGATCAGGGAGTCAAAATCACTGCCGACCCAGGTACATTTCACCTTAATTCGGGAGCACAGCTCATTGCCTAAATCGATATCAAAACCAACAAAGTCCCCTTTCGCGTCTTTCGACGAAAATGGCGCATAGGTCGCGTCAGTGCCAATGCGAATGCTCTGCGGCAGAGCAGCAAACACGCTGGCCGTGCTGCTCATTCCCACGAGTAAAGAGAGAGCCAGAATCGTCTTCTTCATACAGTACCCTTAAGTGTCGTGATGTGGTGCGTTGCTTGTTATGGTGATTGCCGATCAATCCTGCAGTTTTTGTGCCATCTTCCCGGTGCGTGCCGGGAACAGGGTTAAATTTGTTAAAATAAAGTTGCAGGATTGTCTTAAAAGGGAAGATACCAGCATTACTGGCGAAACCGCAGCGCCTGAGCGCAAAAAGACGAAATAAATGTCGAGGATTTGATCGCGGCAACAAATTTGCACCACCGGAGCGCAAGCGTACATTTCATGCACCACTATAGTGCGACACTAGGCCCCCTGCCAGCGGGTAAACAAGTCGTGCTCCAGACTAATATCAAATTGATCGAGTACCCGATTGACGGTCTGGTTGATAACATCGTCCAGGCTTTGTGGCCGGTGGTAAAAAGCCGGTACCGGCGGCATTATCACCGCCCCCAGCTCTGCAGCCTGAACCAGCAGACGCAGATGGCCCAAATGGAACGGCGTTTCCCGCACGCAGAGCACCAGCGGACGACGCTCTTTCAGCACGACATCCGCCGCCCGGGTCAACAGGCCATCCGTATAGCTATGGACAATGCCCGAGAGCGTCTTCATTGAGCAGGGTAAAATCACCATCCCGGCGGTTTTAAACGAACCGGAAGAGATACTGGCGGCGATATCGCGGGCGTCATGCACCACATCGGCTAGCGCCTGCACCTCACGTACGGAGTAGTCGGTCTCCATGGCCAACGTCTGGCGCGCCGCCTGGCTGAGGATGAGATGAGTTTCAATATCCGGCACATCTCTTAGCACCTGCAGCATCCGCACGCCGTAAATGGCGCCGCTGGCGCCGGAAATGCCAATAATCAGTCGTTTCACGTTCTGTTACCCCTTGCGCGTGTGCCGCAGACTTTGCCGGATTATAGCCTCTGGCGCAACTATTGACGCACAGTTGAGGGGCGAAAAAAAGCCCGCCGTCCTTTCGGTACGGCAGGCCCGCGACGCGTGAACGGCTTAACCCTCGTTGTGCATCTCGAGGTTTTCGACTTCGTTCTGCAGCTGGACCGCTTTGGCATCATCGTTACGCAGGGAGTCAAGATAGTCGAGGTACTGCTGGTCGACATCCCGGGTCACATATACGCCGTTGAACACCGAGCATTCAAACTGCTGAATATCCGGGTTCTCCGCGCGCACCGCGTCGATCAGATCGTTGAGATCCTGGAAAATCAGGCCATCGGCGCCAATGATCTGGCGGATCTCATCCACTTCGCGGCCATGGGCGATCAGTTCGTTGGCGGTCGGCATATCGATACCGTACACGTTCGGGAAACGAATTTCCGGCGCAGCGGAGGCGAGATACACTTTTTTCGCCCCTGCTTCACGCGCCATCTCAATGATCTGCTCCGAGGTGGTGCCGCGTACAATGGAATCATCGACCAGCAGCACGTTCTTATCGCGGAATTCCGCACGGTTGGCGTTGAGCTTACGGCGAACAGATTTACGACGCAGCTGCTGACCGGGCATGATAAACGTCCGGCCGACGTAGCGGTTCTTCACGAAGCCCTGACGATAAGGTTTGTCGAGAATGCGGGCGATTTCCAGCGCGATGTCGCAGGAGGTCTCCGGGATCGGAATAACGACGTCAATATCCAGATCTTCCCACTCGCGGGCAATCTTTTCGCCCAGCTTAGTCCCCATGTTGACGCGGGCGCTGTAGACGGAAATTTTGTCAATAAACGAGTCCGGACGGGCAAAATAGACGTACTCGAACAGGCACGGGTTGCTGACCGGATTATCGGCACACTGACGGGTATAGAGCTGGCCCTTCTCGGTAATATAGACCGCTTCGCCCGGCGCCACATCGCGCAGGAATTCAAAACCAAGCGTATCAAGGGCCACGCTCTCCGAGGCCACCATATACTCGGTGCGACCGTCGCCAACGTCACGTTTACCCAGCACCAGCGGACGAATGCCGTTAGGGTCGCGGAAGGCCACCATGCCATGCCCGATGATCATCGCCACGCACGCGTACGCGCCGCGGATCAGGCGGTTGGTCGCCGCAATCGCCGCGAAGATGTTGTCCGCTTCCAGCGGGTAGTGACGGAAGTTATCCAGCTCACTGGCGAAAATATTGAGGAGGATTTCGGAATCAGAGGTGGTATTGATATGGCGGCGTTTTTCTTCAAACAGCTTTTTACGCAGCTCGTGCGCATTGGTCAGGTTGCCGTTATGCGCCAATGTGATGCCATACGGCGAGTTAACGTAAAACGGCTGCGCCTCGGAGGCGCTGGAGCTGCCCGCCGTAGGATAACGCACGTGGCCAATACCCATATTGCCCTGCATACGCTGCATGTGGCGGGCCTCGAATACGTCGCTTACCAGCCCGTTAGCCTTACGCAACCGGAAGCAGTTGTTGGCATCAATGGTGATGATGCCAGCGGCATCCTGTCCACGGTGCTGGAGCACCGTTAGCGCATCATAAATCGACTGGTTAACCGGCATAACACCGGCGATACCGACAATACCGCACATACGTCTTTTCCTCGTTCAGCAACGACCCAAAGTCTATACTTTAGGCAAGAAACTTGACGAGCTTTGCAGGTATTCAAAAAACCATCTGATGACGGGGGTAAAATAGGGAATAAACTGCGACTGATGCCAGTCATCGCTCTTCGCCATCCCGGTAAAGGTGTCCAGGAAGAACAGGATAGCGGCGATGATCAGCACCCCACGTAGCGCGCCGAAGCAGATCCCCAATACCCTGTCGGTTCCCGACAAACCGGTCTTCTCCACCAGCTGGCCTATCACATAGTTCACGATAGCGCCAACGATGAGCGTCACGATAAACAGCGCCGCAATAGCAATCCCATTTCGAACCCGTTCATCCTCAAAGCCCGTAAACCAGACAGACAGGTCAGCGTAGTAATGGCTGGCGACATAAAACGCGCAACCCCACGTAACTAACGATAAAGCTTCGCGAACAAAGCCGCGGATCAGGCTGACCAGGCAAGAAAGACCCAGCACCGCCATAATGGCGTAATCAATCCAGACCATATACGTCCCACGATTTACGCCCTGTCGTCCAGTTCGGGGCGCATTCTAACAGAAAAAGAAAACGTTTGCGTAGGGATTTCCATGCCCTACAGAAATAAAAATGGCGCTGAAAAAACATTCAACGCCAGACTGCCTTTCGCCTCTTCAGGGCGGCTGAGACAGGGTTTGCGGGGCGTTTCTCCCCGCCACGTTCTCTCCGCATGGCGGAAAAAACAATCAGTTCGGGGTGAAGCCCATCACCACCCCGCTAAGCCCGGAGATCTGCTGCAGATCGCCCAGCTGGCCTTTCAGCTTGTCTTTTGACGCATCCGGGCCGACGAGGATACGGGTAATTTTACCCTGTACCGGCGTCGAAGGCGACGTATAGACTTTGAAACCCGAGGCCCGCAGTTTACCGACAATCTCATTCACCTTATCGGCGTTCTTCAACGCGCCCAGCTGAACCACATAGGCTTTGCCGGTCGGCGCCGGCAGGGCCGCCTGCTGCTGCGGTGGCTGTTGCTGCTGTGGCTTAGCCGGCGGCGGCGTTGGCGTCGAGGCCTGCTGTTGCGGCTGCGGTTTCGGCTGCGGCTTGGGCTGCGGTTTCGCGGCCACCACCGGCTCCTGAACGTCATCGAAGCTGTTGCTGTTCACCGGAATACGCGATGGATCTAACGATGGCGCGGCGGCATCGCCCGCCCGCACCTCTTCCGCCGCCCCTTCCGGCGGTTGCGAAGGCAACGCCTGGGTTGCCGCCGGCAACATATCCGGTTCATCGCGATCGCCTGGTTTCGGTACCAGCGGGATCGCGGCAAACTCATCCTGGTAATGCTTTTTCTGCCCGTCCAGCAGCCCTGGCAGGATAATCACCCCCAGCGCCACCAGCACGATTGTCCCGACTAAACGGTTCTGAAACTTACTCGCCACCGATTCTCCCCGCGTCTATCTCTTCCATAACCTGCGCTACGGTGTGAAACGAACCACACACCAGCACGGTATCTTCCACTTTAGCGTCAGCCATGGCCGCACGCCACGCCTGCGCCACGCTGCTATAGACTGTACCGCAGCGCAAATGTTCCACCAGCTGCTCTGCCGTCGCGCCGCGCGGGCCTTCCAGCGGCGCGCAGTACCAGGCATCGACTTCCGGAGCCAGATTGGCCAACGTGCCGGCGATGTCCTTATCATGCAGCATACCAATAACCGCCAGCACGCGTCCCGTTTTCGCTAACGTTTTGAGACGCCCGGCGAGATAGGCCGCCGCGTGCGGGTTGTGCGCCACATCGAGGATCACTCGCGGGGCGTCGCTGATTATCTGAAAGCGTCCCGGGAGCATCGCATCGCGGATCCCTGCGCGCAGGATAGCGTCATCCACGGCAAGCCCGCTGGCGCGCAGCGCCGCCACGGCCGTCGCCGCATTCGGCAACGGCACCTGAGGCAGAGGCAGGTGGCTTAACGCCCCTGCCGTATCGCGGAAGGACCACGTTTCGCCCTCCACCTCATAGCGCCAGTCGACGCCGCGGCGCTGGAGCAGCGCGCCCTTCTCGCTAGCCACTTCCGCGATGGTGAGCGGCATATCCGGCTCCCCCACCACCGCCGGTTTACCGGCGCGAAAGATGCCCGCTTTTTCCCGGCCGATACTTTCGCGATCCGGGCCCAGCCAGTCGGTATGATCGAGGGCGATGCTGGTGACCACCGCGACGTCGGCATCAACGATGTTGGTGGCGTCGAGACGCCCGCCGAGCCCGACCTCAAGGATCACCACATCCAGCTGCGCCTGCTTAAACAGCCACAGCGCCGAGAGCGTGCCGTATTCAAAATAGGTCAGCGAGATGTCACCCCGCGCCGCTTCGATTTCAGCAAACGAAGCCGTATGCGCCGCCTCCGGCAGTTCAGCCCCCTGAATGCGCACGCGTTCGGTGTAGCGCACCAGATGCGGAGAGCTGTAGACCCCCACTTTATAACCGGCCGCCATCAGGATGGTTTCCAGCGTGCGGCAGGTGGTGCCTTTGCCATTGGTGCCCGCAACGGTAAAAACGAACGGCGCCGGTTTAACGATATCCATCTGCCCGGCGACCTCGCTGACGCGCGCCAGCCCAAGGTCGATGGTTTTACTGTGCAGATGTTCCAGATAAGAAAGCCACGTAGCCAGGGGCGACGTGGCCTGAGGAATAGGATCTTTTTCCATGATGCCCGTAAGAATTGACGGTTAACGCGTATGAATAAAAAAGGGCAGCGCCGCCAGGCCCTGCCCTCTGCTTAATCAGGCCTCAGGTTCCTGATCCGGTGCCGGCGGCACCACCACGCCTTCATGAGGCGCTTCCGAAACGGCAACCGGCGCCGGCAGGTTCATCAGCTTCGCCAGAATGCTGGCCAGCTTGAGACGCATTTCCGGACGGCGAACGATCATATCGATCGCCCCTTTTTCAATCAGGAACTCACTGCGCTGGAATCCCGGCGGCAGCTTCTCGCGTACGGTCTGCTCGATAACGCGAGGACCGGCAAAGCCGATCAGCGCTTTCGGCTCGGCAATGTTCAGATCGCCCAGCATCGCAAAGCTCGCCGATACGCCGCCCATGGTCGGGTCGGTCAGCACGGAGATGTACGGCAGTCCGCGCTCCTGCATTTTCGCCAGCGCCGCGGAGGTTTTCGCCATCTGCATCAGCGACATCAGCGCTTCCTGCATACGGGCGCCACCGGAGGCGGAGAAGCAGATCAGCGGGCAGTTATCTTCCAGCGCCTGCTCCACCGCGCGTACAAAGCGTGCGCCGACGACGGAACCCATCGATCCCCCCATAAAGGAGAATTCAAAGGCGGCGGCAACCACCGGCATCGCGTAGAGCGTACCTTTCATCACCACCAGCGCGTCTTTCTCGCCCGTCTCTTTCTGAGCGGACGCCAGGCGGTCTTTGTATTTTTTTGAATCGCGGAACTTCAGCACATCTTTTGGCTCAAGTTCGCTACCCAGTTCTACCAGAGAACCTTCATCCAACAGGCTATGCAGGCGATTACGCGCCGACATGCGCATATGGTGATCGCACTTAGGACAAACCTCCAGGTTGCGCTCCAGCTCGGCGCGGTAGAGTACCTGACCGCAGCTGTCGCACTTGGTCCATACACCCTCAGGAATGCTCGCCTTGCGGGTGGGAGTGATGTTGCTTTTAATTCGTTCAATCCAGCTCATTGATAACCTTTCTGCCTGAACCTGGTCGATGCCAGTTTTGTCGTAAGGGGCGCATAATGCCATTTTTGCCTCTTACAGACCATGAATGTTGCACATTAAATCATATCATCCCGGAACATGGGATAAAAAAGTGGTCAAACCGCTGCGCGTGACGCTCTGCACCGCCACGCGCAACACAGGCTAAACTACTTCGCCTGCTTCGCCGCCGCCCGCTTGTGGCGAATAATCTCAATCACGCCCGGCAGGACGGAAAGCACGATGATCGCCACGATCAGCAGCTTCAGGTTCTCCTGCACCACCGGCAAATCGCCAAACAGATAGCCGGCATAGGTGAACAGCAGCACCCACAGCAGCGCCCCAACCACGTTATAGGCTGCAAAATGACGATAGGACATATGCCCCATTCCCGCCACAAACGGCGCGAAGGTTCGGACTATCGGCACAAAGCGCGCCAGGATAATGGTTTTCCCGCCGTGACGTTCGTAAAAGCTGTGGGTTTTATCCAGATAGCTGCGACGGAATATCTTTGAGTTCGGATTGCTGAACAGCTTTTCACCGAACAGCCGGCCAATGGTGTAGTTGACCGCATCGCCGACGATGGCCGCGATGACCATCAGCAGTACCATCAGGTGGACATTGAGATCGTTGGTTGGCAAGGCCGAGAGCGCGCCCGCGACGAACAGCAGGGAATCGCCCGGCAGGAATGGCGTCACCACCAGCCCGGTTTCGCAGAACAGAATCAAAAACAGAATGGCATAAACCCAGACGCCATACTGGGCAACCAGTTCGGCAAGGTGCACATCAATATGCAGGATGAAATCAATTAAAAAGTGAATCAAGTCCATGTTTGTCTTTACCCTTAATGACCCTATTAGTCCGCCAGAAACAGCGGGCCCATTGGCAGCACCGGTAAATCATAGTGGGCCGGGTAATCCACCGACACCAGATACAACCCTTCCGCTTTTGCCGTTGCCGCAGCGAGCGTCCTGTCTTTTGCTGCCAGCAGTTCTGCCATCCAGCTCTCCGGCTGGTTTCCGGCCCCGACCTCCATCAGGCTGCCTACAATATTCCTGACCATATGATGTACAAAGGCATTCGCTTTGATATCCACCACCACATACGCGCCGTAGCGGGTAACGTTAATATGCATCACGTTGCGCCACGGGGTACGCGACTGGCACTGTACCGCGCGAAACGAGGTAAAGTCATTCTCTCCCAGCAGACACTGCGCGGCGCGCTGCATACGCTCGGCGTCGAGCGGCTGGTGAAAATGCGTCACGCCATGACTTAACACCGCCGGACGCAGGCGATGATTATAGATGACGTAGCGATAGCGGCGCGCCGTGGCGCTGAACCGGGCGTGAAAATCCGCCGGTACATGTTTGACCCAACGCACCGCGATGTCACCAGGTAAATTCGCATTTACCCCCAGCGTCCAGGCGGCATCTTTCCGCTGCGCCCGGGTTTCGAAATGCACCACCTGGCCGGTGCCATGGACGCCGGCGTCGGTGCGGCCGGCGCAAAAGACGGTAATCGGTTCGTTCGCCACCTGCGAGAGCGCCTTTTCCAGCTTCTCCTGCACGCTGCGCACTTCGTTTTGCCGCTGCCAGCCGTAATATTTGCTGCCGTCGTACTCGATGCCCAGCGCGATTTTACAGATCGGCTGTTGCTCCATCTCAGACATCAGTACAGGTACTCCTCAATCAGCTTCTCGGCGATCTTCACCGCCATCAGCGCGCCGCCGAAGCGCACATTATCCGCTACCGACCAGAACTGTATCTGCTCCGGCATACCGTAATCGTTATGCACGCAGCCGATGGAGAGGCGGGCATTGCCTGAGGCATCGCCAACCTGAGTCGGGAATTCGCCCTCTTCAGAAAGTTCGATATCCTCGCCGCGGGTAAAAGCGTCGCGCGCCTCCTCCGCCGCCAGCGGGCGCATCGCTTCGAAGCTCACCATCTGCGCATGGCCGTAGAAGACCGGCGACTGAACGACGCTGGCGGAGATCATCAGCCCGTCATCCTGAAGAATTTTGCGCGCTTCATCGACGATCCGGCGCTCTTCGCGCACGCTACCTTCACGATCCGGCAGCAGCGGCAGCATGTTGAACGCCAGCTGGCGACCAAAGAAATCGTCTTCATCGATAGGGATGCCGTTCAGCAGCTTAGCGCTCTGCCCCGCCAGCGCATCCACCGCTTTTTTCCCCTGCCCCGAGGCGGAGAGCAGGTTCGTGACGCTAATGCGCGACAACCCGCCCTGATCGATCAGCGGTTTGAGCGCCGTCAACAGCTGACTGGTCAGGCTATTAGGCACCGCAATCAGGTTGCGGTTGCGGTAATCGCCTAATACGAACGGGTTCACGTCCGGCACCACCAGCGGTACGTCCGGCTCCAGCGCAAACAGGCCGCTGAGATCGATAACCAGACACCCGGCGTTGGTCGCTTCTTCGACATACGCTGCACTGGCTTCGACGCCGGCGGCGAAGAAAGCCAGCTGGGCCTGGGTCCAGTCAAATTCGGCGGCGTCTTTGACGATCACCGACTTGCCACCAAAACGCAGATGTTCGCCCGCGCTGTCGTTGCGCGCCAGAGCAAAAATCTCTCCTACCGGGAACTGGCGTTCAGCAAGAGTTTCAAGCAGGGCTTCGCCTACGGCGCCCGTTGCGCCCAGTACGGCAATATTCCAGCCTTCAGACATGGTGGTTAACTCCAGAAATAAAGCGGCCCCGCCGGAGTATCCGGCAGGGGCATTAAGAAGACATTAACGAACAGGATGATGCACGGCGTTAAAACCGAGCTGGCGCAACAGCGTCGCCGCCTGCTCATCGCTGCACTGCACATACAGCGAAGACCATTCGCGACGTTCCTGATAATTTTTACGCAGCTTGTCGAATTCACCGGCGACGCCGGCCACCTTCCGCAGCGGCGCATCATCGCGGCGCACATCATACACCAAGTGGACCAGTCTTTTCAGCGTCGGCTGATCGAGCGGTCCATGCAGGGTAATGCGGCCAAATTCCGGCGCCGGCAGCAGAGTGTCCAGCGCTACCTGCTGCGGATGGCCGATAAAGGCGCTGTAGGCTTCAAAAACCTGCGTCGTCCCGCGCGCTTTCCCTTCGAGAGTGTAGCCGGCGATATGCGCGGTACCGATATCCACTCGCTTGAGAAGCTCAACGTTTAGATCCGGCTCCGGCTCCCAGACGTCCAATACCACACTCAGCGGCTGACCAGCTTCCAGCCGCTTTAGCAGTGCGGCGTTATCGACCACCGGCCCGCGGCAGGCGTTGATCAAAATCGTTCCAGGCTTCAGGCGGCTTATCAGCGCCTCATCCGCCAGATGCAGGGTTTTATATTGCCCTTCTTTATACAGCGGCGTATGGAAGGTGATGACATCGGCTTCCTGGACCAGCGCCTCGAGGGAGCGGAAGTCACCTTCGTCGCCGCGATCGGCGCGCGGTGGGTCGCAGAGCAGAGTTTTGATCCCCAACGCTTCCAGGCGCTTTTGCAGTCGCCCGCCAACGTTACCGACGCCGACGATCCCGACGGTGCGATCGCGCAGCGCAAAGCCGTCGCGTTCAGCCAGCATCAGCAGCGATGAAAAGACGTACTCTACCACCGCAATGGCGTTACAGCCGGGCGCCGCAGAGAAACCAATCCCCGCCTGCTGCAGCCACGCCTGATCGACGTGATCGGTGCCGGCGGTAGCGGTGCCGACGAACTTAATGGCCTTGCCGGCGAGCAATGCTTCATTGACCCGGGTGACCGAGCGCACCATTAGGGCATCCGCATCGGTCAGGGCATCGGCCGGGACCGGACGGCCTGGGATCGCCTGCACGTCGCCTAAACGGCTAAAAAGCTCACGGGCATAGGGCATATTTTCATCAACGAGGATTTTCACAGTTCAGTACCTGTCTGAGAACGAGAGTTAACTGGGGAAGTGTGCCATAATCTGGCCGCCAGGCATACTCATCACCTGGTTCCAGCACCGCGATATCGAAAGGATGAATCATGACGCACCCCCTTGCTGATATGCCAGACCGTCCTCCAGGGCGAGGCCCATCAGGCACTGCCGCCACCGGCGAACCTTCGCTTTCCATGCAGCAACGCACCGTTCTGGAGCGACTGATCACGCGCCTGGTGGCGCTGACCTCGCAGCAGAACGCGGAAGTGTGGGCCTGCGTCAAACATGACCTCGGACTGAAAGGCGACTCGCCCCTGCTGGCCTGCCATTTCAGCGCCGCGGAGGCCAGTCTCAACCAGCGCTTAGCCGCCGCTCAGGATAATCATCATCATCGCCAGACCTTAGCGCAGCTCAGCGATCTGCTCGGTCAGGGCAATAACCGCCAGGCGGTGAGCGATTATATTCGTCAGCATTATGGGCAAACGGCGCTGCATGCCCTTAGCCAGACGCAGCTGGAGACCATTCTGCATCTGCTGCAGCATGGCCAGCTGTCGATCCCGCAGCCGCAGCAGCGCCCGCCGACCCTGCGCCCGCTGTTGCCAGCCGAGCATAATACGCTCAATCAGCTGGTGACTAAGCTGGCGGCCGCCACCGGCGAACCAAGCAAGCTGATTTGGCAATCCATGCTGGAGCTTTGCGGCGTCAAGTCCGGGGAGCTGATCCCGGCGACGCACTTCCTGCCGCTTTCGTACTGGCTGCAGGCGCGGCAAACGCTGAGTGCGCAAAGCGCGCCGACGCTCACCTCGCTGCAGGGAGCGCTCAAGCAGCCGCTGGAGGCCGCGGAGTGGCAGACAATTGTCGACTTTGCCCGTCGCAGCTGGCAGGTCACGCCGCGGACCACGCTGAGCCCGGCGCAGATCCTGGCGCTGCTGAACAAGGTGTTTGTGCTGCGGGTGGCCCGCGCCCAGGAGACGCTGGCCATCCCGCAGGAGGAGCCTGTCGCCAGGCGGACGTGGAGCGCTAAGCCGTGGCAGCTGGCGCTGGGCGCGGTTGTCCTGCTCCTTGTGCTGTGGCTCCTGCTGTAGTCCAGCAGCCACCGGCGGCGTTTACGGCTCCCCTTCATGCCAAACGCCGCGGTGTTTCCTACAGCGTTTTCAGGCCGGACAATAACCTAGCGGCGAAATGAGATAAGGGTGACGAGGATCCCCAGCGCCGCGCAGAGGGCGCCGGCAAGGAACACCGACGAGTAGCCCAGCGAGGTCGCCAGCAGGCCGGTCAGCGGCCCGGTCAGGCCATAGGAGATGTCCTGAAAGGCCGCATAGCCGCCGAGCGCGGTGCCGCGCACCTGCGCCGGGACGCGCTTCACTACTTCCACGCCAAGTGAGGGGAAAATAAGCGAACAGCCGCACCCGGTCAGCGCCGCACCGGCCAGCGCCAGCCAGGCATTCGGCGCCAGTCCCAGCAGCGTCAGACCAACCGCCTCTATCAGCAGCGAGACCATCGCCACCTTAACGCCGCCAAACCGATCCGGCATCCAGCCGAACAGCACTCGCATCAGCACAAAGGCGCCACCAAACGCCGTCAGGGTAAAGCCGGCCATTGGCCAGCTATGGCTGGCGAAATAGAGGGAGACGAAGGTGCCGATCACCGCAAAGCCGACACCCTGCAGGCCCAGGCCAATACCCGGCCGCCAGATCATGCCGATGACGCTCCAGAGTGAAGGCCGCTCGCCTCCGTGGGCCGCCACTTTGCGCACGGTACCGTTAATAAGCCAGGCGACGAGCGGTAGTCCCATGGTGACACAGGCCAGCACCGCCACGCCAAAATGGCTATAGATCAATAATCCCAGCGGGGCGCCCACCGCCAGCGAGCCGTACATCGCCATGCCGTTCCATGACATCACTTTGCCGGAACGGGCCGGTCCCACCAGGCCCATCCCCCAGCTCAGGTTTCCGGTCAGCAGCTGGCTTTCGCCAAACCCGAGGATCAAGCGGCCCAGCAGCAGCAGGCCGAGCCTGGCGAGCACCGGCAGCGGCAGCAGCGCAGCGCCCAGCCATGCCGCGCCCGCCAGGGCGCAGGCCAGCATCCCCTGCAGGACGGAACGTTTGGCGCCGTACTGGTCTGCCAGGCGCCCGGCGTACCCCCGGGTCAGAACGGTGGCGAGGAACTGGATCCCTACCGCCACGCCAACCACGGTGTTGCCAAACCCCAGCTCCTGATGGACAAAGAGCGGGATCACCGGCAGCGGCAAACCAACGGTCATATAGGTCAAAAAGACGGCAAACGTAATACGGAAAAGCGAAAAATTCGCCGAAGAATTGGATGTTGTTTCAGTAACTGCGGACATGCATTACTCCAGATTCGCAGAGTAAGGCGAGCAAAGCGACACGCCCCCTCCACCTGATTATCAGGGTTAAGGCGCGTTGGTTGGCGTTAAACGCTTACGCATTAGTGGAGAGACTAATGGATCCGCGAGCAGTGTGCCTGCGGGCTCTTACCCTGTCAAGATGACAAAAAAGGGGAGCCGGTGGCTCCCCTTTGCGCATCACATGCTGATTAGGCGTTGTATTTACGCATCACCAGCGTGGCGTTGGTGCCGCCGAAGCCGAAGCTGTTGGACATTACGGTGGTCAGCTTAGCGTCCGTCGGTTTGGTGACGATGTTCAGGCCGGCAGCCTGCTCGTCGAGCTCTTCAACGTTGATGCTCGGCGCGATAAAGCCGTGCTCCAGCATCAGCAGGGAGTAGATGGCTTCCTGTACGCCCGCCGCGCCCAGCGAGTGGCCGGTCATCGCTTTAGTTGCCGAAATAGCCGGGCTGTTGTCGCCGAATACTTCGCGGATGGCGCCCAGCTCTTTCACGTCGCCGACCGGAGTGGAGGTACCGTGGGAGTTCAGATAGTCGATCGGCGTATCAACGCCATGCATCGCCATCTGCATGCAGCGCACTGCGCCTTCACCAGACGGGGCGACCATGTCCGCGCCATCGGAGGTCGCGCCATAGCCGACGATTTCGGCATAGATGTGCGCGCCACGCGCCAGGGCGTGTTCCAGCTCTTCCACCACGACCATACCGCCGCCGCCGGCGATAACGAAGCCGTCACGGTTAGCATCATAGGTACGGGACGCTTTTTCCGGGGTGTCGTTGTATTTAGTGGACAGCGCGCCCATGGCGTCGAATTCGCAGGCCATTTCCCAGCACAGCTCTTCGCCGCCGCCGGCAAAGACGATGTCCTGTTTGCCCAGCTGGATCTGCTCTACCGCGTTACCAATACAGTGGGCGGAAGTGGCGCAGGCCGAGCTGATGGAGTAGTTAACGCCGTGAATTTTGAACGGCGTAGCGAGGCAGGCGGAAACGCCGGAAGCCATCGCTTTGGTGACCACATACGGGCCCACGGCTTTCAGACCACGCGGGCTACGCATGGCATCGGCGCCGAAGACCTGGAATTTCGGGGAACCGCCGCCGGAGCCTGCGATCAGGCCGACACGCGGGTTATTCTGATATGCTTCAGGCGCCAGACCTGCGTCGGCAACAGCCTGTTCCATGGACAGGTAAGCATAGATGGAGGCGTCGCTCATAAAGCGCACTACTTTGCGGTCAATGAGGCCAGTGGTATCCAGTTTGACGTTGCCCCATACGTGGCTGCGCATCCCTGAATCTTTAAGCTCCTGAGAGAAAGTGATCCCTGAACGTCCTTCACGCAGAGATGCCAGGACTTCCTGCTGGTTATTACCGATGCTGGAAACGATGCCCAAGCCAGTAATCACTGCACGTTTCATTAAATACCTCTGTAAGTCGCACTATTTTAAGTTTCGTGTCGCACAATAGCGTACACTTGTACGCCGAACAAGTCCGATCAGACATTTTGTGTATAAATTTGCGCCCTCAGGCACACATCGTTAAGATCGTGCTACGCCTTGTGATTCGAGTAACTTACGTGAAACAAAACGCCATACAACCCGCCAACCTGGAATTCAACGCTGAGGGTACACCTGTTTCCCGAGATTTCGACGATGTTTACTTTTCCAATGACAACGGTCTGGAAGAGACTCGCTACGTTTTTCTCGGCGGAAATCGCCTGCCGGAGCGCTTCCCCAGCCACCCTCGCCCGCTGATGATCGTCGCGGAGAGCGGCTTCGGCACCGGGCTCAATTTCCTCACCCTCTGGCAGGCGTTTGACGTTTTTGTTCGTGATAACCCGGACGTTACCTTGCAAAGGTTACATTTCATCAGTTTTGAAAAATATCCGCTGAAGGCTGAGGATCTCCGCCTGGCGCACCAGCGCTGGCCAGAGCTGGCTCCGTGGGCGCAGCAGCTGCAGGCGCAATGGCCGTCGGCCTTCGGCGGGTGCCATCGTCTGCTGCTCGACGGCGGGCGGGTGACGCTCGATCTGTGGTTTGGCGATATCAATGAGCTGACCAGGGAGCTGGATGATTCGCTGAACCAGCAGGTGGACGCCTGGTTTCTTGACGGCTTTGCCCCGGCGAAAAATCCCGACATGTGGACTCAGGATCTGTTCAGCGCCATGGCGCGCCTGGCGCGACCCGGCGGGACGCTGGCCACCTTTACCTCCGCCGGTTTTGTCCGCCGTGGCCTGCAGGAGGCCGGCTTTACCATGCGTAAAAGCAAAGGCTTCGGCCGCAAGCGGGAGATGCTGACCGGCGAGATGGCGCAAACGCTGAGCTTTCCTGCGCGCGTCCCCTGGTTCGCTCGCAGTAGCAGCGATGCCCGCGAGGCGGCCATCATCGGCGGCGGGATCGCCAGCGCCCTGCTCTCCCTGGCGCTGCTGCGCCGCGGCTGGCAGGTGACCCTTTACTGCGCCGATGAGGCTCCAGCGCAGGGCGCCTCCGGCAATCGCCAGGGCGCGCTGTATCCGCTGTTAAGTCAGCACGATCCGGCGCTGGCGCGCTTTTTTCCGGCCGCCTTTACCTTCGCCCGCCGAATGTATGACGCGCTGCCGGTGATGTTCGATCACCAATGGTGCGGTGTTACCCAGCTCGGCTGGGATGAGAAAAGCGCGCATAAAATCGCCCAGATGCTGGCGCTGAATTTACCCCCGGACATCGCCTGCGCGGTGACGGCGGAACAGGTTGCCGGGCTGACCGGCGTCGATACCGGCTGCGGCGGCATCACCTATCCGGCCGGCGGCTGGCTGTGCCCGCACCAGCTCACCGCCGAGCTGCTGGCGCTGGCGGCCACGCGCGGACTGCACGTGCACTATGGTTATCCCGTCGAAACGCTCAGCGCGGAGGGCGATGGCTGGCTGCTCAATCAGCAGCGCTATCATCAGGCGGTGGTTCTGGCGAACGGCCACCGCATCACTGGTTTTGCGCAAACCGCCCAACTGCCGGTCTACCCGGTTGGCGGCCAGGTCAGCCATATTCCCACCACCCCGCGGCTTGCCGCCCTGCGCCAGGTGCTGTGCTACGACGGCTACCTGACGCCACAGAATCCGCAAAATCAGCAGCACTGCATTGGCGCCAGCTACCACCGCGGGAAAACCGACACCACCTTCAGCGAAGAAGATCAGCAGCACAACCGGCAACGGCTGATCGACTGCTTCCCGGGCGCGGAGTGGCCACAGGACGTGGATATCAGCGCCAACGACGCTCGCTGCGGCGTGCGCTGCGCCACCCGCGATCATCTACCGATGGTCGGCAACGTGCCGGACTACGCGGCAACATTGACGCAATACGCCAGCCTCCACGAACAACCGGATATCGCCGATAGCGCGCCGGTCTGTCGTAACCTGTTTATGCTTGGCGCGCTCGGGTCGCGCGGACTTTGCACCGCGCCGTTAAGCGCTGAGCTGCTGGCGGCGCAAATGAGCGCGGAACCGCTGCCGCTGGATAGCGACACCCTGGCGGCGCTGAATCCGAATCGGCTGTGGGTGAGAAAACTGCTGAAGGGAAAAGCGGTGAAATAAAACCATGAGGGCAGGCAATTTCCCGGGTACGGCTGACGCCTGACCCGGGCTACAACATGGCTCAGGCCTGATTTTTCGCCTGTTGATACAGGTTATGCCACATCCCCTGCACCAGAATTTGGTCCGGCGGCGACAGTTCGCCAGCGCTGATGGCTTTCTCCAGGCTCTGGCTAACTCTGCTGTGTACCGCGTCAGCAGAATGCTCGCCCTCACCTTCCAGCTCAGCCACCGCCAGCGTCAGGTGGCCGCGCAGATAACCGCCGGCAAACAGTTCATCATCACTGGCGTGGTCTACCATGTTGTCAATCAGCGCCAGAATGCGTGATTCAAACTCCGCGATCATCATCTTACCTCTTGTCATGTAATGTGCGGCCTTAGTGCAGGTCTTCCGGCCACGGAAAGTGTTTCGCCGTCAATGGCGGCGTTTGATAATAGTGTTGTAACGCGCGAATAAAGCGCGCCGGACGTTCGGGGATCCCTTGTTCAAGTAAAGTCATCACCCGAGCATGCACCCGGCGCTGGAAGGCGATGCGATCGGGCTCAACGTCCCCGTCCAGATTGTCACAGCTGACGTTAAACGGAAATCCCGCCGCCACGCAGAACAGCCACTCAAAGGCCTGCGGTTTCACCTCGACATCCTCAAACTGGCTTTGGGTCATCGCATCGCGGCCGTCCGGGCAGTACCAGTAGCCAAAATCTACTTGTTCGCGACGCGCCTTGCCGGCGACACACCAGTGAGAGATCTCGTGCAGGGCGCTGGCAAAAAATCCGTGCGCAAACACGATACGGTGATAGGGCGTTTCATCGTCAGCCGGAAGGTAGATCGGCTCATCGTCGCCTTTAATCAGGCGGGTATTAAATTCTTCGGCAAAGCAGCTGTCGAAAAGGTCTATCAGCTGCTGATAATGGTGTTGCTGTTGCATTAATGAATTCCCAACCACTGCAAAATCTCAGCCCCGTGGCTGTCATAAAGAAGTTTCGCGCTCATCACCGCCGAGACGATAACGATCATCGGCCGGATCAGCGACTGCCCTTTACTCAGCACCAGCCGGGACCCGGCACGGGCGCCAATAAACTGGCCGGCCATCATCACAAAGCCGGTGGCCCAGATAACCTTTCCACCGATGATAAACAGCAGCAGGCCGCCGACGTTTGAGGTGGCGTTCAGCAGCTTGGCATGGGCCGTCGACTTGGCAAGGTTAAACCCGGCCAGAGTGACAAAAGCCAGGGCGTAAAACGAACCGGCGCCGGGGCCGAAAAAGCCATCGTAAAACCCTACGCTACCGCCGGCGACCAGCGCAAACGGCAGACCGTAAAGCCGACGCTGCCGGTCGGCTTCGCCCAGTTTCGGCATCAGCAGGAAATAAAGGCCGATGCCAATCACCAGCAACGGCAGGATCTGCTTCAGAATATCGGATTGCACGTGCTGCACCAGCAGCGCTCCGGCGGTTGAGCCGATAAAGGTCATCAGAATATTCAGCTTCTGATCGGCCAGATTAACCACCTTGCGGCGGACAAAATAGAGGGTCGCCGATAGCGACCCGCCGCAGGCCTGCAGCTTATTGGTCGCCAGCGCCTGGGCTGGCGGCATGCCGGCCGCCATCAGCGCAGGGACAGTCAATAAGCCCCCGCCTCCCGCCAGTGAGTCAATAAAACCGGCCAGGATGGCGACAAAGAAGAGTACCACCAGCACCAGCGGCGATACGGCAAACAACTCGATAAAACTATCCATTACAGCACATGCTCATCCAGTAGCGCCTGGCAGGAAGGCGGCAGCGGCGGCGGCGTCTTCTTCACAGGGGGGGTAGACCCGGGTTTAGGTGGTTCGAACCAGCTCTGCAGCTCCGCTCCGCAGCCATCGCCGGGCGGCGGCGGCGCCTGATCCTCGCACTCCAGACTTCCCGCCGGGCAACGCAGTCGGACGTGCATATGAGCGCGATGCTGGAACCAGGGACGGACTTTACGCAGCCACTGGCGGTCGCTGCCCGCGTCCAGGCACAGCTGCTGTTTAATCGCCGGGTTGACGAAGATGCGGGTAACTTCGCTATCTTCCGCCGCCAGCTTGATAAGCTGGCTGATTTGCGGGCTCCATAGCGACGGCACCACATGCTTGCCATCGCTGGCGACCAGGTCCAGCGCCTGCGGCTTCAACAGCTGGGACGATGTCCAGCGCGTTTGCGGCAGCTGAAGGAAGATATCGACATCGAGGCCCGTCTGGTGGCTGGCGTGCCCGCCGTTAAAGCGCCCGCCCGCCGGCATCCCCATGTCGCCAATCAGCACGGTTCCCATACCTTTATTGTGCACCTGATTACTCAGGCGCTGAATAAACTGAACCAGATCCGGATGACCGAAGTAGCGACGCTGATCGGTACGCATCACCTGATAGCCGGGGGCACTCAGGGGGAGCGCCTCGGCGCCAACGATACAGCCATTGGAAAACGCGCCGATTGACTGGGCGCTGCCGCCGATCGGTTGGGTTATTTTCTGCCATGGCGTGGCGGCCAGGCTACCGGCGCTAGCCAACAGCGCAAGCAGTGCGATAACGGTGTTTTTCATGGTTACCAGCGTGGAATTGTCGTCGTCACGTCGCCATTCTGCGCGCGCTGACGCATAAAGTGATCCATCAGAACGATCGCCAGCATCGCCTCAGCGATCGGTACGGCGCGGATGCCGACGCACGGATCGTGACGCCCTTTGGTGATCATCTCCACTTCTTCGCCAAAGCGGTTAATCGTATGACCGGGAACGGTAATACTGGAGGTAGGCTTCAGCGCGATGTTGGCAACGATCTGCTGGCCGCTGCTGATACCGCCAAGAATGCCGCCGGCGTGGTTGCTCTGGAACCCGGCTTTGGTGATTTCATCGCGGTTTTCGCTGCCGCGCAGCTTCACCACCTCGAAGCCGTCGCCAATTTCCACCCCTTTCACGGCGTTGATGCTCATCAGCGCGTGGGCGATATCGGCATCCAGGCGGTCGAAGACCGGCTCGCCGAGGCCTGGCGGTACGCCGTCAGCCACCACCGTCACTTTCGCGCCAATGGAGTCGCCCTCTTTTTTCAGGCCGCGCATCAGTTCATCCAGGGCGTCGATTTTATCCGGGTCCGGACAGAAGAAGGGGTTCTGCTCAACCTGATCCCAGTCTTTGATGGCCAGCGGAATATCGCCCATCTGCGTCAGGCAGCCGCGAATGACGATGCCAAACTTCGCGGCAAGGTATTTTTTGGCAATCGCCCCGGCCGCTACGCGCATCGCGGTTTCGCGCGCAGAAGAACGACCGCCGCCACGATAGTCGCGCAGACCATACTTTTGCTCGTAGGTGTAATCGGCGTGGCCCGGACGGAACAGATCTTTGATCGCGCCGTAATCCTGCGAACGCTGATCGGTGTTCTCAATCAGCAGACCGATACTGGTCCCGGTGGTAACGCCTTCGAAGACGCCGGAGAGGATTTTGACCTGATCCGGCTCGCGACGCTGCGTGGTGTAACGCGAGGTACCCGGGCGACGACGATCGAGGTCGTGCTGCAGGTCGGCTTCGGTCAGCGGGATGCCCGGCGGCACGCCGTCAACGATGCAGCCCAGTGCCAGACCGTGCGATTCGCCGAAGGTAGTGACGCGAAAGAGTTGTCCAATTGTATTTCCTGCCATCACGGCTCCAATCTTTTTCGTTATGTTGGCGTGTTGTTTTTTTAGTCTTTATAAATACCGAAGTGCGCACGGGCGTCAATCAGCTGCTGTTTGGTCAGCATAAAGACCCCGTCGCCGCCGTTATCAAACTCAAGCCAGGTAAACGGCACATCCGGATACTGCTCCATCAGATGTACCATGCTGTTACCGACTTCACAAATCAGAATCCCGTCGTCGCTGAGATAATCCGGCGCGTTGCCGAGGATACGGCGCGTTAGCTTCAGGCCGTCGCTTCCGGAGGCCAGCCCCAGCACCGGCTCATGCTCATACTCTTCCGGCAGATCGGCCATGTCCTCTTCATCGACATACGGCGGATTGGTGACGATCAGATCGTACTGCAGCTTCGGCAGATCGCGGAACAGGTCGGAACGGATCGGCGTAACGTGATGGATCAGGCCATGGGACTCAACGTTGTGCTCGGCGACGGCCAGCGCGTCCGGGGAGATATCTACCGCATCGACTTCCGCCTCCGGGAAGGCATAGGCGCAGGCGATGGCGATGCAGCCGCTACCGGTGCACATATCAAGAATGTGCTGCGGCTTATGGTTAATCAGTCCGGCAAACTGGTTATTGATCAGTTCGCCAATCGGGGAGCGCGGCACCAGCACCCGCTCATCAACGTAAAACTCATGCCCGCAGAACCACGCTTTGTTGGTCAGATAGGCGACGGGAATACGCTCGTTCACGCGGCGAATCACCCGCTCTACAATGCGGTGTTTCTCGCTGGAGGTCAGGCGCGCAGTGCGCATGTCTTCCGGGATATCCAGCGGCAGATACAGTGAAGGCAGCACCAGCTGTACCGCCTCGTCCCACGGGTTATCAGTCCCGTGACCGTACCAGATATTAGCAGCGCTGAAACGGCTTACCGCCCAGCGCAGCATGTCCTGAATGGTATGCAGCTCATTGACTGCCTCATCAACAAAAATTTTATCCACGACATCCTCCAGGGCACACTCTGCTATAAATTCGGCGGCTAGTGTGCCATGAAGACGGCGATAAATCAGCATTCTTGCGATAAGGGGCGGGGGAAAAAACAGGTTTTCCTTGCCCGAAGGGATATTGAGTCGGGTAAACTAGCGCAAAGTATGAATGAGAGCGGACAATGAAAAAGAAGACATCGCTTAGCGAGGAGGATCAGGCGCTGTTCCGTCAGCTGATGATCGGCACGCGGAAGATCAAACAGGACACTATTGTTCACCGCCCGCAGCGCAAGAAAATTACCGAGGTTGCTCCTAAGCGTTTGCTGCAGGAACAGGTCGATAACAGCCACTATTTTTCCGATGAGTTTCAACCGCTACTGAATACCGAAGGCTCGACGAAATATGTCCGCTCCGACGTCAGCCATTTCGAGCTGAAAAAGCTGCGCCGTGGAGATTATTCGCCGGAGCTGTTCCTCGATCTGCATGGGCTTACCCAGCAGCAGGCCAAACAGGAGCTGGGCGCGCTAATTGCCGCCTGCCGCCGCGAGCATGTGTTTTGCGCCTGCGTGATGCACGGGCACGGGAAACACATCCTCAAACAGCAAACCCCGCTGTGGCTGGCGCAACATCCGCATATTATGGCGTTTCACCAGGCACCAAAAGAGTACGGCGGTGACGCCGCACTGCTGATATTGATTGAGGTCGAGGAGTGGCAACCGCCGGAGCTGCCGTAACGGCGGGCTCCGGGGGGCCGTCAGATGGCGTTGGCCATCTTGAGGTTGCAGGGGCTTTTCTGCCAGAGGAACTCACCTTTGCCGTCGGCATCCAGCGTCACGCAGGCGATAGCCGAGGTGGTGAACATCGGGGGCGTTTCCCCCGGACACAGCTCTGAGACCAGATACCCCACCAGCGGCAGGTGAGAGACAACCAGCGCCGTCGCCACGCCTTCATTCGCCAGCGCCTGCAGATAGGCGCTCACCATTCCCACATCACCGCACGGCGTGAGCTCCGGCATCACGTCGACATGTTTCGGCAGGTTCATGCACTCCCCAACAATATCCAGCGTCTGTTCCGCACGCAGATAGGGACTGACAAGAACGCGCTCAATATCCACTTTTTGACCTTTCAGCCAGGTTGCCATCTGACGAGACTCATCACAACCGCATACGGTTAATGGACGAACCGAGTCACTGGCTGCATCGAGGGCAGCGTCGCCGTGACGCATAATAAAAACTTGCATATTGCACCGCTTTTGTTAACCAGAAGCACCGTAGTTTGGCCTGCGAAGACAATACGCAGGTGACCCGGTGGCCGGGCATTGTGCCTGATCCATTCCACGAATGAAACGCTGTTTTTTACCTCAATGGCGTAAGTATAGTCAATCATTGTTTACAAAACAGCCAATCAACAGCGTCGTCCGCAGCCGGATTTACCTTCTTTGACCACAACTTAGGTCAGCCGTTCATCCGCTGGCCAAAAGGTGGTCCCCTGTTCGGCCATGCGTAATAAAGTGTCACAGGGTGTAAAACGTGGGCCGAACTGGGCGGCCAGGCGCTGCAGGATCGCGGCAACTTCACCCGCGCCGATAGTATCCATATACCGGAACGGGCCGCCAAGAAATGGCGGAAACCCTATACCAAAGACGGCGCCGATATCGCCATCGCGCGCGCTCCGGATAATCTGCTCATCAAAGCAGCGCGCCGCTTCGTTAAGCATCATCATCACACAGCGCTCCGCCACCTGCTGCGCGGAAAGCCGCGACTGCGGGCGGCCGATGCCGAGCAGCGGATAGACTGCCGGGTCGGGCCGTTTTTTGCTTTTACGCCCTTTTGTCTCATAAAGATAGAAACCACGATTATTTTTTCTGCCTTTGCGATCGTCCTTCAAAATCGCGTCAATGATGTTTGCAGGCGGGCTAAAACGTTCTCCAAACGTGCTCTCCAGCACGGGGATAATTTTGGTGCCGGTATCGATACCCACCTCATCCAGCAGTTGAATCGGCCCCACCGGGAAACCGAATTTAACCAACGCGTTATCAATGACTTCAATCGGTTCGCCTTCCACCAGCAGGCGCATCGCTTCATTGATATACGGCGCGAGGATACGGTTCACATAGAACCCCGCTTTATCTGCGACAACAATCGGCGTTTTCCCCTGCCGTTTAGCCAGCTGCACCACGGTGGCGATAGTCTGCGGGTCGGTTCCCTTGTGCGGGATCACCTCAACCAGCGGCATTTTTTCCACCGGACTGAAAAAATGCAGGCCGATTACCTGCCCCGGGCGGCTGGCGTGAGCGGCAATATCGCCGATTGGCAACGATGAGGTATTCGACGCAAAGATGGTCTGCGGCCCGCCGTATTGTTCCACTTCGCTGACCATCCGCTGTTTGAGAGCCAGGTCTTCAAATACCGCCTCGATCACCACATCGCGATGAGCAAAGCCCTGATAGTCGGTAGTGCCGGAGATCAGCGCCATCTGACGATCGCGCTCCACTGGGCGCAGTCGACGCTGACGAACCTGTTTATTCAGCAGATCCCAGCTGTACTTTAAGGCGTGGTTGATGCCACGCGGCTGGATATCTTTAATCCGCACCGGCAGCCCACCCTTACAGGCGGTCACATAGGCGATCCCCCCGCCCATCAAGCCACCGCCCAGTACTGCAACGCTTCTCAGCGGACCGGGGCCCGCCTCGGCGCCAGGGTCTTTTTTCAGATCGGTACTGGCAAAGAAGATCGATCGCAGCGCCTGCGACTGCGGGCTCATTGCCAGTTCGCCAAATGCGCGCGCCTCTTCAGCGTATCCGCTGCTGCAGCCATGGGCCAGACCATTCTCGACGACCTGCAAGATTCGCTTCACCGCCGGGTAATTTCCCTGCGTTTTGCGCTGCGTTTGTTTACCGACAAACTGGAATAACAGATGGCGCCCCAGGGGCCCTGCCAGTACGCGTTCACGAACAGGCACCTCCCGGCTGGTCGGTCGTCCCTTCAGCGCCAACTCCACCGCCGCCTGCAGTAAAATCGCCTGCGGCACCACCTCGTCCACCAGACCGGCCTTCAGCGCCTGCCGCGGCCGCAGCTGCTTGCCGGTGAGCATCATATCCAGCGCGGTGCTGACCCCGATCAGCCGCGGTAAACGCTGCGTCCCGCCGGAACCCGGCAGCAGGCCAAGCTGTACCTCCGGCAAGCCGAGTCGGGTTTTTTCGTCATCGCTACAGATACGGCCATGACAGGCCAGCGCCAGCTCCAGACCGCCGCCAAGGCAGGCGCCGTGGATAGCGGCAATCACCGGGATCGACAGGCCATGGATCTCAGCCATAATCTGCTGTCCCTGGCGCGCCAGCGCTTCCGCCTCCTGCGCGCTGCGGCAGCGGGCAATCATGTTGATATCAGCGCCGGCGATAAAGTTATCCGCTTTGGCGGAGATAAATACTACGCCGCGCACTGACTTATCGTCACGTAACTGGCGTATCAATCCCCGTACCTGACTGCCAAATTCGGCTTTCAGGGTATTCATTTTTTCACCCGGGGCATCAATGGTGATCACCGCGATTTTGTCCGCACGGACCTCAAGCTTAAAAGCGGAAACAGTATCCATTATTCAGCCTCCACGATCATCGCCGCCCCCAGACCACCTGCCGCGCAGGCCGTCACCAAACCAAATCCCCCGCCCCGTCGCCGCAGCTCATGCAGCGTCTGGGTGATCATCCGCGCGCCGGTGGCGGCGAAGGGGTGACCGTAGGCGATAGAGCCGCCGAGGACGTTAAACTTGCTTTCATCTACCTCACCGGTGGCCTGCGAGCGGCCCAGCACCTCGCGGGCAAAGCGGTCGCTTGCCAGACACTGGAGATTGGCCAGCGTCTGCGCGGCGAAAGCTTCGTGCATATCGATAAGCGTGAGATCCGCCAGCGTCAGGCCAGCGCGCTCCAGCGCCAGCGGCGTGGACCACGCGGGCCCCAGCAGCATATCCTGCCAGACGTCGATGGCGGTAAAGGCGTAGCTGCGCAGATAGCCCAGCGGCCTCAGCCCCAGCTCTTTAGCCCGCGACTCGGTCATCAGGATCACCGCTGCCGCGCCGTCCGTCAGCGGCGTACTGTTGGCGGCGGTGACGGTGCCATGTTTGCGGTCAAAGGCCGGGCGTAACTTCTGATAATCTGCGAGCGTTGAATTTTTACGAATATTGTTGTCCTGCTCGAGCGGTTCGCGGAAAGGGGGAGCATAGGCGGTCATCACCTCTGCGGACAGTTTACCTTCTTCCCAGGCTTTCGCTGCCAGCTGGTGCGAACGATGCGCCAGGGCATCCTGTTGCTCGCGGGAGATCCCCCAGCTTTTCGCCATCTGCTCGGCGGTATCGCCCATCCGCAATCCGGTTGAATATTCAGCCACCGCCGGGGGGACCGGCAGCAGGTCGCGTGGCCGCAGACGGGAAAACAGCTTCAGCTTTTGGCTCAGCGTGCGTGCCTTATTGGCATCCACTAGCGTGCGGGCCAGCGTTTTACTGACCCCAATGGGCAGGACAGAGGAGGAGTCGGCGCCGCCGGCAATACCGGCGCGGATGGTGCCGGCCATCAGGCTTTCAGCGACGTTCGCCACGGCCTGGAAACTGGTGGCGCAGGCGCGGCTGACGCTATAGGCGTCGGTATGTACGCTCATGCCGGTACCCAGCACAATTTCCCGGGCGATGTTCGGCGCTTCCGGCATCTGCACCACCTGGCCAAAGACCAGTTGCTCGATGACTTCGGCAGGAATGTCGCTGCGCGCCAGCATCTCGCCAACCACCATTTTTCCTAAATCAATGGCCGGAACGCCATGAAAAGCCGTAGCCTGACGAGCAAATGGCGTGCGTAGCCCCGTGACAATGGCAATGCGATCGCCCTGACGGGTGATAAGCGGTAATGCCTGACTCATAACACTCCCCTGTTAACCAAGACAACCAAGTGGTCTGACCTGATAACATTCTTAACTAATTTTTTACATTAAGCCAATCGGAGAAGCGCAAAATTGCGAGCCAAAACACAGTGAAAAGAAAAGGAAACGCCCCTTATCAGGGGCGTCGAGGGGGAAGGATTAACGTAAGCCCAGCTGGAAGATCAGGGATTCTGCTTCGCAGCTGAAAACAAAATCGATATCCAGCTGCACACCGCCGTCAACGTCAGTGAAGGTTGGGTTAATTTGGCACGGCTCAGATTCGACATTGCGGGCTTTTTCGCTTAACGCGGCGAGCGTTTGCTCGGCTTCAGCGCGGTTGGCGAATACGCGGCTGTAGGAGGCGGTGCAGTCGGTGTTGTCAACAATCGTGCCAACATCCATACAGCAGCAAACCGGGGTTTCATCAGCGCTACATTTACTCATCGTAGATTTCCTCTGGAGATGCACCTTCGGTGCCAGAAAAATGATGTGCCTATTTTACGCTCTGTCCCCGGTGAGCCTCCAGCCGAGAATCGCTCTGCCGGCGTTAAGTGACAGAAATCACACTTAAAAATGATCTAAAACAAAAATCCCCTTCTGTCCCCCTTGCTCTCTCCGAGATTTTTGCCAGCTGGATCGCGTTTCTGTTATCACAATTGAAAAACTTCATAAACATACTTGCAACAAATCATCTGGTCAGACCTATACTCAGCGCACTGGTCTGATTTCTTGGTTGTACCGCAGACCCTACACTCCCGCGCTTCTGTTACGGCATGTAACATAGTTTAAAAAAAAATAACTCAATGAGGTTATGGGCATGAGCCAGAAAACCCGCTTTACCCAATCTGCCCTTGCAGTGGCTGTCGCACTTGTTTCCACCCAGGCCTGGTCAGCAGGCTTCCAGCTCAACGAATTCTCTGCATCGGGGCTGGGTCGTGCCTATTCCGGTGAAGGGGCGATCGCTGACGATGCTGGTAATGCCAGTCGTAACCCGGCATTAATTATGATGTTTGACCGCCCGACCATGTCGGCGGGCGCCGTGTTTGTCGACCCGGGCGTTAATGTTTCGGGCACCTCTCCCACCGGCAAGAGCCTGAAAGCAGACAATATCGCTCCGACGGCGTGGGTGCCCAACTTCCACTTTGTCGCGCCGATTAACGACCAATTTGGTTGGGGGGCGTCTATCACCTCTAACTATGGTCTGGCAACAGAGTATAACGATGATTATGCGGCCGGCAGCATGGGCGGTAAAACCGACCTGACCACCGCGAACTTCAACCTGAGCGGCGCCTACCGCCTCGACAGCAACTGGAGCTTCGGCTTAGGCTTTGACGCGGTCTATGCCAAGGCGAAGATCGAGCGCTATGCAGGCGATCTGGGGCAGATTGTCGCAGGCTCTGGCGCACTGCCGCCGGCGCTGGCGGGCCAGGTAGCGAAGATCCCGGCCGACACGCAGATCGCCCATCTTAATGGCAACGCGTGGGGCTTCGGCTGGAACGCCGGGATCCTCTATGAGCTGGATAAGAATAACCGCTACGGTTTAACCTACCGTTCTGAGGTCAAGATCGACTTCGACGGTAACTACCGCAGCAGCCTGCCGGCGGCCTATAACCAGATCCTCGGCAACTTCGGCCTGCCGGCGGGCACCAGCGGCCAGACGACAAATGGTTCGCTAACCCTTAACCTGCCGGAAATGTGGGAGCTGTCCGGCTATAACCGCGTGGCGCCGCAGTGGGCGGTCCACTATAGCCTGACCTACACCAGCTGGAGTCAGTTCCAGGAGCTGAAAGCCACCGGCAGCAACGGCCAGACGCTGTTCTATAAAGAGGAAGGCTTCAAGGACGCCTATCGTCTTGCGCTGGGGACCACCTATTATTATGACGATAACTGGACCTTCCGTACCGGTATCGCTTTCGATGACAGCCCGGTGCCGGCTAATAACCGCTCTATCTCTATTCCGGACCAGGATCGCCTGTGGCTGAGCGCGGGTACCACATACGCGTTCAATAAAGATGCCTCGGTTGACGTCGGCGTTTCATACATGCACGGGCAGCATGTAGAAATTAAGGAAGGCCCGTATACCTTCCGTTCCGAAGGAACCGCCTGGCTGTACGGCGCTAACTTCAACTACCGCTTCTGATAAGCAGCGCGCCACAAAAAAGGGTGAACATTATGTTCACCCTTTTTTTATCATTCGCCGATCACTGTGAATCGATATCCTTCAGCTCATCCTGAATAGCCTGAGCATTCGGGTTGTCCGCCGGGGTCAGCTTACCGCCGTTGGCGATAAAGTCATGACGCTGGAAGTAGGCTTCACGCATCAGAATGTAAGGGTCGGAAGACTGGCGCAGCAGGCCGTCGGAATCCAGCAGCTGAGCACGTGTCTCAATCCCTTCCACCGCCCATTTACCGATCGACATCGGCCAGGTCAGCCAGGAGAGCACCGGATACAAGCCATCGGCCATATCGCCGCCTTCGTCGCGCAAGGTAAAGCTTCCATAGAACGGCAACTGAACATACGGGCCATAGCCAACGCCATAATGCCCAAGCGTACTGCCGAAACGATGTGGCTCAACCCGCTGTAGCTGCGGATTCGCCATCCCGGCCACATCGATAAGCCCACCCATACCGAGAATGGTGTTCAGGAAGAAGCGGGTAAAATGCACCATACCTTTATAGGGGTCGCCCTGCAGGAAGTAGTTCACCATCACTGCCGGCTCTTCCAGGTTACTGGTAAAATTGCTTAACCCGTTGCGCGCCGGCTGTGGGACGTAGTCGCGCCATGCCACCGCGACGGGGCGAAGCACGTAAGGATCAACCACGTTAAAGTTGAAGTTAAACATCGTGCGGTTAAACCCTTCTAACGGGTCTGAGCGCCCCTGCGGCCGATCGCCAGAGCTGGAACTGGCACATCCCACCAGCAATGTGGCGCCAAGCGCAAGCGCCGACAGGCGATAATTCATAGATGTCTCCCTGGTTTTTATGGCTATCGCGAGTTGCCATCCATGACGGAAAGACAACGCTTCCGCCCGTAAAGATGTGAGCGATTGTAACAGCACGTTGAACGATGTCTATATCACCCAAGTTGTTGATTTGATCTTAGCCTGGGAATAACGAAATCGCGGGGCTCCTATTCTACCGGAGCGACAAAAATCTGACGTTACCATTTTTGCGATTTCAGAGTATGCCCAGCCAGACGGCAGGGAAAGCCGCTACGCTATAACTATACAGATTGATAGCGAGGGCCACGAAATGGATGAACTAGACAATAACAAATTAAAGGCAGAGGATGACGAAAGAGAAGTGGAAAGTGAGGAAAATCAGCGTGGTGAAGAGATCGAAGTAAATGAAGATCGCCTTCCCTCGCGGGCGATGGCGATCCATGAACATATTCGCCAGGAAGGGGAAAAAGAGATGGAGCGCGATGCGCTGGCCCTGCTATGGTCAGCGATTGCGGCCGGCCTGTCGATGGGGGCCTCCCTGCTGGCGAAGGGAATTTTTCACGTCAAACTGGAGGGGATCCCGGGAGGTTTTTTGCTGGAAAACCTCGGCTACACCTTCGGCTTTATTATCGTAATTATGGCCCGTCAGCAGCTGTTCACTGAAAATACGGTCACCGCCGTTCTGCCGGTGATGCATAATCCCACCCTCGGTAACGTCGGTTTGCTGATGCGGCTATGGTCGGTGGTGCTGGCGGGCAATCTCATCGGTACCGCGGTGGCCGCATGGGCCTTCAATTATATGCCTATTTTTGATGAGCCAACCCGTCAGGCCTTTGTCAGCATTGCCGAAGACGTAATGAAAAACAGTCCGACAGAGATGTTCGCTAATGCGATTATTTCCGGCTGGCTGGTCGCCACCATGGTCTGGATGTTTCCTGTCGCCGGCGCCGCCAAAATCGTGGTGATTATTCTCATGACCTGGCTTATCGCCCTGGCGGATACCACCCATATTGTGGTGGGCTCGGTCGAGATCCTTTATCTGGTGTTTAATGGAAATCTGCCCTGGAGCGACTTTATCTGGCCGTTCGCCCTGCCGACCCTGGCGGGAAATATCTGTGGCGGGACCTTCATCTTCGCACTGCTGAGCCATGCGCAGATCCGTAACGATATGAGCAGCAAGCGAAAAGCGGAAGCCCGCGCCCAGGCGGCGGAGAAAGGGAAAAAGGCCGACCGGGCATAAAAAAGCGCCCTGAGTGGCGAGGGTTTAAGCAGTCAGACGGTATGGCTCTTACTCAGGCGGGCAAAAAACGCTATACTCGTGCCGCCTTGCCCCCTTAGTTAAATGGATATAGTTATAAAACAATTTAATCTATTGTTTTAAAAAGAGAAACATCAAAATAAGTCACTTTAGTTGTACTCGTTTATGTACACACAATCCGTTGACTTTATATGACAGGACATTCGTCATCAGTAGGCCAAGCTCGATTGATGACGAATGTCACCACCCCGACAACTGTAACATCATCCAGAGCCTCGCCTTCTAGAGCCTCACCGTCTCTTGTAATAAATGCCCGGCCCATAATTTTTGCAAAATCAGTGCCGCCGCCGTATTGAATTAAAACGGTATCTCCTTGCTTTGGTTTAACGGAGACATCGACTACGGTGTAACCAGTTTCTGTCTGAACGAGCCTAGTATTTGGGCCGGTACCGCAGAGTGAATCAACGGTCAGACGCTGTTCCGTGTAGTCCGTCGCAGGTGATGGAAAGCCCATTACAGCACCCTCCCCATGTTGGCCATCATCCACAGCCGGTTTTCACTATGCTCTGCCGTTTTATCGATGAAGTAAGACTGCTCGCGAGCGATCCAGGCGTTAGCCTCCACCTCGGAAAAGTGGATGCCGCGCCGGCGCAGCGCGGTAACGAAGTCGCGGGTATGAAGGTACTGGAACCCCTTGGAACTGCGCAAAATGGACTCGCGGAAAGCCGCGGCGATGTCTGACTGTCGAAGCATGATCCCACCCCGATAAACACTGTTTTTATATACAGTAGTTTTATCGGGAGTCCAGATCAAGACCTGACAGAGTTCCAAAACATAAACAATTGAAGTTTTTAAATATTTATCCCCACCCCCTTCATCCTGATCTGAGACTGAAGATATTTTGTGTTCAGTTCGTTTAACGTTAGCGCTCTGGAGTACGTCGCAAACTCGTAAAAGTTTAACTCTTTGGCCTCGCCTCCAGCCATGTTGCTGATAATTACCGGGTCTGTAGATGACACATAGCTGCTCGGGAAACTGCTGCCGGCGGCAGATACGTCAATTGAACCAGGTTGTTTGATAACAATAGTAAGTGCTGGCGCTGATGCGCTCACTGATATCCCAAAAAATAGCGGTGAGGTTGCATGAGGAACTGATAATGTCACTTTTTTTGATGCAGCTCTGACTGCTAAATTTCCGCTAGGCTCCTTATACAATGACGCACCTGATACGGGACTGCTGCGATAGTTACCAGCAATAATCAGGCTGGCCGCATTGCTACCCAGGTTACTTACTACCCCGCAGAAGGAAAACTCACCTGTATCAACCAGTCCCGTCTCCATGCTGCCACGTATTGTCATGATGTTTAGAGCGTTACCGCCAAACGAATACTGACCATGTGGCGTCAGAGATTTACTGGGGTTGTTTGCTGCAACAAGAGACGCCTTCCTGAAATTCCAGAACTCCGTGGCATCAGCATCGAATGGCAAAAATATATCAATGTCGGCGCCTTCGATAGTTCCTATCGTCGGTGGGGCTGATGCTGGCAATTGAATAAATAATGACATTAGAATTCCTCCGTAATTGCATCTAATTTGAAATGAGGGCAGATGTAGAATAGTGGCTTCCGCTCACCATTGATTACACAGGTATCAGCGTTAGAGTCTCGCAAGTTACCACTCGCTCCATTTTGTATATTCAGGCCAGACCCGAGGTAATCAAAGGCATAACAAACCTTAGGCGGGGTTGTTGGAGCCGAGCCTAATGTTATTACCACGCTATTGCCATTAGATACCTCAATGCTGCTGATGGACTGTAATACGCCTCCAGCATATACGCTAAACCCATAATTTTGCGTCGGCGCCAGGTTTGTCGTATCAAAAACCAACGGCGGATTGGGAACCTCGAACTGAACGGTAACTTTATCGCCATTCCAAATTACACCTTTCGGGGCAATTGCCTTTGGCTTTATTCCGTCGATCACGGCTTGTTTATATGCCCTCCCGTAATACGCCCCTATCCATTTGTACCCTAATGCCAGTAAATGCAGCCCATCTGCGGCGTGAGGGAATGGATACGTTGGCGCGACAAAATAAAAATAATCACTCACCTGGCAGGCTTCCAGAAGGGCCAACGGAACTGCATCATTAACTTTTACTCTTGAGCTGTGCTGGTATGTCAGGAACATGACGGGGCTGGTCTGCCCTGTAATTGCCTGGGCATCAGCTGTTACATCCACCTGCAGTTTGAGCAATGCGGCTAAATGCTGCGCTTGCGTATAACTCGGGTTTGTCGAATCCGTTTCCCCCTGGAGCCAGGCTATTGCATGCAACGCGATATCAGAATTTAGATTTTTAGCTCCGTGGATGTGATTCAGAAATTCAGAATTATACCATGACGACCCCTTTGATAACTGCGCAATCGTATACGAACCATGCCCTGCAGTGCTGCTAAATATGACGTGGTCAGCTGGCAATACGCCATTTTCACGGTATGCGCACAGGCTGGCATAGTTTGCCATACCTGAACAGACCGTTTCCGCCTCTGGAGTAGACGACCCATCTGGTGTCGGTTTGGCGTCATCTTCAACCAGAGGCTTTTGTGAAGAAAAATCACCGCCGTTCCCTCTAACGCCACGACCAAATGTTTTGTTACTGTACGGTTGGGTTATAGAAATAAGCGATCCAGCTTCAACACCAAGGCTCAATGACTGCCCGTATGCCATTATGTAATTAATGGTGACCTGGTTAATATTGAATGGAAGCGGCTCTATGATATATGGAGGGTATTGCTCTCCGGAGCCCATATCAGGAAATAATCCAACTATTTTTGAAGCTGCTACATCATATCCAAGTATGATGTTGTTGTTATTGCCAACCACGATAGGAATCACACTCGAATAATTCCCTTTAAAATTCGACATTCCAAGCCCGGACATATTTGAGATATACTGCAGTGCGCTTTGCATATCCAGCCCTTGCAACGCCTGCATTCCCTCATTGTATCCGAGAATAATATTATTATCCTTGCTAATAGCTATTGGGTACGGTGAGCTGCCTGTAAATCCAGAGATCATGTTTACATATTTGCTCATTGCTGAAAAATATTCATTGAAAGCATCAATGTATGCCTGAGACGGCATTTTTCGCCCAGTGGGCTGCAGCGTACCGCCGTTGTTGATGTACTCGTCAGCCAGCGTGCTACCATCGGGGCTACGCACATAGGTGGTGCTACCATCTGGTATGTTAGAGATATCCGCCTGAGCATCAGCCAGCGTCATATACTGACGGCTAAGAGGGATCAGGCTCTGACGGATTTGACGCCACGAATAAAGCGGGTCACCTGCACGATCGGGAACATCGGCGGCGGGGCCGTTCACCAGTTCATCAAGACGTTGAACGTTGCCCATAAAAACATCGGCATTGGTCGATCCCAGCGGCGGATTAAAGGCCATGTTTTTTGCTCCAAAAAGAGGCTTCGCTCAAACGAGGGTTTGAGCGAAAGAAAGTTAATCGGGGAAATTTTTGGTTTTAAGAAACGCTGCCGGGGTAACTGGCGTCGTCGTACTGGTAGAACGATTCGAGGTATTCTTTAGCGGTGACCTGGCATGTTCCGTCAGACTGCGGTGCGATCTCCTCTACAATGGCGTCGTAGACGTGGCGCGTTGATCCGCAGAACACCAGGCGGATCGGCTCGATGGTTGCCGACGACAGGTCAACCTTCATCGGGTCATCAAACTCGCTCAGGTGCGGGACTGAAAGCTGAAAATCACCCACCCTGCTCGCCACCATCAGCCCGGATGCAGAGCCATCCTGATAGCGGATCAGCGCTCGGGGATTTTCGAAAGACCAGTCCAGCGGCTCCGTAACGGTGAACGTTGTCACGCCACCAGCCGTTGTCATCGCCTCCACCAGACAGGAAATCGTGTTGTTACCCGGAATATCATCCGTGAGCACTATGCGATCGCCCGTGTTGTAGCACAGCGCGTCCAGCTCGGTAGTGGTCTGGAACGTCACCCGCTGCTGCAGGTATTTCATCAGACGACGCATGCCGATCTGGTAGGCGTGATCCTGATTCAGTACCCCATCGAGTTTGTAGTTCTCGATTTTCACCGGCGTGGGATTATCAGGCGTCCGGCATTTAACGGTCTCCTCCGCCCAGGTAGTCCCGTTGATGTACGTCACGTCGACACCATCAAAATCATCGTCGGACGGTACGGTAAATCCGCTCTGCAGCTCCTCCACCATCTCATGCGGAGTGATCACGCCAGTCCAGGGCTTAATCCCCTCGCGGTTGACCGTCGCCAGGCCATCACTCAGCAGAAAACGTGACTTCCCGGCGTTGGCTATCTTCTGCAGCATTTCCAGCGCTGAGATACTGTCTCCGGTAGCAAAATCGAAATTTTCGCCCCGTGGCGTCCAGTACGCGGATTCCAGCGCAGTGATGGTGTCGACGTCCATCTCCAGCCCCAGCGAGTTTCCGACATGCATCAGAGCCCCCGAGATAGTTCTGGCCGTTCCGGTTTCATAGGCGCGGGTGGCCACAACGTTTACGCGGCGGTCCGACTGCGCCGCCAGCTTCCCGCCCGTCTCGACGGTCACCGCCATCAGCGACACGCCGGGATAGGATGAAGGTCGTGTCAGCAGACGCCCGCGCAGTGCCTGCCAGTACATCGAATCCCTGGCGTTGTTTGAGCCCTGCTCATTGCGCCGGCGACAGCGAACCTCTACCAGCCCTGGTGAGCTGAGGGTGATCCGCTCAGTGAATCCCAGCCCGTTGACGTTTTTAAGCGCATACTCTCCCTGGTGACTCACCCACCCCGATCCGGAACCGTAGACGCGATACTGAATCTCCCACTCAACATGCCGAAGCCGCTTTTTCCCCTTACTGTCAAAGCCACAGATGCCGTTCGGGAAGGAGAAATTCACCTCGAACATATCGACGGTCTCATTTTCAGGGCAAACCAGGAACGGCCCAAGCCAGCTCAGCGTGTCGTTAAGACCAGTGGCCTCATAGTCAATCATCGTCCGGGCGGTGAATCCCGGCCATGACTCATCAACGGCACCATTAACCAGGCGCGCCACCGTCGCCGTCGTGCCGTCAGCTGACACAATCCGGTACTCATTCCCGCGGTGAGCAAGTGAAAGCCGTTGCACCCCCTCCGGCATGCCGGAAAAGGCCGTTCCCGTGGCGCTGTTATAGGCGAGTGTCACATTCGCCGTTACCGCCGGGCTGCCGCCGGTTGATGCCGTGCCGGAGGTGTAAACCGGGGCATCACCGAAAACAGCTGCAGGCAGCGAAGAGGACGTGATCTCCCCACCCGCGAACGGACTGGCCGCCTCAGTTATTAGTACGGTGCCGCCGTTGTCCTGCGCAACCAGGCCGGAACCAGTGAGTCCCTCAGTGATGGCCGCCAGCAGTCCCGACATCGAGACATAGTTAGCCACCAGCGACACCGGGTAAGTAATCCCCTGCCAGGTGATCGTGAACGTGCTGGAGCTGGTCGAAAAGTCGTAGGTGGTCGGGGCCGCACTGGCCTGGAGTTTTGCCGCACTCCCCCCGGTGCCGGGCACTGCAGCCTGACCGGGGGTATATGACGCGATAAACAGATCGTAATCGACAGAGTTAAACCCCAGCGTCACCGGCATACCTACTACCGGCGCGATCTCCGTCAGCAGCGGGCTGGCGATAACGCTGTATCCGGCCGCCGAAGTGATCTGGTAGTTCGCCGGGGCTTTCAGTTCGACCACGGCGCCGGCGACCCAGCTAGGCGGCAGCGCGTTATCGGTCTCGTCATTATCGTCATCATCATCCGTGTCCAGCCCGGTAAACGTTACGCTCGAACCGGATACGGTCATGCTGTCTGCGATAATGTCGTCTGCGTCCGGCGACGTCTGGGCCATATCCAGCCCGGTGCCGGATGACGTCCCGCCCACTTCGTTGGAATTGACCCAGTTTTCGCTGCGCTCATCACCGGAAACGTCCGCGCCTGGCGGGTAATGGGTGCTGCTGAATCCCGGTAGCGTTGAAGCTGGCGTACTGCCAACCCGGATATCGCCATTGGTATAAATCAGATCACCGACACCGAGACACAGCAGCATCTGGACGCGCATTTTCGTAGGATCGGCGGCATCAAACCGGGTAACGGGCTGTACGACATAATCCGGATAAATACGCACGCGCCCAAAAACTTCACGAATCGCATCACCCAGTTTCGCGCTGTTTGCTTTAGCGGGGTTCAGGTCGAGGCTCCGACCTGTGGATGACGTATAGCCACCGGCATCAATGTTACTCATCATGAACAATGAATAAGCCGCAGATGCGACGGCAATGCCCACTCCTATCCAGGCAATTGTCGCGGCCTCAAGCCCGAAAGGCACCGGATAAAGCCTGACATCACTATCAGGGCGAATCACACACTTAGCCCACTCGCCTGGCGGAATTAACAGCCCCTCAACCTCAACGGTCAGCGGTGGGACATCCCGATCCTCGTAGCCTTCAACATTTGCCACCAGCCAGCTGCGAATACTGGTTACACCATGCTCATGCGTTTCGAGTGGTTCACCGGGAAGCCGGGACGGGTAAAAACGAATGGTCATTGCCAGAACTCCACTTTGACAAATCGCCGCTTAAACCGCGGCAACGGCAGAAAGGTGACGTTCGTTCCCGGATTGCATTCCGCCACGTGCAGCAGGCCACCGATACTGACTACGATCCCCACATGGGTGACGGTTGATCCGGAATAACAGGCCACCCCGGCCCCTTCGCAGGGCTCGCAGCGCTCAAGGGTAAGCATCATCCTGCGCGCTTCCCGGTCGAGGCCGCCGTCGTCTTTGGTGACCCCTGCAAAATCGGGCCAGACGGGTAAATTCAGGTCGCGGCGTATCTCGTTCACAATGCCGAAACAGTCGAGTTGCGGGTATACGCGCCCGCCCTTCAGCCAGGTGACTGAACGGTATTTATCAGGGTTAAACATTGGGATTCCTTAGCTGATATAACGCAGTCCGGGGAATACAGGGAGCGTGTAGCGGTATCGCGGCCAGGCGGTATCGAGGATATTCATGTAGCCCGCAGTGATCTGCACCTCTGTCGCCGTCCAGGAGCCCGACTTGATTTTCAGCGTATACGGCACTTCCGCAGGGGCCGCTAAATCCGTGGAGATATAACGCCGGTACGTCAGAAATGCAGACTGACGGTTAGCCAGCGCATTGCGGATCGCCGTGGACACAACACCATCGATATTGCACAGGGCAAATTTGAGGTCCTGCGTGCCGTCCGCATTGCGCGCCGGAAGAGCAATGTCTATCGCACAGGAGGTAAACGTTACGGTATCGCCGTTCTCCGTCGTTGCCGTAATACCCTCGTAGCCCTGGCACAGATAATGGACGTCAGAACCAATGGTGATCTGCAGCGTCTCAATGATCACCTCCGGGCCGCTGCTGGCGTAGAGGCGTTTAATCTGCGTCATGCTTCGGCCACTCCTTATTCAGCGCAATATCCAGCAGTGAGCTGCCGACGATCCATTCCGGGTAATGCCCCCATCCAGACGGCGGCAATGGGCGCTCCCAGAGTTCTACTGGCGCGGTATATCTCCAGTAAAATCCGCCTTCTGGCGTGGGACCTTTATAAATATCCGTGAAACGACACACGTAATTTTTCAGCCCTACAGGCGTTAATAACGGTATGTTGAACCACGCCGCCCCATCTGATAACTCATCCCGAAACCATGCCTCAAAAGCCTGCGCCTGGGCGTCAGAAAAAATCCAGGCCAGATCTGTTTGGGTTGGTGTCGAGGAGTAGGCACGCCGCTGCCGTGCCCGGCCAGTTACCATCTGAGTCCGTTTCAGAGGAGATACAGGAGTTAAACCAAAACTCTCTTTAAGCGGTCCAGGCAGGTAAGCGGAGGGGTAATAAAGCGTTGTGGTGATAGCCATTAGCTAATTTTCCTCCCCGAGGTAGTTTTCCCCATCAGAGCTCTATGTAAATCACCCTGCCCGGTAGCAATAGACTGAACCGCTTTTTGATACCCCATCTGAGCACCATCGGATGCAGCTTTCTTCATCATGGCGATTTGAGCATCAGAGGGATCGCCGTTGACATAGAAACTCATACTCGGCGCATAGGTTGCCCCCCCTGTTGACTGGTTTGCTACGCGATCCAGAGTGGCATCAAGTTTTGCGCTGGTTTTAGCAGTCGTAACGCGCTCACCTTTCTGCAGGAGCCAGGTTCCTGTTTCGGGCACAGAGTCGATACCGTCGTGAGCCTGTCCATGAAGCGCCGATCCGATAGCAGTCATGAACACACCAGCAGCAGCTGCCGCAGCTATTGCTTGGGTTGACGCCACCACAGGCCCTACATAGGGAACACCAATCCAGGCAGTGAAGGCACTCAACGCTGCCATTGCTACCTGAGCAGCCGCATATTGCAGTAATGCAGCCCCAACAGATTGAATGAATGTCGCCGCAAAGTCCTGAGCGTTTAATTTACCGGTTTCCGCCCATTTAATTACCATATCAGTTAAACTACTAAACGTTTGGGCACCTACTTGCTGCATATTTGCATATAGGTTTGAATATGCAGCAGCTTGATCTGATATTCCAGAAACGAAACCTGCAACACCATCGTTTTGTAACTCATCTAACTTCTTATAATGTTCCTCTTGAATTCTTAGCCTTTCATTCAGCGAGTTTTGAAGCGCTTCTTTCTTTTTATCGTATAGACTTTTATCAATATCTCCAGACTGAAATTGATTTAAAATCTCTTCCTGTCGAGCAGCAAAATCTTGCTGAATGTCATTATTATCCTGCATGCGTGAACGTTCACGACTACCAGAATAACGGCCTACTATTTGGTTATCAAACCCTTGGCGGACTAACTTATTCTGTCTTTCGAGATCTGAAACATATTCAGCTATTTTCGCATTTTCCTGATTAAGCCGTAACTCTTCCTTCTTGGAATCAAGGATTTTAGCCGCAGTTCGAAGTTGTTCCTTCTGCCCTTCTGATAATTTTTTCAGGTTTCCGCTGGTTATATCAAAATTAATCTTCTCCAGTTCGGTTACTTCTGCAGTTTTTTTACCTGTTGTTTCAATTAGGGCGGCCTGCTTTTGTAAATCAAGCAGTCTATTTTTGAAAGCATTGTCAGTAGGATTGCTTTTTGGTTTTGTTTTTGGCTGGTTCTGGTTAGACTCCCCTTTGCCCAACGAAAAATCATTATCTTTAGAAGCGTCAATGCCAAGATCAGAAAGTAGAAATGTGAGCCCTTTCGCTCCTCTATCTACCTGCTCCGGAGTCATGCTTGACTTTATCGCGCGAAGAAATTGAAGACGTTTAGTTAAAAAGTCTAATTCGTCTTTTTGTTCCTTACTTTGATTCCCTCGTTTGTTAAGGAATTCAATGCGCTGTGCAATATCACTTTCATCAGCAGCGTTATAATTACCAGATACAGCACCGATACGAGAGCGGGTATAAGTTGCAATGGCCCCCAGGCCACCAGCAATACGCCCCACAACCCCGGCAAGGCTTATGGCTTCACCAACCAGGTCTGACAGCCCCTGAAGAACAGCAGGATCGGTGAAGACGTCACGAATATCATCAAGCCCATCCTGCAATGGTGTAAGGTCAACCTTAGCCAGCCCCGAAGCAATTTCCATTTTAAGGCCGCGGGCGCTAGTCTCTATGTCCTGAAAGAACTGATTAACCTTAACAAGGTTATCAATATCTTCTTGCGGTGGAGCGACACCAAAATCTTTTGATAGCTGGGTAAACTGTTTCAGCTTTTCGTTGTTGTTATCGAACAACGGCAGCATTTTTGACAGATCATTACCCAGACTTTCGAGAATATTTGTTTTCCCGGCCTGAGTGGGGATTTTCTGTAATGCTTCACTGATTGCCATCAGCTGCCTATCTGGGGATTGTTGAGCCAGCTTCTGAGCTGAAAGACCCAAAGTATCCAGCGCCTGAGCAGCCTCACCTGATTTATTCAGGACCGCATCGCCGACCTTATCATTAATGTCTTTGAAAATATCGGCTATGTTGTCACCGGTTAAACCGGCTTGTTCAGCAGCGTATTGCCAGGATAACAAATCCTGGGTGGACATTTTAAGAGATTTTGCCCAGCGATCAGCTTCTGTAACCTGCTGTGCAGTATTTTTAACAATGGCTAACCCAGCAGCACCAATGCCAACAGCTGCTGTAGCCGCCGCAGCCCCAACAGCAATGATTGACGAACTTACCTCTTTAGCGTCTTTTTTTACCTGGTCGCGCCACTTCTGAGAAGATCTTTCGGCTTTATCCATGCCCTGAACAAATCCACCTACTTTAGCGATCAGATCGATTGTTAACGTACCGAGGGACTTGCCAGCCATTCAATTTTCTCCAGGCAACAAAAAACCCCGCCGAAGCGAGGTTTTGGTTTTTTTATATATTGGTTAAAATTATTTAACTTTTCCCGTATAGCCCGCATTCACTTGAGCATCAGCGGAATCTATTTTCCCATGAGAGTAAAAAATAGTATGTGCTTCAGCACCTGTATATCCACCATAAGAGTTTTTAGCATTAATGGTTATTGGAATAAGCCATCCATATCGCATAGCCCCTCCTGATTCAGCTAAAATGCCATCCTTAAACCATGCTTTCTCTGGTGTACCAAAAGTATAATGAGCAGAATATGGGTCTTTTAACATCCTTCCCCACCAATCCTTTATCTGCTGCTGATAGTTATCCGGTAACACTCCATAATCAGCCGAATGCAACTGAACTTGGCTAGGTGGATTTGCTGCGCACGCAGTTAACAATAATGCAAATAACATAATCGCTATTTTCTTCATATCCCTATCCCAGTGGTTATTGTCGTACTGATGATAGTGATCACTGCAGCGATTTAAAAGTCATCAATGCCAACTTTTCATAGCTTCTTCCAGAGATAATGGCGCTTCGTTGATGTGCGGTGCAAAGTCACTTACCTTGAATGGCGGCGTGTTCTTTGCCTTATTGATGTTAGCCAGGACAGACGCCACCAGCGAAGCCCCCCACTCGGTACGCATCATGATATTGAGCGGTCCGTACTTCTCACGGTACTTGAGCCAAACCAGAAATTCCCTGCGACTCATCCGCTCCTGAGCCTCTGCGATGGTGCGGCCACCGATGCCGTTCATCACCAGTTCGCACCAGAATTCATCCTCGCCGGTTAGCTCGTAGTCTTTCCCAGTTCGTTTACATCATGAATTGCAGCCAGGAGGGCCATAACGATCGGACCGTCCAGCGCACCACGATCTGGGGTAGCAGTTCCAAGAATGTCAGCCGCGGTAAACACTGGGGCGCCGTCCTGATCGCAAATATGCGCCGCAATGCGCTCAGCAATCGGGTCCGATTTCCCGTTGTACGCCAGCAGTTCAGCTTTAGTGGTGTGGTAGCCCATCGGGCGCACATAGACGGTTGCGATATGCTCTTTCCCGTCACGGCCTTTCCACTTAATTTCTTTTTCCACGGGACGCCCGGTAAAAGCACCGGTTTCTTTTAACGTATCGAGAGTAAGTTGCATTTCAGCTCCTGAATAGAAAAGCCCGGATAACCGGGCATATTAATTACGCTGCGGCCTTCGGCACCCATACGGAAGAGCCAGACCGCTGGATCGTGGCGGAGGTCGTCACAACAGCGTTACCCTGGAAATCAAACGGGAAGTCGGAAACGTAACCCTGGAAAATGAACCAGGTGCGATCCGATGGCAGCACCAGGCCATCAACAGCATCCTCAGCGCCAGGAGCGGCGGCTGTCGGGACACTGGTTCCATCTGACCAGCCAACCGCAAAAGTTAACGGCGTCTGGTCATTCGATTCAGCGAGGCCATGCAACATAATATGGCTGGCGTTCGTCGGATCAGCGTTAAGCCCGACGGTTGCGGCCGCAGGCGTTTTAAGCCCCTTTTTGTAGGTTCTGGAATCCCGCTCACTCAGACAGGTATCTTCAATCTGATCGGCAGGGTTCCCGCCGGGGTTGAAACTGGTGATGCATTCAACCTCGCTGACCACGCCAGACTTGAGCACAAAAAACTGCGTGCCTTGCGTTAATACAGACATGTTTTGTCTCCATAAAAGAAAAACCCGCACAAGGCGGGTCAGTTTGGGGTTGTTGGTTATCTGGTCGTTATCCAGTCAACATCGAAGGAATAGCGGTATCGCATTGTTTCAGGGTCGCGGCTTTGTTCACCCCATCGGGTGATATAGGCCTTGCCCTCTATTGCGTCACGCAAAGCGCGGGCAACGGCGATCACATCGGTGTCAGTATCACCATAGACATCAACCTGCAGAGAATAGTGATCTGCATCTGGCCGCTGGTTTAGATAATTTTCAGGGAAGCCACCTACGTTTTGCCAGACTGCGTAGGGATAAACGATATTGTCGTCCTGCATACCGAACGGATAAAGCCGCACGGGAGTAGAACCTAACAAATCCCTGACTGCCTGGCTGGCTGCGCAAACTGCAAATATTGGAGCAATCATACCGGCGTTCCTTTTTTAGCCGCCCGTCGTACAGCGCGATCGATGGACTTTTCCAGCTCCAAAGCAAAAACGTTAATCACATCGGCATCGACCCCATTCAGTGCAGGCCTAATTATTGGCCTCGCTGCAGCATGTTCTGTGCCGAACTCCAGGAATCGCCAGTACCAGGTATCCCCACCGGGATTACCTTTATCTCCGGCAGTGTTATAACTTTTACCCGCCCTGCCTTTTCGGACATTGGCCTTTGTATTGGCGTATTGCCTGGCGCCGCCCATCACCCCGACACGAAACGTTGGATCGCCGGTTCTGCGAAACGCCTTGCTGCTGAAGCTGACCACAATGTTTTTGTAGATAGCCTCTTTGGTAAGAGGATCATCTACCCGCGCGGCATTATTGCGCGCTCTGTCCCTGATGACGTTTGCCGCTTTACGCAGCGCTGCACGACCGGATTTATCGCGAGTGACCTGTGAGACGGCATCCAGTTTCCCCAGGACGGAATCGAGGCCGATCAGGTTTACTTCCACGCCATCAGCCATCGTTAGCCCCCTCTGAACATGGCAGTGTCAGGTATTCCCTGCCGCTCCGGGGGTCAGGTAAAACGCCCTCAATGTTGTAGATGCGGCCACGAAACAGGATCCGATGTTTCCGGGTGACGCCCTCACGGTAACGAATCGTTATCCGAGTGGTAACCTCGCCCTGAGAGGCCTGGGCCGCAATAAACTCACGTGCGGATAAAGCAGCGACTTCGGCCCAAAGGGTTGCGACATCGCGCCAGGTATTAATCACGGCTCCCGTTGTCGGGTTCTGTTCTTTGACGGGTTCCTGCAGGGTGATCCTGTGACGCAATTTTCCGGCCTGCATATCACCCCCTGGGTTTCCCACTCAGATAGGTTTGCTGCTCTGGCGCCTCTTCGAGATCGCCGGCAAGCGACTGGATAATCACATCGGACAGGGCGACGTTAGACTCAGCCAGGCGGTTTATCGCTTCCGTCTGCTCTCGCTGTGCTGCTGTTTGTTCTCTCAGCGCTGCTATCAGCGCGTTTACCAGTTGCTCGTTCATAGGCTATTTTCGTCCACTTTTTTAACCATTCACGCCGACGGAGACACCCTTCACAGGCCATAAATCACCTCAAAGTGGGATATATCGGTAGGGTTCAAGCAACGAAGTGAAGCCGAAGGGAATACTCATTTTATTTACATCGGAAGCTTCTTCCCTGCTGTTGAACCAATGCCCAACAAGAAGCATCAGCGCCAGGAGGATATCATCAGCAATTTTTAACCCGTCTGGATCGGTATCAGGCACAGAGTCTTCATACAGTTTCCGATTAATGAAGTTCTCTGCGCGACGCCGAGCAGCTGTGAAATACAGCGTCAGCAGTTCATCTTCGGTTGCATCGTCAATATCGATCCGACACTGCGCCCGCAACATCTCAATCGTTGTGCTCATGTATTTTCCCTGGCCCGCAGCGAACTGCGGGCATAAAAAAACCGCCGGAGCGGTGGAGGTTGAAGCTGATTATTGCCTTAGCCGCCAGATGCCGGTTTACCCACCAGCGCCTTAATCGCGCCGGTATCTTCCAGTACGCAGTCGAAGCGGTGGAAGGCCAGGAAGCCAGTCTGATCGTACTCTGCGTAACGCTCAACCAGCCGTTTCAGGGTCATGTAAGTGACGCGACGAACGATAAAGCGGTTAAAATCGCCGAAGTAGGCAAATTTGGCACCAGCCGCGATATCAGGAATAGCCTGGTCAACGACATACGGCACCTGCAGAACAGTAGCAGGTGCGCCACCGATAATGTTCGGTAACCAGATCGGGCGGCCCTGTCCGTCCTCCATTTCCTCCACCAGCTGCAACGTTGCATCGTTAAAGGCCCAGCGCACCTTTGGACCGTTACGGTATGCCGGGTCGACAGAGTGCTTCAGTGCGTTCAGCTCTTTCCAGGTAAAGGTAGTCGCTGCTGCGGTATTTTTGGTGCCAGTTACCGACGCAGCCAGCCCTTTAGGCTGCAGCGGGGTGCCGGTGCCGGTCCCTAATACCAGATACTTCGCTTCACCACGTCCGATGCGAGTGGCTATACGCGCGGCCAGGAACGCCTCAATATCTACGCCGCTGTCCTGGAGCAGTTCATTGGATACGCGAATGATTTTAGAGGACAGTTTTTTAGCCCCCAGCGTTGCACCGCCGAAAGACACGTCTTCTTCACTGGTTTCAGTGTTTTCGCCAAGCAGTTCACCTTCTTCAGTGGTACCGTCAGAGGTTGCCCAGTCAATATCCTGGCCGTTGGCGGTATTCAGAATTTGCGCCACACTGGCAATTCCACCGTAATCTTTCAGTGCTTCGACGATCTTATTGCGGAACTGGGTTGGTACGGTGTAACCCCCTTTTTCATCCGGCGTCGTGCCCTGAGCACGCAGCTCCTTTAAAGCCTGGCGTTCTTCAGCGCTCATCTCGCCAAGACCACGGCGCAAAAACGCATTAAACGCCGCAGCACGACGTTCGTTAGCCTGTGCTTCCGGGTTTGCTGGATCACGATTCTGCTGCTGGCGCTGTTCCGGCTCGTTTTCGTGGATATAGTCCTGATCCTGGCGGCGCAGTTCCTCTTCGCGTGCAATACGCTCATCAAGGGCGTCAAGCTCCGATTTTGCAGCGTTCCACTGAGTACGCTGTTCATCGGTCCAGGGGGTATCACCAATTTTGTCATGCAGGGCACGCATATCTTTGGCGATGGTGTTACGTTTTTGCTTCATTTCATGCAGTTTCATGATTTTTCCTTACGCGTTAAGAAGGGTCAGCAGGCGCTCACGCGCCATTCGTTGATTAATGGCGTTCTTTAGCGCACCGCTGTCGCGCGCCTCCTGCCAGGCTTTCATCGATCGGACGCCGGAGTCGGCCTCCTGATATGCGGGATAAGTCACCGGACTGACATCAAACAGCCGGGAAAACTTCGATATTTCACGAATAACGATCCCTTCATCGTCCTGGTACCAATTTTCACCGTCATGGGATACCCGGAAGGCAAAAGATGACTGGTTAATGTCACCGCGCATCATCGGCGCCAGCACCAGATCGCGGATAGTTTGCGTATCCGGCGCTGTAATGTCGTAACGCAGGCCGCGCTCATCGACAGACAGGGATAGCGTCCCGGCAGCGCTCCGTCCGAGAATAAAGTTGGGGTCATGGTTAAACAGCCCGCGAACATCATCATTCAGCACATCGTCAAATGCTCCGGGCTTGATGATTTCACGGAATCCCCACAGGGGTTCAGAACGGCTGTTGAACACCGAGCCATAGCCCAGAATGCGGGTAGGTTCATCGGTGCGTTGCTCGGCTCTGACCTCCCCGCTGTAACAGCGCGTTTCACGGTCATTCATTGGGCTTTTCCTCGTCGGTTTTAGGTGCCTTAAAATCGTCTGCGGGGTTCGCGGCGTTAACGCTCACCAGCATTTCATCCAGGCCATCTACCGGATTCATGTCTTCGAAGGCTCGCGCTTCATTGCGGCTCATCCAGCCATCAGTGATCGCAAAGTGGTAGAACTGAGCACGTTCCTGCGGGGTCCCGCGTAGCAGGCCTGTCAGGTTAAACCTGACGTAATATCCGGCGGCCAGTTCAGCACGGGTGAACAGGCGGCGATTGAGTTCCTGTTCCCAGTTCGTTACCCACGGCATGATCGTGTAGCGGACAAACTGAATGGCCTGCTGCGTAATATTTGAGAAAGTGGCTTTTTCGAGATCGTTAATCATGTGCGCCGGAACATTAAATATCCCGGCAATCATCGACCGGTTCAGCTTCGACATATCAATGATCTGGGCATCAACCGGGGAAACGGTGAGCGCTTTGTAATCCAGCTCTGCCGGGAGAAGCATTGTTTTATTCTCCTGGCTGCGCAAAGCAGCTGTAGCTTTTTGCCACATACTTTTTAAACGCCCCCAGCTTTCTTCATTCAGCTGGTTTTTCACCGAAATAATGCCAGCGGGTCGCGCATTACCGTTGAAGAATGAACTGGTATAAGCCTGCCCGCTCATCCCCATGCCTATCGTCTCGGCATGCTGCATAATTGGGCTAAGCCCCATTTTCTGGTTGTTACCCAGCGCCCGGATATGCACCATATCGTCGGGATTGACGGCAAATGCCCCCTCTTCGTTGTAAACGCCATAGGTATACCGACCACCCGTGTTAAGCAGTGTCGTTTCCCAGGGCATGCAGCATTCCAGCCCGGAAACTTCACCACGACGGGAACGCTTCACCCAGGTGTAACCATTCCCCCAGCCCAAAATATGACGCTGTTTTAACTCACGCCACTTATAGCTGGTCTGCCACATATTCGGCTCATCGTGAACCAGGTAAAACACAGGGTGATCGCGGGCAGCTTCAACCTTGTTATTGGTTTTCCGCATAACATGCAGCGGCATCTGAGCGATATTTGAAGAGATAACGTAAATACAGGCATACACCGCAGCCAGCTTCATCGCCGTTTCCGGGCTGACAAATACGTCTCGGGAAAACACGTTATCGGTTTCAGCCGACTCACTCGTGATCGGCGTAGCCGGGTTTTCCAGTGGTTCACTGCGAAAAAGAGCATCAAGCAGCATTATTCCCCCTCATTGCCGCTAACAGCGCATAAATGAGTAGCAGGGTTCCCGACATCATCAGAGACATCGCCAGCCCGAACTGGAGATACACGCCTGCAGCAAGCGAACCGAACCCGGTAAGCCCGATAACATCAGTGATTAGAGTTTTCATAGAAGTAAAAGGTCTTCGTCAGGATCGATAGTGGACAGGAAGTCAACTTCACCACCACCGTTAACAAGCAAGCGACTCATCGCAATAAACATCGCGACAGGACCGTCAATTTTGTTTTCAGGCGTGGCCTTGTTGGGGAAAATATTCTCGTTTTTGTCTGGTTTGACGGTGACGTTTGACATCATCCATGTCATCACTGGATTGCCATCGTGATGAAAACGCCCGGCGTAAATTTTCGCCTCGACTTCCTTCATTGCTTCAGACAGGTTTTTAACCGTCTGAGGGACTTCAACAATTGGTACACCTTCAGCTGCTACCGACAAAGCAAACTGAGTGGCACTCCACGGGTCGTATGCAAACTCGTTCAGCGAGTCACCTCGCGCCCATTCGATCGTTTCCTCTTTAATTACTGCATGGTCAACGACATCGCCATCGGTAAACTCAAGGAATCCAGCGAGATTCCATTTTCTGTAAAGGTCCGCCTGCTGCTTGGAACAGGCTTCCAGCCGACCTTCAGGTATCCAGAATCTGGAGCGGACATAAACATCGCCATTTGGCGCAAGCCAGACTTTAACTGCAGCTGAAATATCAATTTTGTTGGAAAGGTCAACGCCGAGCCACATTGACCAGTTGGCCGAAGTGGAGTCGTCCCAGTCGTCCCGGCATTTTTCCCAGCGCGCCATATCCATCCATGCTTTTTCACCTTGCACCCAGATATTGAGATGCTTGGTAAAAAAACCGACACGCGCCGCCACCTGCTCTTTCGCCTTTTTAGCCAGACGGCGCATATCGTCCCAACGCTTACATATCCCCAGGCCGGGATTAGCTTTCGGCCAGTTTGCCTCGTCGAAAGGATCGTCCCCCTCATCCAGGGTATAAATCAGCGCAAAATAGCTGTCATCCTTAATTGAAAGCGGGTCAGGGTTATCAAAGTTCTTCAGAACCTTGATGGCATAATCACGTTGCTCGTAGCAGATGCCTTCTTTATTAAAACCCGCAGTAGTGATTGCAAAAATAAGGGACTGCAGGCGCGCCCCGGTCGCTGTTTCCAGAACTTCCCAGACGTCACGGGTTTTATGTGCGTGCAGCTCATCAACGATCCCGCAGTGAATATTAAGGCCGTCGAGGTTATTCGCATCACTGGCTACAGGTTCGAATTTTGAGCCCGTTCGCTCCTGGTGAATATTCAGCTTATTACTACCAAACAACCGGCCCAGTGTTTTCGGAGCCAGCTTAATCATGCGCTTCGCATCATCAAACACGATGCGGGCCTGATCCCTGGTTGTTGCTGCGGAATAAACCTCAGAACCACCCTCACCGTCGGCACCAGTCATATAAAGCCCGATGCCAGACGAAAGCGTTGATTTTGCATTTTTACGCGCTACTTCGTCATAAGCGGTACGAAAGCGACGCACAAACATGGGGTCGCCATCGTCGTCAAGAATGCTCTCAAACGTTATTTCATCTATCAGCGGGACGACAAACCCGAAAAGGTTAATCAGGATGAAGGTGTGCCAGTCCATCAACTCGATCGGCTTGCCGGTCAAGTGCCCCTTCACATGGGGGACGAAGTTATAAAAATCGAGAACGTGCTGGGCGCGGCCTTCATCAAAATAAACACCGCGCTCCGGGCCGTGCTCTAAATCATGAAAGAACCGCTGGCACGCAAGACGCACCAGTTCGCCAGCAACGATATCGCCAGATACCACGCGCTCGGCGTAGCGGAATCCATCTGCAACGGTTGCCATTCATCATTTGCGCTTTTTAAGAAATTCTTCCAGTGGGTCGGCTTCTGCCGGGCCTTTTGCACCAACCTTTGATCGGCTGGCAGGTGTCATGCCGAATTCGCTCAGCATCGCTCTGATCCGTTTCCACGCATCAGCCTTCATGACTGCTGCAGGGTGCGGTTTTATCATTCTGATTTCCCGCTCCCCTCCTTCATCTGAATCATCTTCGCTGTAGACGGCATAGGTGTAACCTTCACGATCAAGCGTGTCGCAGTGATGCCGGTATTCAACATAGGCTTCTATCAACAACTCCAGCGCTTTAGCATCAAGCGTGGTCAACACGCCGACGGTATCAAGTTCATCACCAATACGTTTGAACCAGTACTTACCCTGTTTATCGAAATGTTTCGGTATTGGGGGGACCCCTGACGGGGGTTTTGGCTCGTTCTTATTGATCGGGCGCTTGGATGGGTTCCCCTTCACTAAAGCCAGATGTGTCGGGGTTTTCGGTGGTCCTGGCATAATCGAAAACTCCTATTAATCATTGGATGGGGGACCCCAAAAAAAAGTTTTCTAACCTGCGGCGGTGTGAAAAAAGGTTAGGCGGCGGTCCTTTGGGCCTTTGCCGTCAGGGATTTGACCCGCCCCCTCCCTGTCGCCATCCAAATGGGAATTGATATCATTTGAAGCGCTCACGGCCGGTTTTCGTTCTGTGACAGGGCCAGCACAGGCTTTCAAGATTTGAATCATCATCGGTACCCCCATGAGCCTTAGCCTTGATATGGTCCACGGTCTTAGCTGCTACCGCACGACCGTTGCGCAAACAGTTCTGACACAGATGATTGTCACGCTTTAGGATGCGCGCACGTCTGATATCCCATTGGCTACCATAGCCGCGCTCATGCCTGCTCTTGCCCTGCTGGTGCTGCTGCCATCCCTCATTGCGATGCTTCTCGCAATATCCCGAACGGTCAGTGGTGGTGCCAGGGCATCCACGCTTGCGGCAAGCGCGGGGTATCAGCGCGGGCATCGCTCTATCCTCACGTGACCGAACAGAGTCTCGCGCTTAACCTCGCCGTTCTCAGCAGTGAGGTAACCCCGGCTATCAAGCACGGCGGCAATCACTTCGCCTTTATCGCTATCAGCCGAGAAGACGTGCTTCACCTCAACACTATCGAGGTACACCGTGATACGCTCGCGACCGGGTTCGATGCGTTCACCCGGATCGTCGTCGAGAACTGTCAGGCGCATACAGCCTCCAATGAAAAAGCCACCGGCAAATGCCAGTGGCTTGAGTGAGGTGGGAAAACTAATCCATTTTGAGTTCGAATTATTAACTCTCAGGCGGATGAGGCAGCGGCATCCAATGAGTAACCTCTAAATCGTGATGTGTTTCGTTATCTATGAAGACTGTTTTTGAGAAACCGTTCAGTGGTGAGTAAGTTGTGACACCAACCCCCTTCGCTGTATTAACGATAAACCACGACGTCATTTTCGTAGTTTCAGGCATTTTAAATTTCACTGAAGTCCAAAGCATTAGCTCAATCCTCGCGTTAAAATTAACAAGGACATTATCACAGGCACTCAGTGAATGCCTGCTGTAATGCCTTAGCTCGCCTGTTCTGCGATGGTATCAAACAGCGCCAGCACCTCAGTCGCTTCCTGGATGGCCTTGCGGGTCTTCGAGACAATCTCACTTTCAGTGAAGACACGATCAAAAGAGTCAGCGAATAGCTCAGCTTTCAGATTGCTATCACCAACCCAGTCAATGGCCAGCTTGGCCGCTGCGGTGTCGTAGTTAACTTTCTTGATGATATCCAGGCGGATTTGCTCGGATGCGGTGATCTCTGACATGTCTTACCTCTGTGCGATGTGGGGAGCATTATCGAAGCCACTAACTGAGCGGCTTCTGTAATATCCTCACGTGGGGATGAAGGCTTTTTTATCCCTTAGTGGGGTTAACAGTCAGCATCAGGCCGGGCGACTGCGCGGCATGCCCACATACAGGCTTCCTGCATTTTGGTGCGGGCGATGGCCAGGCTGCGCATAGCTTCATCAATCTCCCGAGCCTGCTCAGCGCTTAACATTGCCGGGCCATTACGGACAGCCAACAATTCACCTCGCTCGGTATCAAGCAAACTACAGAAGTGGCGGCTGACGCCTTTAAGGCGGTTCATGCGCTCAATGTCGCCAGCTGTTAATGTGCGGTAGCCCTTTACTGTGCTGCCGTCCTGCGGTTTAGCTTCACTCATTTCGTAGCCTTTTCGGTTGGTTTGGATAAGCAGCAGAAAAAAAATCATAAATATCTACCGCTTACGCTTGTTGTTTCTGAGCAGGCTCCTAGGCTAAAAGAGCCATTACATAAAAGACCTTGCGTTAACTTACCCGTGGACCTCAAGGATGAGGCCATTCTTTTAACTCACTGAGTAGGGGTAATGCTCTGGCAATTGGCCTGCACTGCTTTGTTGTGCGCCAGAATGTCGCGCTTGGTCTGACGGTCCATTACGTCGATATCGTGGTCGGTCAGGTAGATAATCCGCACCCAGCTGCAGGCCGTATCAACGACTACCGGGGCGGGTAAACTTTTCGCGCAGCTCCCGATCAACATAGTCATCAGGCATATGGCTAACAGTCTGCTGTACATTGCTGGCCTCTTTCGTGACTTCTGCCTTACGTTCTGCCGCTGCGACAGTGGCGACGGCGTTCTCTTCAGTACGCTGCTGATCGGCTTTGGCTTCCGCCTTACTGGTCCCACGGGCATGACCAATGCCGAAAGCGCCAGCGATAGCAGCCAGGATGACAACCACCAGCCCCGCGATAATTTCGAAGCTCATTGCTGCGGTTCCTTCAGTTTGTCGGCCTTATCTTTCAATGCTGGCTGACGCACGTATTGCGCTAGCACGGCCAGCACCACCAGCGCAGGGCTAATCAATGCCACGATGTTTGGCGGCAGGATGTTTTTGATATCCGGTGGCAGTACCGCCCAGGCGTGCAGCGCAGCATCCGGGAACGACTGCGCCCATACACCAACCAGCGCGCCGATAGCTCCCAGCTTTACAGACCATGTTTTCAGCAGCAGGCTGGCATGGCCTACGAACTCCAGCCGGGTATATTTGCGCAGAAGTAACAGAACGAGCACAGCCACCAGCACGAGCAAAGCAAAAATGATCATCTTCACAGGACACGCTCCTTAACCCAGCCGTAGAGAAAATCCTCGTTGGCTTCGCGGCCCTCGGCCAGTTCGAGGTATCTCGCGCCCTGGCTGCAGTTCAGCGCACGCAACAGAACCTGTTCACCCTCTTTCCCGCGGGCGGAAAGATATCCCTTAAGCGCGGTGATGGTTCGGGGGCCAATGGCACCATCCGGGATCAGATCGGGATACAGCTTTCCGCGCATATTCATTGCGGTCAGCCAGCGCTGGAAAAACTTACTTGCGACAGATGGCCCCATATTCACGCCAGTGTCGCAAAGCTCATCTGCCAGTAACGCAGACAAACTCGCCACCTGATCGAACCGGGGGCCGGTCCAGTAATCGCTCAGCAGGATTTGCTTTGCTGTTTCCCTGGGCAGGTTTCGCATATCACCGGTGTAGCCATGTGCACGGGCGGTGGTTTGCGTGATACCCCAGCGCGTTGGGCCGCCTTTATCATTCGGGTTATTTACATAACCGCCCTCTTTTCCGAGGATGCCCTCGATAATCTGATCTGCTGTCATGATTACGCCTTGTTATCGCCGCCGCCAATGCCAAATCGACTGCCCAGGTATTTCATTCCAAACGCCCTGATGGCGTCTACGCCTATAAACCCCACCCCACCGCCAATGGCGATTGAGAGAGATTTCGGGAAGTCGAAGTATTCAAGCGCTGATGCAAATGTCAGCGTTAAAGCCCCACACAGAAGCCCTTCAAGAAGCATTTTTTTCCATCCGCCGCCGCTGTATGCGATTCGTAGGCCCGCCATGACAACCGAGAGCAGCACAGCGCCCAGCGGCGTATCTCCGCGCCACCAGCTCTGCAGCAACTCCAGCAAATCAGGCCAATTATTCGGGTTATTGGGCATTCTCATAATCTCCACCTATGGAGGTGCTAAATACATACAGAAAATTTTTTACCCATATGGTTTTTGACTCATTTATAATAGTGACACGTATCTACCTTAACTATGGATTAAATTTTATGTCCGAACCCTCGAAACTAATTGAGCTATTGCCATCGATACATGCTGGAGTTCTCGCAATCATTAGCGCAGTTATAATTGCATGGTACGTTTACGCATTACCAAAAATATTAATCAAAAAAGAAAACATAACTAAGTTAATAACATCATCAACTAAGTACATCCAACCTATAGTTAGAGGCGGTGATGATAACCCATTAATAAAAAATAGGGGTGGAGAAATAGATACCACCGTTTTATACGAACATCTAGCCGACATTTCAATTAACATAAAAGCGCTAACAAAGTCTGACAATACAAATCACCTCGAACAATATTTAGCGACAATAGTCAACATTATAAGCCAATCTATTTCAATGAAACCATTTTACGGTAAAAAAAATTACCAACTTGATTCACCCATACCTAACGACACTCACATCCCCGAATTAATTAATTTAAAAAAATGCGAGTCAATCACCTCAAGAATACTGAGAGACATTGGCTCCAATCTTAATAACATAGAACTAATACAGAAAAAAATCACAGCCGAGAATCTATTGCAAGCAGACCTAAAATATAATGAGTTCATGAAACAGCAAGAGGGTGTAATAGATGAAATGATTATTAAAAATCTCTCTAAGGGTTCAGAAAATGATAAAAAAGAATACAAAAAAAGAGAACTTGAAATTTTAAAGCCACGAGCTGAAGCTATAAAAAAATGCTCCATAATGGCTAAGCAGAATCATTATGAAACAATACATGCATACATAAAAAACCTTCAAGAATATATGCGCATTCTTGAAGAGATAATTAATAAAAGAGAAGAATATGAACTTGAAAAAAAGAAAAACAAAATCCATGAATCATTTAGCTCTGCTATATACTTCATAATGTATATCCTCCTAACTGGTGTAACAATTCCTCTTTTTTTACTTGGTCCTGTGGCGGAGATAATCCAATGGGATAGTATTTACATAAGATTTATAAGCTACATTCTATTGGCAATAACAGTTTTCCCATATTTTTTAATAACTTCTATGGCACTCGATTCAATTAGAAAACTATAAATTCTTAAAAACCCGCAAATTGGCGGGTTTTTTTTTCGCTCCGTTTCTCAGTTCGCTTTAACGTCCCGAGCCTATCACAATTCAAGCACTTTCTGCGCAACTATTCAAGTAAAATCTGTCGCCATTTGTGCCAAATGCGTCACACATTGGTGCATAAAGCATCGATTCTGCAAGATTTAGCCAAACATCGATCCTGCTCTCACAAGTCCGCAAGCACCATTCTGGATGCTTTTTGTTTAGCTCTTTCGCCATTGCCTTCTTGCTCATGCGATAGACATACCGATCCTTGATTAGCTTATAGAGGGCTTTATTCCCGGAGCGCACAAGCTGAGCACTAAGCACGGAATCAATTATCAATCCTTCCTCATCAGTACAAAAAGCCAGGCCGCTTTTATTTTTCCCCGCGAGTATTTCACGAAAGAACGCCTCAAGGTCTGGCTTCGAGATACCCGATTTCTTCATTCGGCGCAGAGCGTCATTGATGGCTGTTTTGGTTATCTTCCCGGAGGCCAGTAACTGGTTAAACATATTGCCGCCACTACCGCCGCCAATGTAAGACCAGCGCCCCCACATGCGCAGCTTCCCGTGAATCCAGATACTTTCCAGAGTGCGAAGCCTAACCATTTCACCCTTTTTCCCAACTTCCGACGGATTAATCATTGGACATTCACCCCTTTTATCTGGCCCGTAATCATTTCGACGCTGTTGTTGCATTGGTTTCCCCAGCGGTCCCATCCTTTCCACTCTTCCCGAGCGAATAGTTCTATCCTTTTCACATCGCCGTATAATTGCTCCAGTCTGTTCCTTACTTCCCACGGTTTAGCGCTGTGCTCACCAAGACACGTATGAACGACCTGTTTCACCGAAGCGCTGGCACGGGGTAGCCCGGTCCCCCTGGTGGCTATCAGCACATCTTCTGTATTGCTCCGGGTATGATTGCCGCCGTTCATGCGCGTCTCACGGTCCAGCATCTCTAGCAGATCATTGAAGTCCACCAGCTCACCGCTACTTAACGCCTTGTTGAAGCGGTCAGCGGCATTCTGATTTAGTTTTACCCAGGTAAAGCCTTTCATCGTTCTGACCCGGAAACCCCATGATTCAGCCAGTTCTACAGCCTCGCGGTTATGGGTCCCCGTATACCACATCGCCAGTACGGCATTATCAGCAGCCAGCTTACGGACAGGGAGAAACTTCAGATCGTCAATGCTCATCGTGCTGTAATGATTACAGGCTGCGCCGTTGCTGATTCGGTTGCCGTATTCCCACGGCGGATCACAGTAGATAAGATCGTAATTCATGCAGCCTCCCGGATAAGTTGGAAATCGTTCAGGTAGAGACCGCCAAAGCTGTACAGAATGCCTTCTCGGATGTCATCCAGCGTCGCGAACGGGAAATGATTCAAATAGAACTCAGTCGCCTTATCCGCCTCTGAAAGCAATTCTGATGCGCTGGCAGGACTCATGACGAAAAGGACATCCTGGAAAATTGCCGCTGTCAGGCATGGATAGGTGATTTTTTTAACGTATTGTCTTGTCATGCTGCCCTCTGCTTTTTCAATTCGCGGGTTTTACGGCGGTATTTAGCCGCTATTTCTTCCAGGTCTTCTTTCGAGTAATGCTTCGCTTCGTGTGGGCCTTCCAGCCATTCCACCAGCGGCAATCCATACCACTCGATCAGCGTTTCCCTGTAGCGGGCATGTACAGTGGCATTCTTTGCAGCGAACCGACCCGATCCACCATTACAGGCTTTGCACTGCCGGTAAGCGTTCTTCTCTTCAAAGCGCAATTCAGGACGGGCGCCTACCCCCATGAAATGACCGCAATCCCACTGGCCGCCGAAGATCATAGGTGGATGATAAGTGCCGCATGATGGGCATGGTTTTCCCTCGTCGCGCTCACGGATAAAGGCATTGAAGGCTGACTGGGCTTTTTTGATGTAGTCACCACGAGTTAGCAGAGCCTTTTTGCGCATCTTCAGCTTGTCCTTCTGTTCCGCCTCCGCTTTTTTTTGTTTCAGCGCCCTGTTGTGGGCTATAGCACAGAGCGGGCCACAAACCTTTTGCAGGTTGCGGGCCGGAGTGAAGGTTTCACCACAGCTGGCGCACTTCTTCGGTTTGTACGTTTTCACCTTTGCAGCCGCTGGTTTCTTCACTGTTTCATCCCCCGGTGAAATACCCACTCGAATACTTCTGAACCGTTAAGCAGCAGATCATTAAAATCACCCTGCGCAGGCCAGCGCACGGAGACACTTTCCAGATCATTCTTCGCGTGCAGATTCGCCGCAGCGCATTCAAAAGCGGCGGCATGCCCAGCAGCGTTTGCATCTGAGTCTGCAAAAATAATGAGGTTCTTTACGCCAGCAGGAACACGGAACTTCTTCATGAATGCAGTGTTCATCGTCGCCCAGGTATTGCACTTAGTGATCTGATGGCAGGCCAGCGCCGTTTCGATACCTTCTGCAATACCCAGCGTGGAGGACGTAGGGAACATGCGGATAGCAACAGACTTAGCAAATTCCAGATAACTATCTTCCTGCAGCTTCATCATCTTTTTGGCTGCGCCACCTGTTTGCGCCTTTTTATCACCATCAAGCAAGGTGCGGTGCAGGTAACACAGTTCGCCACGGTCATCAGTTGCCAATGCATAAATAGCCTGCAGGTTTTTCCCGTCTACTGGCTGCTTATCGCAGAATCTGATGCTCTCAGAAGGCAGGGAATTGATACCCCTCCCTTTCAGGTAACTATCTGCCCCGGTTCCGCGCAGTGGGGTGAGCTTTGCAAACTTACGACTGACCTTTTCACGCTGTTGCGCCAGCGATGTACGTACCGGATTTACTCTGGTGCGGTCTGAGGTGTACTCGTTGCCGATCAGGCGGTCTATTTCTGAGGCCAGAACCTTAAACTCTTTGCCAGTCTTAGCGGTCAACAAGGCCCAGCCATCACCAGATCCACACACGCAGATGTATGAGCCGGTGCCGTTTTTATTGTCGCAGCGGAATTTTCCGGTACGGCCACACAGAGGACATTCCCCCTTGAGATGGTTTTTCCCGGTGATACCAGGGAGACCATAGTGTTTAAATATTTCCGCCCAGCGACCAATCGCAGCTTGTTTGGTATTCATGCGGCATCTCCTTCTTTCTCTTTTCTCTTCGCAAAGGCGATCTGTTTTGATTTGATGAAATTCGTTACTTCCGGTGTGATTTGCTGCGGGGTGTGATGTAGCCCCCGTGGCCATACAGAGAATTTTTGTTTGTAGGTATGCGCACACCAGCCATCACTGACCGGGCGTCCCTGCGCTGCGCGGGTGCGCTGGTAAAAAAGAATCTGAGACCACCATGATTGCTTCTGCTCAGCGGTATATTTGACTTCTGCTTTGCTTACCTTTTTCAGCCCACGGGATTTATCTGTTTCCACGTCTTCCCCGGCGAGCGGTTTAAAACCACATTTCGGGCAGATGTATATCCCGGCAGGTTTGACGAAGTGGCACTGGCTGCATTCTTTCGGCAGCTTTTCTGCTTCATCGGTCTTTACGGCTCTCTGCGGTGCTTCTTCCATGCCGTCAGACGATGAAGGGAGATAGTCGTATTCAATATCGTCGGGATAGCCCAGCTTATTAACCGTGCCTGTGTGGTCGAAGATGAGGCAGTGATCTTTACCAGGAGCGGCACGCAGGCCACGCCCAAGAATCTGAATCCAGCGCATTTCGCTTTTTGTTGGCCGGGCGAAGATAATGCAGCGAACATCACTATCAAAACCGGCTACCAGAACACCAACGTTAATGATGATTTTGGTTATGCCCTGTTCGAAGCGGCGGATCGTGAGCTGCCGTTCGTCGTGCGGTGTGCTGGCTGTCATAACTTCAACCGTCACGCCAGCGCTGGCAAATTCAACCGTGACAAAATTGGCGTGAGCGACATCTACGCAAAAACAAATCGTCGGGCGGTCTTCGCCATTCTCCAGCCAGTTTTTCACGATGTCGCCTACCAGCTTGGCTTCGCTCATTACCTGGCTGAGCTGGTTTTCTTTGTAGTCGCTGCCATAGCCTGCTACGTATGACGTTTCCACTTTGGACAGATCAGGATGCGACGGTGCATAGAACTCATATTTGCTCAATGCACCAATGGCGATCAGTTCCTTCATGGTCGTTGGCTTAATCAGGCGCTGGTAGTAATTGCCCAGGAACTTAGCGAAAGGCGTACCGGAAAGGCCGATTACCTTCGTTGCTGTGTTGCGAGTGAGATTGTCGATAACCTCCAGCAGTTTTTTGCGCTTCAGGTGGGCTTCATCAACGATCAACAGGTCGATATTGTCCGGGAACTCACGGCGAATCAGCGTATCCGCACTGGCAATCTGGATCAGAGCTGTGGGGTTGTATGACGGGTGATCACGCCAGACATAACTGATTTCTTCGCCAGGAAGGCCGTATTCCATGAATCGGGCTGCGGTCTGGTCCAGCAGAACCGTATACGGAGCCACAAACATTACGCGCATTTCACGGCTTACAAAGCCATCAGTGATCAGCGCGGCTATTGCTGTTTTGCCGAACCCTACAGGGGCGTAGAGCATGAAGGAGTTATTCTGTTTCCAGGCGCTGCGCAGCATGTTTAACGCGACTACCTGTTTTTCGCGGGGCTGGATGTTAAGCATTAGCAGTAACCTCCCCGAAGGCCATAGCCACCAGCTCGGCGATGACAAACTTAGTGCGCTGACGCTGAACCGACAACGTAACGGTTTTGGTCCCGTCTTTGCGCTGGCGGCCTTTAAGAAAACCGCCGTGAATGTGTCGAATAAAATATTCAGAGTTAGCCAGGCGCGGAATACTGCGTACCCGTCCGAGGTTGCTGACTTCGTAGGCTTTGGAATACGGCTCCACCGGAACGGGGGCCCATTTTTCGTTAGCGTCTGAATAAATCATTTTGGCTCCTTTTGGATGTCTAAACGTCTGAACTTCCAAGCGACGTTTTCAACCCCATACAGTGATCTATCTGTTAGATCGTTCTCTTCTGGTAAAGCTGTTCCAGCCCTTCGGGCTAAAACCCAACACCGCCCCCTTTCCCCCAACCCGGATTCAGAAAATCAAACCCTTGGTGGGAGCGACGTATATCCCCTAACCGCTGGGGTATACCTCGTGCAAAACTCTCGCAATCGGCGGTTTGCCGTCCGTCGTGCGGCGTTCTGCTGCCGGAATGACACCGGCTCTGCATCGAACGCTTCCTGGTACGCCTGCGCATACGCCATCGCGATTTTTTCCCGCATACCTGCCGGGAGTGTTGCCAACTGCTCTTTAATCCACGGGGCGTCCTCACGAGCAAAAACCGTGGGCATAGTCACGTGGAAATATTCGTCCTGGTACATTGGCCCTCCTGCTTGCGTGGTGAGCCTGTAAGGGGTTACTCTCGCTTTGGTTTTCGTCGGCCAAAGACTGCAAGGATGGATTTCACTTCTTCTTCTCGTGCCGCGAGGTGTTTTCTGTGGTAGTGCCTGATTTCATCCGCTTCAGCTTCATCAATCACACCATCGGCAAGCGCAAGGTTGATGACCAGATCAACATGCCCACGCATGGCGGCTGTCTTCATGGCTTTATTGAATAGTTCGACCTGATCCAGGTCTTCTAGCTTTGGTACATCCACCAGCAATGCGCCGCGTCTTTTCGCGAAGTAATCGGCAAGCTCAGCTGTACCAGAAATGTCCTCCATCGCTTCAAGTTCAGCGACTTCAAAGAAACGGCATCCATTTTTCTCGTACAGGTTGTTATTGAACTGCGTGAGCGTCATACCTAGAGCGCCAGCCATAGCTTCGCGGCCTCCTGGATATGCTTTGCACATTGCCTTCACCACTTCTTTTAAGCTTTGCTCTACCATCTTGAATTTCCTTTGGTAGTTACTGTTATGACGCAGAATCTGTAGACTTTTGATAAAGGCTGGCGTCGTACTTGAGCTTTCCGTTAGTGATTCGCTCGATCACAAACGCCTGTTTCTCAGGGATCACCTCGCCCCAGCGGCAGACAGCCGGATGAGAGATCCCTAAAGTACTGGCGGTTTTAGATACTCCGCCGAAATACTCTATGACTTCATGTTTGCGCATAGTTACTCCTGTTACTTAATGATCTGAAGGTAACAAAAGGTACATTAAATAGCAAATAAAAGTTACCGCCACTTCAAGTAACATTGGTTACATGAGAAATGAAATGAAAGATAGAATCCGCGCCCGTAGGGTTCAGCTTGACATCACACAACAAACGCTCGCTAAAAAGCTGGGGGTTAGTAGGGTGTCGGTTACAAAATGGGAAAGCGGGACAACTAAACCTGATGGAGAGAACCTCCACCAGCTTGCACTTGCTCTTCAGGTTACTCCGGAGTGGATTCTCTACGGCGAAGGTGATGTCGTAGTTGATGACACGAAGGTAATTCCATACCTGAAACCTCCTGTTGCGATCCCTATTATTTCAGCTGTACAAGCAGGCACATGGACTGAAACTTATTCAAGCTCAAGACTAACTGATGTGATTTCCTGGACCCAAACCACTGCAAATGTTTCAGACGAAGCTTTCGGACTTGTAGTTCGTGGCGAATCCATGACAAACCCGAACGGGATACCTTCAATACCAGAAGGGTCGATAGTTATTGTCGAACCTCATTACGGACAAATTGACGACCTGTATGGGAAAGTTGTTGTTGCTATGTTGGATGGTTCAACAGAAGCAACGGTAAAAAAACTGGTATGGGATAGCCCATATGCGTACCTGATGCCTTTAAACCCCGCATTCAAGCCAATTCAAATTGACGGAAACTGCCGGATAATCGGAAGAGTCGTCCAAATCACACAAAACATCTAAGCCCCCATTTTCATACAGCCGGAATCACTCCGGCTTTTTTTTGCGCCTTCTTGTAACTAAAGGTACAAAACAACCTTGACGAAAAAGGTAACTAAAGGTACATTCGGTTACATCAACAGCGGAATGGTACCCAGCCGTAAACGTTACGACAAGGGCCGCTGAAGCAATACCGCTCTTTAACAATTTGGACACTTACAGCGTCAATGACCTGTTTAGACCCCTACACGTAAACGTGGCGTAGCACCAGGCGCGATCCGGTTGGTGTGAGGTTATCCCCGCGCGAGAGCGAGAACGGCGTGAGAATGGGCAACACTGGTGGGTAGTTGGCGCTGATACAACTGAGAGGAGTAACGATTATGAAGTAGTAATGCGGATAGACCGTAATTGGATGCCTTTTAAGGCAGCGTGACGACGGCGTTAATCAGGTCGGGTTCCCACGGCGACGTAGTGAGGGAAAGGAGGCTTAAAGCATCACTGAGTAACCGGTTAGCGCCCGGTTAACGCGTAAGCAGCTTAAATGAATTGATGTGATTTAATCCAGCCCCTTCCGTATGAGGGGGTTGGGCTGAATCCACCAGCAAAAAAATAACGATTATGTGGATGAAACATAACTCTATTTACTTAGATATTGGCCTCGGCTTTATCTCAATATTGTACGGATCAAAGCAAGCCACCAATTCAGTCCAATAAACATCCTCAATAGGAAACAAAATAACCGCCCCTTTCCACCGTGAAAAGGTTTTGTTTAGCACACCAAGCTGGATTAATTCTTCAATGTGAGGGAACACGGCTGTCGTAGTTACCTCTTGGCGACCGTCACTAAGCGCTGCGCATAGAACCATTGATTGTGCTTCCGTTAGATTTGCGATCACTGTGCGAATTTTGTTGTCTCTTGCTCTGCGTTCCCGCTTTCTTCGCCTGACTTGGTAGCGATTTAATGCAAATTTAAAACCCTTTTGAGTATTAATGGCTGATAAAAAGGCTACGGAAAAAATCAACAAGTGCCAAACATGAGGTATTCCTGTTTTTTCATCAATATAAGCAGCCCATGACTCTGGGATAAGCACCAAAAGTACAACCCAAATGACGATCATGTACATGGTTCTTTCCAGAGGTTCATTGCTGAACACTTTCCCGAAAATTACGAGTGGGTCCATTTCTATGCTCTCAAACTGTTGGGGGTTTGATGATCATACATGAATTTCTCGCAACGCGGGGGGGGGGGCTTTTTATTAATCTTATCTTTGGCGGCTATCTGGTGTTCAACCGACTCACAGGAGGAAGAGGATAATGTTCTGATGGGTAACCGCCCTTTTTATTCAATGTGTCCGCTCCCGGTGTTGGCTGGGATGCCCAACCCAGCGCAGGTTCAACTCCTGCCGGATACCTAATTAATCGGTGATTTATATGACCTTCCGTAACGTTAATTTCCCCTATGGCGACCTGATGCGCGTCCCTCGCGGTGTGCAAGCTGTTCGCAACCCTAAATCATTCGTTCGCTTCTGGCGGCAGAGCTGGTTGTACAGGCTTCTTACCCAGAAAGGCGATCCTTGCTGATAACTGGAGATAATTATGTCCGAAACCAAAAATACCACGCCGTTTAGCCAGCAGCTGGCGTACATCAACAAAGGCACTCTCGATGCCGAGCTGACTGAAGCGCTGGCCGAAGTCATCAAGGCTGTACGTGAAACGGGTAAAAAGGGAGCTGTGACCCTTACCCTTAACTGTTCAATGCTGAATACCCGTGACGAAAACACCATGAAGGTCACGCCAAAAGTAACCCGCACGATCCCGGAACTGGACCGCGCCGATACCATCATGTTCTCTACCGCTGATGGCGATCTGCTGCGTGATGACCCGGCGCAAGTTCAGATGGATTTGAAAGTTATCGAACAAGCACCGCAAGCTGCGCCTATTAAGCTGGCTCAGTAATCCCACCCTCTTTTTCAACTCACCGATCTAAAGGAATTATTCAATGTCTCAAATTGAAGGCTCTGCCGTGCACGACATCCGCGATCTGGTTGCTGCAACGCTGAAAACTAATACCGACATCCCTTCCGTCGTCGTCCCGGATGGCTTCGATATCAAATCGTTAGAAAGCCTCCAGAGTGCCCCGTCTCGTATTCGCCAGAATACAAACCTGATTTCCCCCGGTTCGCTAATCGCATATATCCAGCGATTCCGTGATACGCGTTCTGTTGTTTTCGCCGACAAGACAAAAACCCGGATCGTCGCGGTGCTGGACTTCCACCAGGACGCCGATAACCCACACTGGGGAATGCACAAAGCAGTTTATGACTGTCCTTTCTCTGATGACTGGAAAGCATGGGTGGGGTCTGATGGTAACAAGATGAATCAGATCGACTTCGCTGAGTTTCTGGAAAACAACATCCAGAACATCGCGCCGATTAGCGATAACTATAAAGGCCCGTCCGGTACCGATCTCCTGGAAATGGTACTCGCCTTCCAAGAGACAAGGAAAGTTGAGTTCAAGTCGGTTAAGCGCCTACAGGACGGAACCTGTCAGTTCCAGTACAGCGATGATAAATCCGGCTCAGGCAATACCAAAATCCCGGAAAAAATCAGCCTGGCAATCGCGCCTTTCCATAATGGCGCACCGTACCAGATTGATGCGCGAATTCGCTACCGCCTGCGCGACGGTCAGCTGGTCCTCTGGTATGAGCTGATCGAGCCGAAAAAAATCATTGAGCATGCCTTCCAGGAGATCGTAGCCGATATGGAAAACCAGCTCGGCGATGAACTTCCTATCTACGAAGGCTCCATCTAACCCATCCATCCCGTGTGTTGTTTTATGCGCCTCCAGGTGGGGCGCATAGCGAAGCACTCCCTAATTCAAAAAGGTGACCATATGCCAAGCTTAGGCCAGCTCTATAACGATAAAGAATCCGGGTTAACTACCCGTAAAACTTATAACGTCCCGATCGCCTCAATTTATGCGGAAGAAGGCTACAACGTTCGCGAACTGAATCAGGCGCATGTCGATGAATTCCGCGATGCGTTTATTGCCGGTGAATATATTCCTCCGCTGGCCGTCGAAGTTACTGAGCGTGGTGTAAAGGTGATCGACGGCCACCACCGCTATCACGGTGCGCTCGCTGCTATTGCTATGGGACACGATATCGTGCGCCTTGAGTGCAAAGATTTTGTTGGTACTGAAGCCGATAAGATCGCGTTTATGGTGACTAGCTCGCAAGGGCTAGCACTTACTCCCCTTGAACGTGGTGCGGCGTATCACCGCCTTCAGAATCAGGGATGGAGCCCGGCAGAGATTGCCGCAAAAGTTAAGCGTTCAGAGTCCGATATCCTTCAACATCTCCAGCTTCATGAATGCACCCCGTATATCAAAAAGCTGGTTCGCGATGGCTCTATGAACTATGCAATTGCGATTGGCATTTCTCGCGAACATGGCGTTTATGCAGACCGGGAAGCCGCCAGGCTGATGAAAAAAGCAGAAGCAGCCGGGAAAACGAAAGTCACAAAGAGCATCGCCAAGCCACAATTCAATGCAGGAAAGGCGCGGAAGTTTCTGGAGATCATCTCATCATGCAAAGAGACCACCAGCGGCGGACTGATTATTGAAGTACCACCAGCAATGCAGGCCGAAGTGCTGTCGATTCTTCAGGAATTCCGCTACGAAACATCGGCACCTGGGGAAGACGAGCAAAACAATGAACAGGCCTCATCATCTGAAGAAAGTGATGCCGCATGACAGAAACTATCCTCAAATGCCCTACCTGTGGGGCGTTAGCTCAATTCTCCTGGCATGGTCATAGCCCCTATATGCGTTATGGGGCTTTGCAATGTCCGCACAAACACCATTCTGTAAAGGTGACCTACCACGCCGATAGCATTGGTGCTGCGCGATTGAATCTGATTCAACAATGGGAGGTGTTAGTAAATGATTTTCAAAATTTATCGTGATCCCATTCTGCGAAAGACATTCATCCTGGATGCAATAGTTCTGGTTGGAGCGGTATCGCTTTCTGCGCTGGGAATATGGCTGGTCAATGAATGGGTGGCTGCATGAATGTCAAATGCTTAAAAGATACCGAAGGATACTGGACTGAAGGTGAAAAGTATCCGGCCCGTGTAGTTGCTGGCGGGTTTGTTCAAGTTGGCGACGATGATGATCCCAATGGCGAAGGCTGGAGCGCTGCACCAATGGAATATCGGGAAGATGGCTCGATCGTTTATCAGGTCGGCGGTATTGAGGGGGATGTGTTATTCGAGGAGGCCAGCCATGACTGATGCCCTGACCAAAGAAATGATCATTGATGCTATGCGCAGTTCTATTGAGGGCTTCGCCTTCTTAATCGTCGATTCGCTGGAGTTGGAACTTAATCGCCAGCTTACCGACGCTGAACAGCAGGAAGTTTCCACAGTTGTTGAGCAGTTGGTTCTAACGTTTCCTGAACCATGTCCGCGCTGTGGTGTAACGTCTACGCGTCCTAATGGTGAGCACTATTGCCATGCTAACAACGTGGAGGCTGAATAAATGACTAAAAACCAGTTAACCAGAGAACGACTGGAAAAAATTAAACTATGGCGTGAAACCTACGGAGCTGGAAGCAACGTAATGCTGCCAGCTGTAGAGGCTGAGGAGCTGGCCCGCATGGCATTGGCCGCAATGGACAGATACCAGGTACGCAACGAGCACGCCGAGTGGTCACAATCAACATTCGGTAATGTTGGCCCGATTGGCCCCCTGAAGCACCTTAGCAAAGAAGCACTGGAAGCCGCTAAACAGCCTAGCGACCTGTCGGAATGGGCTGATATGCAGTTCCTACTGTGGGATGCGCAGCGTCGTGCAGGCATCACTGATGAGCAGATTACCCAAGCGATGATCGAAAAGCTGGCGGTAAACAAGCAACGCGAATGGCCGGAGCCGAAAGACGGTGAACCGCGGTTGCACATCAAAGAGCAGCCAGCGCCGGTAGTGCCGGTAGTACCGGATTTCAAAAAACTGGCTCGCGAACTGGTTGATAATCTCGTCGATTGCGGCGGACTGGATGAAGGGGTGAAAGAGAAGTATCTGGAGTGGGCAGAGAAAACCTGCCACGCCGCCATGTTCGCAGCCGCCCCGCAGGAGAATAATTAACGTGACCCATTTAATGATCGACCTGGAAACTATGGGCAACAAACCTAACGCCCCTATCGTCTCCATCGGTGCTGTGTTCTTTGAGCCCTCGACTGGTGAACTTGGCAAGGAATTTCATCGTGTCGTCAGCCTGAAAAGTTCAATGGATGGCGGTGCCGTTCCTGACCCTGACACCATTATGTGGTGGATGCAGCAAAGCGAAGAAGCCAGAGCGGCTATCTGCGATAAAGATACGGTCACCAGTCTGGTTACCGCATTAAGTGATCTGAACTGCTTCATAAGGGATAACGCAGACCCTGACAAAGTACAGGTATGGGGTAATGGCGCTACGTTCGATAACGTAATCATTCGGGCCAGCTATGACCGTGAGTTTATGCCCTGCATATGGAAATTTTGGAATGATCGCGATGTCCGCACAATCGTTGAATTAGGCCGAGCGATTGGCATCAACCCTCGCCGCGACATACCGTTTGAAGGTGATGTACATAACGCGCTGGCCGATGCCAGACACCAGGCTAAATACATTTCCGTTATCTGGCAGCGATTAATTCCTGCACAATGATTTAATTATTGGGGTAACTTATGACAATTAATGATTTTATGGAAGAGCAGGAGGTTTTCGACCTGCTCAAAAAGAAAAAAACAGCAGTATGGAATTTGCGGAAAAATCACGGATTTCCCCACCCGGTTTTAACATACCCAACACGGTATAGCAGAAAAGCAGTTATAAAATGGATAGAAGATGGTGGGGTTAATCGAGGCATATGAGTGCTTAAATATTTAATTACCTGACTGTGGCACTTACTAGAACACAGTCAGGCATATTAAATTAAGAGTGCTAATATTTTACTATTTTTTCAATTGCATATTTACAACTCTCTGGGTGTCTATCTACAACCTCATCCCACTCAACGTCAGGTGATATAGCAGTAACATTATTACCTGACAGTAATAAATAGGTCGTTAATTTCGGATAATGTTTTCGATACATATCCCATGATGCTGCATACTTTTTTCTTACTGAGTCTGGATAGCTATTATTCACAGAACCAAGGTACATATTATTAACATGCGTTAACTCTGGATAAATAAACCATTTTGAATCAGTCATCTCTATGTATTCAGATTTAATAGGCAGCCGCCATGACTCCAGGTCATATAGAGATTGGGTAACATAAACAAAATTGTAATTATCATTATACTCTTCAAATTTGAATATATTACAGTGCTTGGCTATTTTTTTATCAATGAACAATCCAATAGCTTTTAACTCCTTCTCCGAGTTGTAAGCATCGATTAAAGCGTTTCCATAAAAACAAGGTACTCCATTGATTTCGTAATGTGTAAAATCACCATGTGTTATAACAGCTCGAAAATAAACACCTCTCCCCGTTAAGCGATGCATCAAGTCTTTTACAAACTCACAAAGAAACATAATAAGATATTGAGAGTCGGCCGGAGTATGCCCACCATCAACATTATAGACAACCACTGTATCTGAAAAGACAATTACTTTAAATGCATCATGACTGTGAGCATTCAAGCTGGCTATGACTTCATAAAGATCATCAATTTTATTACTACCCTGCCTCACTAAATCGGTAAAGCCCAGGATATCTAAGTATAAGAAATATCTTTCGTTCATATTTACCCTATCCATATTTAATTATTAAGATTTCCTCAAATACTAATTTTAAAGTTGTGGAATAGTCACACATTATTTCCATCTAGTATTTTCTTAACATACCAGAAAATTTTATCAGCATAGAGTTCATAGGCATCCTTTTGCTCATCCAGCCAATCGTGTTTGTTATACACCGCCATCACCCCTCCCAACTCATGCCCCAGCATCTTTTCGGTCACATGGGGCATAACCCCCTCGCCTGACAAATTCGTTACCAGCGAGCGCCTGAAGTCGTGGGTTCGCCATTCCGGTATATCAATTTTATCCCTTAACTTCTTCATGTAGAGATTAGCTGACGATCTATCTATGGCCTTGTCCAGTTCCTGGCCGGGAAACAGAACATCATTTCCAGCATTGAGGAGCCTTTCAACAAAAGGTTTCACCTGGTCAAACACCGGGCGACGGATAACGTTACCCATCTTTGAATGTTCTGCTGGAGTCGTCCAGATAAGATCATCCATATTGAACTCACTGGCAGTAGCAAGGCGCAGCTCTGATAGCCTGGCTCCCCAAAGCAAAAGCAGCTGATGAAGCACCTTGTTGGCGGTAACGATCTTGTTGTTCTCCAGCGCCAGCCAGATTTTAGCCAACTCGGTATACGTGAGAACACGACTACCCACATCAGGTTTTTTTCCAATGGTCTTGACACTTAGCTTCAGGACTTCGCACGATGAGATCAACTGGCGACTGATACACCAGTTCATGACGGAACGTAGCTGCAGAAGAAGTACCCTGGCCTTTTTGCTGTTCTTCTTTTCCTGCTTATCAAAGAAACGCACCCATGCCGAAACAGGAATGTTTACTACCGGAGCGTCCGGGAATTCTGTGTACATCGTGTTGTACACAACTGACTTGTACAGCGTCTGAGTGTTCGGCTTCAGCGTTTCAACATACTTGCCCCACCACTGATCCAGGCACTCTTTGAGAGTCAGCTCGCCATCTTCTTTGGCAAAATAATTTTTCGGGTTTAGCCCCTTGAGGTACAATTCGCGCATCTCACCGACGACAACGCGCGCCTCCTTGAGAGACATAGCGGGATAGCGGCCAATGGAGAGGCGAACGGGCTTACCGTTCCAGCGATAACGAAACTGGAATGTGATCGTGCCTGTGGGAGTTATGCGTACACTTAGCCCGTCACCATCTGTGACCTCAGCTGCGCCGCTGTATGGCTTAGCATTGATGCTACGGAGTTTGGTATCACTAAGGGCCACGGCTCTGTATCCTGTACACACTGAAATTCTGCATTCTGTACTCAATGTGTACGCAATGGCAAGTGAACGAAGTGATTTTCTAAGCGAATCGATGCGAACGGAAAGGAAATAAAAGGAATGAAATGCTTGATGCTACGGGGAATGATAGGATAACATGCAACACAAGCTGAACGCTTAAAAATCAGTAAGTTCTATGTCCCCTTAGTTAAATGGATATAACGAGCCCCTCCTAAGGGCTAGTTGCAGGTTCGATTCCTGCAGGGGACACCATATAAAAGTTGCACGCCATTGACCACGATGACCTAAACGCCAGCCAGAACGTATTCTTCTCGTAATCATAATTAGCCAACGATTTCAGTATGGTTAGTCCTGCCAGAAAGGAACGTGTCTTTGTCAATCACGCACACAATAAACCGACAGCAACGCGCATTTCTGCGTACAATACCTTCTGACTTTTTCAGTCACTAGCCGCGACCTTTTATAACCTTCTCTGGACGATACAGGAGCCAGGCGTTGATATGAAACAGATCACCCTCAGCGATATGCAGCAGCAGAGCGAAGCGGCAGCCAGTGCTCCGCGCCTGCGTGCCCATCGCAATTTTCATCCTGAACTGAGCGACCCGATACAGCGTCTGGCCATCGCCATGGAACCCGGCACCTATATCCGCCCCCACCGGCACAGACATACCTTCGAACTTTTACTGCCGCTGAAAGGCCGATTTGTAGTGCTGAATTTTGATGACCACGGCGTGGTCACCAACCGGGTGGTGCTGGGTGAAACCTGCACGGCGCTGGAAATGGAAGCCGGTACCTGGCATACGGTGCTCTCGCTCGACGCTGGCGGGATGGTTTTTGAAGTTAAGCAAGGTGCTTATCAACCGCTTGCCGAAATGGACACTATGGCCTGGGCGCCTGCTGAAGGCCAGCCAGGCACTGCCGAAATGATGGCCTGGTATGCCATCGCGCAACCGGGTGACCGCTTCCTGTCTATGCCGCAATAACTACAGGTAGCTTCGACAGGCGCCGCAGGCGTCTGTTTGATACTTCCTGCCGACCACAAAGTTTGCCAAATTGACCGTCCCTTTTTTCGTGCTCCGCTCATACTCACCTTAAATATTGCTGCTAAACAGGAAGAAACGCTTATATTCAGCAAACTATTTTTCTCTACGAATAAGAGATGATAAGATAACGGGAAAGAGTAAATATGCGGCAGCAAAACAATAAAAACAGCCAATTTATCGATATATTATTCTCAATGTGAATGGATTTTGTTAATCAGGTAAAGGAAGTCAGCAGAAAAAATAAATCATTGTCATTGATGCTTTTGCTCACCATGGCGATTTATTTTTTCATCGACATACAATTCTTATGAATATTACAGAACGGAATATCTGGAAGCTAAATAATTTACCGCCAATGGAGTATTGCTCTCTGGCGCGGGCGCAAAAATTATTAAACTGCGAACTGGAAGACATTCTTCACTGGCATGATATAGGCGCAATCAATCTATGTCTTAAGCTTAACCCAACGCCGGGAATATTAAAAATCGCCGTCCTCTCCCATCAGGAAAAAGAGGTAACCAGCGCGTTTAATCCATTTACCTCAGTCGAGGCAGGAGAAACAGTCTGGTCGCATCACTCCCATATCCGCAGCATTCTGCGGCTTGAAGGCGATATTCCGACGATGGAAACCCTGCGCGGAAATACGGTAACCCAGTTCAACGTAAAGGTATTTGCTTCAGGGCTCTGGCATCCACACTGTCGGAACCTAATGGCGCTGCTGGAGGCGCCAGATGATATTCTTTTCGAAAACCGCCTCAGCATGATGCTGCCGGATAAACCATTTGTTTATTGTCATTTCATTCCAGAGGAAGACGAACGCCCCTCGATATCATTGAACCGCATCTATATCACCAGCCAGGCCATTGAGAAAATATACGCCCACAGTATTAGCGCCCGGCCTATGGACGTGACGAAAAATCCGCTACTGGATCAAACCCGTTACATCCAGCAGGAATTAACCGTCCTGCCGCAAAGTGAGGTATTGCTGGAATTTATCCATTATCTTATTCAGTCCCATACTGTATTTAATGAGAAGTTGCAGAGTATGGCTGAGCCAGACAAGACTCAGCTCTTTCATCACGTGCTGGAAAGGCTTAAGGAAGAAGGCATGCTTATAGAGAATGCCCAGCCCGATGAAGGCCATATCGGCAGCGAAGCCAGCCGTGAGTCGCAGTTCGCCGGCGAGTAACGCAGTCCTTCAGGCAAGGGACTGGCGGTTTTCCTGCTCAATCGTTATCGCGTTCTCTCGGGCCAGGGTGATGAATTCGCGCGCTGCGGCGCTCTGCCAGGCGCCCTGCCGCTGCAATAAACAGGCCGTGCGCTGCAGCAGCGCAGGTCTTAGCTCAATCGCCACCACATCATCAAACTGTCCGGCGATCGCCGCCGGCAGCAGCGTTGCTAACGTTGTGCTTCGAATAACCGACAGAACGGCCCCGATGGAGTTGGCCTCCATCCGCACGTCTGGTTCGAGCCGATGAAGGCGGCAATAACGATCAATCTGCTCGCGGGTAGCAAACTCGCTGCTCAGTAAAATTAGCGGCTGGGCGTCGAGAGCCTGCAGTTGCAAGTCGCGCTCTCCTGCCAGCGGATGCGCACGGCTCACCACCAGCGCAAGCGTTTCCGTCAGCAGCGGCTGAACCACAATTTCCTGTGACCGGCTGTCGTCAAAGGCAATCCCCACATCCAGTTCATCCCCCAGCAGCATCGCCTCCATCCGCTCCTGGTTCATCTCCTGGATAAGCACTTTTACTCCAGGATAGCGTCGGTAGTACGCCTCCATCAGCGGGCCCAGCATATAGGTAGTGAAAGTTGGCGTCATAGCAATGCGGAGTTTACCGTGCTGGAGATCTTCTGCGTCATGCAAGGCGCGCCGACCTTCCTCAAGCTCGCGTAACGCGCGACGGGCATACTCCAGCCAGATCTCACCGGCATCGGTCAGGCGAATACGTCGGCCGGAGCGGTCGAAAAGCTGAACCTCCAGCATCGCTTCCAGCTGGCGTATCTGCTGTGACAGCGCAGGCTGGGAGACATGCAGCGCCGCGGCGGCGCGGGAAAAGCCACAATGTTCAGCCACAGCGATAAAGTAGGAAAGTTGGCGCAGAAGCATCGGCCCACCTATAAGAAATTCCAATAGACATTATCATAAATAAGTCTTTTAACTTATGAAACAAGAGACGTACCCTCTTCGCACGACCCTCAACATATTTCACCTTTAACATCGTTTTATGCAGGAGTGACTATGTCCGCTCACGATCGTTATCTTCAGCGCGCATTAGTGCTGGCAAAACAAAACATTGCTGACGGTGGGCGCCCCTTCGGCGCCGTGCTGGTGCGGAATGATGAGATTGTCGCTGAAAGCGTCAATACCTTTCATCTGAGCGGTGACCCAACGGCGCATGCCGAACTGAACGCCGTTCGCGATCTTGCCGCCAGACTGGGAAGCGCGGTGTTGCGCGAATGCGTCATCTATGCCAGCGGACAACCTTGCCCTATGTGCCTGAGCGCGCTCTATTTAACCGGCGTGCGGGAAGTGTTTTTCGCCAATAGCAATCAGGACGGGGAGCCTTTTCAGCTCTCGACCGCCGCGATTTATCAGCAGCTGCAGCAGCCGCTGGCCCAGCAAACGCTGCCGATCCATCATCGCCCGCAGCCGGAGGGAACTGAACTTTATCAGCGCTGGGCGGAACGGCAGTCATGACACCAGCGCTGCGACAGAACCTGACGCTGGCAGTCCTGGTACTGACTGGGATCAATATGCGGCCGCTGCTTACCTCCATTGGTCCTTTGCTGCCGGACATCCGCGCAGCCAGCGGCATGAGCTATACCCTGGCCGCACTCCTGACCGCGCTGCCGGTGATCGCGATGGGGGTGCTGGCGCTGGCCGCTGGCTGGGTCGATCGCTATATCGGTCAAAAGCGCAGTATTGCGCTGAGTCTGCTGATTATCGCGGCAGGCGCCCTGCTGCGGGAAATCGCTCCGAATAGTGGCTTACTGCTCACCAGCGCTCTGGCCGGAGGAATTGGCATCGGCATTATTCAGGCCGCCATCCCGGCGGTAATTAAGCACCTCTTTCCCCGACGGACGCCGCTGGTGATGGGACTATGGTCAGCGGCGCTGATGGGCGGCGGCGGGTTAGGCGCCGCGTTCACCCCATGGCTGGCGTCACATAGCGCGGCCTGGCATGATGCGCTAGCCTGGTGGGCGCTCCCTGCGCTCCTGGCTCTGTTCAGCTGGCTGGCGATTTGTCGGCAATTGCCTCGCGCACCGCATCAGGCCAGCGCTTCCCCCCGGGTCGCGATTATTGGCCAGCGCCGCGCCTGGACGCTGGGACTCTATTTCGGACTGATCAATGCCGGTTACGCCAGCCTGATCGCCTGGCTGCCTCCTTACTACATCCAGCTAGGCGACAGCGCCCAGTACAGCGGTTCGCTGCTGGCGCTGCTGACCGTCGGGCAAACCGCCGGCGCGCTGCTACTCCCGGCGCTGGCTCGCCAGGAGGATCGGCGCCAGCTTCTTCTGCTAGCGCTGGCGCTACAGCTGATTGGCTTCTGCGGCTTTATCTGGCTGCCAGAGCATTTCTCTGCGCTCTGGGCCATTGCCTGCGGCGTGGGGTTGGGCGGCGCGTTTCCTCTGTGCCTGGTGCTGGCGCTGGATCACGCCGGACAACCGGCGGTGGCCGGCAGGCTGGTAGCCTTTATGCAGGGGATCGGATTTATCATCGCCGGTCTGTCGCCCTGGCTTTCCGGCCTGCTGCGTAGCCTGAGCGGGAACTACACGCTTGACTGGTCCTGGCATGCGATCTGCGTCCTGCTACTCATGGCGCTGACGCTGCGCTTTATCCCGGCACACTACCCGGCCGAGTGGCGACAGCGCGCCTCAGACCTGCCCTGAACCGACGGCGGCGCGTGGCAAAGATAATGCCGCGCGCTCTCGTTGGCCTTCTCCGCCCGCCCCATCGCTAAAACCCGTTTCCTTCGCGTCGCTGGCGCTAAATTTATTACCCTGTGAAATTAATGTGTCGCCGAATCACGACACTCGTAAGTAACTAAAAATTAATAAAAAAATGCCTCTTGTTTCCCTGATTTTTTAGGCGTACATTAGCGCCATCTGGAGCACTAAACGCACAGAATTACGGGCTGCTGCAGGGTGAAGTTACACTGGCGACAGCCCTTGAAAAACAGAACAATTAATTCATTTGAACGTCGCACAAGCGCGTGGAGTGATGAGTCGTGAAATACTTCTTTATGGGCCTCTCTTTTATGGTCATCGTTTGGGCCGGTACTTTTGCCCTGATGATCTAGACTGCAGCGGTGTCAAAAAAAACGGGAGCCTTCATGCTCCCGTTTTTATTTTGCCGTGCTGCCCGCAGCGCTAGCTCGCGGAGGCCAGCAGACCATCCGCGCGGAACATCGCCTTGATACCGCGGATCGCCTGGCGCGTACGGTCCCGGTTCTCGATCAGCGCGAAGCGGACGTGGGTATCACCATAGTCGCCAAAGCCAATCCCCGGCGAGACGCAAACCTTCGCTTCATTAAGCAGCTTTTTCGCAAACTCCAGCGACCCCATGGCGGCGTAAGGTTCCGGTATTTTCGCCCACACGTACATAGACGCTTTCGGACACTCCACCATCCAGCCGGCCTCATGAAGCCCTTTGACCAGCACATCGCGACGGCGCTTATACTGTTCGGCAATATCGCGCACGCACTGCTGATCGCCCTCCAGCGCAGCTATCGCCGCCACCTGCAGCGGAGTAAAAGTCCCGTAGTCATGATAGCTTTTGATACGAGCGAGGGCATTCACCAAAGTCTTATTACCCACCATAAAGCCAATGCGCCAGCCGGCCATGTTATAGCTTTTCGACAGGGTAAAGAACTCGACGGCGACATCCCGCGCGCCGGGCACCTGCATGATGGAGGGCGCTTTCCAGCCGTCATACACGATATCGGCATAGGCCAGATCGTGGACGACCAGAATGTCATACTGCTTCGCCAGAGCGACAACCTTTTCAAAGAAATCCAGTTCGACGCACTGCGCGGTCGGATTTGAGGGAAAGCCAAGGATCATCATCTTCGGCTTCGGATAGCTCTCGCGGATGGCGCGTTCCAGCTCGTTAAAGAAATCCACCCCTTCCACCAGCGGCACTGAGCGCACCTGCGCCCCGGCGATTACCGCGCCATAGATATGAATCGGATAGCTGGGGTTCGGCACCAGTACGGTGTCGCCATGATCCAGCGTCGCCAGCATCAGGTGCGCCAGCCCCTCTTTCGAACCAATGGTGACGATCGCTTCCGATTCCGGATCGATATCGACGTTATAGCGTTCTTCATACCAGCGTGAAATGGCGCGACGCAGGCGCGGGATCCCCCGCGAGGTAGAGTAACCATGGGTGTCAGGCCGTTGAGCAACGGTGCAGAGTTTTTCCACGATATGCGGCGGCGTCGCGCCATCGGGATTACCCATACTGAAATCGATAATATCTTCGCCGCGCCGACGCGCAGCCATTTTCAGTTCAGCAGTAATGTTAAAAACGTACGGAGGGAGACGATCGATACGCGTAAAACGGCGTTCAGGACTGGATTCAGCCATAGGTTCCTCTAATTAACGTTAGCGCCCGGACCGTCCGAGCGACGCTGCCGCTGTTGCGGCTCGTTTAGAAAATAACCTGAAAAAATTCATGTTGTCGAGAGGCCCGTTAAAAAATATTCCCTGGCATATAAAACGGGTATCGACTGCGCTAAATGCGGCAGTTCATTGGCGGAATAATCCCGGGTTGTATAAAAGTGGTAACACACTGATATCTTTCTTAACACAGAATATTATCGTTAATGGCGAAGACCGCCGCTATCGCGATGCTTTTTAATTAATCCCCTTTAAAAAGTGCAACTTTTCCGCTTTATGGTTCCACGGCTGGTCTTCTGCCGTCAGGTTTTTTATCATGTCCCTTTCTGGCCACTGACGCGGCGCACCCATGCACGAAATCTTTACTATGATGCTGGCGGTCTATGATCGTGCGGCCCTGATGCTTATTTGCCTCTTTTTCCTTATTCGCCTGCGCCTGTTCCGCGAACTGTTGCATAAGTCGGCCCATACTCCGAAAGAGCTGCTGGCGGTGACAGCCATTTTCTCGCTGTTCGCGCTATTTAGTACCTGGTCCGGCGTCCCGGTTGAGGGGTCCCTGGTGAACGTGCGCATTATCGCCGTGATGTCCGGTGGGATCCTGTTTGGTCCCTGGGTGGGCGCGATTGTCGGGGCGATTGCCGGCGTGCACCGCTATTTGATTGATATCGACGGCGTGACCGCGGTGCCCTGCTTTATCACCAGCATTGTCGCCGGCCTGCTGTCGGGGTTGATTAATCGTAAAGTGGCCCGCGAACAACGGTGGAAAATCGGCATTCTGGCGGGGATGATGTGTGAAACTCTGACCATGATCCTGGTGGTGGTCTGGGCGCCTTCCCTGAGTCTCGGCGTAGATATTGTTTCGAAAATTGGTATCCCGATGATCCTCGGCAGCGTCTGCATCGGCTTTATCGTGCTGCTGGTGCAGAGCGTTGAAGGGGAAAAGGAGGCCAGCGCGGCGCGGCAGGCGAAACTGGCGCTCGATATCGCCAACAAAACCCTGCCGCTGTTTCGACACGTTAACAGCGATTCTCTGCGCCAGGTTTGCGAGATTATCCGCCGCGACATTACCGCCGACGCGGTGGCGATCACCAATACCGAGCACGTGCTGGCCTACGTGGGCGTCGGTGAAGCCAACTATCAACGCCACGACGATATGATTAGCCCCACCACCCGGCAGGCGATTCGTTATGGGAAAATCATCATAAAAAACAATGACGAAGCCCACCGTACCCCGGAGATCCACTCCTTGATGGTGATCCCGCTGTGGGAAAAAGGGGTGGTGACCGGCACGCTAAAAATCTATTACTGCCACGCCCATCGCATCACTTCGACGCTGCAGGAGATGGCGATTGGCCTGTCGCAAATAATCTCCACCCAGCTGGAAGTCTCCCGCGCCGAACAGTTGCGGGAGATGGCCAACAAAGCGGAGCTGCGCGCCCTGCAAAGCAAAATTAACCCGCATTTTTTATTTAATGCGCTGAACGCGATCTCCTCCTCGATTCGCCTTAATCCGGACACCGCGCGCCAGCTCATTTTTAATCTGTCGCGCTACCTGCGCTATAACATCGAATTAAAAGACGATGAGCAGATTGATATCAAACGAGAGCTGTATCAGATCAAAGATTATATCGCTATTGAACAGGCGCGATTCGGCGACAAGCTGACGGTCATCTACGATATTGACGACGACGTCAGCTGCGTGATCCCGAGCCTGCTTATCCAGCCGCTGGTGGAAAATGCCATCGTTCACGGTATTCAACCCTGTAAAGGCAAAGGCGTGGTGACGATCGGCATTAACGAGTGCGGCAATCGGGTACGCATCAGCGTTCGCGATACGGGCAACGGTATCGATCCCGCCGTGGTCGCCCGCGTGGAAGCCGATGAGATGCCGGGTAACAAAATCGGCCTGCTCAATGTGCATCATCGGGTGAAACTTCTCTACGGCGAGGGTTTGCATATCCGCAATCTGACGCCGGGAACCGAAATCGCCTTTTATGTCCCCAATAACTCTACGCCGCAGGCGCTGACGGAGTCGCTGTTGTCATGAGCGGAGAAAAGATGAAAGTTATCATTGTGGAGGATGAGTTTCTGGCCCAGCAGGAGCTCTCCTGGCTTATTAACACCCATAGCCAGATGGAGATCGTCGGCAGCTTTGACGACGGCCTGGACGTGCTGAAATTTCTCCAGCACAACAAGGTCGACGCCATCTTTCTCGATATCAATATTCCGTCGCTCGACGGGGTTCTGCTGGCGCAAAACATCAGCCAGTTTGCCCATAAACCTTTTATCGTCTTTATCACCGCGTGGAAAGAACATGCGGTGGAAGCCTTTGAGCTGGAAGCCTTTGACTACATCCTGAAACCCTACCAGGAATCGCGCATCATCAATATGCTGCAAAAGCTGACCACCGCCTGGCAGCAGCAAAATAACGCTGCTTCAGGATTAGCCAGCGCAGCGCCACGGGAAAACGACACCATCAATCTGATCAAAGATGAGCGGATCATCGTCACCAGTATTCATGATATTTATTATGCCGAGGCGCATGAAAAGATTACATTCGTCTATACCCGCCGGGAGTCATTCGTCATGCCGATGAACATTACTGAATTCTGCAGCAAACTGCCCACCGCGCATTTCTTCCGCTGCCACCGCTCGTATTGCGTAAATCTCAGCAAAATTCGGGAAATTGAGCCGTGGTTCAACAACACCTATGTGCTGCGCCTGCGTGACCTGGAGTTTCAGGTTCCGGTCAGTCGCAGTAAAGTGAAAGAGTTTCGCCAGCTGATGAATCTGTAGAGAGCGGAAAGCACCGCCATCCGGGCTACGACGGTAGCCCGGGAGAAGAATGCTTAAAGCACCTGGCCCAGCGTCTGACGCAGATGCGCGCCGGAGCCCAGCAGGCCTGGGTTATCATGCACAATCAGGTAAACCGGGATATCCTGAACATAAGCTTTAAAACGGCCTTTGTCTTCAAAACCGCCGCGGAAACCAGAGGCTTTAAAGAACTCCAGGAAGCGCGGCACGATGCCGCCGGCGATATACACCCCGCCAAACGTCCCGAGGGTCAGCGCCAGGTTACCGCCGAAGCGTCCCATAATGACGCAGAACAGCGACAGCGCCCGACGACAGTCGGTGCAGCTGTCCGCCAGCGCTCGCTCGGTCACCTCACGCGGCTGCAGGTTCTCCGGCAGTCGGCCGTCCGATTTGACAATCGCACGATACAGGTTGACCAGCCCGGGACCTGAGAGCACGCGTTCTGCGGAAACATGCCCCAGCTCGGCGCGTAGCTCTTCCAGAATGATCCCTTCTTCTTCGCTGTTCGGGGCAAAATCAACATGACCGCCTTCGCCCGGCAGGCTGACCCAACGCTTATCAACGTGGACCAGATGCGCCACGCCGAGCCCGGTCCCGGCGCCATAAACGGCGATCGGTTTGCCCGCTACCGGCGCACTGCCGCCAAACTGAATAAGGTGCTCAGCTTTCAGCATCGGAATGGCCATTGAAACAGCGGTAAAATCGTTAATTATCTCCAGATGGGCAAAGCCGAGGTTACGCTTCATTTCGGCGATAGAGAAAGCCCAGGTATGGTTGGTCATCGCCACCCAGTCGCCGGTAATCGGGCATGCGATGGCGATACAACCTTCGTTGACCGTTACCTGGTGCTCCTCGAGGTAGACGCGCACCACTGCCTCCAGACTGGGGTAATCGAGCCCGGAATAGGTCTTTGCGCGAGAGATCTCTCCACTCGCCAGATCACATAGCGCCAGGCGGGCGTTGGTCCCCCCGACATCTCCTACTAAAGCAAATTTTGTCATTCCGTTACGGCTCCGCTAAAGTCAAAATAAATCTTTTGGCACACTGTAAATTCATGGCGGCTTAACAACAACGTCCAACGCGCAGACGCCCCTTGTTTAGCGACACAGGTCACATTTAGTTTGTAATCTATGCAAGGTAGCCTGTAAAGGACGCGCCGGATATCAGATGTCACCTTAACTTTATCGTTTCAGCACCATTTGCATCGACGGTCTCCGCTGACGAAGGCAAAGTAGTGCTCCAGCACTTTTACAAGGACATTTCCATGCTCCATCCTCGCGCCAGAACAATGCTGATCCTGTCGGTGCCGGCCATCCTGATAGGCATCGCCTGCAGCCTGATCCTGATCGTGGCGATGAAGGTTGCCGCGCTGCTGCAGCGCGTACTGTGGAGCAATCTGCCCGCGCAGTTGGGGGTGAGCGCCGACAGCCCGCTGTGGATCATCGCCATGCTGACGGCGACAGGCATAGCGGTGGGTCTGGTCATTCGTTACAGCCCCGGGCACGCCGGGCCGGATCCAGCGACCGAGTCGTTAATCGGCGCTCCCATTGCCACCGGCGCGCTGTCCGGACTCCTGGCCGCACTGATCCTCGGCCTCGCCGGCGGCGTCAGCCTCGGCCCGGAGCATCCGATTATGGTGGTGAATATCGCGCTGGCTGTCGCCGTCGGCTCCCGACTGTTTCCGCGCGTCAGCTCGCTGGACTGGACCATCCTCGCGGCCTCAGGCACCATCGGTGCCCTCTTCGGTACCCCGGTTGCCGCCGCGCTGATTTTTTCGCAAACCCTCAATAGCAGCAACGATACGCCACTGTGGGATCGCCTCTTTGCTCCCCTCCTCGCCGCCGCCGCCGGCGCGTTGACGACGGGTCTGTTTTTCCATCCCCATTTTTCGCTGCCGATCCCGCACTATGGTCAGATGCGCTTCGTTGATATTCTCAGCGGCATTATCGTCGCCCTGATCGCTATCGCCGTCGGCATGGTGGCCGTCTGGTGTCTGCCGCGACTGCATGCCCTGATGCATCGGTTGAAAAATCCAATCCTGACCCTCGGCATCGGCGGGCTGCTGCTGGGGATCGTGGGGACGATAGGCGGGCCCTTAACGCTATTTAAAGGGCTGGATGAGATGCAGCAGCTGGCCTTCAGCCAGACGCTAACCGCCGCGGATTTTCTGCTTATCGCGCTGGTCAAACTGGCGGCCCTGGTTCTTGCCTCAGCCAGCGGCTTTCGCGGCGGGCGAATTTTCCCGGCGGTGTTCGTCGGGGTAGCGCTGGGGCTGATGCTGCATGCTCATGTTGACGCGGTGCCGGCGGCAATCACCGTTTCCTGCGCGATCCTCGGCATGGTGCTGGTCGTCACTCGCGACGGCTGGTTGAGCCTGTTTATGGCCGCCGTGGTGGTCCCGGATACGACTTTGCTGCCGCTGTTGTGTATGGTGATGCTCCCGGCCTGGCTGCTGCTGGCCGGGAGACCGTTGATGATTGCCAAACGGCATACCGATTAAACGCGGCTGTTTCGCTCCTCAAGGGCCTGCGTCACCGCGCGCAGGAAATCGGGGATATCCATTTTCGGCAGCATCACTTCTACCAGAGTGAGGGTATCGGAGGTGATGCTCTCCGTCATCGCCTCCCGCAGTTCAGACGTCTGAGTGACCCGTCGGCAGCGCGAAGCAACGTCAGGGGCGAAGGCTTCCGGCAGCCGCTGCCAGTCCCACAGAGCGATGTCATTGTAGCGCTGCTCTGGACCATGAATCGCCCGTTCCACGGTATACCCTTCGTTATTCAGCAGCAGAATAAGCGGCTTTTGCTTATCACGCAGCATGGAGCCCATCTCCTGAATGGTCAGTTGGGCCGCGCCATCGCCGACAATTAGCACCACCCGCCGCTCCGCCGCCGCGGTTTGTGCGCCATAGGCGGCCGGGAGAGTAAAACCAATCGAGCCCCACAGCGGCTGGACGATCAGCGATGCTTCAGAGGGCAGCTTCAGCGCCGCAATGCCAAAGGCGGCCGTCCCCTGATCGGCGAGAATAATATCCCCCGGACGCAGGGCGCCCTGCACCGTCGCCCAGAAATTTTTCTGGGTCAACTCGCCTTCAGCGCCCTCCTCAGCCTCCGGCGCCACGATCTGAGGTGTAGCCCACTCCGCCGCCAGCGGGGCGGAAAGCGTCATCAGCGCGGCCAAAGCCTTATCCATCGGCACCCCGCTGAACCAGTGATCGCCCACCCTGACGGCGAAGGGCTGGATCTCAATAGTCTTTTCCCGCGCCAGATGTTGGGTAAATCCTGCGGTGATGGTGTCGGTGAAGCGCGTGCCAATGCAGATGATGGTGTCGGCGTTTTCAATCGCCTCCCGGGTCTGCGGCGCGCTGGCAATCCCGCTGTAGGTGCCGACAAACCCGCTCTGCTGCTCATCAAACAATCCCTTGCCCATGAGCATCGTCGCATGGGCGACAGGCGTTTTCGCCACCCACTCCCGGAGCGTCTTCTGCAGGCCATAACGTTGCGCCAGGAAGTCCGCCAGCAGGGAAATGCGTCGGCTGCTCCGCAGCAGGCGGCTGGCATGTTCGCAGAACCCGGCAAGCTGGTTTTCATCCGCCGGAGCGGGCTCCACCAGCAAGCGCTGGGCTGGGGCAATCGCTGCCGCTCTGGCGACATCGGCTGGCAGCATCAAATAGCCGGGGCGATGATACGTCAACATATCGCGCAGCACACGGTCGATTTCATGGCAGGCGTTGCCGGCGGTCAGCAGCGCCTGGCTACAGGTGATCTGCTCGCTCATGCGGGCGAAATGGCGAAAATCGCCATCGCCGAGGGTATGGTGCAGCAGTTCGCCGCGCTGCTGGGCGCCGGTAGAGGGCGCACCGACAATATGCAATACCGGAATATGTTCCGCATAGCTACCCGCAATGCCGTTCAGCGCGCTCAATTCGCCGACGCCGTAAGTGGTCAGCAGCGCACCGGCCCCTTTGATGCGCGCATAGCCGTCAGCGGCATATGCCGCATTCAGCTCGTTGGCGCAGCCGACCCACCCCAAGGCGCTGTGCGCGATGACGCGATCGAGAAACTGTAAGTTGTAATCTCCCGGCACGCCGAACAAGCGATCAATACCGCAGTCGACAAGGCGATCCAGCAGATAATCCCCAATAGTGTAGGTCGGTTGCATATCCATTATCCTCATTTTGGTGCAGGTGTAATTTGAGTATTGAATAAGCGATCCGCCTGTCCAGATGGGAGCTGATAATGGCAGTGTAAAGCAATAATTACGCAGAAAAAGCAGTGTACTCCACGCAGAACATTGTTTAGTGTAAACGTATACACATCCTGTTTTGTCGGCGGAGGAAGAATGGTTTACCAGGCAAGCACCACGCGATATCAAACGATGGAGTACCGTCGCTGCGGCCGCAGCGGTCTGCAGCTACCGGCTATTTCCCTTGGCCTGTGGCATAACTTTGGCGATGAAACGCGAGTGGAAACCAGCCGGCAGATGCTCCTGCACGCTTTTGACCTCGGTATAACCCATTTCGATTTGGCCAACAACTATGGGCCGCCGCCGGGCTCGGCGGAAAGCAACTTTGGCCGCATCCTGAAAGAGTCGCTCCTGCCTTATCGCGATGAGTTAATCATCTCCACTAAAGCAGGTTACACGATGTGGGACGGCCCTTACGGCGACTGGGGATCGCGAAAATATCTGGTAGCCAGTCTTAACCAGAGCCTTAAACGCATGGGGCTGGAATACGTCGATATTTTTTACCATCACCGGCCTGATCCACAGACGCCGCTGATGGAAACGATGCGTGCGCTCGATCATCTGGTTCATCAGGGTAAAGCGCTATATGTCGGGATCTCCAACTATCCTCTGGCCCAGGCGCGGGAGGCGGTGAAGATCCTTAACGACCTCGGCACCCCCTGCATCATTCACCAGCCTCGCTACTCGATGTTCGAACGCGGCGTGGAAGAAGGACTGCTGGATTTTCTGCAGACGGAAGGGATTGGAAGCATAGCGTTTTCACCGCTGGCCGGCGGGCAACTTACCGACCGCTATCTCAACGGCATTCCGGCCGACTCGCGCGCCGCCAGCAGCAGTCGTTTTCTGCAGCCGGAACAACTGACTCCTGCCCGATTAGAAAAAATTCGTCAGCTTAACAGGCAGGCGGAAGCGCGTGGGCAGAAGCTGTCGCAGATGGCGCTGGCCTGGGTGTTGCGCGAAGAGAAAGTCACCTCGGTGCTGATCGGCGCCAGCAAAACCGCGCAACTGGATGATGCCGTCGGCATGCTGCAGAATCGCCATTTCACCACCGAGGAGTGCGCGGCCATCGACGCCATCCTTGCGCTGTAAAGCAAATGTTACTTTAGCAAAAAGTGCTCTTTCCTGCGCTTTCGGAGTTCGTCCGATGCGGTGGGTCTTTACCGGCCCGTAATATCAGGTTAACAGGCCGCTTACGGCCCCGATCGTGAAGGAGAAGAGTATGTTCAGGTCACTGATTCTGGCAGCAGTACTGCTGGCCGCAGGGCCACTGGTCGCTAACGCTGGTGAAATCACCCTGCTGCCGTCGGTAAAATTACAAATAGGCGATCGTGACAATTACGGTAACTACTGGGACGGTGGCAGCTGGCGCGACCGTGATTACTGGCGTCGTCACTATGAATGGCGTGATAACCGTTGGCATCGTCATGACAACGGCTGGCACAAAGGCTGGTACAAAGGCAGAGATAAAGCCTGGGAGCGCGGCTATCGTGCTGGCTGGAACGACCGCGATGACCACCGCGGCGGCTGGGGACGCGGCCCGGGTGGGCGCGGTCACGGTCATGGACATGGCCATCACTAACAAACGAAAAGGGGAGCCCATCGGCTCCCCTTTACTTTATTCAGCATCAGGAATCAATTAATCCACCCCGAGCAGCGACCCCACTATTAACCAGCCGTTCAGGCTCACCACAATAGCGACTATCGCCCAGCCGATGCCTCTCACCCAACGGGTATTCACCAGGTCCCCCATCAGCTTCGCATTGCTGGTAAATATCAGCAGCGGCACCAGGGCAAGCGCAATGCCAAAGCTGAGCAACACCTGACTCATTACCAGGATGCGCGTAGGATCCAGCCCCAGCAGAATGACGACAAACGACGGCAGCATGGTGATCGCCCGGCGAAACCACAGCGGAATATGAAAGCGGATAAACCCCTGCATAACGACCTGACCTGCCAGAGTGCCCACCACGGTCGACGATAAACCGGCGGCAATCAGGCTGAGGCCAAAGATGGTCGCCGCCGCGTGGCTCAGCAGCGGCTCCAGCGTCATGTAGGCCTGATCGAGATCGGCGACGCCGGTATGGCCATTAAAGTGGAATGCCGCCGCAGCGGTCGCCATCATCGCCAGATTGACGAACCCGGCAATGGTCATGGCGATCGCCACATCCCAGCGGGTCGCGTTATAGCGTTCTTTTCGCGTTCCGCCATGCAGATGCTGAGTCAGCGATGAGTGTAAGTAAATGACGTGCGGCATGATTGTCGCCCCCAGTACCCCGGCGGCTAAGAATACCGCCTCCCCGTTGGGCAGCGTGGGGATCACCAGCCCTTTCGTCAGAGGAGCCAGCGCGGGCTGGGAAAAGATCAACTCCACGACATAGGCCACGGCGACAAACAGCAACAATCCACCGATCACCTTCTCCAGTGGTTTTTGCCCGCGCCGCTGCAGCATCAGGATCAGAAAAGTCGCCACCCCGGTCAGAACCGCCCCCTGCAGAAGCGATACGCCGAATACCAGCTTAAAACCAATTGCGGCGCCGATAAATTCAGCCAGATCGGTGGCCATAGCGATAATTTCCGCCTGTACCCAGTAAAACCAGACAACAGGACGCGGGTAATGGTCGCGGATCTGCTCGGCCAGGTTTTTGCCGGTGGCAATGCCCAGTTTGGCAGAAAGCACCTGGATCAGCATCGCCATCAGGTTAGCCCACACCACGACCCACAGCAGCTGGTAGCCAAAGCTGGCGCCGGCCTGAATGTTAGTGGCGAAATTACCCGGATCGATATAGCCAATGGCAGCGACGAAAGCCGGGCCCATTAAGGCGAGCTTCACCTTGCGCGCGGCGCGACTACTGCTATTCTCAACGCGACTGCTAGTCATCTTCTGCCTCTGGAAATATAGCCTTTGCTATGTTTTATGCTATCAAAATGCGAATGATTATCAAGTTCATTTAGAATGGAGATAATGATTGCTGTGATAGAAGGGAACAATTGCTGGCCGGAAATGAAATACGGGCGTCAGAAAACGAGATCCAGCCCGCTATTAAGAGTAGTACAAGAATGCAACTTTTAAAACCTTTACGTAACATAACAAAAGTGGATGTTGGATCACTATTTTTGCCATTGGTCACAGTTCCTTGCAATAGTGTGCAATTGATCTCGTTTTCTTTAAAGCCGTTGCATAGAATGTGCACGGAAATTTAACCTGCCTCATATTTGGAGCAACTATGGACCGCGTCTTGCATTTTGTCCTCGCGATCGTTGTGGTGGCTATACTGGCCCTGTTGGTCAGCCATGACCGCCAAAAGATCCGTATTCGTTATGTTGTTCAACTGCTTGTCATTGAAGTCCTGCTGGCCTGGTTCTTCCTCAACTCCGATATTGGTCTGGGTTTTGTGAAAGGATTTTCCGAGATGTTTGAAAAACTCCTCGGGTTTGCCAACGAAGGGACAAACTTCGTGTTCGGCGGCATGAACGATAAAGGCCTGGCCTTCTTCTTCCTCAAGGTTTTGTGCCCTATCGTCTTCATTTCGGCTTTGATCGGCATTTTGCAGCATATTCGTATCCTGCCGATTGTCATTCGCGCGATCGGTACCGTCCTGTCGAAAGTTAACGGCATGGGCAAGCTGGAGTCCTTCAACGCCGTGAGCTCGTTGATCCTCGGCCAGTCGGAAAACTTTATCGCGTATAAAGATATTCTCGGCAAAATGTCGCGCAACCGCATGTACACCATGGCGGCGACGGCGATGTCCACCGTGTCCATGTCCATCGTAGGCGCTTACATGACCATGCTGCAGCCAAAGTATGTCGTTGCGGCGCTGGTGCTCAACATGTTCAGCACCTTTATCGTTCTGTCATTAATTAACCCTTACCGCGTGGAAGAGAGCGAAGAAAATCTGCAGATGTCGAATCTGCACGAAGGTCAGAGCTTCTTCGAGATGCTGGGCGAGTATATTCTGGCAGGTTTTAAAGTCGCGATTATCGTGGCGGCGATGTTGATCGGCTTCATCGCGCTGATCTCGGCGCTGAATGCCCTGTTCGCCACCGTGACCGGTTGGTTCGGCTATAGCATTTCCTTCCAGGGTATCCTCGGCTATATCTTCTACCCGGTCGCCTGGGTGATGGGTGTGCCGGCAAGCGAAGCGCTGCAGGTGGGCAGTATTATGGCTACCAAACTGGTCTCCAATGAATTCGTCGCCATGATGGATCTGCAGAAAATTGCCTCGACGCTCTCCCCGCGCGCGGAAGGCATTATCTCTATCTTCCTGGTCTCCTTCGCCAACTTCTCATCTATCGGTATTATTGCCGGGGCGATCAAAGGTCTGAACGAAGAACAGGGCAACGTAGTTTCTCGCTTCGGTCTGAAGCTGGTGTACGGCTCCACGCTGGTTAGCGTGTTGTCCGCCTCGATTGCGGCGCTGGTTCTGTAACAGACGTCAGTCATCTGAGCCGGGCAATGCCCGGCTTTTTTTTGCCCGTCATTCACCCAGCGGCTGTGGTTTACCGATCAGATAACCCTGCAGATAATTCACGCCCAGCTCCAGCAAGCGCGCTTTTTGCGGTTCGCTTTCGACATATTCCGCCACCACGCTCATCTGTTTCGCCCGCGCCATCTCGACAATCGATTTTACCATGATGGCGTCCAGCGGGTCCGTGAGGATGTCGCGGACGAAGCAGCCGTCAATCTTAATGATATCGGCCTGTAGATGTTTCAGACGTTCATAGTTCGCATAGCCGGTGCCAAAGTCATCAATAGCGATGGCGCAGCCAAACGCGCGCAACGCTTCAAGATTTTGCCGACTGGTGTCCGCATAAGAGAAGGCCTGCTCTTCGGTCACCTCAATAGTTATAAGTTCTGGCGAGACGCTATAGCGTTGAAACAGCGCGATAATCTGCCCTGCGCTGTTCTTTTGCATCAGAGTTGCAGGCAGCAGGTTGACCGAGAATCGCTGGCCGGGATGCTTATGGAGCATACTGAACAAGGTCTCCAGCACCAGCATGTCAAAACGTTGGCTGAGGTTAAACTGCACAATCAGCGGAATGAATCGGTCGGGCATAATGACGCTATCGCCACAGCGCATGCGCGTGAGGATCTCATGATAACCCTCCCCCTCCGGATTCTGAATCGGTTGCGCATAGAGCATCAGCGCGCGATCTTTGAGCACTTGCTTGACGCGCATAAGGAGGCGCACCTGCTCGGTAGTTTGATCCACCACCAGATCCTGCTCCTCGTCCAGCGCCAGCACCCGACGTTCACTGCCCGCCTGTTCGGAAAGCCAGCTTAGCTGGCCCAGCATCTGGTAAAGTCCCTCACCCTGGCCGTCATCGCGGCCCCAGGCCGCGCCAAACTCCAAATCCAGCGGCTGATTGTGCCAGCTGAACTTTTTGTGGTTGAGGACCGCGACCATGTGATTCAAGCGGGACGACGGCTCCGGCCCATCAAGCACGAGGATCAGTTCGCTGCCCGGTACCTGGAAGACTTTATCCGCCGCTCCCAGCAGCGGTTGCAGCGCCCGAATAATCTGCCGTTTACAGTCCACCCCCATCATCAGACCATAATGCCGACTGAGAAAGTCGAGATTATCAATACGCAGGCTGCAGATAGCCTGCTGAGGACAGCTCTGTAAATGGCTCTCCAGCGCGCGCAGGTTAGGCAAGCCGGTCAGCGGATCCTCTTCCGCCTGGCTACGCCAGCGGCGTTTGTTGCGGTCGCTGCGGGCATAGATGTCGGCCATATAAAACAAACAGATAGTAAAGGAGATCAGAACCGACAGCACAAAGGAGAGTGAATACTCGCTTTGCACCCCCTGGAGAAAGTTTTTGTTATATACCACCAGCAAAAAGGCCGAGACAGACCATGAAATACGCAATAGCGCATGGCCTATTCGACTGATACCGATAAAGTAGACAATAAAAATAACCGGAACTAAATAACCGGCAATAAATTCAGACTGATACGGCGCACACAATAGCGTTAATATCACCGCCAACGCGATAAACCAATATAGGGTAAAGGAGCGATATTGCGGTGCCAGCCACGGTAAACATTCCTGCTGCCAGAAACGTCGGGCGTAGCGCGGACTGATAATCATCCGCATTGGATAATAAAGAAACGTCGTAAAAATTAATGCCGCACTGATTAAACTTTGGATATCTATTACAGTATAAATCAACGGCATACTACCAAAGTAACTGGTAATAGCTAATGGAAACGCAAAATATTGTCCGGCGAGATACATGGTGATTTTCAGGAGCACCGGCGCGAAGAAGCCGCCCCAGAAGATCCGCGCCCCCATATGTTTTGCCGTTGGACCGCAGCGCCAGCGCTTCCCCACCAACAGTCGCAGAATAGCGCAGGAGACAAACACGGCGAACAGTTGACAAAAAAGTAAGATAAACGCCTGCGGCAGCGTTAATTTAATGAGAAAACTATTGGTGATGGCAAACGCGAGAATTAATGGCGCAATTGCATAGCGGCCAAAGATAAAAATAACAGAAAACATCACGCTGATTGGCAGCCAGGCAATATAAATAAGGTTGCCGTCAATTATCGTTTGCGGTGAAATAAAACGAGCCAGCGGAATAGCGACTAAACAAATGATAAAGGCCAATAGAGTTTTTTTGATATTAATGTTAATTTTATCAAGCATTATTGTTAATTAAAACTCCAGAAACCTCATCACGTTTAATGGGGGAAATGTTATGTTGCTTATTTAGGGCAGGCAAGGCGAATTATCAGGAAAAAGTCTGAAATTACTTTCGATTTTAATTGCTGGAGATTAACTGACGTAACCAGAAAGTGCTTTACATGAAACCCGCTAAAAACAAAAACCCCCGCCGAAGCGAGGGTTCTGAATTTTGGTGGAGCTAAGCGGGATCGAACCGCTGACCTCTTGCATGCCATGCAAGCGC